>Ga0182041_10001865_pt1 | contig 10752 bp, 9 predicted proteins | sample flu12Cox44000178_FD_125967 | JGI IMG/M metagenome (GOLD analysis project Ga0182041, IMG submission 125967) | Lab enrichment of tropical soil microbial communities from Luquillo Experimental Forest, Puerto Rico - flux8day.12C.oxic.44.000.178 | ecosystem: Environmental > Terrestrial > Soil >...
GATCAGTCAGCAGGAACTGGACAGCGCCGTGCAGGCCAACCTCGCTGCGAAAGCGCAGGTTGAGGCAGAGAAGGCAGGAGTGGCCACCGCTTCGGCGATGATCGACGCCCGCAAGGCGTCCATCGTCGCTGCCCGAGCAGCCCTAGAGCAAGCGCAATTGAATCTCGGATTTACTCGCGTCACCTCGCCAGTTAGCGGGATCGCCGGCATTGCCAACGCTCAGGTCGGCGATCTAGTCGGCCCCCAGACCCCCATTCCTCTGACCAAGGTCTCGACCGCGGATCCCATACTCGCCCAGTTTGCCCCGGCCGAACAGGAGTATCTGATGGCGGTCCGAAGCGTTGGAGCGTCCAGCTCTAACGCCCGAGCTGCCCTGGGCCGGCTGAGTTTTGACCTGATATTAGCGGACGGATCGGTCTATCCGCACAAAGGTCGTCTTCAGTATATCGACCGCGAAGTTGATGTGAGAACTGGCACGATCACCATGCAAGTCGCATTTCCCAATCCCGGCAATGTACTCAGGCCCGGTGGATACGGCACCGTCAAAGCGGTGGTCAAGACCCAGAAAGGCGCCCTGGCGTTGCCGCAACGGGCTTTAACTGAGCTGCAGGGCCGCTACATGGTGGCCGTGGTGGACGACCAAGACAAAGTTACGCTTCGCCAAGTCAAGCCCGGAGATCAAGTTGGATCCTTGTGGGTTATCGCGCAAGGCCTCAAGCCCGGCGAGCGTGTGGTCGTCGAGGGAACGCAAAAGGTGAGGGAAGGCATGCAGGTTGTTGCGAAAGCATATCAGGGAAGCACAGGCGCGGCCGCCAGACAGAAACAGTAGAGACCTTACAGTCGCAAAGACAAAAAGCCATGGCTAAGTTTTTTATCAATCGCCCAATTGTTTCGATGGTGATTTCCATCATCATGGTCCTGGTCGGGGTTTTTGTCATGCTCACGCTGCCGACCGCCCAATTTCCAGATATCGCCCCACCGAACATCCAGGTGAAGGCGACTTACCCGGGGGCGGATGCGTTAACCGTAGAGCAGTCCGTTGCAGCGCCTATCGAGCAACAAATGAGCGGCGTCGACAACATGAACTACATGTATTCGATTAACGCGAACAACGGCACCCTGACACTGACCGTCGTCTTTGACGTTAAGACGAGTGCGAATACCGATCAGATTCTCACACAGATGCGGGAGAGCCAAGCAGCGTCGCAGCTTCCCGCCGAGGTGAACAACTACGGCGTCACGGTTCAGAAATCCACGGCCGCTCCTCTGATGCTGTTCGATCTTTACAGTCCGGATGGTAGGTACAACGCGGAGTTCCTTGCCAATTACGCTTATATAAACCTCAACGATCAGTTCACTCGCGTCCCGGGAATCGCGAGTGTGACCGTCTTCGGCGCCGGCCAGTATGCGATGCGCCTGTGGGTGCGGCCCGATCAGCTTTCGAAACTCCAAATCACAGTCCCGGACATTATCAAGGCGATTCAGTCTCAGAACACCGTCAACCCGGCGGGTCAGATCGGAGCCGAACCTGTGCCCGCCGGGCAGGAGCTGACCTACACAGTCCGGGCTCAGGGCCGCTTAACCACGGAGGAGGAGTTCGGAAACATCGTGGTTCGTGCCAATCCCGACGGGTCCGTGTTGCGCTTGAAGGATGTAGCGCGGGCGGAGCTGGGGGCTCAGGTGTATAACTTGCGTGGCCGACTGGATGGCAGACCGGCGGCAGTCGTGGCTTTATACCAGCTTCCTGGGTCTAACGCGGTCCAGGCCGCGGCCGGAGCCAGGAAACTGATGCAGGAGGCGAAGAAGCGCTTTCCACCCGGCCTGGACTACACCATTGCGCTGGACACTACCATACCGGTGACGGAGGGCATGAAGGAGATCGTGCACACGTTGTTCGAAGCCATCCTGCTGGTCATCCTGGTGGTTTACCTCTTCCTGCAAGGCTGGCGGGCCACTCTGATACCTCTGATGGCGGTGCCGGTATCATTGGTGGCCACTTTCATCTTATTCCCGGTTTTTGGCTTTTCGATCAATACCCTCTCCCTATTCGGTATGGTCCTGGCAATTGGCCTCGTCGTGGACGACGCCATTGTCGTAGTGGAGGCCGTGGAGCACCATATTGAACATGGGCTTTCGCCCAAGGACGCCGCGTTCAAGGCCATGGAAGAGGTTTCCGGCCCCGTCATCGGGATCGCCATCGTTCTTTCCGCGGTGTTCATCCCTACGGCCTTCATCCCCGGAATCACGGGGCGACTGTATCAGCAGTTCGCGCTGACCATCGCCCTCTCCGTGCTGATCTCCGCCTTCAATGCGTTGAGTCTCAGCCCGGCGCTGGCCGCGTTGTTGCTGCGACCCAAGAGGGAAGCCCGCGGCCCACTGGGCCGCTTCTTCGCGTGGTTCAACCGGTGGTTCAACCGCGGCACGGACGGCTATGTGAAAGCCTGCGGCGTGCTGATTCACAAATTCGCCTTCAGCCTGATTCTGCTGATCGGCTTGGGCGCTCTTGCCGTCTGGTTTGGCGGGAAACTCCCGGGCGGATTCCTCCCCGACGAAGACCAAGGTTATGTCTTTGCGGCTTTGCAGCTTCCCGATGCCGCCTCTTTGCAGCGCACTGAAGCAGCCGCAGAAAAAGTGGAGGAGATCCTGAAACAAACGTCGGGCGTCGCACACGTAACCACCGTCGTGGGCTTCAATATGTTGAGCGGTGTGCAGAACACGTACAGCGCCTTCTTCTGGGTCACCTTAAAGGAATGGGCCGAGCGCAAGGCGCCGGACGAACAATACAGCGCCCTCAAAGCTCACCTCGGCTCGCTCCTCAGCCGCATACCCGAGGGCACAGCGTTTGTCTTCCCGCCGCCTGCGATCCCGGGAGTCGGCGCAGCTGGTGGATTCACCTTCATCCTGGCGGACCGCTCCGGCAAGGACGTTCAGTTTCTTGCGACGAACATGCAAACCTTCCTGGCAGCGGCCCGCAAGCGTCCGGAACTTACCGGCGTGTTTTCCCTGGCACTTCTGAGCGTCCCGCAGCTGTTTGCGAAAGTCGACCGCGACAAAACGCTCAAGCAGGGCGTGGACTTGAGCGAAGTCTATCAGACTCTGCAGGCCTTTATGGGCGGCGCACTGATCAACTACTTCAACCGCTTCGGCCGCCAATGGCAGGTGTTCGTTCAGGCCGAAGGCGACTATCGGACTAAAGCGGAGAATGTCGGCCGGTTCGACGTGCGGAACAGTCGCGGAGAGATGGTGCCGCTTTCCGCGCTGACGACGATCGAAAATCAGACCGGGCCAGAGTTCACCATGCGTTACAACCTGTACCGAGCCGTGCAAATCAACGGGAGTGCGGCACCAGGTTACAGTTCCGTTGACGCCATGAAGGTCCTGGAGCAGGTGTTCGCCCAGACCATGCCACCGGAAATGGGATACGACTATCTAGGCATGTCCTATCAGGAAAACCTGGCACGGAAAGGAGTGCCCGCCTCCGTCATTTTCGCAATCTCGGTGCTGTTCGTTTTTCTGATTCTGGCGGCTCTTTACGAAAGTTGGTCCCTGCCCTTCAGTGTGCTGCTGAGCACGCCGATTGCGGTTTGCGGCGCGCTGGGAGCGTTGTACCTCCGCCGCATGAGTAGCCTCTCGTTCGAGATGAACGTCTACGCGCAGATCGGCATGGTGATGCTCATCGGACTAGCCGCCAAGAACGCGATCCTGATTGTGGAATTCGCCAAGGCTGGTCACGAATCCGGCAAACCGCTGGTGGATGCCGCGCTCGAAGGCGCCAAGGTCCGTTTGCGGCCGATTCTGATGACATCGTTTGCGTTCATCCTGGGCTGCGTGCCACTGTGGACCGCCACCGGAGCCGGTGCCATATCGCGGCAAGTGATGGGTACCGCCGTGATCGGGGGAATGCTGGCCTCGAGCGCCGTCGCGATTTTCGTGATCCCCGCACTGTTCTACATCGTCGAGAAGCTCAGCGGCTACGGGAAGGTCAAAGTCCCCACCCAACGTCTGGAGCCGAGGACATCCGAATGAGTCACCGCGACCTGTTTCCGATTCGTGCTCTCCTCCTTGCGGCCCTTCTCCTGCCAGGCTGTGCCGTCGGTCCCAACTACCGTCGGCCGAGAGTCAACGTCCCGCCTGCCTTTCGCGGTGCGGAAGGTGCCGCTCAACAGGCCTCGTTCGCCGACCTGCCGTGGTGGCAGATCTTCAAAGATGACACCCTGACGGGACTCGTCAAGACCGCGCTGAAGAACAACTACGACCTGGCCATCGCCACGGCACGCGTCGAGCAAGCCCGCCAGATCGCCGCTCAAGCGCGTTCGCAATACTTCCCGGAAATCGACTCTAAAACACGCCTCACTGCCGGCAGCAACCAGTTCAACGTGAGTCCGTCAGGAACCGCGGGTGGCTTTAGTGGACTATTTCTCGGCATTGCCACAGTCGCCTGGGAAGCCGATGTCTGGGGGCGTATCCGGCGCCTCAACGAGGCCGCCAAGGCGGAATATCTTGGGACCAGCGAGGCGCGCCGCGGAGTCATGCTCAGCCTCGTCAGTGACGTCTCCACTGCGTACTTCCAACTGCTGGGACTGCGCCGCAAGCTCGAGATTGCCGTACTGTCGGAAAGCGCGTTCGATCAGTCACGAACCCTCTTCTTGCAGCGGTTGGAGGGCGGGATTTCTTCGATGTTGCCGGTGTCGCGGGCCTCGGCCAATCAGACCACAGCGGCGGCACAAGTGACCGAGTTCCAGCGGTTGATCGCGCTGACGGAGAACCAAATCAGCGTCCTGCTTGGCCAGAACCCCGGCCCGATCCAGGTCAAAACCACGCTTCTCGCGGACACAGTTCCGCCCGCGGTACCCGCAGGCCTGCCCTCGGCTCTGCTCCAGCGCCGACCGGACGTCCTCTCAGCCGAGCAACATATACGGTCTAAAAATGCGCAGATTGGCGTAGCAAAGGCGGACTACTTTCCAAAGATTGGCCTCACTGGATTCTACGGCAAACTCAGCCTTCCCCTGTCGGCTTTCACTTCGGGCGATTCCAACGCTGGCAGCATCGGCATGCTCATGGAAGGCCCCCTTTTTCAAGGCGGCAGGCTCAAGGCGCGGAAGCGCGAGGCGGTGGCCGAGTGGGATCAAGCCAAGTCGGAGTATCTGCAGACGGTCCTCAATGCCTTTCGGGATGTGTCTGACGCTCTGATCTCACGCGGGCGGTACGAAGGCATCCGTGCCGACCAGGGCAAAACCGTGCAATCGCTGGAAGAGGCGGTTCGTCTGGCGCAGATGCGTTACGACCAGGGGTTCTCCAGCTATTACGAAGTTCTCGAGGCGCAGCAGCAGCTGTTCCCGGCCCAGTTGGCTCTAACAGAAACCGATCTCGATCAGAGGCTGGTGATCATCCAGCTTTATAGGGCTCTGGGCGGCGGTTGGAACCTGAGCGATACGCAGTTTGTAACGGCCGGGGCGCCGTAACGGCTGAGGAGAAGGCGCAACCGGCTGCGGGAAATCCCCATGGCAACCGACCTCGCCTTGGCGCTCGGAATTCTGGCCCTGCTCGGGCCGCGTGTTCCGGCCCGGCTCAAGGTCTTTCTGACGCCGCTCGACATCGCCCAAGATTCGGGAGCCGGGCCGTTCATCGCACTGGTCTATGCCGACCGCATTTAGGTGGCTCCCCTGATTGCAGCGGTTGCGTTTCTGGTGTTGGGTGTATTCGCGGCTCACCAGCGAGTCAACTTGGCCTTCCTCTACGCCGCCTTGGTGATCCGCGTCTGGCTGGGTGTCTCTCTATCCGGAATTCACGCGACCTAGCCGGAATTCTGGTAGCTTTGGCGGTCTCGATCCGGAGGCGTATCCGACCGAAGCGCTTGATCACCATTGCGGTGAGCGACTGGCGGGACTGGAGGCGAGCAACCTCACCGGTAAAGTTGATACCTTACTCAACTTGAAATCAAATGGACGCCCATGGAACAGTGGTCGCAAGCTATGGAGTGGCGTTGTTCTGGTCGGGCTTGGCTCGAACGCTACCTTCATCCGGTCACAGCCTACGTGCTTTTGCCGCTGTTCGCACTGTTCGATGCCGGTGTCGTCATAGACTCCGGAGTCGCAAAGACGCTCGCCCAACCCGTAGCCTTGGGTATCCTGTTCGGCCTGCTCATTGGCACGCAGGTCGGTATCACTGCGGCGAGTTGGATCGTGATCCGATCCGGGCTCGCGGAGATGCCCAGCGGCGTCAATTCGGGCCAAATCCGCGGCTCGGCGATTCTAACGGGTGTTGGTTTCACATGTCCCTCTTTGTCAGCGACTTCGCCTTCGGGAGAGAACTGATCATCGGGTTTTCTAAAATCGGTATCCTGGCCGGCTCGGCTCTTTGCTCCGCGGTTGGTTACTAGGTTCTGCGGTCGGAGCTAGATCTAGAAGCGCCGCCAAGCAAGCGCGCAACGGCCAAAGGTCCCGGCAGAAACTACATCGGTCCGCCTTCGGTCTGCATCTCGAAAAAAGAGGAGACTGCGTGATCCTCCGCACGAAGCGCCGCGGGCGCCTGATCCCGCAGAAGTCTTGAATCATGAGAGTTACGATCCACAGATGCCTGCTCCTCGTCGCGCTTTTCACTCTGGCAGGCACCAGCCTCCTCGCCGCGGCCGATCCGGACAGCAAAGAGCACGGCCTGCCGCAACAAGCTGTCGAGATCGCACGGCCGCTCGGTTTCCCGATCACGAACTCCATGGTGGTCACCTGGATCGTGGCGGCAGGCCTGATTGTTCTCGCCCGGGTTGCGACGCGCGACATGAAACGGGTGCCCGACGGAGCGCAGAACTTCCTCGAATGGCTGGTTGGAGGTCTTTACGGATTTCTGGAAGGGATCATAGGGCCCCATTTAGTCAAGCGAACATTCTGGTTTTTCGCTACGATCTTCATCTTCATCCTGTCGGCGAATTGGTTTGGCCTCATCCCCGGTGTTGGCACGATTGGGTGGGGTCATCAGACCGCGAGCGGCTTCATGGTCGATGACCCCCTGCTCCGCGGCGCGAATGCCGATCTGAACTTGACGCTGGCCATGGCCCTGGTCTTTTTCGCCTGCTGGATCATCTGGGCACTGCAAGAGGTCGGGCCGATCGGATTCGTCAAAGAATTGTTTGCCCCCAAGGGTGACACGGCCGGTCTGTTAAAGGTGCTTATGGTGGTTGTGTTTTTCGCCGCCGGCTTGATAGAAGTTGTCTCGATTTTGTTTCGACCGGTCTCGCTGAGCTTTCGTCTCTACGGCAACATCTTCGCCGGCGAGAACATGCTAGAAACCATGTCGAAGTTGGTTCCCGGCTAGGTTGGCTGCTGCCGATTCCGTTTTACTTCCTGGAGTTGGTCATGGGTTTAGTGCAAGCGTTAGTCTTCATGCTATTGACCGCCGTTTTCACTCTCTTGATTTGCCAGCATGAGGAACCATCACCGGCGGCGAAGCCTGAACCCGAAGTGTGAGTTTTGCCGAAAAGGGCCGGTTAGGTGGGCTCAGAACGGCAAGAAAGCGAAAAGGTGAAGGATATATGTCAATGTTGGCACTGATAACACCCCCTGAACTGGGCGGAAGCCTTCCGGGCGGAAGCCTGATGAGCGGCAACATCCACGTTGGGCTGGCCGCGGCAGGCGCAGCCATTGGTGTGGGTTTGATCGGTATGGCGGCTTCCACGGCGGTAGGACGCAATCCCGGCGCGTCCACCAAGATTCTAGTGCAGTCCATTCTGTCCATTGCCTTCGCCGAGGCCATTGTGTTCTACGCCCTGTTCCTGGTGAGGTAACAGCAAGCGAGTGAGCGCGTGACTATGTTTGCGCTTTTACTATTGGCGGCACAGGATAATGGCGGGCGACTCGAACACATCGCGCGAACCTTTGGTGTGGACTGGACGCATCTGGGCGCGCAGACGATTAGCTTTGGTATCGTGTGCGCCGTGCTCTATAAGTTCGCCTATCGTCGCATTCTCACCATGCTCGACCAGCGGCGGCAGCAAATCGCGCAAGGCCTCGAGAACGCGGCTAAGATCAAGGCCGAGTTGGACCGGACACAAGCCCAGCGCCAGGAGGTGATGGCGCAGGCCTATGCCGAGTCCGCCAAATTCATCGAGGAAGCGCGCGCGGCTGCCGCCCGCGTCCTGGAACAGGAAACGCGCAAAGCCATCGCCGCGGCCGAACAGATCATGGTCAAGGCACACGAAGCGGCCGCTCAAGACCACGCCCGCATGCTGGCCGACCTCAAACACGAAGTTGGCCAGCTGGTAGTCCAGGCTACCACGACGGTGACTGGCAAGATTTTGACCCAGGAAGATCAACGGCGCCTCGCCGAAGAGACCGCCAAGCAAATCGCAGCATAGAGATGATCAGCAACAAACAAGCGCAGCGCGAAGCGAAGCAACTATTCCGCTTTTGCATGAAAGGTCAAATGCTGGACGAAAACCGCATCCGCCAGGTGGTGCGATATGTCATCGCTGCGGGTCACCGGGGGGGTCCGGCCATCCTCGCGCGTCTTCTGCGGTTGGTAAGACTCGATCGCGCCGAGCACACGGCCAGCGTCGAGAGCGCTACGCCCCTTCCGGCGGACCTGCAAGCGGCAATCCAGGCCGGCCTGACGCATACGTATGGCTCGGGACTTACCACGACATTCGCCCAACGTACTTCGTTGATCGGCGGAGTCCGTATCCAGGTCGGCGCCGATGTTTATGACGGCAGCATTCTGGCAAGGCTAGCGGCGTTGGAAAGAAGCTTTTGAAGCGAGGTGATCGTGGCAAACCTGTTAGAGGAACTGGAAGAACAGATCGAAGGGGCGAAAAGACCCGCGGGCTGGGAAAACGTAGGTGTCATACGGGAAATCGGCGATGGCGTCGCCAAGATCGAAGGCCTGACCGATGCGATGCTCAACGAGATGATCGACCTGGGGCACGGCATCACCGGCCTGGCATTGAACCTGGAGGAGACCGAGGTCGGGGTAATCATTCTGGGCGACTATACCCGGCTGGAAGAGGGAGACGAAGTCCGCACTACCGGCAAGCTCCTCGAGGTACCCGTCGGAAAGGGTCTGCTGGGGCGCGTTGTCAATACGCTCGGTGAGCCGATCGATGGCAAGGGCCCAATCCAGAGCGACGTCGCATATCCGGTCGAAAAGATGGCGCCCGGAATCATTCGACGCCAATCGGTCAGCCAGCCGGTGCAAACGGGCATCATGTCGATTGACGCCATGATTCCGATCGGCCGCGGCCAGCGTGAACTGATCATCGGGGATCGTTCGACCGGTAAGACAACCATCTGCATCGACACGATCATCAACCAGGCGCGGCTGAATAAAGCCGCCGAAGCAGCAGGTGACAAGAGCTATCGTCCCTTATATTGCATCTATGTGGCGATTGGCCAAAAGCAATCCACCATTGCCCGGATCATTGCCACTCTTGACGAAGCCGGTGCGATGCCCTACACCATCTTTGTGGTTGCTTCCGCCTCGGATTCGGCCACGAATCAGTATCTTGCGCCGTATGCGGGCGCCGCCATGGGCGAATGGTTCATGGACAATGGCATGGACGCTTTGATCGTCTACGACGACCTGTCCAAGCACGCGGTCGCTTATCGCCAGGTGTCGCTGGTCTTGAAGCGACCATCGGGGCGTGAAGCTTATCCCGGCGATGTGTTTTATCTTCATAGCCGGTTGCTGGAACGGGCGGCACGCGTCGGAGAGAAGTACGGCAACGGTTCCCTGACCGCCCTGCCCATCATCGAAACGCAGGAGGGCGACGTTTCCGCGTACATCCCCACCAACGTCATCTCGATTACCGACGGCCAAATTTATCTCGAATCCGATCTGTTCTACCAGGGCATGCGCCCGGCCATCTCGGTCGGACTGTCGGTTTCGCGGGTTGGTTCGGCGGCTCAGCTCAAGGCCATGAAGCAGGTGGCCGGACAGCTCAAAGGCGACCTTGCCCAGTTCCGGGAACTAGCGGCGTTCGCGCAGTTCGGGTCGGATCTCGACGCCAAGACGCAGGCGCAGATCGACCGCGGCAAACGAATCATGGAAGTTTTCAAGCAGCCGCAGTACAACCCCGTTCCTGTCGAGGTTCAGGTTGCGGTGCTTTGGGCGGTACAAAACGGCTACGTGGATCAGGTGCCGGTGGAGCGGGTCAAGGAGTTTCAAAACAAGTTGACCGATTTCCTGACGACGCGAAGGGGCGAGCTGCTTGCCCGGATCGGGAAGGAAAAGGCGCTCAGCGACACTTTAAAAAGCGGATTGAAGGCAGCGACTGACGAATTCGCGCAAACCTGGAAAGCGACATCGGCTCGTTGAGGTTATGCCCAGCCTTCGTGACATCCGCCACCGCATTAAGTCAGTCGGCAGCACGGCTCAGATTACTCGTGCCATGCAGATGGTGGCGGCATCGAAGATGCGTAAGGCGCAACAATCTGCTCTGACCACGCGACCGTTCGGCCAACTGCTGTATCGCATTCAACGCCGCGCTATAACGCACGCCCGGGACTTTACCCATCCCTTGCTGGAGGTGCGCGAAGTCCGGAAACGAGCCGTGATCCTGGTCGGTACCGACAAAGGCCTTTGCGGGTCGCTCAACGCAAACTTGTTTCGCGTGGCCTCTCAGTTCGACCCGCAAACCACCGTTTACATCGCCGTTGGCAAGCGCGCGGCGCAGTTCATTGCACGCACGCGGAGGCAGTTGGCCGCTGAGTTTGCGTTCACGGACACGCCGCGGTATGGCGAAGCCCGGCCGATTGCAACTCTTCC
>Ga0182041_10001868_pt1 | contig 10746 bp, 7 predicted proteins | sample flu12Cox44000178_FD_125967 | JGI IMG/M metagenome (GOLD analysis project Ga0182041, IMG submission 125967) | Lab enrichment of tropical soil microbial communities from Luquillo Experimental Forest, Puerto Rico - flux8day.12C.oxic.44.000.178 | ecosystem: Environmental > Terrestrial > Soil >...
CATCGGCCTTGCCGTTACGCGCGCCGAACCCATGCCGGGGCGACAGAACGAACTGAATGTCGCGCCGGAGGGTTCGCAGTCGTTCCAGGATGATGCCGAACGTCACGCGGTCTTGATCGATACCCTGCGACAACGGCTCGGTCCTGATCGGGTACGGCAGTTCGAAGCCGTTCCCCGTCATATTCCCGAACACGCCGAAACGCTCATCGCGATCAATGACGAAACACTGCAGAATTGGCCACTTAAAGAACAGCAAACACCGCCACTGTTGCTGTTGCCGAAAGCCGAGCCGACCGAAGTCACGGCGCTCATTCCCGAAGGACCGCCACGGCGCTTCCGCTGGCGCGGGGTGACTTACGACATCACCGGCGCGCAAGGCCCGGAACGGATCGCCGATGAATGGTGGCACGCGCTCCCACCCTACTCTCCCCCGCAAGCGGGGGAGGAAAAAGGAGGAGGGCTCACCCGCGATTACTACCTCGTCGAAGACGGCGAAGGTCATCGCTTCTGGCTTTACCGCGAAGGTCTCTACGGCCGGGAAACTGCAGCGCCGCGCTGGTTCGTGCACGGCCTGTTTGCGTGAGTTTTTTCGCGTGAGTTCGCGTGAGAATGTAAATGAGCGCGTTTGCCGAGCTTGCTGTAACCACTAATTTTTCCTTCCTTCGTGGCGCTTCGCATCCGCAGGAAATGGTGGCGCGCGCCGACGAGCTTGGGCTCGCCGCTATCGGCATCGCCGACCGCAACTCCTTTGCCGGCGTGGTGCGCGCTCATGACGAAGCGAAAAAACGAAAAATAAAACTCGTTGTCGGCACGCGGCTGGTGACGATCGATGGCCTCGAAGTGCTTGCCTATCCGACCGACCGCGCCGCCTATGGCCGGCTCTGCCGTTTGATCACCGCTGGCAATCTCAAAGCAAAGAAAAGCGAATGCCATCTGACCTTCGAGGAGATTCTGAATGCCGCTGCAGGCCAGATTTTCATCGCTCTGCCGCCGGTGAACTTATTTTCTCATTCTGCTGCTATCGATGAACAAAAAATTACCTCCCCCTGGAGGGGGGAGGTCGACGCGCCAACGGGTCCGGCCGGAAGTGGCCGGCCCGATGACAAGCTCAGCGCGGCGGGTGGGGGTGATGTAGCGGTGTCGCTGGTCACCCCACCCCGGCCGCTTCGCGGCCGACCCTCCCTCTCCAGGGGAGGGTCGGAAGAGTTCGTCTCCCGCCTCGCCGCCCTGGCCGACGCCGCGCCGGGTCGCACGTTTCTTGCCGGCGTGCATTATCATCGCAGCGACGAGCCGCGCCGGCTTGGTCTGTTGGCCGAGCTCGGTGCCCGATGCGGCGCCCCGCTGGTTGCGGTCAATGACGTGTTCTATCACGCGCCGGAGCGCCGGCCGCTCCTCGATGTGCTTACCTGCATTCGGGAAAAGTGCACTATCGCTAAAGCCGGCTTGCGACTCGCTATCAATGCCGAGCGGCATCTCAAGGCGCCTGCGGAAATGGCGCGGCTGTTCGCCGCTTTTCCCGACGCCATCGCCCGCAGCACCACCATTGCTCGATCCTGCAGCTTCTCGCTTGGCGAACTCAAATACGAATATCCCGATGAACCGGTGCCGCCAGGCAAGACCGCCCAGCAGCATCTGGCAGACCTGACTTGGGCGGGAGCGCGGGAGCGCTACCCGAAAGACAAATATCCCAATGGCATTCCCGAGGATGTCCGAAAGCGGCTCGATGACGAACTCGTGCTGATCGGCAAACTCGATTATGCGCGTTACTTCCTCACCGTGCACGACGTGGTTGCCTTCGCGCGAGCCCAAGCGAAGGAAATTCTGTGCCAAGGCCGCGGTTCGGCGGCCAATAGCGTGGTCTGCTATTGCCTCGGCATCACTTCTGTAAATCCAGACAAGAGCGATCTCTTGTTCGCCCGCTTCATTTCGGAAAATCGCGGCGAGCCGCCCGATATCGATGTCGATTTCGAACATGAGCGGCGCGAGGAGGTCATCCAATATATTTATCGGCGCTACGGCCGCCATCGCGCGGCGATCTGCGCCACGGTGGTGCACTACCGCTCCCGCCGCGCCATCCGCGAGGTCGGCAAAGCTTTAGGCTTGACTGAAGACGTGACCGCCGCGCTTGCCAAGACCGTATGGGGTTACGGCGACGGCTATCCCGACGACCATATCCGCCAAGCCGGCCTCGATCCGACAAATCCGGCAATCCGGCAGGCCGTTGCACTCGCCGACGAGCTTATCGGTTTTCCGCGCCATCTGTCGCAGCATGTCGGCGGCTTCGTGCTCACGCGCGCGCCGCTCGATGAAACCGTGCCGATCGGCAATGCTGCCATGGACGATCGCACTTTCATCGAATGGGACAAGGACGACATCGACACGCTCGGACTGATGAAGGTCGATGTGCTGGCGCTCGGCATGCTGAGCTGCCTGCGGCGCGGGCTCGATCTTCTCAAGGCTCATTATGGGCTGGACTATTCGCTCGCCACGCTGCCGCAGGACGATGCCGCGGTCTACCAGATGTTGTCGCGCGCGGATTCGGTCGGCGTGTTCCAGGTCGAAAGCCGCGCGCAGATGTCGATGCTGCCGCGATTGAAGCCGCAGTGCTTTTACGACCTCGTCATCGAGGTCGCGATCGTGCGGCCGGGACCGATCCAGGGCGACATGGTGCACCCCTATTTGCGGCGCCGCGACGGTATCGAGAAGGAATACTACCTCTCCCCGTCCCCCGCTCATGGCGCGCCGAACGAATTAAAAGACGTTCTCAAACGCACGCTCGGCGTGCCGCTATTTCAAGAACAGGCGATGCAGATCGCGATTACGGCGGCGAAGTTCACGCCCGACGAAGCCGATGGACTGCGCCGCGCCATGGCAACGTTCCGCCACACCGGCAACGTTCATTTGTTTCGCGACAAATTCATCAACGGCATGGTCCAGCGCGGCTACGATCGCGATTTCGCCGAACGTTGCTTCGACCAGATCGAAGGTTTCGGCGAATATGGCTTTCCCGAAAGTCACGCCGCGAGTTTTGCGCTTCTGGTCTATGCCTCGGCCTTCATCAAATGCCGCTATCCCGACGTATTCTGCGCCGCCATCCTCAACAGCCAGCCGATGGGCTTTTATCAACCGGCGCAGCTAGTGCGCGACGCGCGCCAGCACGGCGTGGAGATCCGCCCCGCCGACATTAATTTCAGCGATTGGGATTGCACCCTGGAACCGGCCGCCTCCCCTGCGGGCGGAGGAGAAATCGGCGCCGGTCATGCCGTGCGGCTCGGCTTTCGCCTCATTGGCGGGCTCAGCGAGCCGGAATTGAGAAAACTCATCGCGGCGCGCGGCAATGGTTTTTCCTCGATCGAACGGCTTGCCGCGATCGCCGGCATTTCGCGCTTCACCATCGAGCGGCTGGCGGAGGCGGACGCATTTCGCTCGCTACCACATGATCCGGCGAAGTGGATACCGGTTCGCCGACAAGATCATACGGCAAATATTGAATCTGGCGCGCGATCGGACGCAAAACCGGCACCCACTTTTGCTGACCGCGCGCCCGGGCTAGACCGCCGCGCTGCATTATGGGCGGCGCGGCGGCTCGATATGATCGGTATTCGCCGCCCAAAGGGAGACAACAAACTTGGCGACGCCAAAACCGACGACGCGCTGCCGCTTTTAACGCCGCATCTCGGCGACGAATTTTTCCCCGAACCGGATGTCGCGCTACCGGCGATGCCGCTTTGCGAGCACGTCGTTGAGGATTATGTGACGACCGGGCTGTCGCTGAAACAACACCCGGTCCACTTCTTTCGCGAGCGACTTGCTGCGCTCGGCGCAATCCACAACGCGCAACTTCGCGACGAGGCCTTGGCGCCGGATTCGATCGTCACCGTCGCCGGCCTGGTCCTGGTGCGCCAGCGTCCGGGCACCTCAAAGGGCGTCGTGTTCATGACGCTCGAAGACGAGGCCGACATCGCCAACATCATCGTCTGGCCGAAGGTCTTTGAAAAAAACCGCCGCACGGTAATGACATCGCGTTTTCTTGCGGTACGCGGCCGCCTGCAACGCGCTGGTCTCGTCATCCATGTGGTCGCGGCAAGCTTCATCGATCTTTCCGCGTATTTGCCGTGGCTACGCGACGGCGATCTATTCTCGCCGAAATTTTCCGGCGGGTCGCGGCCGCAATCCGACCCGCTGCCGCTGCACAGCCGCGATTTTCATTAGAGCATGATCCCGAAAAGTGGGCCAAAGATCATGCTCCAACGAAAAACCTGGAACGACAGTCAACCTGAAGCAATCACACTCTGTGAGAATGCACCACAGGAGGCTCACCATGTGTGGCCGCGCCAAACTTCCCGATGACGTTTCCGAAATCAAACTCGATTTGAAAATCGATTTTGACGAAATCGGCGACTATCACCCGCGCTGGAATGCAGCGCCGACTTCGAAGCTGCCCGTCGTCGTTTCCAAGACCGGCACCCGCATCCTGACTTTGATGCGCTGGGGTCTCATCCCGTCCTGGGCGAAGGACCTCAAGATCGGCTATTCGACCTTCAATGCCCGCGCCGAAACCCTTGCCACCCGAGCCGCATTTCGCGGCGCCTGGCACGCTCGCCACCGCTGCCTTGTTCTCGCCGACGGCTATTACGAGTGGCGCGACACCGACAAACAGCCGTTCGCGGTGGCACCCGCCAATCGCGGCCCAATGACCTTAGCCGGGCTGTGGGATTGCTGGCGGTCGCCAGCGGGCGAGACGATCAAATCCTTTGCCATCGTCACCACAACGGCCAATGCCCTGTTGGCGCCCCTGCACGATCGCATGCCGGTTGTCATTGCGCCGGACAGCTGGGACACCTGGCTTGGGGAAAAGTCGGCGTCGGACGCCACCCTCGGAGCCCTGATGCGGCCTTACCCAGGCGGTGCCATGGCGTTCTGGGCGGTCAATCGGCGCGTCGGCAATGTGCGAAACGATGGCGCGGATTTGTTCGCACCATTGAACGGTCCGCAGGATACGGATGACAGGCAATAAACAAATTCCGTCAATGCGTTCACCGACTCACGACTAGTGACATAATGCCTTATCGAGGGGAGTTGCACCCTTCCGCGCCGGCCTATATCGTCTGGAACTTGATAAAAGAACGTCTCCGGCTGGCTTTGCGCTGCAAGGGGATGCAGGGGGATGCAACGGAATGCCAGGGCAAACCCGCGACACCGGGTCGCCGGGGAACATCTCTGTAATTACAGTAGTTGCTCGTTTCGAATGATCGGGGCGAACCAAGGCCAATTCCCGAAGATGGCCGGGAGGAAAAATTGCGGCTTTCCACCAGCCTGCGTGAGCTGATCGGCAAGCGTGATTTCTACGCAGGCGGCTTGATGCTTTTGCTGGGCCTTTTCATCGCGCTGAAAGGCTCGACCTACCGCGCTGGCACCTTGATGCATATGGGGCCGGGCTTTTTGCCAACCGCCCTTGGCGTTCTCCTAATGCTGCTCGGCGTGGCGATTGCCGCAGCCAGCTTGGCGCCTGGTGGGCCCGATGAGCATGGCGGCGACCAGAGCCTGTTGCCGGAACATCCGCAATGGTGGGCCTGGTTTTGCATACTCATGAGTCCGGCCGCATTCATCATCTTCGGCCGCTATTTTGGCATGGCACCGGGAACCTTTGCCTGCGTATTCATTGCCGCGCTTGGCGATAAAACGGCGTCCTGGAAAGGCACGATTATCCTCGCCAGCGTGGTAACAGTCTTCGGCGTGTCGCTGTTTTCCTACTTCCTCCAGGTACCGATGCCGATCCTGACGTGGAGGGGCGAGTTTTGATCGAACAAGCGCTTACCGGCCTCTGGTACGGTTTCGGCGTTGCCTTCGAGCCGCACAATATTCTGTGGTGCTTCGTCGGCGTGCTGGTCGGCAACATGGTCGGCGTGCTGCCGGGCATGGGGCCCCTTGCCACGATCTCGATCTTGTTGCCGCTGACTTTCGGCATGAAGCCCGTGGGCGCCATCCTGATGCTGGGCGGCGTCATGTACGGCGCGCAATATGGCGGCGCGATCTGCTCGATCCTCTTAAATCTACCCTGCCATCCGCCGCACGCAGTGACGTGTCTCGACGGCTTCCCAATGACCAAGCAGGGACGCGGCGGCGTAGCGCTTGGCCTCACTGTATTTGCCTCATTCGTCGGCGCCTCCTGGGGGATCACCGAAATGATCTTCCTGTCGCCGCTTCTGGTGAAAGCGGCACTGCAATTCGGTCCCGCCGAGGTTTGCTCGCTGATGTTGTTGGGTCTGCTCGCCGGCTCGACGCTGGCGCGCGGCTCGCCGATCAAGGGCGTCGCCATGACCGTGCTCGGGCTGTTCCTGGGTTCGGTCGGCACCGATCTCGAAACCGGTTCGGAGCGCTACACCTTCGGCATGACCGAACTCGACGACGGCATCGAGCTGATCGCGCTGGCGCTCGGTCTGTTCGGCATTGCCGAGTTCATGAATAGTGTCAATCAGGTCGCGCCGATCAATACCAAATACACCAATGTCGGCATCAAAGACATGCGCCCCACCAAGGCCGACATGAAACGCGCCTTCTTCCCAATGTGGCGCGGCACGATCGTCGGCAGCCTGTGCTCTCTCATTCCAGGAACCGGCCCGACCATCGCTTCCTTCGTCGCCTATGCGACGGAGAAGAAAATCTCCAGACATCCTGAAAAATTCGGCACCGGCCTAATCGAAGGCGTGGTTTGCCCTGAAGCTTCCACGCACTCGTCAGTGCAGGGTGATTTCATCCCGACGATGAGCCTCGGCATTCCCGGCGACGCCGTGATGGCGCTCCTGCTCGGCGCCTTGATGATCCAGGGCATCGTACCCGGGCCGCAGCTGATCTCACAACATCCGGATATTTTCTGGGGTCTGGTCGCGAGCTTCTGGATCGGCAACATCATGCTGGTGCTGCTCAACGTGCCGTTGATCGGCATCTGGGTGAAGATGCTCGCGATTCCGTATCGCTTCCTTTATCCGAGCGCAATGTTCTTCGTCTGCATCGGCGTCTATGCCGCCAACAATGATTTCTTCCAGGTCGGCGAAGTCGCGGTCATCGGCCTGTTCGGCTACATCTTACTGCGGCTCGGCTTCCATCCGGCGCCGATCCTACTCGGCTTCGTCCTCGGGCCGCGCTTCGAAGAGAATTTCCGCCGCGCCATGCTGATCTCGCGCGGCGACATCCTCGTGTTCGTCGAGCGGCCCATCAGCGCAGTCTTCGTCGCGCTGTGCGCCATCCTAATCGGATCGCAGATCTATTTCCGCCTGCGCGGCGCCAAGGCGGATCTCGAGCCGGCGGCCGAGAACGTCGTAGGCGGCGAAGCTCCAACCGCGCTCGCCGCGCAGCGCGTGCCGGCGACGCCGGCGGAGTGATCAGCCTCGCCATTGCGAGGAGCCGACGACGGGGCGACCAAGCAATCCAGATTGAAGCCTGCTGTTTCTTGATTGCTTCGCGGAGCTTGTCATCGGGCCGGCCACTTCGGGCCGGACCCGTTAGTTCGCAATGACGAGTTCGGTCCAGCTAGCGCAAGCCACGTTTGAGCACGCGGCCAAGCCGATCGGAGAACGACCGCGCATCGGCCGGACGATCGCCGTCGAGCAAGCGCGCCTCCTCGTACAGCAAATGTGCGGCGTCCTCCTTGAACGCGCGGTCGGCATCGCCGAGCGCAGCCAGTGCCGCAATGAGCTCGTGCTGCGGATTGACTTCGAGAACCGGCTTGGACGCCGCAGTCAACCGGCCGGTACCGGCAAGGAGCCGTTCGAGGGCGCGGTCGGGCCCCTTATCGGGCGCGACCAGGCAGACGGCGCTGTCGGTAAGACGATCCGAGGCGCGCACCTCCGCCACGGCGTCGCCCAGCGTCGATTTGACGAAAGCGAGAAAATCCTTGACCGGCTCGGCAATTTGGGGCGCCGCATTTGCAGCGGCATCGAGGCGCGGAACAAGCGCAAGATCAGCCGCGCCTTGGGTTACCGACTTGAACGGCTTGCCATCAAAACCTTCGCTCGGCACCACCCAGAAGGTGTCGACCGGATCGGTCAGCAGCAAGACCTCAATGCCGCGGGCGCGAAAGCCCTCCAGATGCGGCGATGATTTGAGCCGCGCGAGATCGTCGCCGGCGATGTAATAGATCGCCGTTTGATTGGGGCGCAGCGCCGTGACGTAGTCTTTAAGGCTGCGCCATTCATCGGAGGCCGTGGTCTTGAAGCGGGCGAGCTTTAATAATGGGTCGCGGCGCTCAAAGTCCTCATAGAGGCCCTCCTTGAGCACGGCGCCGAATACGTCCCAGATCTTGGCGTAGTTTTGCGGCTCCTTATCCGCAAGCCGCTCCAGTTCGGCGAAGACGCGGCTGGACGCGCCCTTTTTGATCGAGGCAAGAAGCGGACTCTCCTGAATCTTCTCACGCGATACGTTGAGCGGCAGGTCGGCGCTGTCGACTACGCCGCGGACGAAACGCAGATAGCGCGGTAGAATTTCCGCATCATCAGTGATGAACACGCGCTTGACGTAGAGCTTGATGCGTCCGGCACGGTCGGGATCGAACAGATCGAAGGGCCGCGAACTCGGAACGAACAACAGCGCGATATAATCCTGCCGGCCTTCGGCGCGGAAGTGGATAGTGAGTGCCGGCTCGTCAAAGGCGACGGCCACGCTGCGGTAAAAATCGGTGTAATCGGCGGGGGCGATCTCGGCTTTCGGTTTCGCCCACAGCGCGGCGCCGTCGGTAATTTCAATCGGAGCGGCGCCGGGCTTTTCGACGATAGCGATCGGGACCGGAACATGGCCCGACCGCTCCTTGATCAATCGCTCGATAGTCGTCCGCTCGGTGTAGTTTTTGGCGTCCTCAGTGAGATGCAGGACGACGCGCGTGCCGCGGCGCGGCGCCACCGCTCCGGCGGCCGGCGTCACTGAGAAATCGCCTTTGCCGTCAGACGACCACAGCCACGCGCCCTCCGAGCCGGCGCGCCGGGAAATTACCTCAACGCGCTCGGCGACCATGAAAGCCGAATAGAAACCGACGCCGAAGCGGCCGATCAGCGCTTGTCCTTCGGGACCCTCCCCGCTTTGGCCAGCTTCGATGCGATCCAGAAATGCTTTGGTGCCGGAGCGCGCGATTGTGCCGAGCGCCTCGATCAGCTCGTCACGATCCATACCGATGCCATTGTCCTCGACCGTGAGTCGCCGCGCCGCCGCATCGAGTGCAACAGTAATGCGTGGCTTGGTGTCGTCGCCGAGCAGTGCCGGCGTGGCGATGGCTTCGTAACGCAACCTCTCGCAGGCATCGGCGGCATTGGCGATCAGTTCGCGCAGGAATACAGATTTTTCGGAATAGACCGAGTGCACCATCAGGTGCAGAAGCTTGGCAACATCCGCCTCGAACGGGCGGCTTTCCGATTGCAAGCTATCAGTTGCTTGGGCGGTAGCCACGGTTTGACCCTCGGTAAATTGGAATCAGCCGGCCTCGAAATGGCAAGGCGGCATCGCGGATTCAAGTGTGGCGCGCCGCAAATTATCATCATACGATTTGGAAAGTGCTGCCCTGGAGAATGCGCATGAGGCGACGAGAGCTTATTGCCTCACTAGGAATCATTCTTGCCGTGTGGCCGCTCAGCGCCCTGGGACAAACAGAAAGGACCCAGACCTGGCCGGCACGCCCGGTAAAGCTCATTGTGGGATTCGCGCCCGGCGGTCCGACCGATCTAGTCGCTCGTCTGGTCGCGCAAAAATTGGCCGAAGAAACCGGCAAGAATTTCTTTGTCGAGAACGTACCGGGTGCCGGCGGGAACGTTGGCGCTGTCCGGGCCGCAAAGTCTTCGCCAGACGGCTACACGTTTCTGGTGACTGGCGGCAATATCACGAACAATCAGTATCTGTTCGCAGATCCCGGCTATGATCCGCTAAAGGACTTCGATGCAGTGACGCTCGCCGCCGCCACTCCTGTGGTGCTCGCCGTCAATCCATCGGTTCCCGCGACGACTGTCAAAGAGCTGGTCGCCTGGATCCGCGGCAATCCAGGCAAAGAAAGCTACGCTTCACCCGGCACCGGCACCCCACCGCAACTGGTTGGCGCTCTGTTTCAGCATACGTTACAGCTCGATCTGGTGCACGTGCCGTTCGACGGCGGTGGCACGGCTGTGCAAGCGACGGTCGGAGGACACACGCCAATTTCATTCGGCGCCATGGCGCCCGCAGTGCCGCTAATCAAAGCCGGCCAGCTGCGGGCGCTAGCGGTAACGGGACAGGAGCGATCCCCGGCATTACCGGAAATCCCAACCATGACTGAGGCAGGATTTCCTGAGGTCGAGGGCACAACATGGACCGCCTTCGTGGCACCCGCTGGCACACCTAAGGACATCATTGCCAAGCTTCACGAGATCATCGTCACAAGCCTCGCGCAATCCGACGTCAAGGCGAAGCTTGCGGCAATGGCCTATGTACCGATCGGCTCGACGCCACGCGAGTGCGCAGAGTTCTTTCAGTCTGAGATGGCAAAGTGGGGACCAGTGATCAAACAGGCGGGACTGAAGGCAGAATAAAATGGGCCTTGCCATCCACGCGATGTTCGGCATTTTCCGCTCGTCGCGGGCGGAGACGCAGCCTCCATTACGACAAGCGCTCTCGCAATCCGGCGGATATACGCTCTGCGCCCAGCACGATGACGAATATGATAATGAGGAGCAACGAGACTTCTTGGTATTGAAATAGGTTCATGGCGGTGAGTAATTGAAATCCGATTCC
>Ga0182041_10001871_pt1 | contig 10741 bp, 8 predicted proteins | sample flu12Cox44000178_FD_125967 | JGI IMG/M metagenome (GOLD analysis project Ga0182041, IMG submission 125967) | Lab enrichment of tropical soil microbial communities from Luquillo Experimental Forest, Puerto Rico - flux8day.12C.oxic.44.000.178 | ecosystem: Environmental > Terrestrial > Soil >...
GCCGGCAAGACCACGGTGATCAACCTGCTCACCGGCGTGCTCAAGCCGACCGCGGGGCGCATTCTGCTCGACGGCCGCGACATCACCGCGCTCGAGCCGCATCAGCGAGTGCGGCTCGGCATGGCGCGCACCTTCCAGATCAATCAGCTGTTCCTCGATCTGACGCCGCTGGAAACCATCGGCCTTGCGGTCTCCGAGCGGCTCGGCGCCGGCCGTGACTGGTGGCGCCTCGTCGGCAGCAAGGCCGCGGTTACCGACGAGATCGCCGAGATCGTCGAGCGCTTCCGCCTCGCCGACGTGATGCACGAGCGCACCGCGATCCTGCCCTACGGCAAGCAGCGGCTCCTCGAGATCGCGCTCGCCTTCGCCTGCCGCCCGCACGTGCTGCTGCTCGACGAGCCGGCCGCCGGCGTGCCGGAAGCCGAGCGGCACGAGCTTCTTGCCACAATCGCGGCGCTGCCGACCGAGGTCACGGTGCTGCTGATCGAGCACGACATGGACCTTGTATTCTCGTTCGCCGACCGCATCTCGGTGCTGGTCAACGGCTCGCTGTTCGTCGATGGTGCGCCCGAGGACGTGGCGCGCGATCCGCGGGTCAAGGCGGTTTATCTCGGTGAGGAGCTCGATGCGTGAGCTTCTAAAGATCGCGCAGCTCTGCGCCGGCTACGGCGAGGCCGTCGTGCTGTCGAACGTCTCGCTGACGCTCGCCGAAGGCGAGGCGCTGGCGCTGCTCGGCCGTAACGGCATGGGCAAGACCACGCTGATCAACACCATCGTCGGCGTCACCCGCTATATCAGCGGCACCATCACGCTCGACGGCGCCGACATCACCAAGCTGCGGCCCGAGCAGCGCGCCCATGCCGGCGTCGGCTGGGTGCCGCAGGAGCGCAACATTTTCAAGTCGCTCACGGTGCAGGAGAACCTCACCGCCATCGCGCGACCCGGCCCGTGGAGCGTCGACAAGGTCTACGCCCTGTTCCCGCGGCTCGAAGAGCGGCGACAAAATCTCGGCAATCAGCTCTCGGGCGGCGAGCAGCAGATGCTCGCGGTCGGCCGCGCGCTGGTACTCAACCCGCGCGTCATGCTGCTCGACGAGCCGCTCGAAGGCTTGGCGCCGATCATCGTCGAGGAATTGTTGGCGGCGTTGCGCCGGGTCATCCGCGGCGAAGGCATGTCGGCGATTCTGGTCGAGCAGAACGCCAAGAAGATTCTCGGCGTCACCGACCACGCCATCATCGTCGAGCGCGGCAGCGTGGTGCACGCGGCCGCGAGCGCGATGCTCGCCGCCGACCGGGCCGCGCTGGAAACCCATCTCGGTGTCACCGATGCCGGCCCGCGCCGCGGGGGGCGGCGGTCGCAATAGCCGAGCGCATCGCGTGGCCACGTCATGACACTGTCATGTAAGCTCATTCATCCTTGTGTGCTGCCGCGCGCGTGATCCAATGACTTCAGCTTCGCCCGTCGAGCTCAGCAATACTGTCGCGCCGCATGGCGGGAAGTCCGCGCTCGCGGTGACCGGCCTTGCCGCGCTCGGCATCGTATTCGGCGATATCGGCACGAGCCCGCTCTATACGCTGAAGACCGCGTTCGATTTTCTCAGCTCCGGCGGCGGGCCGGAGCGCATCCTCGGCTTGCTGTCGCTCCTGATCTGGACACTGGTTCTGATCACCTCGATCAAATACGTGCTGATCGCCATGAGCATCGACAACGACGGCGAGGGCGGCATCCTCGCCTTGATGTCGCTGCTCGGCGTCAAGCGCCATCGCCGCCCGCTCATCGTGCTGGCCGGCCTGCTCGGCGCGGCGCTGATCTATGGCGATGGCGCCATTACGCCGGCGATTTCCGTGCTGTCGGCGCTCGAAGGCCTCGACATCGCCGGGCCGCAGTTCATGCCCTACGTGGTGCCAGCGGCGGTCGCCATTCTGCTCGCGCTGTTCGCGGCGCAGCCGCTCGGCACGTCGCGCATCGGCGCCGCTTTTGGGCCGGTGATGATGGTGTGGTTCGTCGTCATCGGCGTGCTCGGCGTCAGGGGCGTTGCCCGGGAGCCCGGCGTGCTGTGGGCGGTCAATCCGCTCTATGGCTTGCGGCTCCTCGCCGGCAACGGCTTCAAGGGCTTTGCCGTGCTCGGCGGTATTTTCCTCTGCGTCACCGGCGCCGAGGCGCTCTATGCGGACATGGGGCATTTCGGCAAGCGGCCGATCCGCGCCGCCTGGACCTGGATCGTGTTTCCGTGCCTCGTTCTCAACTATGCCGGCCAGTCGGCGATCGCACTGCGCGGCGAGCCGATCGCCAACAATATTTTCTATCGCCTGTGCCCGGAGCAACTGCTCATTCCGCTCGTGTGTCTGGCGACAGTTGCCACCATCATCGCCAGCCAGTCGATCATCACCGGCGCCTTTTCCATGACACGGCAAGCGATCCAGCTCGGCTGGCTGCCGCGCATGCACATCAAGCAGACATCGGATCGAGGCTACGGCCAGATTTATGTCGGCGTCGTCAACTGGCTGCTGATGCTGGTTACAGTCGCGCTGACTGTCCTGTTTCACTCGTCCGACAATCTGGCCGCGGCCTACGGCATTGCCGTCTCGGCGACCATGCTGATGACGTCATTTCTCTTGTTCTTCGCCATGCGCGAGATCTGGCGCTGGAGCCTCGCGGCGAGCGCCGCCCTTGCCGGCGTGTTCGTCGTCATCGATGCCGGCTTCTTCGCGGCGAACTCGACCAAGATCGCCGAGGGCGGCTATGTGCCGCTCCTTCTCGCCGCGGTGGTCTACGGCATCATGCTGTTCTGGCACCGCGGCACGGTGGCGGTGGCCGAGCGGCTCGCCGAGACGCCGATCTCGGTGTCTGACTTCCTCGCCGACCTCAAGGCGCGCGGCGTGCCGCGCGTGCCCGGCACTGCAGTGTTTCTCACCCGCACCTTGAGCGGCGTGCCGCCGGTGATGCTCTGGCACCTCAAGCACAACCGCGCCCTGCATGAGCGCGTGCTGGTACTCACGGTGCTGACCGAGTCGCGGCCGCGGGTGCAGTGGCCGGAATTGATGTCGGTTGCGCAAGAAGGCGAGGGCTTCTGGCGCGTCACCGCCCATTTCGGCTTCATGCAGCGTCCCGACATTCCGCGCCTGCTGCACGAAGCGCAGCAGCAGGGCTGCACCGCACCGCTCGACGACGTCACCTATTACGTCGGCCACGAACACATCGTGCATCGCGAGCGCGGCCCGGCGCTGCCGATCTGGCAGGAGGCGCTCTACGCCGCGCTCCAGCGCAACGCCGCCCACGTCACCGATTATTTCCGGCTGCCGAGCCGGCAGGTGGTCGAGATCGGCCGGCAGATTTCGATCTGAGCGGCGCCAGAGCGCCGCTACTTCGCCGCTTCCTTGGCCTTGACGACGATGTCAGCGGGCGTGGCGTAAACGTCCTTCACCAGCTTCTCGACGTCCTCGCCCGACACCGGATTTACTTCGAGCTGGGTCTTGTCGGCCTCGGCGAGAAAATCCTTGTCCTGCATGGTCGCCGTGAAGGCCTGGCGCAACGCGGCGATCCGGTCGGCCGGCGCATTGGGCGGCGCCACGTAGGGCCGGCCCATGACCTGGCGGGCGAACACCATCTTGAGGATCGCGCGCTGCTCGTCGGTCTTGGCGAAATCGAGGACCGACGGCACGTCGGGGAGTTCCGGATGCTTGTTCAGCGATAGCTGGACCAGCACTATCATCTTCTTCTCATCGATCCACGCCTTGTGCGTGGCTTTGACGCTCGACCACGACCAGCCGCAGCGGCCGTTGACTTCGCCGCGCTCCATCGCCAGCACCACTTCGTTGCCGCCCGGGTAACCTTCGATGACCTTAAAATGGGTGCCGAGCACGTTGTTGAGCACGCGTGGGAATTGGTCGGTGTCGGCGCTGGTGCCGGTGCCGCCGACGGTGAGCGGCTTGGTGAAGAGATCGTCGAACTTGGCGATGCCGGAATCCTTCAGCGCCACGCAGACGCTGACTTCGTTGTTGGCGCTGCCGATCCAGTTGAATTTCTGCGCGTCGAACTGGTCGCCCTTGCCGATCAAGAGCGGATCGAAGGCGATGCCGCGGCCGATGGTGGCGAACACCGAGCCGTCCTGCGGCGCTACCCGATAGAGCCAGTTGGCGAGCCGGAGGCTCCCCGCGCCTTCCATGTTGCGTGGGATCAGGGTCGGATGGCCGGGAATATGCGCGCCCATGTGGCGGCCGATGACGCGGGCGTAGAAGTCGTAGGCGCCGCCGGTCGAATAGCCGATATATTCGTCGACGTTGCGGTTCTTGTAGAAGTCGGCGACGCCTTGCGCGGCCGCGAACGGCGTTGCCGCAGCGAGCAGCAGCGCGACGGCCAGGCCACGGACAAAGAAGCTCTGTAAACGTCGCATAATCTTCCCTTTGCTGCGCCAGCTATTTGCGGCAACCAGCCGGACAACGCAACCTGGCGTTCGACGTTGCGCCGCTGGCGCAAATTTCGTAAACGACCGGCACAAGCGCCAACACCTGAGCATGGACCAAGAAGGAACGCGCGATGACGGGAATGCTCGAACACGAAGCGCCGGGGCTCGGCCACAACAAGCCGTCGCCCGAGGACGCCGACGAGATCAAGCACGGCCGCTGGGAGCGCTGGGCCAAGAAGCGCACCTTCGTGCGGGCGCTCGAGGGCACCTACAGCCACCTCTACAAGAAGCTTTTGGAGGAGCCGCGGGTCTATTCGTCCAAGGATCACCCCTGGAAGGGCGGTCCGGCCATGTACGGCAAGCACATCATCTCGCCGCAGGCCGTCAACATCGTGCAGTCGATCGAGTCACACATCGAATGCTACGCGCCGCTCAATGCCGGCCAGAAGCACGGCCATCTCAACAGCGCGGTGTTCTATGTGCTAAAGGGCCACGGCCACGACGTGCACGACGGCCGCTACATGAAATGGGAGGCCGGCGACGTGATGTTGGTCGAGAACGGCTGCGTGCATCAGCACTTCAACGACGACGACAAGGAATCCTGCATCCTCCTGGTGTTCAAGGCGAAGCCCTTGTTCCTGTTCATGCACCTCTTGTTCCAAAAGATGGTGGAATGGCCGACCGACAAGCTGCCGCCCGGTGTCAAGGAATTCCATCCGCCGACCGACATCTGAACAAGGACGCGCATCATGGCTCTCTTCGAAGACAAGCAAGCGGCGCTGTCCGGCGATCAGCACAGCGCATTCCTCGCCGAGGCGATGGTCGAGTCGGAAAAATTTCGCGCCGACTACGCTACGCTGCCGAACGTCATCAAGGCCAAGGACATGCCGTGGGAGCGCTCGCCCGACGGTCTGATCAAGCACTTGGTCAACAAGAAGATGCACACGCGCGAGTGCTGCATCGAAGCCTACATGCAGTTCCTCAAGGACGGCGAGCGCTCCGGCAAGCACCGCCACATGTGGGAGGAATTGTTCTTCGTGGTCGAAGGCTCGGGCTACGACCTGCACTGGGACCTGAAATGGGATTGCCTCGAGGCGTTCCAGTGGGAATGGGCTGAGACGCCGAAGAAGTTTGAATGGACGGTCGGCGATTACGTCTACATTCCGCCGTTCACCATGCACCAGCACTTTGCCAATGCGGGCTCCGAGTGCCGCATCATTGTGATGTCGAACCGCATCGTTAAAGACATGGGCTTCGACTGGTACGACCAGGTCGAGCACGCGCCGGGGTTTTGAACCCTAGTTTAGCGTGATGTGGGCCTCGCTGATGACCCGGCCCCACAGCTTCGTTTCCGAGGCGAAGAATGCGGCGGCATCGGCGGGCGTGCCGACCATTGGCTCGAGTCGCAGCGCCCGCAGCTTGTCGTTGATCTCGGGCTTTTGCAGCACCGCCACCACGTCCTTGTTGATCTTGTCGGCGAGCGCCAGCGGCAGGCCGGGCGGCCCGACGATCGGGAACCAGGTGATGGAGCGAAAGCCGGGCACGCCCTGCTCGGCGATCGTCGGGACTTCCGGCACGTCCTTGGAGCGCTCTTCGCTGGCGACGCCGAGGAGCTTCAGCTTGCCGGCGCGATAGAGCGGCACCGAGGTGGTCAGCGTGTCGAAGAACATGTCGACATTGCCGGCCATAACGTCGGTCAGCGCCGGCTGCGCGCCGTTATAGGGCACGTGCACCATCTTGATGCCGCCGAGCACTTCCAGCTCGCTGCCTGACAGATGCGCGGTCGAGCCGGCGCCCTGCGACGCGAAGGTGAGCTTGTCCGGATTGGCCTTGCCGTAGACGATCAGCTGCTGGACGTTGGCGGCAGGCAAGTCGGGGCGCACCGCCAGCACGTTGGCGATCTTGGCGAGCAGCGCGATTGGCGCAAACTTCAGCGGGTCGTATTTGAGGTCGTGATAGAGCAGGTGTTGGATCGATACCGGCGACGGCGGGCAGACCAAGAGCGTATAGCCGTCCGGCGGGGCGCGGGCGACGTATTCGGCGCCGATCGCCATGGCGGCGCCGGCCATGTTCTCGACGATGACCGGCTTGCCCCACATGTCGCTGAGCTGATTGGCGAGGAGCCGCGCCAAAATGTCGGTGGTCGATCCGGGTAGCGACGGCACCACGATCTTCACGACGCGGTTCGGATAGGCCTCCTGCGCGCTGGCGCCGGTGGCGGCGAGCAATGCAATAAAGAGGGTCAGAAGCCACGAACGTATGCTCGCCATGTCGATCCCCAAACTGCGGCGTTTGCGCCGCGCGCGAAGGCGAATATAGAAAACCCTATAAGCGCCAGCCAAGGCTTTAGCGCCCGTTGCATGTTGCGGCCTATTGCCCGGGCCGCTTGAGGGAAGAACGTCCGGCCGATGACGACGAAGACATATCGATTGGGCGTCGATGTCGGCGGCACCCACACCGACCTGGTGCTGCTCGACGTCGGCGACGGCGCCCTCGCCGTCGAGAAGGTCGCGACCACGCCGAGCAATCCCGCGCTCGGCATCATGCACGGCATCGGCAAGTTTGCCGCGCGCGGCATCGACCTCTCCCGCATCGAGTTTTTCTCCCACGGCACCACGATCACCACCAACGCGCTACTGGAGATGCGCGGCGCCAGGGTGGGCCTCCTGATCAACCGCGGTTTCCGCGCCATCCAGGAGATGCAAGGCCAGGCGCGCGACGGCAACGTGTTCGATTATTTCTTCCAGAAGCCGCCACCGATCGCGCCGCAGAGTTTGACGCGGGAGATCGGCGGCCGCGTCGATTACACCGGCGCTGAGCTGGAACCGCTCGACGAGAATGCTGTGCGCCGCGCGGCGGCCGAGCTGAAGGCCGCCGGCGCCGGCTCGATCGCGGTGTGCTACCTGTTCGCCTTCATGAACCCCGCGCATGAGCAGCGCACCGGCGCGCTCGTTCGCGAGGTTTTTCCGGAGGCGTATATTTCGTTGTCGAGCGAGGTGTTGTCGCGGGTGCGCGAATGGCCGCGGCTGTCGGCGACCTTGCTGAACGCCTACTTGGCGCCGGTGCTGGTGACCTACATCGCCGACCTGGAGAAGCGCCTCAAGACCGCAGGCGTCTCGACGCAGCAGCGCTTTCTCATGCAGTCGAACGGCGGCGTCATGCCGTTCGCCGCCGCGGTCACCGGGCATAAGACGGTGCATAGTCTCCTGTCGGGCCCGGCGGCCGGCGCCCGGGCCAGCGCCTATCTGCCGCGTGGCGAGGACACGGCCGGCCGCGGCATCGTCACCCTCGACATGGGCGGCACCTCCTGTGACATCGCCTTCATCGAAGGCGGCGCGCCCCTCGAAGTCACCGAAGGCACCGTGGCGCGTCGGCAGCTCGACGTGCCGGCCCTCGATCTGACCACGATCTCGGCCGGCGGCGGCTCCATCGTCTGGATCGACCGCGCCGGCTTCCTGAGCGTCGGCCCGCAGAGCGCCGGCGCCGATCCCGGCCCGGTGTGTTATGGCCGCGGTGGCAACAATCCAACCGTGACCGACGCCGACGTGGTCTGCGGCTTTCTCAATCCCGATTATTTCCTCGGCGGCACCCAGAAGCTCGACGCCGACACCGCACGCGCGGCGCTCGAAACCAAGATCGCCGCGCCAATGCAAATGACGGTCGCCGAAGCAGCCGCCGGCATCCGCCGCATCGTCGATATGCGCATGGCCGACGAGGTGCGGGTGTTCGCGGCGCGGCGCGGCGTCGATTTGAGTGAATTCACGCTGCTGCCGTTCGGCGGCGCCGGCGCGGTGCACGCTGCCGCCGTTGCGGAGGAGCTCGGCATGCGCCGCATCGTCGTACCGGCGCGCCCCGGCGCGTTCTCGGCATTGGGCCTTCTCTGCACCGACGTGCTGCACGACTACATCCGCTCCGAGCTCAGTGGGCTCAATCGGCTCGATCCGGCGCACGCCGAGACACTGTTTCGGGAGCTCGAGGCCAAGGCGGCGAGCGAGCTTGCCGAGGAAGGCCTCGACCCGAGCGCGGCGAGCTTCGAGCGCGACCTCGACATGCGCTATGCCGGCCAGGGCTACGAGCTGCGCGTGCCCTTGAGTGGACTTTGGCAGGACGCGCTCGACGCGGGTGCGCTCAAAGCGGCGCGCGAGCGCTTCGACGAGGTGCATGGCCGCATTCACGGCCATGCCGCCAAGGAGAAGGCCGTCGAGGTGGTCAGCTATCGGCTCCGTGTGCGCGTCGCCGTGCCGAAATTTCAGCCGCAGGCGCTGCCGGCGGGCAAGCCGTCGTCACCGCCGATGGCCGCAATCAAGGAGGTGCGGCGGGTGTTCTTTGCCGCCGGCAAGCCGGTCAAGACCACGGTCTATGATCGCGAGCAGCTTGCAGTCGGGACTACGTTCGACGGCCCCGCCATCGTCGAGCAGTTCGACGCCACGACGGTGGTGCCGCACAATTGGCACGTCAGCGTCGATCGCCACCGCAACCTCATCCTCGAGCGCAAAGACTGAACGCAAATGGTCGATGCCGTCACCACCCAAGTCGTGCGCAACCGCATCGGCAGCCTGATGCAGGAGATGCACTATCATTTCTACCGCTCGGGCTATTCGACCATCATCCGCGAGTCGCGCGATTTCTCCTGCGTCATCCTCGACCGCAATGGCGGGCTGCTGGTGGCGCCGCCGATGTTCTTCCACGCGCCGGTCTACCGGCATCTGGTGACCAAGATCTTCGAGCTGGACGGCGGCGATATCGCCGTGGGCGATATGTTCGTCTGCAATCACCCCTACGACGGCGGCCTGCCGCATGTGTCCGACATGGCCTTCGTGGCGCCGATCATATTCGGCGACACGCTAGTCGGCTTCGCCGGCTCGATAGCGCACAAGGCCGATGTCGGTGGCACCAATCCGGGCTCGACCTCGGCCAATGCAACCGAAATATTTCAGGAAGGCCTGCTGCTGCCGCCGGTGAAAATTTATACGCGCGGCGTCTTCAACGACGATCTCGAACGACTCATCCTTGCCAACAGCCGGCAGCCCGAGCTGGTGCGCGGCGACATGCATGCGCAGATGGCGGCGACGCAGATGGGCGTCACGCGCATCCTGGACACCTGCGAGCGGTTCGGCGCCTCTGCGGTGATGGAGGCCTTCGCCGCGCTCCTCGCCGGCGCCGCGGCGGAGCTGCGCGCCGCTATCAAGGCGCTGCCGGATGGTGAGGCGTCTGCCGAAGGCTTCATGGACAACGACGGTGTCGAGCTCGACCGGCCGGTGCGCTTTGCCTGCACTATTCGCGTCAAGAACGGCGACATCACCTTCGACTTCACCAAGTCCGATCGCCAGGCAGCGGGCCCGATCAATTTGCGACCGTCGATGATCGAGGCTTGCGTGTTCTATTCGCTGATCGGCGCGCTCGATCCGAGGCTCGCCTTCAACGACGGCATGCGCGACGTGGTGAAGTTCGTCTACGCGCCCAACACCGTCACCAATGCGAGCGCGCCGGCACCGGTCAGCTCCTATCAGGCGGCCAACCAAAAGCTGACCGACGTCATTCTCGAAGCGTTCGCGCCGTTCCGCCCGGAGCGCGCGCTCGCCAATAGCGGCTCGAGCGGCGCCATGCTGATCTCGTGGAAGGACGGCGGCCGGCCGGGCCAGCCGTCGCTGCAATACGAAATTCTCGGCTCCGCCTATGGCGGGGGCAATGGCAATGACGGGGCGTCGGCGGTCGCGACCCACACGAGCAATCTGCACATCACGCCGGTCGAGATTTTGGAGACCGAGTTTCCCTGCCGCATCGTCGAATTCGACCTGGTGCAGGATTCCTGTGGCGCCGGCGAGTTCCGCAGCGGGCTCGCGTTCCGGCGCATCTATGAACTCCTCCAGGACGCGACCGTGGTGCGCCGCTACGACCGGGCGAAATTTCCGCCGAATGGCGTCGGCGGCGGCAAGCCCGGCGGCCGCAGCCGCTTCATTATTCATCTCGGCGGCAAGGACGAGCGCGAAACGCCGGCGTCCGGCCGTTACGAATTGCGCGCCGGCGAGCGTTTTTTGCTGCAGAGCGCCGGCGGCGGCGGTTACGGCGATCCGCAAAAGCGCGACCGCGCGGCCGTCAGGCGTGACATTGCCGAGGGTTATGTCTCGCCGGAAGCCGCCAGGCGCGACTATGGCTACAAGGATTGAACGTTATGGCGAACACCAAGGAACGGGTCGGCATCGTCGGGGCAGGGCGCATGGGGCTCGCCATGCTCAAGCACCTGATCAAGCACGGCTACGCGGTCACGGTCTGCGACATTAGCGAGAAGCAGCGTGACGCGGCGCGCGCACTTGGCGCCGCGATCGCCACGACGCC
>Ga0182041_10001881_pt1 | contig 10722 bp, 10 predicted proteins | sample flu12Cox44000178_FD_125967 | JGI IMG/M metagenome (GOLD analysis project Ga0182041, IMG submission 125967) | Lab enrichment of tropical soil microbial communities from Luquillo Experimental Forest, Puerto Rico - flux8day.12C.oxic.44.000.178 | ecosystem: Environmental > Terrestrial > Soil >...
GCTTGCAGCGGTCTACATCTGCAATCACGGTGCCATGACCGCCACGCATATATTCGATCCTGACGGGGAGATTGTAAGGGGCGTGCGCGAGATCGTCGGTTCCAAGCCACGCCTGGTCATGACGCTTGACCTTCATGCCAACATCTCCGAGCAGATGGTTGAGGCCTGTGACCTCGTGGTTGGCTATCGGACCAATCCTCACGTTGACATGATCGAGCGTGGAGAGGAGGCGGCATTCGGGTTACGGCGCATGCTTGCAGGGTTGATGGATGGCAAGACGGCGCTCGTGCGGCTTCCCCTGACGCCGGCCTCCGTGAACCTCCTTACCAACACGGGGCCCTATGGCGATCTCATCGACTATGGTCAAAAACGCCAGGCGGAACATTCGGGGGCCATTGCCAACGTGTCGATCTTCGGCGGTTTCGTGTTCTCCGATACGCCGAAGAACGGCCTGGCAATCGTTGTGACCGCCCGACGCGAGCGGGCTCTGGCGGAGCAACTGGCCAATGAGATTGCCGAGCGCGCCTGGGCGATGAAAAGCCGCTTTCGCAAGACGCTCATGTCTGTCGCCGATGCTGTGAGCTATGCCAAGGGTCGCGAGCGCGCGCCGGTCATCTATTCCGATTCCGGCGACAATCCCGGTGGAGGAGGATCGGGACGGACCACCGAGCTCCTCATGGCCCTCGATGCGGCCGGTGCCGAGGATGTTATCTACGGTTCGTTCTTCGATCCGGCATTGGCAGCCGAGGCGCACGCGTTGGGCGTAGGAGCGAAGTTCGTTGCACGGTTCAACCGCAATCGGGGCCAGGCGCCCTGGGAACAGTGGGATGTTCCCTTCGAGGCTGAGGCGGACGTGGTTGCCCTCAGCGATGGCCGCTTCGTCGGCAAGCTTGGCCTGCTCCAAGGCCGTCGTGTTGATGTTGGACCCTCCGCAGCGTTGCGGATCGGGGGCCTCACGGTGGTCGTGATCTCCGCTCGCAGCCAAACGGCCGACCCGATGTTCTTCGAAATGTTTGGAATCGACATCGCCGGGGCGAGAACCGTCATCGTCAAGTCGCGTGGCCATTTTCGCGCGGGATTCCGCCCGTGGTTTCCACCCGAGCACGTAAGAGAAGTCGACACCGCCGGCTTAACCAGCCCGGTGCTTGAACGCCTATCATTCACGGGCCTCAGTCGACCGAGCTACCCACTGGACGAAGATGCTGTTTGGACACCCCATAGCTGAGCTTGCCTCACTCGGCATAGCAACGGCCACAGGCCTGCGCGCTTGCAGCGTGGCCACGCAACTTGCGCGAGCTTCGAATGCTTCGCGCGCGGAGGCCCGCAAGCTGAGGAGGGCGACGGCTCCTCCGGGTTCAAGCCGAGCCATTGGACATCCCAGCGCATCTTGCCAGCCCATCTTGGCGGGGTGGCGGGCGCAGGGGCGGGCACGGGGGAGTTATGCTTAGGCGCACCACCGTCCCCTCAACGGGTCTTTCGTGGGCGGCAACGGCCCAGCGGGCTGGCCTGCCGGACACGCTTGCGTTGACTTTAAGGGTGCTCTCGATGATAGTGCGCGCCGATCGGGCCGGGGCCCAGCGCAACGCTGGGACCGGGCGCGGCGTCAGCGCCTGGCGTGGCCGACATTATTAAAGGAAAACAAAGATGTACGCTGTCATCAAGACTGGCGGCAAGCAGTATCGCGTGACGGCAGACGAGGTGCTCACGATCGAGAAGATCGCGGGCCAAGCCGGCGCGCTGGTGGAGTTCACCGAGGTGTTGATGGTGGCGGGCTCGGCCGAGCCGAAGATCGGCGCGCCGATCCTAGCCGGCGCCAAGGTCACCGCCGAGGTCGTCGAGCAGGGCCGCGCGCCAAAGGTCATCGCTTTCAAGAAGCGTCGCCGCAAGAACTCGCGCCGCAAGCGTGGGCACCGACAAGATCAGACGACGGTGCGCATCAAGGAGATCATCGGCGGCTGAAGTGGTCGCCGCAGCTAGGGAACCTCATCATGGCACACAAGAAGGCGGGTGGCTCCTCGCGCAACGGGCGTGACACGGCGGGCCGCCGGCTCGGGGTCAAGAAATACGGGGGTGAGCACGTGCTGGCCGGCAATATCTTGGCGCGCCAACGTGGCACCAAGTGGCATCCCGGCTCCAATGTCGGGATGGGCACAGACCATACGCTGTTTGCTCTGGCGGACGGCAGCGTGCAGTTCGCAACCAAACGCAACGGGCGCACCTACATCTCCGTCAAGCCCAAAGCCAGCGCGGAGTAGTCCGACAGGTGTCGGGGAGTACGGGCGGATGGTCGAGCAGGGCGCGGAGCGCGCCAGCGTGAGGTATGGTCAAGCTCGAGACAGAGCGGCTCCTCCTGCGCCCGTTTCGCATGGCCGATGCGGAAGAGTTTGCACGCCTGTCGGGCGATTGGGCCGTCGCATCCATGACGAGCGATATCCCCTATCCGTTCTCGCCCGCTCAAGCCGTGGGCTGGCTTAAGCCTGTCCGCGGCGAGGTGCGCTTCGGCATCGAGCTCAACGGGCAACTCATTGGCGGTGTGGGATTTTACCGTCGGCCCTCCGGCGTCGCAGAGCTTGGCTTCTGGCTCGGGCGGCTGTGGTGGGGACACGGATACGCCACAGAAGCCGGGCACGCGGTCGTGCGGCATGGATTTGCCAATCGGCGGCTGCCTGCGTTCTCCTCCGCGCACTTCACGGACAATCTGGCGTCCGCCAGGGTGCTGGCCAAACTCGGTTTCGAGCCGGTCGGCCGTGGCCGGATCGCGTGCGCGGCGCGCCAGCGTGAGGTTGAGGTGATCACTTATTGGCTCGACCGGCAGCGCGCGCTGATCAGCGATGCCGCTGCAGGCCAGGAAGCTGCGCGCCAGCCCGCGCGCTGGCGCGCCTGGCTAGGCCGGCTCGGTTGGGTGTGAGGAGGGCCCAGGGGCGCAAAGCCGTCGGTCACCGCTGCTGTGCGCATGCTGATGTTGTGGCGACATATGCGGTATTCTCCGTGGTCTGGAGGTTGCCCACGCCGTTATGCGACCGAGCGTGGTGCACGTGAGGCCAACTGCACATGAAGTTCCTCGATCAGGCCAAGATCTACATCGCGTCAGGCAATGGCGGGGCCGGCTGTGTGTCGTTTCGGCGCGAGAAGTTCATCGAGTTCGGAGGGCCAGATGGCGGCGATGGCGGCAAAGGCGGAGACGTGTGGGTGGAATGCGTCGACAACCTCAACACGCTGATCGACTACCGCTACCGTCAACATTTCAAGGCTCAGCACGGTCGCGGCGGCATGGGCAAGAACCGGGCGGGCGCGTCGGGCGCGGACGTGGTGATCAAAGTCCCGCCGGGCACAGAGGTATTGGCAGAGGATCAGGCCACGCTGCTTGCCAGTTTACTGCGACCGGGTGACCGGGCTCGCATCGCCAGGGGCGGGAACGGCGGTTTCGGCAATGCGCACTTCAAGTCCGCTACCAACCAAGCTCCGCGTCGCGCCAATCCCGGCGCGCCCGGTGAGGAGCTCACCGTGTGGTTGCGGCTTAAGCTGATCGCTGATGCGGGCATCATCGGCCTACCGAACGCGGGCAAGTCCACCTTCCTGGCCGCGGTGAGCGCCGCCAAACCCAAGATCGCCGACTACCCGTTCACGACCCTCTACCCCAATCTTGGTGTGGTCGAAACGCCGTCACTGAATTTCGTGCTGGCCGACATTCCGGGTCTGATCGAAGGGGCACATGGCGGCGCCGGGCTTGGCACGCGCTTTCTCGGTCATGTGGAGCGCTGCCGCGTGCTGCTGCACCTTGTCGATGTGACCGAAATGGATATTGCCGGCGCCTATCGCACCGTGCGCGCTGAGCTCAAGGCCTATGGCGCGGGACTGGCCAAGAAGAAGGAGATCGTTGCGCTCTCCAAATGCGACGCGCTGGATGAGGCGACCCTCGCCGCCAAGGCGGCCGAGCTTAGAGCGGTTTCTCGCAAGAAGCCTCTGCTGCTGTCAGCCGTCTCCGGCCGCGGCATGAACGAGGCGAGGGCCGTGCTCGCGCGTGAGCTCGAGCGCTCAAGGGCAAAGGAGGGCACGGTCGAAACGGCCGAGCGGGGTGCCTGGCAGCCATGAGGCACCGAGGTGCGCCCGGCACGGCTTCGTGGCCCGCAGGATCGCTATTGGCAGTGGCTCCTCGGCTAGCCATCGCATCGTGCGACGTTGGCCAAGTGAGCTTGCCCGGCAGGGCCGCGGCTCGTTGCTCAACCGCTGCTTCACGCCCCTGCGGATGCCACCTGGCGTCACGCGGGTTGCTTGGTCGGCATCGGCACGGGTCGAGGCGCTTGCGCCGAACGCATCCGGTGGTTGCGCTAGCAGCCCCTTCACATTTGTTGCTTTGATTTGGGTATTGCTCTGATTGTCGGCATCGCTTTGATTTGGTAAGGGCGTGATTTTGGTAAAGATTTGAATTGAAAAATGATTTGATTTGAGCACGAAATTTTGAATCGGAAAGAAAATCTTCACCAAATCGGCATCGAATGCCCAAACGAAACCGGGCTTTGCCACATGGAACCAAAGCCCGCCTTTGCGCTGAGCTAGCCGAGAAATGCGATGAGCGCCAACATTACCGCCCCCGTAGGAACGATTGTGCCGACCTTGCGCTACCGTGACGTTGCCACCGCGATCGATTGGCTCTGCAACGCATTGGGGTTCGAGAAACACCTGGTGGTGAAGGCCGAGGATGGAAGCGTGAGATACGCGGAGCTCAGGTTCGGCAACGGCATGATCATGCTGGGCCCCGTCGAGGGTACTGTCGGCGGCACTGGTCTCGACAAGGCGATGGCGCATACTGCGGACACCGGTGGAGCGGAAACGTATCTTTTCGTGGCCGACGCCTCGGCGCACTATAATCGAGCCAAGGCTGCCGGCGCGCAGATCCTGCTCGACATCGACGATGCCCACAGCGACGGACGCGGCTACTCCTGCCGAGACTTGGAAGGGCACATATGGAATTTCGGCACCTACGATCCTTGGAGGCGTGAGGCTGCGCGACCTGCCCAGCGGCGAGCAAGGATGCGGGGCCTGACGCTGGCGCTGGGGTCGTTCGTTGCCGCTACCGCTGCCATCGTGCTGGCCGGATGGCAGGTGGGTGTAAGCGATGTGAACGATTTCGGATTGAGATTGTATGCATCCTCGAGCATCGGCGACGGAGCGACAGGAGCACCGCCGGACCCGATTGCTCACCACAACGATCCAATTATCACGACCACGGACCGTCTTGTCAGGGAGCGAGACGAGAGGGAGGCGGCGCTCTCCATCGCAAGAGAGAGCCAAGTGCAGCTCGCCCGTGCGCGAGGCGTCCGGAAAACGCCTGAGCGCGCCACCGGCCGCTTGGGCGAGAGGGAAGCTACTACAGCGGAAGCGGAGCAGGCGTTGGACGACGCGCGCCGACAGTTGCTTGACGAGCGAAACGCGCGCGAGCAGGCGCAACGCGGCGCACAGGAGGCACGCGAGCGTCTGAGCCAGGCCGAGCGGAGCGGCCAGGCAATGCAGGAGCGGTTGGTTGCGGAGCGTAACGCACGCCAGACGGCTGAGATCGCGGCCCAGGAGGCAAGGCAGCAACTGGCCAAGGAGCACGATGCCAAGGAGGCGGCGCAACACGCGCTCAAGGAGGCTCGCCTCGCGGAGGCGAGGATGCGTGCCGCAGCCAGGAGGCAGGCGCCGCGTCCGCGCGGATTCTCGATGACCGAAAGCCGCTCGTGAATTGTGAGCGCTGAAGCACCGTCGTTAGCCTTCCCCGCCGCGTCGCGGCAAGGTTGCTCACAGGATGAACTTGCTGAGATCGGCGTTCTTGGCGAGGTCGCCAATGCGGTCGCGCACGTAGGCGGCATCGATGTTGATGGTCTCGCCGCCCTTGTCGGTGGCATCGAAGGAGATCTCGTCTAGCACGCGCTCCATGACCGTCTGCAGTCGGCGCGCACCGATGTTCTCCACCGAGGTATTCACCTGTGCCGCGATCTCCGCCAGCGCGTTGACCGCGTCATCCGTAAACCTCAGGCTTACGCCTTCGGTTTGCATCAGCGCCACGTACTGTTTGATGAGGCTCGCCTCTGGCTCCGTAAGAATGCGGCGCAGGTCCTCGGTCGTCAGCGGCTTGAGTTCGACTCGGATAGGCAGGCGTCCCTGAAGCTCAGGCAGCAGATCGGAGGGTTTGGCCATGTGGAATGCGCCCGAGGCGATGAACAGCACGTGGTCCGTTTTCACCGGACCGTATTTGGTCGACACCGTCGTTCCTTCGAGCAGGGGCAAAAGATCGCGCTGCACACCTTCGCGAGATACGTCGGCGCCGATACGGCCCGCCTCCGAGCGGGCGCAGATCTTGTCGATTTCGTCGAGAAAAACGATGCCGTCATTCTCAACAGCGCGAACGGCGTCCTGCTGAACCTGTTCCTGGTCGAGCAGGGCGTCGCTCTCCTGCGCGATGAGCACATCGTAGGCCTGTCCAACGAAAAGCTTGCGAGGTTTGGTGCGTTGACCCAAAGCCTTGCCCAGCATCTCGTTGATATTGATCATGCCTACCTGACCGCCGGGAATATCGAAGGTGGGGAATTGCGGCCCCGATTCGGCCACCTGGATTTCGATTTCTTTGTCGTTGAGCTCGTTGGCCCTGAGCCGCTTACGGAACGCCTCGCGCGTGGCGGGGGAGGCATTGGTGCCGACCAGAGCGTCGAGCACGCGTTCCTCGGCGTTCCTCTCCGCCTGCGCCCTCACCTCCCTGCGTCGCGTCTCTCGGGTGAGCGCAATGCCGACTTCGACCAGGTCGCGCACAATGGAATCAACGTCGCGGCCGACGTATCCGACCTCCGTGAATTTGGTGGCTTCGACCTTGAGAAACGGAGCGCCAGCGAGCCGGGCCAATCGACGCGATATCTCGGTCTTGCCGCAACCCGTCGGACCGATCATGAGAATGTTCTTGGGCAGCACCTCCTCCTTCAGTCCCTCGGGCAGCTGCTGGCGGCGCCACCGGTTGCGAAGCGCGATGGCAACCGCGCGCTTGGCCTCGTTCTGACCGACGATGAAGCGGTCAAGTTCGGAGACGATCTCGCGGGGAGAAAAGCTGGTCATGGACTAATGGTTGGTTTGAGATTGTCGCGCCGCATGAGGAGCGCGTGCCCCCAGGCGGTATCTCGTTCCCCAGCACAGCGCAAGCCGGCCCTGCAAAAGGCGGCGACGCTGCGTGCATTCGCGGGATCGGGGTCCGTCACCATGCAGGGTATGTCCTCCTCGAAGAGGTGCTCAAGGTGCGCCGGATGAGGCAAGATCCGGGCCTCGTGCGATGAACCTTGCCGCGCCAAAGAAAAGGTCGATGCCGCGCGCGCCGCGCGGCTGGTCGCGGTAGGGTGGCCAAGCGTTTGCTGGTCCGCAGGCGGAAGGCAGTGCATGATGGGGGTCGTACACCCGCAAATCGCCCGTGTCGCGGCCGTCCATGGTGAGGATGAAGCACGCAATGGCGGGTTCGCTCAGATGCTGGGTGATCGGCTTGCGGGTGTGCCCACCAGCGCATGACGTGCGGTTCCGTTAGCCAGCCGCGGACGACAGCGAGGTCGGCGGGTCCCATCGCCCTCAAGCCGTAGCTGATCGGCACCAATGCCGGCGCGCTCTGAGCCTTGATCATGTGCTGCTGTCGAGCGCTTCGAGCACGACGTTGGTGTTGGTGTAGACGCAGATCTCGGCGGCGATGGCCATCGCCTTGCGCGCAATTTCTTCGGCGCTCATGCCGGTATCGAGCAGCGCCCGCGCGGCGGCGAGCGCATAATTGCCGCCCGAGCCAATGCCCATGAGGCCGCGCTCGGGCTCCAGGACATCGCCGGTCCCGGTCAGCGCCAGGGTCGTCTGTCGATCGGCGACCAACATCATGGCCTCCAGCCGGCGCAAATAGCGGTCTGTGCGCCAGTCCTTGGCGAGCTCGACGCAGGCACGCGTGAGCTGGGCTGGATACTGCTCGAGCTTGCTCTCCAGCCGCTCAAACAACGTAAAGGCGTCTGCCGTGGCGCCGGCGAAGCCGCCGATCACGTCACCCTTGCCGATCGAGCGGACTTTGCGGGCGTTGGCCTTAATTATCGTGGCGCCCAGGCTGACCTGGCCGTCGCCGGCGATGACCACGCGGCCGGACTTGCGCACGGTGAGGATGGTTGTGCCGTGCCAGGCGGTCTGAGATGGAGCTACATCATTCATGGCCGGTTGCGCCCCCAATGGGCGATGTCGGCATCAACGGCACGTAAATCAAGGGTCTGCATCATGCGATTCCCGCCGGGGTCGAGACCCACTTGGACCTATGGATGTGGGGCTCCCAAGCTGATAAAGCCTAGGGCGTGGCGAGGCAAGCAAGGCGATTTGCAGTGAAGCGGCAAGCCAGCATCGAGCGCTCCACCAGGGAGACGAAGATTAAGGCCAGCGTCGATCTGGACGGCGCGGGCACCTATGACGTGGCGACCGGCATCGGCTTTCTGGACCACATGCTGGAACAGCTGTCGCGACACTCGCTGATCGACATTACGCTCAAGGCCGACGGCGACCTGCACATTGATTTTCACCATACCACGGAGGATTGCGGCATCGTGCTCGGCCAGGCGGTCGCCAAGGCGCTGGGCGACAAGCAGGGTATTTCCCGTTACGCGTCGGTGCATCTGCCCATGGACGAAACCTTGACGCGGGTAGCGGTGGATGTGTCGGGGCGGCCGTATCTGATCTGGAAGGTGGATTTCCCGACGGCCAAGGTAGGCGACATGGATACCGAACTCTTCCGCGAGTGGTTCCAGGCCTTTGCCCAGAATTGCGGGATCACGCTACACGTCGAGACGCTTTATGGGGGCAACAGCCATCATATTGCCGAGACATGCTTTAAGGGGTTGGCACGGGCGCTGCGCGAGGCCGTCGCCATCGATCCGCGACAGGCTGGGCGCGTGCCATCGACCAAGGGCACGCTCTAGCGTGAACTGCAACGGCGGGGTGCGTACAACCGCCCCAGCACGTCAAGCCACTGTGGCCGGCCAGGTGCAGCCCTCAACCGATCTCGGCGAGCCTTGTGTCGAGTGACAACACCAGACACCAGTGCGGCTCGAAGTCGGCGCCGAGTGGCCAGACGTTGTCCTTATAAGCATCGAGCAGCTTTGTCTCGTAGGGCTTGAACCACTCGGTCCGACACAGCACGAATTTAGTGGCGGCTACCACGGTCTCGCGGTCGATGATGCAGAGCACGCACATCTCGGGGTGCCGGCCGAGATACTCGTGCACTGCCACCATCAGCGTCGGGTAGCCAGGGTGCAGCATATCATCGAGAGCGATTAGGCCCTCGCGTGCCAGCACCGCCGTGGCGAGCTCCAGGTCCTGTGTCAGCGCGGAGCGCGAGGGTTCGCCATCGATATGTATAAAGCGCGCAAGCCGACCGTCGAGCTTTGCCAGCAGCTCCTCCGGACGCATCTTGCGGCTGTCGGCCTTCCAGGCAATGCGGCGTTCCGCGGGTACGCCGTGCTTGGCGCAATTGACCTCAAAGCGACCCATGACCTCGGGATTGGGCCAGTCGAAGAGATCGATGGCCAATGCTTTCTCACCCGAAGCCAAGGCGTGGGCCAGCGCGATGAAGAAGCGACCCTCAAACGGGCCGATTTCGGCGACGGGTCCAGTGACGCCCATTCCGGTCTGCATGCGCAGCAGTCCGCAACAGATGGCGGCCGCGAAGCGCGACGACATTCCCGGCACCAGGGAGTAGCCCGTCGCCAGATAGTGGTCGACTGCGGGGATGCCGGAGTGCACGGTCGCACTCCGTTGAGCAGGGCTTGCGGGGATCGACATGCGTTAAACCCAGGGCGAGGTGACGGCGCGACCATCGCCGAAGCTCGCGGCATTCGCAAGCCACAGGGTCAATCCGCCTCTAGGGGGCGGAAAAAGAGTGGAAAATGCCGCAAGCCGTCGCAATGCGGGAGAAGTCCGGGATCCCTGCCACTGTTCAGTCACCGCACCCTGTTCCATTGTCGTTTGGTCCGGCTCGATGCCCGGGCCGGCAAAAGTTGCGGCACGTCAGGGATCCAACGCGCCATGCCCCTCGCTCTCCGTCTCGTCCTCACCCTCATTGCCTCTGTGCTCATCGTCAGCCTCGCCCAGATAAAGGCTCGAGCCGACGAAAAGCGTTTCGTGCACGCGGGGCTCGCCGGCGACGCCAAACGCTATGAGACCTATCTCAAGGCCCAGTGGCAGCCCAAGGGGAGCGCCTCCGAACTGAGGACGGAAGGCGACAAGGTGCTAGCTGCCGGCAACAATCCCAGAGGCGCCGCTCGAGCTTACGCGCAGGCGGTCGTGTTCGACGGCAATGATGTGGTAAGCTGGATTGGTCTTGCTCGTGCGCTCCTTGCCATCAAACCCGATCAAGGCTCCGAACGCTACGACCTGCCGGTCAATGCCTCGGGCGCAGCGCTCATCGCCTACGAGCGCGCCCAGGCAACCGCGGACAAAACCGCAGCACTATGGGTGCTGCACGAGGCTCTGAAGCGGCGTTCCTATTGGCGCCCGGCCATCGACGCCCTAAGCACCAGCCTCACGCTCGTTGAGGACGGCCAAGTGCGTGAAGCCTACGACGCGCTGGTCGCCGAGCACGGCTTCCGCATCCTTGAGTACAAGGTTGAGGCGGACAGCGCTCAGCCGCGCTTGTGCATCCAGTTCTCCGAGCGACTCGCCGCGGGTCAGGTTGACTGGGCGCAGTATTTTACC
>Ga0182041_10001894_pt1 | contig 10701 bp, 10 predicted proteins | sample flu12Cox44000178_FD_125967 | JGI IMG/M metagenome (GOLD analysis project Ga0182041, IMG submission 125967) | Lab enrichment of tropical soil microbial communities from Luquillo Experimental Forest, Puerto Rico - flux8day.12C.oxic.44.000.178 | ecosystem: Environmental > Terrestrial > Soil >...
CGTCGAGCTCAAGCGCGTGATCAGGCGCAAATTCACCCTCGGCACCGGCGACGGCTGGTTGAAAGCCGATGGCGAGACCATCTATACGGCCAAAGATTTAAGGGTTGGCCTGTTCCAGGCGGGCGAAACCGCACCCGCAAGTGTCTGACTTTAAGCGGCGGTGGTTCCCAAGGATTTTGACGCGATGAAGCGTGTGGTCGTAACCGGCATAGGGATCGTGTCCCCGATCGGCAACGGCGCCCAGGAGGTACTCGCCTCTTTGCGCGAGGCGAAGTCTGGCATTGTCAGGGCCGAGGACTATGCCGAGCTAGGCTTCCGCTGCCAGGTGCATGGCGCGCCCAAGCTCGACTGGAAAGAAATGCTCGACCGCAAGGTGCGCCGCTTCATGGGGGCTGGTGCGGCGTGGAACTACCTCGCCATGGAGCAGGCGATCCGCGATGCCGGTCTCGAGGAGGATGACATCTCCAACGAAAGGACGGGCCTAATCATGGGCTCTGGCGGGCCCTCGACACGGGCGATCGTGCAAGCTGCCGACACCGCTCGCGAGAAAGGCCCGAAGAAGGTTGGGCCCTTCGAGGTGCCGAAGGCCATGTGCTCCACGAACTCCGCGACACTCGCCACTCCTTACCACATCAAAGGCGTGAGCTACTCGATCTCGTCGGCTTGCTCGACCTCGGCGCACTGCATCGGCAACGGCGCCGAGCTGATCCAGCTTGGCAAGCAGGACATCGTGTTTGCGGGCGGGGGCGAGGAGCTCGACTGGACGCTCTCAGTCCTGTTCGACGCCATGAACGCGATGTCGTCCGATTTCAACGACCAGCCTGAGCAAGCAAGCCGTCCCTATGATGTCGCCCGCGACGGCTTCGTCATCGCCGGTGGCGCCGGCGTAGTCGTGCTCGAGGAGATCGAGCACGCCAAAGCACGTGGCGCGCGGCTCTATGGCGAGCTGGTCGGCTACGGCGCGACCTCCGACGGCTACGACATGGTGCAGCCATCTGGCGAGGGCGCCGCGCGCTGCATGCGCATGGCCATGCGGAACGGCAACGGCGAGGTCGACTACATCAACCCGCACGCGACCTCGACCCCGATCGGCGACATCAAGGAGATCGAGGCGATACGCGAGGTATTCGGCGAAAAGTGCCCGCCGATCAGCGCCACCAAGGCGCTCACCGGCCATTCGCTCGGCGCCGCCGGCGTGCATGAGGCGATCTATTCGCTGCTCATGATGAACAACGGCTTCATTTGCGAATCCGCCAATATCGAGACCATCGATCCTGCGGTTGCCGACATGCCGATCGCGCGTAAACGCCAGGATAACGTGGCCATTAACACAGTGATGTCGAACAGCTTCGGTTTCGGCGGAACTAACGCCACACTGGTGTTCCGCCGTGTGGATGGGTGAAGCAGGGGAGCTGACGGAAAGACGTCAATCCGTAACCAGAGTAGGCGCCATGGCAACAACAAGGGATATCGCTGAGCCTCGGCCGTTGATGGCGGGGAAGAGGGGATTGGTGATGGGGGTCGCCAACGACCGGTCGATCGCCTGGGGCATCGCCCGGGTGCTGCACGTTCAAGGCGCTGAGCTTGCCTTCTCCTATCAAGGCGGGGCCTTCGGACGGCGCGCTGTGCCGCTCGCCCAATCGATCGGCGCCAAGATCATCGAGGAGGCCGACGTCGAGGATTTGAAGAGCGTTGAGCGTGTGTTCGAGGTGATCCGCAAGAAATGGGGCTCGCTCGATTTCGTCGTGCACGCGCTGGCGTTCTCCGACCGCAACGAGCTCAAGGGCCGGTATTGCGATACCACGCGGGCGAATTTCGAGCACACCATGGTGATCTCGTGCTTCTCCTTCACCGAGGTCTCGAAGCTTGCCGCCGAGCTGATGCCCAATGGTGGCTCTCTGCTCACGCTCACCTATGGCGGTTCGACGCGGGTAGTGCCCTGCTACAATGTCATGGGCGTAGCCAAAGCAGCGCTCGAGGCTTCGGTGCGCTACCTCGCTTCAGACCTTGGGCCGCAAAATATCAGGGTGAATGCGCTCTCCGCAGGGCCGATGCGCACGCTCGCTGGTGCCGGCATCTCGGATGCGCGCACGTTGTTCCATTTCCAGCAGCGCCATGCGCCGATGCGCCGCTCGCCGACGCTCGATGAGGTCGGCGGCGCCGCCCTCTATCTTCTGTCGGACCTGTCGGGAGCGGTCACGGGCGAAGTACATTTTGTCGATTGCGGCTACTCGACCATCGCCATGCCGAGCATCGGTGCGCTCAAGGTCATCGAGCAAATCGAGGAGGCCGAGGCGCCCGTCGAGAAGGCGCCCCGCGAAGCCGCCCAATAGGCGCGCCCGCGGCTGCGCATCCTTGAGTAACGCTCGGAAGCGATTGTGAAAATGACGGCGCGCAACTAGGGGATCGCGCGCTTCTTCAGTAAGTGGAGGAAGAAGGGCCATGGCCGCCCATTTCATTGTCATCGCCTGCCTCATTGCCGAACCGCATACCTGCTCGGAGATCCAGGTGCCCGAGGCAGCCGTCGAGGATGTAATCAGTTGCAACCACCAGGCGCGGCAGCTGTCGGAAAAATGGCAGGCCGATCACAAGGACCAGTATCTCGTCATCGCCACCAAATGCGTGAAGGCCGAGGATAACCCGGCTGCCAACGCTCCCAGCAGCGATAGCGGCAAGACGGGGGAATCAGGTGCTGCACCTAGCAGCGGCGAAGCGAACACGCCACAAGGCAAGGGCGACACGCCACAACAATAAGGGGGCCCAAAGGCCCCCCTCAACATGTCAATCGGTAAACCCGATTTAGCTCGCGGCTTCGGCTCTCTCGAATTCGCGGCCAGTCTTCTGATCGACCACCTTCATCGACAGCCTGACCTTGCCGCGGTCGTCGAAGCCGAGCAGCTTCACCCACACGATATCGCCTTCCTTGACCACATCAGTCACCTGCTTCGGCCTGTGCTCGGCGAGCTGCGAGATATGCACGAGGCCGTCCTTGGCGCCGAAGAAATTCACGAAGGCGCCGAACTCCATCACCTTGACCACCTTGCCCTTGTAGATCTCGCCGACCTCTGGCTCAGAGGCGATTGACTTGATGCGGTTGATCGCGGCGCGGATCGATTCGGCGTTGGCCGAGGCGATCTTCACCGTGCCGTCGTCGGAGATATCGATCTTGGCGCCGGATTCGGCCACGATCTCACGGATTACTGAGCCGCCAGAGCCGATCACCTCTCTAATCTTATCGACCGGAATATGGATGGTCTCGATGCGTGGCGCATACTCGCCGAGCTCCGGCCGCGCCGTGTTGATGGCCTTGTTCATCTCGGCGAGGATATGCATACGGCCTTCGCGCGCCTGGCTGAGCGCGACCTTCATGATCTCCTCGGTGATGCCAGTGATCTTGATGTCCATCTGGAGCGAGGTCACGCCCTCTGAGGTGCCTGCTACCTTAAAGTCCATGTCGCCGAGATGGTCCTCGTCGCCCAGGATGTCCGACAACACGGCGAAGCGCTCGGCTTCTTTGATGAGGCCCATGGCGATGCCGGCGACCGGACGCCTAATCGGGATGCCCGCATCCATCATGGCGAGAGAACAACCGCACACGGTGGCCATCGAGGAAGAGCCGTTCGACTCGGTGATCTCCGAGACGAGGCGGATGGTGTAGGGAAAGCTTTCGCGATCTGGCAGCACCGGGTGGATGGCGCGCCAGGCAAGTTTGCCGTGGCCGATCTCGCGCCGGCCAGGTGAGCCGAGGCGTCCGACTTCGCCGACCGAATAGGGCGGGAAGTTGTAGTGCAGCATGAAAGTCTCTTTGTAGGTGCCCTGGAGGGCGTCGACATATTGCTCGTCCTCGCCGGTGCCGAGCGTGGCGACGGCAAGCGCCTGCGTCTCACCCCGGGTGAACAGTGCGCTTCCATGCGTGCGCGGAAGAATGCCGACCTCGCACACGATCGGCCGCACCGTCTGGAGGTCGCGGCCGTCGATGCGCCTTGAGCTCTCAAGGATGCTCGACCGCACCACTTCTTTCTCGGCCTCCTTGAAGGCACTTGCTACTTGCGGGGCTTTCGTCCGGTCGTCATCCTCGGGGACCAGCGCAGCAACCACCTTCTGCTTGACGGCGGCGACGTGGTTGTGGCGCTCCTGCTTGCCGGCGATGGCATAAGCCTCGCGAAGCTCGGCTTCGGTCAGCTCTCGCACGCGGGCGAGAAACTCGTTGTCCTCCTTGATCTTGAGCTCCCAAGGCTCCTTCGCCGTGCGCTCGGCAAGCCTGACAATAGCGTCAATGACCGGCTTGAAGTGCTGCTGGCCGTTTATCACGGCGCCGAGCATCACTTCCTCGGGCAATTCCTTGGCCTCCGATTCGACCATCAGTACGGCGTCACTGGTTCCGGCCACTACGAGATCGAGCGAGCTTTCGCTCATCTCATCGATCATTGGGTTCAGCACGTACTTGCCCTCGATATAGCCGACGCGCGCGGCGCCGATCGGGCCGAGGAAAGGAACGCCGGAAATGGTCAGAGCCGCGGAGGTTGCAACCATCGCTACGATGTCGGGATCGTTCTCGAGGTCGTGCGAGAGCACGGTGACGATGATTTGAGTCTCGTTCTTGAAGCCCGGAGCGAACAGCGGCCTGATCGGCCGGTCGATTAGCCGCGAGGTGAGAGTTTCCTTCTCGGTCGGGCGCCCCTCGCGCTTGAAATAGCCGCCGGGGATCTTTCCGGCGGCGAAGGTCTTCTCCTGGTAGTTCACGGTCAAAGGAAAAAAGTCGACGCCGGGTTTCTCTTCCTTGGCGACAACGACGGTGGCGAGAACCGATGTCTCGCCATACGTGGCGAGCACGGCGCCGTCAGCCTGACGGGCGATGCGGCCGGTCTCGAGCCTAAGCGGGCGTCCCGCCCATTCAATTTCTACGGTTTGCTTATTCAACATGTGGTTGTGTCCCAATACGTGGGGAATGATAGGGCCGCGTCATTCGCCTAAGGGCGAAAGCGCTGCCACGTTCAAGCATGCAAGTCGACGCATCGGCGAAAACGCCATGACGATGGCTGTCACCGGCGGATGCCCAACCGGTTGATGAGCTTCTGGTATCGGTCTTCGTCTGTCGACTTGACGTAATCGAGCAGCCGGCGCCGCTGGCTCACCAGTTTGAGCAGGCCGCGCCGAGAATGGTTGTCCTTGGTATGCGTCTTGAAATGATCGGTGAGATTGGTGATGCGCTCCGTCAGGATGGCGACCTGAACCTCTGGAGAACCGGTATCGCCGGATTTGGTCGCATATTCCTTGATGAGCTCTTGCTTGCGCTCAGCGCTGATCGACATCGGATTGTCCTTGCTGTCTAGAGGGTTTGGTCAGGGGCCGGGCCGGGATGTCGTCCAGCACGGTCGGCTCATTTGCGCGGGCGAGCAATCAAAGGCGCCCATGCAATGGCGGCAATATAGGGATTATCTGCTCAGAGGCCAGAGGAATTTGCGGGAAATTTCTGGGGGTTCAGCACGGCAAATTGAAAATGCGCCTGGGCTTAAGCTCCCCTTCGCTCACTTCGCCTACGGCCACTAAAGTGCCGCGCGTGGTTGCGTAGACGGTTCCGGCAAGGATTGGTGCATCCCGTCCGCGCAGCAAAACCGGCTGGCCCCGCCGGAGCCTGGCCGCATCGGCAACGCTGATTGCAAGCGCCGGAATGTCGCGAAGCGCGATCTCGACCGGCTCAAGCGCCGCAAGGAGTGCCTCGCGATCCGGGGTGAGCCGCTCGAGCGTGGCAAGCGAAACAGCATTTTCTTCGCCAAAGGGACCGACACGGGTGCGGCGCAGGGCAGCCACATGACCAAGGGTGCCGAGCGCCCTGCCGAGGTCCCGAGCAAGTGCCCGCACATAGGTGCCCTTGCCGCATTCGGCCTCGAGCACGCAATGGTCCTTGTCTGGGTGTGTGATGAGGGTTAACCGCGCAATCGAAACGGATCGCGGCTCAAGTTCGAACTCTTCTTCGTCGCGGGCAAGGTCGTAGGCGCGAGCGCCATCGACCTTGAGTGCGGAAAAGCGCGGCGGCACTTGGGTAATTTCGCCAGTGAAGCGCGACAGAGTCGCCTCGATCTTGGAGCGCGAAGGCCTTGCATCGCTCTTCGCGACCTCCTTCCCCTCGGCGTCGTCGGTATCGGTCTCGATGCCGAAGCGGACCGTGAAGCGGTATGCCTTGCTGCCTTCGACCACGAATGGCACGGTCTTGGTCGCTTCGCCGAAAGCGATGGGGAGAACGCCGGCCGCGAGCGGATCTAGCGTGCCGGCATGGCCAGCCTTCTCTGCGTCGTAGAGCCGCTTCACTTGGGCTACGGCGCGTGTCGAATTAATGCCTTGCGGCTTGTCAAAGATGAGCCAGCCGTGAACAGGTGAGGCTTTGCGCAGGCGCGCCATGGCCGTTTCGCGTGCTAACCGTCGAGGTCGCGCGCGACCTTCGGCGAGGCGAGCAGCGCATCGATGCGGGACGAAGCCTCAAATGAGGTATCGACCTTGAATCTCAGCTCTGGCATGAACTTCATGCTGACCTTCTTCGCCAACAGCCCCCGCAAGAATCGCTTGTGCTTGTCGAGATGGGCGACAGCCTCCTCCGCTTCGCCACCGCCGAGCGGCAGCACGTAAACCGTGGCAAGCTTGAGGTCCGGCGTCATGCGCACCTCGGGCACCGTGAGCGAGTGGCGGCTCAACACCTCGTCGAGGATCTCGCCGCGCTGGAAGATGTCGTCAAGCGCATGGCGGATCATCTCACCCACCTTGAGCTGGCGTTGCGAGGGAGCCTTGGCGGATAGAGAGCGAGCCATGTTACTTTGCCCTTATCGCTTGCGGCGGCGAGGTCGAACTCAAATTGGAGATATTTCTCGCCCGGTTCGCGCGAACCTGCCGATACATAGAGCCGCTGCGCCGCTTGGTTGTCCAGATCCGTTCCGAACCACGCCTCGGCAATGCCGTCCTGGCGGCATTCGGCGATCATTCGGTCCATGAGCCTGCGCCCCACGCCCCGATCCTGATCGGCCGCGGCCACATAGACATCGTAGATGTAGACGAGGTCACACTGCTTCGCGAGCGAGGGAAAGCGGTAGGCCGAAACGAATCCCATGGGGCGTTTGCCCTCGAATGCCGCAAACACGTAAATATCCGGGTTCGCGAGCGCACGCGCCAAATAGGAGAGCGAGGGAATTTCCGCCCCGCGCCACTCGGGCTGCGGCAGCATTGCCACGATTGTTTGCATCCGCATGGCGTCACCTGCACTCAGACGACGCACTTCGATTGGGGCGTTCATCATCCTTCAGCTTTAAGAGGTATGGCGCGAATGCAAGCAGCTACAGCGTGCGCTGGACGTGCTCGATCTGGAAGCACTCGATGATGTCGCCGACCCGCATGTCCTGATAGTTCTCGAAGGCCATGCCGCATTCCTGGCCGGCGACCACCTCGCGTACCTCGTCCTTGAAGCGCTTCAAGGTGGAGAGCTTGCCTTCGTGCACCACAATATTGTCGCGAATCAGCCGGACCTGGGCGCCACGCTCGACCTTGCCCTCGGTGACACGGCAGCCAGCCACTTTGCCCACCCTGGAGATGGTGAACACTTCCAGGATTTCGGCATTGCCGAGGAAGTTCTCGCGCACCGTCGGCGCAAGCAGGCCAGACATCGCCTGGCGCATCTCGTCGACCAGGTCGTAGATCACGGCGTAATAGCGGATCTCGACGCCATCGCGCTCGGCGACCTCGCGGGCCTGCGCGTTAGCGCGCACGTTGAAGCCGAGCACCACCGCACCTGACGTCGCGGCGAGCGACACGTCGGATTCGGTGATGCCGCCGACGCCGGCATGAATGATGCGAGCTCTGACCTCGCTAGTACCGAGCTTCCCGAGCGCCGTGGTTATAGCCTCGACCGAGCCTTGCACGTCGCCTTTGACGACGAGTGGGAACTCCTTGATGCCGGCCTCTTTCAGCTGGCTCATCATCTGCTCGAGGCTGCCGCGAGCGCCCGCCACTGCGAGCCGTTTGCGCCGCTCGCGGGCACGATAATCGGTGATCTCTCTCGCGCGCGCTTCGTTCTCGACCACGGCGAATTGATCGCCCGCTTCAGGCGCTGAGTCGAAGCCGAGCACTTCGACGGGAACCGAGGGACCAGCCTCTTTCACGTGGTCGCCGACATCGTTGATCAGCGCGCGCACCCGTCCCCAGGCTTGGCCTGCGACGATAAGGTCGCCTAGCCTGAGCGTGCCGCGCTGGATGAGAGCGGTGCCAACCGGCCCGCGTCCACGCTCGAGCTTCGCCTCTACGATCACGCCTTCGGCGGGGCGGTCGGGATTGGCGGTCAGCTCGAGAACTTCGGCTTGGAGCAGGATCGCCTCGAGCAGCTTGTCGAGGCCGGTCTTCTTGAGCGCTGAGACCTCGATCTCGAGCGTCTCGCCGCCCAGGCTTTCCACCACGATCTCGTGGTTCAGGAGCTCGGTGCGCAGCCGCTGCGGGTCTGCGCCCTGCTTGTCGATCTTGTTGATGGCCACGATGAGCGGAACGTCGGCAGCCTTGGCGTGATTGATGGCTTCCACCGTTTGCGGCTTCACGCCGTCATCCGCGGCAACTACGAGGACCACGATATCCGTCACCTTGGCGCCTCTGGCGCGCATAGCGGTGAAGGCCTCATGGCCCGGCGTATCGATGAAGGTGATCTTATCGCCTGACGGAGTCTCGACCTGATAGGCGCCGATATGCTGGGTGATGCCGCCCGCCTCTTGGCTAACCACGTTGGTGGCGCGGATGGCGTCGAGCAGGGAGGTCTTGCCGTGATCGACATGACCCATAATGGTGACTACCGGCGGGCGCGGCGCGAGATCCTCGGCCTGGTCCTCGGCGCCGATGAAGCCTTCCTCGACGTCGGCCTCAGATACGCGCCTCACGGTATGCCCGAATTCCTCGGCAACGAGTTGGGCGGTGTCGGCATCGATGACGTCGGTGATCTTATGCATGGCGCCGTCTTTCATCAGGTATTTGATGACATCAACGCCGCGCTCGGCCATGCGGTTGGCGAGCTCCTGGATGGTGATCACCTCGGGGATCACGACTTCGCGCTGGATCTTCTGTTGCGCTTGGGGTCCGATCGTCTGTTTCTTCTGACGCTCCTGCCGGCGCTTCAGCGAGGCCAAGCTCCGCTGGCGCTGCTCTTCGTCCAGCGCGTTGGTAATGGTCAGGCGGCCGCGGACTCGACGCTCCTCGCCACGCCGCGGCGCTACCGGGCTCTTCTTGTGGCGGGCGTCGGTCGAGCGCGTAGGTTCCTCCACCTCCTCCTTAAGAAGGTGCTTGCGGGCCGTCTCCTCGCCTTTCTGCCGCGCCTTGGCCTCTGCCTGGTGGCGCTCATCCTCTTTGCGCTGACGCTCCTCGGCCTCTTGGCGCTCTTTGGCGCGCTTCTCCTGTGTCACCGTCTGCGCCGTGGCGACCTCCTCGGCCCGGGCGCGCTCGGCGGCCTCGCGCTGGCGGGAATCCGCGAGCGCACGCATGCGCGCGTCCTTCTCCTCCTCGGAGAGTTGCGGCAGCACAACACGAGCGCGATTAGCTAGAGCATCCTCTTGAACCGGCTTTGGAGCAATCGTCTCGCCCACGCGCGGCGCGGGTTTAGGCTTAGGTTCCTCGACCGGCTGCGGGGTGGGCCCCGCGCCAAGCGACCGGCGCTTCTTCTTCTCGACCAGGACGGACTTCGACCGGCCATGGCTGAAGCTCTGGCGTACATGGCCGGACTCGACGGTGCGGCGCACGTTAAGCGTGATCTTGCGGCCGCGAGCAGCTTTGCCTTCGGTCTCGTTCGTCTCACTCATTCTTCGTTCGTATCCACTTCACTCGGGTTTTTGAATGCGGCGCTACCCTTGCGGTAGCGCTCAAGCCGCGAGGCTGCCGCAAGAACCTTCAAAGCCGCTCCACCCTGGATTAGGGCAGCATGTATCACATTTGTCCGGCCCGATGCCAAATCCAATTCGTCCACGGTAAAGGCGCGGATGGCGGGAAGGGCAATTCCGCCTATCTTTCCGCGGGCTTTGGCGTCGAGCTTGCGGCGGCCCTCTTCGGCCGCTTCCCGCGCGTGAATGAGGCCGACAACCCGCCCTTTGGCGATCGCCACTTCGACCTTGGCGTTGCCGAAAACGACCTCTCCAGCCTTGTTGGCGAGCGAAAGTGCGGAAATCGCCGCGTCGGCGAGAAGCGTCTCGATCTGGGTAGCCAACGCTTGAGGGGCCTCGGCCTCCTGCTTGAACGCCCGGCTGAAGGCGTTGCGTTTTAACCCTTCGGCAACCGTATCGTGCGCCGCGGTAAGCCAGACGCCGCGCCCCGGCAGCTTTTCCTTGAGGTCCGGGACGACCACCCCATCGGGGTTGAGCACAAAGCGGATCAGCCGGTCCTTGGGTCTAAGCGCACCGGTGACCGCACAGCGGCGGACGGTGTCCGTCGCCTTGCGATCCTGCTCTCGCTCCGCCGCCGCTTGCCCCAAGGGCCTGGTCTCCTTGCGTCCCCATTAATGGCCTGCGCCCTGGCTCGGCTCACCAGCCGATGAGGCGCCTTCAGCGGGGGCGTCGTGGCCCTCAGCCTCAGAGGGCTCTGACTCAGGCTGCGGCTCCTCAATCCAGCCCGCCTTGACCCGCGCGGCGATGATGAGTTCCTCGATCTGCTCCCGAGTCAGGCGGAAAGAGTCGAGGATGCCTTCATGCCGAA
>Ga0182041_10001896_pt1 | contig 10699 bp, 8 predicted proteins | sample flu12Cox44000178_FD_125967 | JGI IMG/M metagenome (GOLD analysis project Ga0182041, IMG submission 125967) | Lab enrichment of tropical soil microbial communities from Luquillo Experimental Forest, Puerto Rico - flux8day.12C.oxic.44.000.178 | ecosystem: Environmental > Terrestrial > Soil >...
CCAAGATTTTTCGCTGGGTAAAAGCTGAAGCACGCTGCATCGCCAAGCGTGCCGGCCTTTCGGCCTTTGTATTCGGCTCCGTGGGCCTGGCAGGCATCCTCGACGACAAACAGATCCTGCTTAAGCGCAACTTCCAGGATGGGGTCCAGGTCTGCCGGGTGACCGAAAAGGTGGACTGGAACGATGGCTTTTGTCCTGGCCGTAACAGCTTTCTCCAGCGCGGCAGGATCCATTGTGTAAGTGCGCTCGTCGACATCGACAAACACCGGCCTCGCTCCGCTATAAGTGATCGCTTCAGCGGTGGCCATAAACGTGTTCGGAACCGTAATCACCTCGTCTCCAGGCCCTACGCCCAACGCGAGAAAAGTTAGCCAGAGAGCTTCTGTGCCGCTGCCGACGCCGATGGCATGTGGAGAATCACAGTAGGCCGCAAAATCCGCTTCAAATCGAGCGACGAATGGGCCACCGGCAAAAGCAGCGGCGTCAATGACATCCAGGATGGCACAGGCGATCTCGTCCCGTAGAGGTTCGTGATGAGAGTTAAGGTCAAGAAACGGCACTTTCATCTGCATCTTTTTGGCGTCGATTTATCCAGGACTCTGGCCGGATTACCTGCTACCGTGGTGTTTGGCGGCACGTCTTTGGTTACGACGCTTCCAGCACCGACTATGGCATTTTCTCCAATGGTGATTCCGCCGAGCAGAGTGGCGCCGGAGCCAATGGACGCCCCTCCCTTAACCAGGGTGGCCTGGCAATTCCAATCCAGTTCCGTCTGGAGCTGGCCTGCGGTATTAGTCGCCCGAGGATAGCGGTCGTTGATGAAAGTAACACCGTGACCAACGAAGACGCCTGGCTCGATCGTGACACCTTCACAGATAAAAGTGTAACTGCAGATCTTGCAGCGGTCGCCGATTCTGACGCCCTTTTGAATTTCAACGAACGTCCCAATCTTTGTTTCATCGCCAATTTCACAGCCGTACAGGTTCACGAACCCGTGAATTCGCACGTTGCGACCGAGCTTGACATCTGGAGCAATGCGCTGGTAGTCGGCGACTTGATTACTCATGCGATCGCATTGATCCAAAGATTGTAACTAAAGCGTCTCGCTTTGCTTCTTCTTAGAATTGTGCAAACCACCGCGGGGGAGTTTGATTTGTTCACGTCTGAGGCTAAGCGAGACGCATCGCCTGCTACGACTTATGCTGCGAGCGGGTGGTCCACCTGCGGCAGGACGCGAGAGTGCTCGACTTCAGCCTCCAGTTTCCTGCCAAGGAAATCCATTAAAATCCTTACTCGCTCTTTGGCCGGCAGAACCTGCATGACGACGGCCTCCAGTCCGTGCAGGGGCCCTTCCACGATCTTTACCCTGTCGCCTTGCGAGATTTCGTAATTCACCTCCTTGAGTTCCCCGGCATCCACGTGGTTCCGCAACTGTGCCAAAATTCCATCTTCGATAGTCGGATACCGCTCGCCGAACCGGACAATACCCGTAACCCCATGAGCATACCGGACCTGGCGATGCATTTCCTCCAGCTCGAAGTGGACAAACAAATAACCGGGAAACGTTGCCTCGGTGACCCAAACGAGACCTTGTCGGGTCGCCCTCTTGAATCTGATCCGCGGACAGAAAACAGTGACGCGCTCCAGCATACGAAGATGCGCTGCTGCGATGTGCTCATGTTTGCGCTGCGATCGCACGCAATACCATGCCGGCCCTTTGCTCTCAGCCTGGTTTCTGTTGAGGATAGCTCTTGTCTCCATGGCAACTGAATCTTTGAAGATTAAATGTTTTAATTGATCTCGGTTCGCTAACCGAAGAGGCCAGGCCTAGGTATCGCATTTTTGAGCTCTGCATCGCTTATCTGATCGAGGCGTCAATGCACCGCCGACACGCTGCTTTAGGAGCGCATCTTCCAAAGACGGGAACATCACAGGGGCACCGTGGTCCTTCAGCGATGTCGAAGCAGCCTCCAGGATTCTCACCAGTTCCAGCCCTTCACGACCGCCGGTGAGCGGCCTGGCAGCCTTTTGGACGCAATCAAGGAAATGCTCGCACTCCGCTTTCAGTGGTTCCTCTTGTTTCATGTATGGGATATAGCTGTCCCCATAGTGATACGAGTAGTGGAAGTCAGCGAAGGTGTCATAATGCGGTGGCCGTTCCACCCGGACATCGTAGATGCGGATTTTTTCGTGTGTCTCCAAATCGTCGTACACGATCATGCGGCGTGTGCCCACGATGGTCATTTCACGAATTTTCCTGGGCTCGAGCCAACTGCTCTGGATGGTGGCAAATCGCTTGTGCCGGAAGGACAGAGAGATGTTGGTCACGTCCTCGATGCCTGGGGTGATATGGGCGTTGCCTTGGCAATTGACCACCAGCGGCGATTCTCCAAGCACATGCAGGATGATTGAGATGTCATGCGGGGCGAGGTCCCAGGCAACATTGATGTCCTTCTGAAACAGACCCAGGCTAAGGCGACGCGAATTGATGTACCGGATCTCGCCGATGTCCCCGGCCTGCACAATCTCAGTGATCTTACGTACTGGAGCTGAATAAAGGAATGTATGGCCGATCATCAACACGAGGCCCTTGCGTTCAGCGATTTCGATCAATTCTTCACACTCCTCCGAGCGGGAGGCCATCGGTTTCTCGATAAGCGTATGTTTACCCGCAAGCAGGCTGGCCTTCGCGAGTGCATAGTGATGCTTGACCGGCGTAGCAACCGCGACCGCGTCCAACCCCGCGCCATTGAGCAAGTGCTTGTAGTCGGTCATGCCCTCGACCTCCGAATAGAAGCTCCTCATGTGCTTCAGGCGAGCTTCGCTTAGGTCGCACATCGCTTTCAGATGGCAGTTGGGCAGCGCTTTAAAGTTGCGAACGAGATTGGGTCCCCAATATCCACATCCGATCACACCCACAGCAATTAGGTTTTTCATATCATCCCCATCGATCTTTCAGAGGCTTCCATTTATTATGAACACTCCCCCGCAACAGGCTTTTTCGCACGGCTCCCACGACGAGCCCCCCTGGAGTTTTCGAAAAGTTGCGCGATGACTGCGGCAGGCGTTCTGAGCATAATTGCGAGATCCAGCCAGGTTGACATTTTCCTGGCATAAACGATGTCCAGGTTGATCATTTCGGTGAACGTCGTCTTGTTCTTGCCATTAACTTGCCAGTATCCGGTAAGGCCAGGTGGCGCATTGAGCCGTTCCTTTTGCCACGCCTGATAAAGTTGATATTCGGGGATCGTGCAGGGACGCGGACCGACCAGACTCATTTCTCCGCGGAGCACATTCAACAATTGAGGCAATTCATCCAATCCCGTGGCTCGAAGAACGCGTCCACCACGAATAATGCGGGCATCGCCGGCGGCGTCCAGTTTCGTCATCGGACAGTCGGTTTGCATCAGCTGCTCCAGGTGACGTTCGTGGCTTGCCGTTTCGATGTTGGGCTTCATGGTTCTGAACTTGAACATCGTGAAACGCCTACCGCGGTAGCCGACGCGTTCCTGACGGTAGAAAATGGGTCCTGGGGAAGCGAGCTTGATCCAGAGTGTGACGCAAATCATCAGGCTCAACCAGCAGGGCAGACTGACCAGAATACAGGTGAGGTCGAGAATTCGTTTCCAGCAAGAGATCTCAGCGGAGGTGCTCCCGCCAATCTCGATTCCAGTAATGATCTTCGGATTAATCTCGCACGCGGATAAAGGCTGATCAGAGGCCGTCGTTTTGTTGCCGCATCGCGGAGCTGGTTCTTGTTCGCCGCTTTGCGAACCGGCATCGCGGCCAGTGCGACGGTTGGATAAAAAAGGGTCCACGATCACCTTCTGGAGACACTCCGGCGTGCCCTCGCTCAGCACCGTTTACGAATAGCTTGGCGGTTTACAGACAGACTACCGCCATTGGCCGATTTCCTTTCCCGGAAAGCCATTCTGCTTGCTGCTTAAAATGCGGCTTCCGCTGCGCGAAAACCGCAGGACGTCTCGTTAAAACCCTCCCTACCAGGCATCCCGATCCACACGGCTCTCCGCGATCTTTAACCGATCGCCTCGAGCGTTCGTAAATTACCTCCTTAATCTCTATCCCCTACGGTGCCAGAAGCCCGAATCGCCGTAGGACCAGTTCTTCAGCCTTTTTCCCTACTCGGACCCAACTCCTGAGTCGGCGAAGGTGCAAAGCCTATCACTCTTTTCCAGGCAGGTTAAAGAAAATTCCAGGCAGGTTAAAGAAAATTCCAGGCAGGTTAAAGAAAAATTTCAGTCGGCAAGCATATAACAGCTAGAACCGCTGGTACAAACGATGAATGTTAGAAATATTGGTAAATTCGGTTGCCCAGGGCGGACAAATGCGACCTGGATTGCCAAAAGAAGAATCGTATAAAAACAAATTGCAATATCTTAATATTACACATGGTGTATACATTGACATTGCCAAGGAGATAATTAATGACTCTGGCTGGAGCGCTCCAAGGCTGACACTACGATATTAAGCCGCATCGATTGGAACTTTGATTCTCCAATGACCCGAACTTCGATCCGCCTGGGAGGTCTTGGTGCTCTGGCACGACGAGAAGAGTCAACGCCAGCGCTACAGCGCACCCAAACTCGGCCTTCCTTTGAAAAAGTTCGCTATCTACCCGCTCGTTATTTAGCCGCTTAGCGAAAAGTTTGAAAAATTAATTGTCGATGTTGAAGCGAGCCGCGTCTCGTCCTCAATTGCTCCAGAATTGGGTTTCTGGTTAGTACTTGGCTTTGGGGTGATTGGCGTCACGTCATCCGGCAGCGGTAGGGCGAGCCTCCGGCGAGCCGCATTTCAGGTCTTTGGGCGGCGGCGGCTCAGCAGAGCTTCGCCCTACCATTTTGGGGTGGCTTCGATTTCACGGACAGGTGCTAAGCTAAGCTAGGAACCTGAAGACGGACATCTTCCGTGACCTCCGTGGACACCGTGCGATGATTCTCTTCGGTTTTGGATCCGAGCGTGGTTGAACCGGTCAAGATGGTTCCATTCTATGAAATCACGAAAGGAAAAAGGCTCGCAGGCAGGACACGGTAGGCGAGGAGTGATAAAAGCGTCTCACAAAGACCTCAAGGGCCGATTTTCTGGCAACCCAACTCTACTCTGCCCAGATGCTCTCTCCAGACGTACCTCCTGAAAATGCCTCTATTGTAGAGTCTCTGCCAAATTTTCTGTTCACTCGAAGGTTCGCGGACCGTCCGGTATATTGTCCGGTCCGAATTACCAGCGGGCCGAGGTGAGAGACCATCCCTTCGTAGCGGCGGATTGCTTCTTCGTAAAGTGCCGGGGTGAAATTGTCCCAATAAACGCTTCCGATATTCAAACCCAACTATTAACACTACGATGCTTCCCACAGAAAAATACCTAGAGAAATGTACTGGTCTGATCGAGCGCATCCGCGCTCAAGCCGACGCCATAAGGCACGTTGCGGATCGCTTCGCGCAGACTATCCTGGCCGGCCGAATGGTGCACCTCTTTGGCAGCGGGCACAGCCGAATGATGGTCGAGGAAATGTGGCCGCGCTACGCCAGTTTCCCTGGGTTCAACCCCATGGTAGAACTGTCCCTTAGCTTCCACCACACAGTCGTCGGCTCCAACGGTCAGCGGCAGGCAATGTTCCTGGAGAACGTCAACGGATTTGCCGAGCGTATTCTGCGTAACTACGCGCTGAAGGACATCGATAGCGCCCTCGTGATCAGCAGCAGCGGATGCAATGTCGTGCCGATTGAGATCGCTGAGGGCTTTCAGCGACGAGGCATCTTCGTCGCAGCAATCGTCAGCCAGGTCCACAGCGATGCCAGCATCAGCAAGCACCCTGATGGGAAGAAGCTGGGCGATTTCGCAGATGTTGTCCTCGATACGGGCGCGCCGGTGGGCGACGGAATGATAAAGCTTGACGGCCTGGAGCAGCCCGTAGCGCCCGGTAGCACAATCGGCGGTTGTCTCCTGGTCAACTGCATCAAAGCCGAAGTGGCCAAGCGCCTTATCGAAGCCGGACAACCGCCCAAGACCCTGGCAGCCGGCGCAGTTCTCGGCAACGAGCGAGCGGCGGAGGTGTTCGAGGCGGCTTACGACGAACACGCTCATCGCCTGGCGAGACTGTTCGCAGACGTGGGGGCAAACCGATGAAAATACTCTCCGACATCCCGACTGTCTACGAAGCCGACGTCGTGGTCGTCGGCGCCGGCAGCGCCGGCTGTTGCTCTGCGATCGCCGCAGCAGAAGCAGGCCGATCGGTCCTGTTAGTCGAGCGCTACGGCTTCGCCGGCGGCACAAGCACGCAGATCCTCGACACATTCTATGGCTTTTTCACACCCGGTGAAGAGCCACGCAAGGTCGTCGGCGGCATCCCGGATCGTGTTGTTGACGCGCTCGATCTTACCGGCGACGTCTTCCTTCGGCCCAATACCTACGGAGCAGGAACCGGTGTGACCTACAACCCCGAACGGCTTAAGCTCGTATGGGACCAACTGCTGCTAGGGGCCGGCGTGAAGATGCTCCTCCACGCCTGGCTCTGCGATGTAGAGCTGGCGAAAGACGGGCGAATCTTTGGAGCGATCCTGCACACCAAGCGAGGTTTTTTGCGCGTAACTGGTAAACGATTTATTGATGCCAGCGGCGACGCCGACCTCTGCCACCTCGCGGGCATCCCCTACGAAAAGGCGGGCGATATCGAACCGGCACAAACGCTCACGACCACCTTCCGCATGTCCAACGTTGACCTTCGCCGCTTCGAGGCTGAGGGCGGCAAAAAAATGTTGATGGCGAAGATGGCCGAGGCCGTAGAGTTCAACCGCCATCCGCTGCCCCGCAAGAAGGGCAGCGCCCATGCCATGGTGCAGGAGGGCTGCATCGCGACCGTTGCTGTCCGCGTCGGCGACACAGACGCGACGGACCCCGAGCAGCTCACCTCTGCGGAAATCGAGGGCCGTCGGCAGGCGTTCATCTACGAGGACTTCCTGCGCGATATGGTCCCCGGCTACGAGAAGGCGAAGATCATCGGCCTCTCTCATCACATCGGCGTGCGTGAGACTCGGCGGGTGTATGGCGAATATCGACTGACGAAGGAAGACTGCGTCGGCGGCAGGCAGTTCGACGATCAAATAGCGCTTTGCGGAGCCCCCATCGAAGATCACCGACAGAGCGCCATTGGCGAGGAAGAAACCGTCTGGGCCTACGTCGAGCATGAGGGCGGCGTTTACGGCGTACCGTACGGAACGCTCGTGCCGAAGAGCCGCGCAGAGCTGTGGGTAGTCGGCCGTTGTTTCAGCGCGACACACGACGCGCACGCGAGCTGCCGCAGCATGGGTCAGACGATGAGCATGGGTCAAGCGGCGGGGCTTGCTGCGGCGATCTCTCTGGAGACCGATGCCAGTGCTCGGAACATCAACATCAAAGACCTGCAAGATCGCCTCCGCAGGATCGGCGCAGTGCTAGAGCGGCCTCGTGAGATAGCCTCAACCGCCGCGGACGCCTGGCGGCGTAATCGCAGTGGCAAGTTGACGACCGGGTGAGGCGTGGAAATTTGAACAGAAAGTCAATGCATGAGCTTTGTTCGAACGATCCTCGGTGACGTGCCAACCGATGGACTGAGACGCTGCGGGGCGCACGAGCACATCATCATTGAGGCTCCCTATATCGCGGAGAGACACCCGGACTTTCTCTTGGATGACATCGAGGCGGCGTGTGTGGATTTGCGAGAGTTTCGCGATGCTGACGGCGGCTGGGTGATCGACACGATGCCTAAAGGCGCGGGTCGTTGTGCACTAAAACTTGCCACGGTTTCGCGGCAAAGCGGTGTGCACATTGTCTGCCCAACCGGCCTGCACCTGCCGCTATACTACCCGCCCGATTACCCGATGCTGTCGATGGATCGGGAGAAACTGGCCGCCGTGTTCGTGAAGGAAATTGTCGACGCCGTTTGCGATGAGGCGGGATCCCTCCCCTACCGAGCCGGCATCGTTAAAGTTGCTGGTAGCCAGGGACAGCTCACACCGCATCAGCGCGAGGCTTTTGCCGCCGCTGCTGAGACGTCTCGTCGTACAGGTTGTCCGATTATCACCCACACCGAGCAAGGTACAGCCGGAGAGGAGCAGGTACGCCTGCTGATCGAGGGCGGAGCGCACCCAACCCATGTTGTACTGAGTCACACTGATCGTCCGCCGGACTTCGCCTACCACCGCGCACTGCTCTCGAGCGGTGTGATGCTGGAGTACGACCACCATTATCGCTCGCACGTGAAGGACGGCACCTGTCCGACCGCTGACCTGATTGCCGCGCTTGCCCCTGAGTTTCCAAACCAAATCGTCGTCGGCATGGACCTGGCGCGCCGCAGCTACTGGCACGGTCATGGCGGCAAGCCGGGATTGGTATGGCTGCTGACCGTGCTGCCGACGCTGCTAAGGGAGCGTGGAGTTAAAGATGAGCTAATTGAGCGCGTCCTGATCCTCAACCCGCAGCGTGCGTTCGCGTTTGCCCGATTCTGAAGCTGAGAGCTATGGCATTTCAACCGCCAGGACCAGATACACACCGAGCGGCGATTGGCAACACAGGGTCATTATCCGAAAACCTGCGGCATGCATTCGAGCCGGGCACCGATCCTCAGCGGATTCAGCTTCCTCATTGCCTGCTCTCTGAGCGCGCGGCCAGATGTGGAAACCGCCGCGGACATTTGACCTTTTTCGCCCACGAAAGAAATGCGTAACGCAGCGCGTAAGAAATACAACAGACGCTTCAATTTTGCGAGAACCTGACCAACTCAGAGGGATGGAGAAAATCGTTGCGGCAGGCCAAAACCAAGGTTGGAAAATCTATCTTTTTTCGGGAGGCAATAGCCGGAGCGGAGCCTGGGGAGCACGCCGAAGGCGTAAAAGACCTCAGCCTAGGGTGGAGCGAAGCGGTGAGCGAAGCGGAACCCTGGGTGCTGATATGGGTAGGTGACGTGCTCTGAAGGAGCGGCAGACAATTTGTCTATCCGCGAGCATGTGTCCAGACGATCTGAGCCTAGCCTCGTGAATAAAATGCTCGGAGCCTGTGTGCTTGCGAGTCTTGGAGCAAGACTCTCCCACCCCAGCGCTCGTGCAAGGACCGGCTAACATCTGCCGCTCTTTCAGAGCGGACGGCACTCGAATTTGGTACCCAGGGTTCCGCTTCGCTTCACCCTGGGCTTTAGTCCTCTTACGCCTTCGGCGTATTTCCGAATAATCTCGTGGTACCACCTAATCGAAGGCCCTTGATATCCCTCAATCATTCTCGAACTCGAATCCGCTATCGAACTGCCGAAGTCAATTTACCCAAAGTCAAGTACTTACCCGAGAGGCAAATTCTGGAGCAATCGAGGTCGAGGACGAGGTCGCGGACGATTTTTAAGATTCAGCGCCACAACTCAATGGGACAACGGGAACAAAACCCCGTCGGAATTAGCATAACGGGGTAAACCCGGTCAGCCACCGCAACACCAGCTACGCTGCGGCGGTCAGGATCAGGTCGAGCAATGCGAGAGTTCCAATCAATTGACCACCCTCATTTACAACAATCATTTCCCGATCAGGTGTCTGAGCGAACTGCAGCAGCGCTTGTTCAATCGAATCTTCCGGCTTCACACTCGTACAAGGCAAAGTTCGGAGCTGGCTTACCGTAGATTCCAGCCGCGCTTTTCCTTGATGCATCCAGTCAAACACGTGATCGAGGCGGAGCCAACCCTTGCATCTCATTTCGTTGTGCACGACAGGCAAGATAGTCGCGCCGGCTTGCTTAAAGGCCTTCAGGGCGGCATGAATCGAATCTGTCTCCCGAATAACGATCGCGTCACGCCGCATGAAATCATTGACACGCTTTTGGCGAAGCGAAGGCGATACCCGATCGACTATCGCCTTTCGCTCCTGAAGGGTCAAATACTTCACGGAGCTCCGATTCAGGAAGTATCCCAGCGTCAGACTGTTCTTGGTCAATGCCTCGAATGTTGTCTTATCGAGTGCGATTAGCGTAGTCGCCTCCAAGGCGGTCGCATCAAACTGGCGCTTGGTATTTTGAAGCAATTCCCGCTCACCGAAGTGTTCACCCGGACCGAGTATTCGGACCGAGCCGGAATGATCGTCAATCTGTACACTGCCTTTCTCGATCAGATAGAACGAAAAAGCAGCATCTCCAATATGATAAATCGGATCGCCCTTCTCCAAATGGACGTCCGAGAACCTCCGTCATCTTGACATTCAGCAAGCTGATATCCCGGGGAAACAACAGCTCCAGATTCCATTCGAAAAACACCTTTGCCTTCCGCTCCAGTCCAGGCAATTTGTAGAGGTAAGTCGCTCGCCACATGAGCCAACCCAGAAAACCTGAGACTTTGAACCCCAAGACTTTGCCGACAGCATTACGATGTCCCAACGAAGCCATCTCGCCCAGAGTCTTAAAACGAAAGGGTTCCAAAGGCTGACCGTTTCGAGCGGCGAGGATATTCTTCCCAAGAAGGGCGCCTTGGCGCATCGCGAACTGCGCTGTCGCCGGAGAGACGCTGCCGTCCGCTAAGGGAACAGCCGAACAATCTCCGGCGCACCAGAGACTAGTGTAGCCTTTCACCTGCATCGTCGGCTCAGTGTTCAGGCGCCCTTTGTTGCTTGGTAAGTGGTAGCGATCAATCAACTTTTTTATCAACGGGTGTGTCGCGTTGCCGACCGTCGTGACC
>Ga0182041_10001903_pt1 | contig 10678 bp, 7 predicted proteins | sample flu12Cox44000178_FD_125967 | JGI IMG/M metagenome (GOLD analysis project Ga0182041, IMG submission 125967) | Lab enrichment of tropical soil microbial communities from Luquillo Experimental Forest, Puerto Rico - flux8day.12C.oxic.44.000.178 | ecosystem: Environmental > Terrestrial > Soil >...
CAAAATGTCATCCGGCAAATAAGTGACGAGATCGAGAAATTGCATGCGCGCCAACAGATCGGGAAAGTCGTGTCGCAGCGTCTGATCTTCGATGATGCTGGGCGGCTCATAGACGTCCGGCATGATCACAGAAGGCTCCCAGTGGCTGACCAGCCGCCGGTAAATAGCATCGGCGCTGTCGAGCTTGAGCACTGTAGCCACTTTGTGCAGCTTGTCGCCGGTTTGCGGCGGTCTAAGGCGTGCAGGCAGCACCGACGCTAGTGCGGTCCAGCGGTCCGGCCGAACCATCGTCAGTGCCACGGCCACGGCCTTGCGCATCGGACGGGGCAGAACCGCCAGCGCCTGCCAAAAGTGCTGTGTCAGCTGGTAACGATTGTAGCCGGCAAACAATTCATCGCCGCCGTCGCCCGACAGCGCCACAGTCACATGCTTCCGCGTCATTGCGGAAACGAGATAGGTGGGAATTTGCGACGAGTCGGCGAACGGTTCGTCGTAGATGTCGGGCAGATGCGGAATGAGATCGAGCGCCTGGCTCGAAGTGACCGTGAGCTCGGTATGATCGGTGCCGAGATGGCTGGCTACGGCCGCTGCATAGGGGGCCTCATTGTAGCCGGGAATATCGAAACCGATCGAAAATGTCCTCACTCGGCCGAGATGCGCCTGCTGCATTAGGGTGACTACCGTTGAGGAGTCGACACCTCCAGACAAAAACGCGCCGAGCGGCACATCCGCGATCATGCGCCGCGCCACGGCATCTTGCAGCAGCGCCTCGAGCTGCTCGGTCAGTTCGGTGTCGTTCCCGTCGAGCGGGTTAAGGATACCGTTGCGCGCGACGCTGCGCGCATTCCAGAAGCGCGAAATTTGCGGCTCGCCTTGCCAGGGAAGCGTAAGAATGCTGCCGGGCTCAAGCTTGTGCACCCCGCGATAAATGGTATGCGGCGCTGGGATGTAATTGTGGCGCATGAACGCAGCTACCGCATTGCGATTGATTTCGGCGTTCCAGCCGGGATGAGCGCGTAGTGCTTTCAACTCCGAGCCAAACATGAATAGCTTGCCGAATTTCGCCCAGTACAACGGTTTGATGCCGAGCCGATCGCGGATGAGTATGAGACTGCGCTCGCGCCGGTCCCACAGCGCAATGGCGAACATGCCGATCATGCGTTTGAGCGTTGGCTCAATGCCGTTTTCGACGAACGAATTCACTATGACTTCGGTGTCCGCATGACCCCGGAAGTGATAGCCCCGCGCTGCCAATTCGGCGGCGATCGGCTGATGGCTGTAAACCTCGCCGTTGTAAATGATGACGAAACGACCGTCGGCAGAGATCATCGGCTGATGTCCGGCAGGCGACAAATCGAGGATTGAGAGTCGGCGATGAACCAGCGCCACGCCGGATTCTTCGTCGATCCAAACTCCGTGATTGTCGGGACCGCGGTACTTCAGGCACGCGTCCATTGCCGAGGACACTTCGGCTAGTTCGCGTGCGCGCCCGTCTGAAGCGCCGGTTAGAAAGCCAGCGATGCCGCACATCAGCAGTGCTCTTTCATAACGATCATGCTTTCAGTAGCCGCTTCCTGCGCGGTTCACAACTTGATCTTGAAGAACGCGAAATGCCGATCTGGTCTGTATTTCACACCAATCGATCGAGTTGATCTCGGCTTGCGCCAGCCGTAAAGCACTGCATAAAAGCTAGTGGCAAACATACGCATGCAGAGCGAGCAATCAAATTTGAGCCGGGGAACCGCGCTTCCGGTGCGGTCATTGAGCAAAGGCCAAGGCGCTGCCTTCGCTCTTAAGATCGCCATCACGTTCGCCTGTTTTTGGTATTTGCTTCGTCATATCGACACTGCGGAGCTGCAGCGCACTCTGCCGGGAATCGATATGCGGTGGTCGATACTGGCGATAGGGTTGCTCATTTCGCAGATACCGCTAGTCGGGCTGCGCTGGTTGCAGATCGTCAAAATTTTAGCAATGCGCGGCCGACAGTTGACTTGGGTTTGGATGAGCGTGGCGGCAGGAATCGCGCAGTTTTTTGGTCAAATACTGCCGGTCGTCGCCGGTGACGGCGTGCGCGTATGGTTTCTTGGACGCTTCAGCGATAATTGGCGGGACGCGACTATCAGCGTCGTTATCGATCGCTGCGTCGGAATCGGACTTTTGTTGATATTTACTCTGGGGATCCTCTCGTTGCCGTCAAGTTTTGGCGCGTTCAGCCAGGAGCGGGACAGAGTCACGATCGCGCTTGCTGCTATGATCGTCTTCGGTCTCGTTTGTCTTTTGCTTGGCGCACGATTGGGTCCGAAGCTGGCGGGTTGGCGCTATGGCCGGTGGGTCGCGAGATTTTTCAGCGGCGCTCAAGCCGCGGTATTTGGGTCTCGATCCGCCGCGATCCTGGGCATTGCCTTCCTCATCCACACGCTGACGATCGCGGCTGTCTGGTCCCTTGGTCAGGCACAGGGCCTCGCATTGTCCCCTGCCGATGCCGCCGTTTTGTTCGCGGTGATGATTGGCGTGACGCTCGTTCCCTTTACTGTCGGCGGCTGGGGTCTGCGCGAGCTCGCGATGGTCTCCCTGTTCGGCAATCACGGACTAACTCCGGAACGGGCGCTGGTGTTTTCCATGTATTTTGGGCTGATCAGCATCCTGGCGTCGCTGCCGGGCGCACTTGCTTGGATTGGACTCTTATTCACGCGCTCGGAGCGCGTTACCAACCCCGATCTACAGAGCTGACACGGATTTTCGCGACACTTCGAAGCCGGACAACCACACGAGCAGAGGGATATTTTGGCACCGCGACGCAATATTGCGGTAATCGGTCTCGGTTACGTCGGACTTCCGGTAGCGGTCGCGTTCGCCAGCTCCGGCTTCTCGGTCGTGGGCTTCGACATCGACCGGGAGCGGATCGAGGAGTTGCATGCCGGGTTCGATCGGACGCGGGAGGTGGACAAGAAAGCGCTGGCGCAGTCGACACTCGCTTATTGCTGTGAGCCGGAAGCCTTGGCGCAAGCGGATTTTTTCATCATTACTGTGCCGACGCCGATCGACGCTTCGCGGCGGCCCGATCTGAGTGCAGTTTTCCGAGCTGCTGAGACGGTCGGTCAGGTGCTCAAACGCGGCGATATCGTGGTCTTCGAATCGACGGTTTATCCGGGGGTGGTCGAAGAAGAGTGCGGACCGATTTTGGAACGGGCGTCAGGCCTGCGGTGCGGCCACGATTTTAAACTCGGCTACTCGCCGGAACGGATCAATCCAGGCGATAAGGAGCACCGCTTCGAAACGATTACCAAAGTGGTTGCCGGACAGGACGAGAAGACGCTGCAAATTGTCGCCGAGACATATGGAGCAGTGGTCAAAGCGGGTATCCATTGCGCGCCTTCGATCAAGGTCGCCGAGGCCGCAAAAGTCATTGAGAATGCTCAGCGCGATCTCAACATCGCCTTCATGAACGAGCTTTCGGCCTTATTCGATCGCCTTGGCATCGATACTGGCGACGTGCTCGCCGCCGCCGGCACAAAATGGAATTTTTACAAGTTCACTCCGGGGCTAGTCGGCGGCCACTGCATCGGAGTCGATCCTTATTATTTGACTTATCGCGCCGAGAAGGCCAGTTACGAACCGCAGGTGATCTTGGCTGGGCGCAAGATCAATGACAGCGTCGGTCAGCGCATCGCGCGCGAATGCGTTCGCCGCTTGCTTAAGCGCAAGAACGGAGCCACTACGGTTACAATTCTTGGCATGGCCTTCAAAGAAAACGTTCCCGATACACGAAACTCCAAGATCGCCGACATCGTCTACGAATTGCGCTCCTACGGACTCGCCGTGCAGGTGCATGATCCGCTAGCCGATGAGCGTGAGGTCAAACGCGAATACGACATCGATCTCATGACGCTGGAAGCGATGCAGCCGGCGGATGCGGTGATTTTCGCTGTCGCGCACGAACCGTTCGTGCGCGGCGGCTGGTCGCTGGTGACGAAGCTCTTGAAGAATGGCGGCGGATTGGTGCTTGACGTGAAATGGCAGCTCGATCGCGCAAAGTGTCCCGACTCAATCGAGCTGTGGCGGCTGTAATCGAAGGCGATCCGCAACAGACGAATTAAGAAACGGAACCGTTATGTCGCAAGATGCCGTCCTCATTACCGGCGCCGCGGGCTTCATCGGCTTCGCTCTTGCCCGCCGACTTCTTGAAGCTGGACGTGCGGTGGTCGGCGTGGACAGCATCAACGATTATTACGATTCGGCGCTGAAGAAGGCGCGCTTGGCCGTCCTCTCAGAATTCGACAAATTTACTTTCCACAAGGTCGATCTCGTCGAACGACGCGCGGTCGAACGCATTTTTGCCGAGGGCGAATTCGGGCCTGTCGTGCATCTGGCCGCCCAGGCCGGTGTTCGTTATTCGCTGAAAAATCCGTACGCTTATCTCGATGCTAATCTCGCCGGTTTTCTCAATGTCCTCGAGGGCTGCCGTCATCGGAAGACTGGTCATCTGGTTTTTGCTTCCTCAAGTTCAGTCTATGGCGGCAACACGCGTCTGCCGTTCTCCGTCCATGACAATGTCGATCATCCGATCAGTCTGTATGCAGCGACAAAGAAAGCGAATGAATTAATGGCTCATGCTTACAGCCATCTATACGGATTGCCGGCGACCGGGTTGCGCTTTTTCACCGTTTATGGCCCGTGGGGGCGCCCAGACATGGCGATGTGCATTTTCGCCAAGGCAATCAGCGAGGGTCAACCGATCAAATTGTTTAATCGAGGCAAGATGCGGCGGGACTTCACCTACATCGACGACGTGATCGAAGCGGTCGATCGTATCATCGCGAAGATACCGGTAAAAACTGAACTGCGATCGACCGACAATTTAGACCCGTCCACAAGCAGCGCGTCCTGGCGAATTTACAATATCGGCAATAATCGCGCGGTCGAAGTTCCGCAGGTGGTCACCTTGCTCGAACAAGAGTTTGGGCGGAAGGCGAAAGTCGAGCTTGTGCCGATGCAGCCGGGAGACGTGCCGGAGACCCGCGCCGAGATCGACGATCTGATGCGGGATGTCGGCTTTCGTCCAGCGACCGCGATCGAGGACGGGGTGCGGAAATTCGTAGCTTGGTATCGGGAATATCACCGCTGCTAGAGGTCCGAATTTGAGATTTTTTCTTACGCCCCAGTGTGGAGTATAATGGCAACATGAGGGGATTTTTACGTAGCCCGCGGCGCGTATTGATCGTCGTGCACGACCTTGTCGTCACGGCGCTGGCGATGCTGGCGACGCTGTATGTTCGTTTCGCCGATGGGCAGAACGGCGGGCTGGAGGAACGCTACGCCTGGCTCGTGGTTATCTTGCCTTGCTACGTCGCTTATGCCGGCGTGGTCTATTGGTATTTTCACCTGTACATGGCGAAGTGGCGTTTTGCTTCGCTTCCGGACCTGCGCAACATTTTCCGAGCGGTCTCCGTCCTCGCCATTTCTCTCCTCGTGCTCGACTATGTGCTTTTGTATCCGACCCTGTTCGGGACGTTCTTTTTCGGCAAGGTGACGATCGCGCTCTACTGGTTCCTGCAAATGTTCTTTCTTGGCGGTCCTAGGATCGCCTACCGGCTATTTAGACTTTCGCGAACGCAGCAGCGCATTAAAGGGCCGGATGCGATGCCCACCCTTATTGTCGGGCGTGCTGCAGATGCGGAAGTCTTGTTACGGGCGGTCGAGAGCGGTGCAGTGAAGAACGTGCTGCCGGTCGGCATTCTCTCGCCATCATCAGCCGATCAGGATCACTCCGTCCGCGACGTGCCAGTGCGGGGATTCCTTCCAGATCTCGAAACCGTCGTTGTCAGTTTGGGGTCGCAAGGAGTCCACGTCGGCAGGCTGGTCTTGACGCCAAGCGCGTTGGAGCCGGAACTGCATCCGGAGACGATGCTGATGCTGGCGCGACGCCTTGGTCTCGCTGCCAGCCGGATGCCTTCCTTAGACGGGGGCGAAGAGGCTCTGCGCTTAACCCCGGTCAACGTCGAGGACCTGTTGCTGCGTCCAAGCGTGAAGATCGATTATCGCCGCCTCGAACATTTCGTTCGCGGCAAAACAGTCGTCGTCACCGGTGGCGGCGGCTCGATCGGCTCGGAAGTTTGTGATCGCGTTGTCAATTTTGGCGCCGGAAAGCTGCTGGTCATCGAAAATTCGGAGCCGGCTCTTCACGCCGTTCTCGAACAGCTAGCTGCTAAATCGAGCGCAACCGCGGTCGACGGACGCATCGCCGATATCCGCGATCGCGATCGCATGTTCGCACTCATTGGCCATGCTAAACCTAATTTGGTTTTTCATGCCGCTGCGCTCAAACACGTGCCGCTGTTGGAGCGGGATTGGGAGGAGGGGATCAAGACCAACGTCTTTGGCTCGGTTAACGTGGCCGACGCCGCGCGCAATGCTGGGGCGGAGGCGATGGTTATGATCTCGACCGACAAGGCGATTGATCCTGTCTCTGTGCTCGGCGCGACCAAGCGACTCGCGGAAATGTATTGTCAGTCGCTCGATGCCGGCGGCCGCAGCGCGAACCGTAGCAACGGCGGTAAGCCACCCACGCGCATGATTTCGGTGCGGTTCGGCAATGTTCTTGCCTCCAATGGTTCAGTCGTCCCGAAATTCAAGGCTCAGATCGAAGCGGGTGGACCGGTGACAGTGACGCACCCAGACATGGTACGTTACTTCATGACCATCCGCGAAGCCTGCGACTTGGTCATAACCGCGGCCAGCCACGCGTTTGGCACCGCGCAGTCGAGCACCTCGGTTTACGTGCTGAACATGGGCCAGCCGATCAAAATCGTTGATCTGGCCGAACGCATGATTCGACTGAGCGGGCTTGAGCCGGGTCGCGACGTCGACATTGTCTTTACCGGAATTCGGCCCGGCGAGCGGCTGAACGAAATCCTGTTTGCACGCGAGGAACCGACCGCCGACATCGGCATAGAAGGCGTGGTTGCGGCCGCGCCGGTTTGCCCCTCAATCGAAATTGTTCAGACTTGGCTTGCCAAACTCAAGAACGATCTTGATGGCGGTAAGCGCGCCGCAATCTACGGCCTCTTGCGCGAAGCTGTACCGAACTTTGCTGGCGTCATGGAATTAGCCCAGTAGCAACGCTGGCTCTGCGCGCCGCCTTCCACGTGATCGCAATAGGGAATCAGCCTTCATGACAAGGGCGGTGCTCGGCATTATCGGCGGCTCCGGCATCTACGAGCTGCCCGGTCTGGAGAAGGTGCGATCGAAGACAATCAAGAGCCCCTGGGGCCAGCCGTCGGCGCCGTTGCGGCTCGGCGAGATTTCCGGCTTGCCGGTTGTTTTTCTGTCGCGGCACGACCAGGGACATCGTCATTCGCCATCCGACATCAATTACCGCGCCAATATTGACGTGCTCAAGCGCGCAGGCATTACCGATCTTGTTTCGCTATCGGCCTGCGGTTCGTTCAAGGAAAATCTGCCGCCTGGCACGTTCGTTTTGGTCGATCAATTTATCGACCGCACGTACAAGCGTGAGAGCTCGTTTTTCGGCAAGGGCTGCGTCGCGCATGTATCGATGGCGCATCCGGTGTCGCCACGGTTGCGCATTCATATCGGCGAAGCAGCGTTGGCCGAGGGCATCGACCTGGTTCGCGACGGTACTTATGTGTGTATTGAAGGGCCGCAATTCTCAACGCTCGCGGAAAGTCTGACGTACAAAAACCTCGGCTATTCGGTGATTGGCATGACCAACATGCCCGAAGCCAAGCTCGCGCGGGAGGCAGAGATCTGCTACGCGACGGTCGCCATGGTTACCGACTTCGATTGTTGGCATCCGGATCATGATGCGGTGACCGTCCAGGACATCATCAAGGTGCTCACGGCCAATGCCGAGAAGGCCGCGCGCCTGGTGGTGCGGCTCGCACGGGAGTTTCCGCGCGAACATGAGCCTTGCCCGATCGGCTGCGATCGCGCCCTCGACAATGCGCTTATTACCGCGCCAAAGGCGCGTGATCCGAAACTCCTCAAAAAGCTCGACGCGGTCGCCGGGCGCGTCTTGCGTCGGAAATAGATTACCGGTCCGCGGGCGTGAATGTGGCTGCAAAGATCATTCCTCTGATCATGTGTGGCGGGGCCGGCACCCGGTTATGGCCGGCGTCGCGCGAACGAAAATGAATCGACTTACATTCCGATCGGCGCCAAGCACCGCTTGGAAAATCCAGGCAAGCGACCGGTAGCTATCTGGGCGAAGACGATATTGTGCGCATCGAAGACGATTACCGACGGCGGTGAAGTTTTCGTGTCGTCTGTTTTGATTTTATCTGTGATTTCAATCTATTAGATGCACCGTAACCGAATTGGCGAAAAAATGGGCCGTAAGCCGATGAAGCAATTTGTGTACGAATTGTCGCACTTCGCGGTCGCCTGTCGGGACCGGACATGGTAACGGGAAACCTGGGATAGGGCAGGGTAGCGGGGGACTCTTCGAGTATGGGTGAGGCTGAGGCTTTCGGCAGCGGCAGCTTGCGCATCGGCGTTATCGGCGTCGGCGTCATGGGCAGCAATCACGCCCGCGTTTTGGCGGAATTACCCGGAGTAAAACTGGTCGGTGTCGCCGATCCTGATCGTAAGCGCAGCGATCAGGTTGCTCGTTCGCTCGGCTGCGCCTCATTCACTGACGCCGAAAGCCTGGTGCGCCGGGGCGTCGATGCGGTGACTATCGCCGCGCCCACACATTTCCATCGTGACATTGCCATTAAATGCACGGGGCGCGGCATTCATGTGATGGTCGAAAAGCCGATTGCTTCGACGGTGGAGGAAAGCCGCGCCATCGTCGCCGCCGCCCGGCGCGCCGGCGTGACGTTAATGGTCGGCCATGTCGAGCGCTTCAACCCGGCGGTTCAATCGATAAAACGCGCCATCAAAGATCAGGACATTCTCTCCATCGCCATCACGCGTGTCGGTCCATTTCCGCCGCGGATGTCGAATGTCGGAGTCGTCATCGATCTCGCGGTGCATGACATTGATCTAATCCGTTGGTTCACGGACTCCGAAATCGTAGAAATCCAACCGCAGACTTCAAGCGCCGTCGCCGAGCGCGAGGATATCGCGTTGTTGCAATTCCGCACCGCGTCCGGCGTGCTTGCGCACATCAACACCAACTGGCTGACGCCGTTCAAGGCCCGCACCATTCATATCGCCACACGCGACAAATACCTGATCGGCGATCTGTTGACGCTGCAGGTCACCGAATGCTTCGGGTTCCAGCCCGACGGCAGCTATTCAATGCGCCACCTGTCCGTCGGCTATGCCGAGCCGTTGCGGTCCGAGCTCGTCGCCTTCGTAGCCGCGATTCGCAGCGGCGAAACGCCGGCGGTCACTGGCGAAGAAGCCGTCGCCAGCCTTGAAATTGCGACCCGCTGCCTCGAAGCGCGCGCGATGCCGGCCATGGCCGCGCAACGTCAAGCGCCGCGGCGCGTCGTCGGATGATTTCATTTGCGTGGTTCGACCAAAGGGCTCTAGGCCGGACATGAATCAACACGCACGCGTCGAAGAGCGGCCGATACCTTTCATTGACGTGGCGGCGCAGCGTCGTCGTCTCGGCCGCGCCATCGACGACGCCGTGGCGCGCGTGCTGGCGCATTGCCAATTCATCCAAGGTCCCGAAGTACACGTGCTCGAGGCCGAACTTGCGGCATTCTGTGGGGCACGGCATGCCATCGGCTGCGCTAGCGGGACCGATGCACTACTGCTCGTGTTGATGGCCTGGCAGATCGGCCCCGGCGATGCGGTGATCTGCCCTTCGTTTACCTACCATGCAACGGCGGAAATGATTGCGCTCCTCGGCGCCACGCCGATCATCGCCGATGTGCTGCCGGATAGTTTCAATCTCGATCCGGCGAGCTGTGAACGCGCGGTGGTTACCGCCAAGCGGCTGGGCCTTAGTCCCCGCGCCATTGTCCCGGTCGATCTGTTCGGTCTGCCCGCCGATCATGATGCGATAGCAGCGATCGCTGCCGCGCACGACCTTTTGGTGCTCGATGACGCGGCGCAAGCCTTCGGCGCGCGCTATCGCGGCAACGGGACCGGCACCCTTGCCGCGGCCACCGCCACCAGTTTCTTCCCGGCCAAGCCGCTCGGTTGCTACGGCGATGGCGGCGCTGTTTTCACCGACGACGACGCGCTCGCCGCGCGCGTCAAAAGCATCAGGTTTCACGGCGAGGGCGTCGACCGATCGGAGGCCGCGCGTATTGGGATCACCGGCAGGCTGGACACCATCCAGGCAGCGGTGCTTATCGAAAAGCTCAAAATCTTTCCTGAGGAGATCAAAGCCCGCAATCACGTGGCCGAGCGCTACTCGGCCGGCCTCGCCGACGTCGCGATCGTCCCTCGCGCCGGCAATGAATCCACCCCAGTCTGGGCGCAATATACGATCCGCCTCAAGGCGGGTAAGCGCGACCCGCTTGCCGCCGCGTTGAAGGCCCAAGGCATTCCGACCGCGATCTATTACGCCAAGCCGCTCCATCGCCAGCCGGCTTATCGGCACTTTCCGCTCGCCGAGGGCGGCGTGCCGGTCAGCGATCGCCTCGCCGAAGCGGTGCTCAGCCTGCCGATGCACGCTTATCTCGAGCCGCTGGTCCAGGATCGCATCATCGAGTCAGTCAGGCGTGCGCTGGCAAACTGAGACCTACTTCGCTCA
>Ga0182041_10001904_pt1 | contig 10675 bp, 8 predicted proteins | sample flu12Cox44000178_FD_125967 | JGI IMG/M metagenome (GOLD analysis project Ga0182041, IMG submission 125967) | Lab enrichment of tropical soil microbial communities from Luquillo Experimental Forest, Puerto Rico - flux8day.12C.oxic.44.000.178 | ecosystem: Environmental > Terrestrial > Soil >...
GACAAATATGTGGCGATGGCCGCCGCGGGAATCAAGACCGTCGAGACACCCGCGGACCTCGGCAGCACACTCGCCGCCGCTTTGAAATAGTTTAGCCCTTCTCACCAAAATGTTTTTCTGAATCTCTGGAGGACTTTTCAGTGGCTCTCGAACGTACTTTTGCGATCATCAAACCCGACGCGGTCTCTCGTGGCGTCCAAGGCGAAATTCTCGCGCGTATTCACAAAGCCGGTTTCAAAATTGTGGCCATCAAATCCATGCGTCTGACAAAAGAAGAAGCGGGCGGTTTCTACGCCGTTCACCGCGAGCGCCCTTTCTTCGGCGAACTCACCGACTTCATGAGTTCCGGAAAAATCTTCGCGATGGTTCTCGAAGCGGACGGAGCGATCGCAAAATGGCGGGAGACCATGGGGGCCACCGATCCGAAAAAAGCGCCGCCGGGAACCATTCGCCACGATTTCGGAACAAGCATCGGAAACAACTGCACGCATGGGTCGGATGCGGGGGAAACGGCGGCCTTCGAAATCGGCTACTTCTTTTCGGGCATGGAATTGATCTAGACCGACGGGGCTGCAGGAAATTCTCGATGGTGCATGGGGCGTGCGCGTGCCTGGCCATTTGCTTTCTAATGCAATTCCGGCTCGTCTAGGTAGAATGGAGAGACCGGCCCGGGTGTGGAGGTGCATATGGCCCGATTTTGCCGCCGCCAATTTCTTCAAAGAGGCGTTTCCGTAGCCGCCGCGGGGTGGCTGGCACCCACATCGTGGGCGTACCGGCTGGGCTCACTTCACATTACGAATCAGAAATTCTCCGCAACGGACACCGTGACGATTGGGGGCACCGGCATCCGGACGTCGCGGCTCGCGATGGGAACGGGGACGGTGGGATCGGGGCATCATTCAAATCAAACCGCGCTGGGCCTGGAGGGGCTGTCGCGGCTGCTGCAAAACGGCTATGACAACGGGCTGCGGTTTTTCGATGCAGCCGACTCCTATGGCAGCCACCCGCACGTAGCGGACGCGTTGAAGCATGTAGACCGCAGCAAGGTGACGGTGCTGACGAAATCGTGGGCGCGCAGTGGACCGGAGATGCGCGCGGATCTCGATCGGTTCCGGCGGGAGCTCGGAACCGAGCAACTCGACATTGTGCTGATGCATTGCGTAACCGAAGCCGATTGGACGACGCGTTTTCGTTCCGCGATGGACGCACTGTCAGAGGCGAAGGAAAAGGGCATCCTTCGGGCGCACGGATGCTCCTGCCATTCGATCGACGCGCTGCGCGCAGCGGCCCAATCGCCGTGGGTGGAAGTGGATCTGGTACGGATCAATCCCATCGGAGCACACATGGACGCCGATCCGGAGACGGTGCTGGGGGTGATCCGCGAGATGCGCGCTGCGGGAAAGGGCATTGTGGGCATGAAGATTCTGGGCCAGGGTGATTTGCGGCAAAAGCAAAACGAAGCGATTCGCTACGCGCTTGGTCTCGGGGTGCTCGATGCGTTCACCGTGGGCGCGGAATCGATCCCGGAACAGATGGACCTGATTCACCGCGTTGCGGCGGCGTAGAACGTTGCCGGCAATCTCGCGGCCTGATTCCGAAGAGAGTAAACGCACAGCATGGATTCGTTTCGCGAACTCGGGCGCGTGCTTTTGACACTGGGCGCGTTACTGCTATTGATCGGAGCGTTTTTCTATTTTGGGGGGAAATTACCGTTCCGGCTGGGGCGATTGCCGGGGAACATCGTCCACGAAGGAAAGAACACCACGTTTTATTTTCCGATCGTGAGCTGCGTGGTGCTGAGCGTGGGATTGAGCTTTTTGTTCTGGTTGATAAGCAAACTGCGCCGCTGACTTGCCTTGGCGCACGCATTCCGGATGCGCTAGACTCGGGCCAACCAGGGAGGCCTCCGATGAAAGGATCACCGAAGGTCATCGAGCAATTGAATAACGCCTTGCGCGAAGAGCTCACGGCGATAAACCAGTATTTCCTACATGCGGAAATGTGCGAAAACTGGGGTTACGAAAAGTTGTCGGAATACATCAAGATGCAGTCCATCGGGGAAATGAAACATGCCGAGGCGTTGATGGAGCGCATCCTTTTCCTGGATGGATCGCCGACCATGAAGCCGATGGAATTGACGGTGGGCAAGAACGTCAAGGAAATGATTCAAAGTGATCTGGACCTGGAGCTGGGGGCCGTCCGGGATTACAACACCGCGATTCAGATTGCCGTGCATGAAAAAGACAATGGCTCACGCGATCTCTTTGTGCGGCTCCTAAAGGACGAGGAAGAGCACGTGGATTGGCTGGAAGCCCAGCTCCATCAAATCAAGGAGCTCGGCTACGAGCGGTATCTCACCATGCAGATGGGAGAGAACGAAGAGGAAGAATAGCGGGCGATCCAGCCGTCCCAAAAGAGCGTCTTAATCGTTTTCCGAAGCTATGAGCCAACTGCAATTCAATCTGCAGCCAGAACGGCGAATCTACAGCGTCAGCGATTTAACGGCGCGGATCCGTGACCTGCTGGCGACGAATTTCACCGACATCGTAGTGCAAGGGGAAATTTCGAACTGCCGTGTGGCGGCTTCGGGGCACATCTATTGCACCTTGAAGGACGACCGCGCGCAGGTGCGTTGCGTGTTGTTCAAACAGCAGCAGCGGGGGATGAAGTTTCGTCCGGAAGATGGCCTGCAGGTCATGGTGCGCGGCACCATCAGCGTGTATGAGGCGCGCGGAGAATATCAGATTTATGTGGAAACGATCGAGCCGGTGGGGCGCGGCGCGCTTCAGCTGGCATTCGAACAGTTGAAGAAGCGACTCGCGGCGGAAGGGTTATTCGACCCGGCGAGAAAGCAGGCGCTGCCGCTGCTGCCGAACCGCATAGGCTTGATAACGTCGCCAACGGGTGCGGCAGTGCGCGATGTGGTGCGGATTCTGAGGCGGCGTTTTCCGAACGTTCACCTCACCTTGTATCCCGTGCGCGTGCAGGGTGCGGAGGCGGTCGGTGAGATCGTCGAAGCACTGCGTTACTTCACGAAGAAACGGCTGGTAGACGTGATTCTGTTGGTGCGCGGCGGCGGCTCGCTCGAGGACTTATGGTCGTTCAACGAGGAAAGCGTCGCGCGGGCGATTGCGGCGAGCGCAATTCCGGTGATTTCGGGTGTGGGGCACGAGACGGACTTTACGATTGCGGATTTTGTGGCGGATGTGCGGGCATCGACGCCGTCGGCGGCCGCGGAATTGGTGCTGCAGACGCGGCGGGAGTTCGATAAACACCTAAGGGATTTGCGCGAATCGCTCGAGAGTCTCCTCCGCTACCGTGTGCTGGAGCTTTCGAGGCGCATGCACGAATTGGCGGGGAGGCCTGGCTTCCGCCGTGCAGTGGATTTGCTGCGGCAGCACCGGCAGCGAGCCGACGAACTGACGTCGCGACTGGCGTTCGGCTTGCGTGGGCGGCTGGACCTGTCGCGCCGGCAATTGAATAGTGCGCAGATGCGTGTCGCCAGGTTTGATCTGCGGGCTCGCGTGGCATGGATGCGCAAACGTGTAGGTGAGTTGGATGTCAGACTTTCTCGGGATTTGCGCTCGCGGCTGGAGATGTCGCGCCGGCGGCTTGCCGCCGTGCATTTGCAGATCATGTCCTGTGATTTCCGCGCCAAAATTGGTTTGCTGCGATTGCGCTTGAAACAGCGAGAGCACGACCTGCGGGCTCGGGCAGAACGGTTGATTGGCGTGAAACGCGAAAGCCTGAATCGGCTGTCGTTACAGCTGCAAGAACGAAGCCCAGAGCAGTTGCTCAAACGGGGCTATGCGATCGCCACCGATGGCGCAGGAAACATCTTGCACGATGCCGCCCAGGTGAGCATCGGAGATGCGGTGTCGGTTCAACTGCATCACGGGCGACTTAACACCGAGGTGAAGGATAAAACGCCGTAAGAGACTGCGCGTCACTCTTCTTCGTCAGCGGAGACTTTGAGGACGGCGAGGAAGGCTTCCTGGGGAATGTCGACCTGACCGACGCGTTTCATGCGTTTCTTGCCTTCTTTTTGCTTCTCGAGGAGCTTGCGTTTGCGCGTAATGTCACCGCCATAGCACTTGGCGAGGACGTTCTTGCGCATGGCCGCGACGGTTTCGCGTGCAATGATGCGGCTACCGATCGCTGCTTGTATGGGAACTTCAAACATCTGGCGCGGGATTAATTTGCGCAGGCGCGTGGCGAGTTCGCGGCCGCGCTCGTAGGCCTGTTCGCGATGACAGATCAGCGCCAGCGCGTCGACCGGTTCGCCACCGACGAGGACATCGAGCTTCACGAGATCGGATTCCTTGTACCCCGCGAGATGATAGTCGAGAGAAGCGTAGCCGCGGGAGGCGCTTTTTAGCCGGTCGTAGAAATCGAGAACGATTTCGTTGAGCGGCAACTCGTAGGTGAGCATGACGCGGGTAGGCGAGAGGTATTCGAAATTCTTTTGCGTGCCGCGCTTATCCTGGCAAAGCTGCAGGATTCCGCCAACGGACTCGTCGTTGGTGATGATCATGGCCTTGATGATGGGCTCTTCGATCTTCTGAATGTCGCTGGGATTCGGAAATTTGGAAGGACTGTCGACTTCGCCGGTTTCGCCGCCAACCCGGGTGATACGGTAGCGCACGCTGGGGGCAGTAGTAATCAGGTTCAGCCCAAACTCGCGTTCGAGGCGCTCCTGCACGATTTCCATGTGGAGCAGGCCCAGAAAGCCGCAACGGAACCCAAACCCAAGGGCCACGGAATTTTCCGGTTCGTAAAAGAAGGCGGCGTCGTTTAGTTTCAGCTTGCCGAGTGCATCGCGCAGCGGCTCGTATTCGTCGGCCAGCACGGGGAAAAGGCCGGCAAACACCATGGGCTTGGTAGCTTCAAAACCGGGCAGAGGAGGCGCCGGACGGTCGGCTTCGACGATGGTGTCGCCCATGCGTGCATCGGCTACTTGCTTGATGTTGGCGACAACGAAGCCAACGTCGCCAGCTTCGAGTTCCTCGAGGGCAATGGGTTTAGGAGTCAGTGCGCCGAGCTGCTCGACTTCATAGAGGTCATCGCCGGCGCACAACTTGATTTTCATATGTTCGCGAATACACCCCTGCTTGACGCAGACGAGAACTACGGCGCCACGGTAGGAGTCGAACCAAGAGTCGAAGATCAGGGCTTGCAGAGGATGATCGGCACTGCCTTTCGGGGGCGGTACGCGCTGTACGATCGCTTCCAGCACCTCTTCGACGCCTATGCCGCTCTTTGCACTGATCAGGAGCGCGTCGTCTGCCGGAATCGCGAGTACGTTTTCGATTTGTTCCTTGACAAAGTCGGGTTGCGCGGCCGGCAGGTCAATTTTGTTGATCACCGGAAGGATGGTGAGATTATGTCCGGCGGCCAGGAAGGTATTCGCCACGGTTTGCGCCTCGACCCCCTGGCTGGCATCGACGACGAGTAAAGCACCTTCGCAAGCCGAGAGGGCGCGGGAAACTTCATAGGAGAAATCGACATGGCCCGGGGTGTCGATCAGGTTCAGACGATAGGTGTTGCCATCTTTGGCTTGGTAGTGCAGGCGGATGCTCTTAGCCTTGATGGTGATGCCCCGCTCCCGCTCAAGGTCCATGGAGTCGAGGACCTGTTCGTGCATTTCGCGTTGCGAAAGCGCGCCGGTCAATTCGAGGAGACGGTCGGCCAGGGTGGACTTGCCGTGGTCGATATGCGCGATGATGCAAAAATTTCGTACGAACTTGGGATCCATGCGAGTCCGTCACCGCCAGGTCAGTCCTGATGGTTTTGCGAGTTAGACGGCGGGGCTAAACGCGTGGGCGCAGAACACCCGCTTCGAAAGCATGCCGTGTAAACATCTAGTTTGCCACAAACGCGAAAAGGCGTCAGCCCGTCTGAAACGGGGGAAGCTTGCCTCTTGGCGGATTCCACATCGCGGGGATGCGGTGATTGGCCGCCCGTGGAAGCCCGGTATATAGTGGGAGATGATTCGAACCAGCCGCGAGTGTTCGATTCCTGCAAACACCGGAACGCGAAGGTAAGCCAGGCCGATGGCCGACGTAACGAAGAATCTGGAGCGCGCGAAAAAGTTCCTCGAAAGGAATCGCTTTGAGGACGCGATCGAGGCGTACCTCGCGGTGCTGGCGGAGTCGCCGCAAAACGTGGAAGCCACGCAGATGCTTGGCGACCTGTACACCAAGATGGATATGGCGGACCGCGCGGCGGTCTACTATGGCCACCTGTTCGAACTTCTGGTGGATCCGAAAGACGAATCGAAAGCGCTGGCGATCTACAACCGATTTCTGAAAAATTCCCTTTCTCCCCAGCCTCCGGAACGCATTGCGCGTTATGCCTTTCTGCAGCAGAAACAGAATCATCCCGAGGAAGCCATCGAGCAGTACAGCAAAGCGGCCGAACTGTTTGGCCAAGCGGGCCGCGTGGAAGATGCGCTGTTTTGCTGGGAGCGCACCGCGCAACTGGATCCCGAGAATCTCGAACGCCAGTTGAAAGTGGGGGAGAGCGCGGCGGCATTGGGCAAGAACGCACTTGCGGCCCGGGCGTTTCTCCGGGCGGGAACCTTGGCGGCCACCAGTGGCGCACAGCAAGATGCCTTGAAACTGCTGGGGCAGGCGTACCTGCTGGCTCCGCAAGAGCGTAGCGTGACGTTGCTGTATGCGCAAGCGAAGTTGCGGAACGGCGAAGCGGCCGAGGCCGCGGCGTTACTGGAGCCGTTTGCGCCCAGCGAAAACGATGTTTCGTTTCTTGAGACCTTCGCGGATGCGCTGCAGCAAGCGGGGCAGTTGGACCGGGCCCGGGTAATTCTGGAGCGTTTGTTGCGGGAGAAAAACGAAGGGGTGACCCGGTTGTTCGGGCTGACGGATGCCTTTGCGGATTCCGCACAAGACACGAAGGCCGTCGAAATTCTCGCGGTGCTGAAGCGGCGGATGTTCGCGGACAAGAAGCAAAGCGAATTCACGGCGCAGGTGGAGGAATTGGGAGGAAAACATCCGGAATCGCTGGCGATTCTGGAATTCTGGGCGGGTTTGTACAACGAACTGAATCGCGAGTCGCAGTATTTTGAAGTGCTGATCAAGCTGTTTGATGCGAATTTCAATTCCGGGAATTTTGCGAAATCGAGCGAGGTGCTGGAGAGGCTTGTCGATATCGACTCCTACGATTATCGCAACCAGGAACGACTGCAGCGGTTGCACGGGCGCGTGGAGGAGGGGTTCTTGAGGCGCATTGCCGGGCGCATGGCCAAGACGGCCATGGTGAACCCCCATCCAGCAACGCCGCCAAAGGCTGCCGTGACACAAGAAATGGCCGAGACCGCTCCGGTCACGGAAGAGGGCAAAAAGCTGCAAGCCCTGGAAGACCTGATCGTGCAGACCGAAATTTTTCTGCAGTATTCGCTGCAAAGCAAAGCAGTAGAGCGGCTGCAGAAAATCGCCGCCATGTTTCCCGGTGAGGAAGAGCGCAACCCACGGTTGCAGAACCTTTATCAACTGGCGAACTGGTTTCCAAAAGCGCCGGCCAAATCCGAGCCACCGACGAGAGTTGCCGCAGTGCCTGTGGTGGAAGCGCAGCCGACTCCACCTACGGGACGAACGGGAAGCTACACGGCCGACACCTTGCGCGACCTGACAAAGATTTCGGAAATCAACCAGAAAACGTTCCGTCAGCAGACGCCACGAGCCATGTTGAACACCACGGTGACCGAAGTCGGCACGTATATGCGCGCCGCGCGAACCTTGGCCGTGATCGGTGCCCCCGGCCGGCCGCCGGAAATGTCCGCGGAATACTGCGCTTCGGGGTTGAAGCCGGCCCCTGGCGCGCAGGTGGTCTTTTTGCTGGCGCAAATGGAAAAGGCCGTTCCGGACGAGTTGGGTGGATTGGTGGTGGACGCGTCGGAGAGATCGATCCTCGGCGAATTGGGACTAGCGACCGCGCTTGGCGTGACCATCACGGACAAAGAAACGCAGGTGCCCGCAGGCATGTTGATCGTGGCGCACGCGAACGCGCATAAGTGGAAGCCCAACGAAACCTATTTTCTGCAGTCCATCGGCGACCAGATGATGATGAGCGTGAGCCACACGCGGCTGCGTTCGCTGGTAAGGCGCATGGGTGTGTCGGATGATCGTACGGGACTGATGAGCCGGAGTTCTTACGTGGGGTGTTTGCTCAATGAAGCGGATCGCGCCCGCACGCAGGGTACGCCGCTGTCGCTGGCGATTCTGCAAATCGATCGCGGATCGGAAATGTTGCGGCAGCAGGGGGAAGGGCCGCTCGAGAAATTCCTTGAGCAGCTCGCGAGGTCGTTGCAGCCGATGGTGCGCCAGAATGACATGGCGGTGAAATACACTTCCTGGGCGCTGGCCTTCATTTTGCCGGATACCACCACCTCGGGAGCGCACAACCTGGTCGAAAAGTTGCGCCGCGCGGCGGCGGGAGTTCGCCCGCCGTGGGATTCGACGCAAATCACGCTGAGCGCAGGGATCGTGGAAGCTGCAGCGAGGCAGGAATTCGAAAGCGAAGACATCGTCACGGACCTGATCAACCGCGCGGAGTTCAGCATCGACGAGGCGCGAAAACAGGGCGGCGATACCGTAGTAGTTTCGGATGCACCGAAACTTTAGACGTGGCGCGACTGAGATTCGCGACAACCGACCCACAGGGTGCATCCAATTCATTGACTAGCTAAGCGAGGGGACATGTTTCGAACGGACGTTGTGATTATCGCGGGAGCGCGCACCCCTATGGCGCGATACACCGGAGTATTTTCGGACGTGTCGGCGATCGATTTGGGAGTGCACGCGTCGAAAGCGGCGGTGCAACGGGCTGGAGTGGATCCAGGGGAAATTGACCATGTCGTGTTTGGGAATGTGCTGCAGACCAGTTCCGATGCCATCTATGGGGCTCGGCACGTCGGCTTGAAAGCCGGACTGAGGATCGAAACGCCCGCGGTAACGGTGAACCGGCTGTGCGGATCGGGGATTGAAGCGATCGTGCAGGCAGCGCAGCGATTGCTTCTTGACGAGGCCAACATTGTGTTGGCCGGCGGAATGGAAAATATGACGCAAGCGCCGTTTGTGATTCGCGGTGCGCGAAACGGACTGAAGCTGGGCGCAGGCACACTCGAAGATTTCCTGTTTGTCGGCTTGACCGATTCCTACTGCGGATTGCCCATGGCGGTGACGGCGGAGAACTTGGCGCAGCAAAAGGGGATTACGCGCCGTGACGCGGACTGTTACGCGCTGCGAAGCCAACAAGCCGCGGACACCGCCGCGAGGGCGGGGGTTTTCGGGGAAGAGATTTCGCCGGTTGAAGTGAAACAGGGGAGGAAATCGATTCTGGTCAGCGAAGATGATCATCGCCGACCCGAAACCACGCTGGAAACCCTCGAAAAGTTGCCGCCGTCGTTCAAGAAGGACGGAATGGTGACCGCGGGAAACGCGAGCGGCATCGTTGACGGAGCCGCGGCGGTGATCGTCACACGTGAAAAGGTGGCGAAAGAACGAGGGTTGAAGCCCGTCGGCAAGATTATTGCCTGGGCCGTGGCCGGAGTGGACCCCAGCCTTATGGGTATCGGACCGGTGCCCGCGACACGCAAGGCGCTGGAACTTGCCGGATTGAAACTCGAGCAAATGGACCGGGTGGAAGTGAACGAGGCGTTTGCCGCACAGTATCTTGCAGTCGAAAAGGAACTGGGACTGCGGCGCGAGAAAACCAACGTAAACGGGGGAGCCATTGCGCTTGGCCATCCTTTGGGAGCCTCGGGCACGCGACTGGTGATCACCGTGTTGAACGAATTGAGGCGGAAGGGTCTGCGCTATGGATTGGCGACAGCCTGCATCGGGGGCGGGCAGGGTATCGCGATGATTGTGGAAGCGGCAAGAAATTAGCCGCTGGAAATCCCTAGAAACCGCGGGTGTTCGTCGGGCGTTGGCGCGCCACGCGGATGACCTGTCTTTGGTACACTCTGACGGGTAGTCCTCCCGCCCGTTCCGGAGTTGCAGAGAGGAAAGAGGATGACGATTCGAAAAGTCGGTGTCGTGGGGTGTGGCTTGATGGGCTCCGGAATCGCGCTAGTGAGCGCGCAAGCGGGGTTCCCGACCGTGGTGCGCGAGGTGACTCCGGAGCTGGTCGAGAAGGGATTGAAGGGAATCGAGAAGAACCTCGCAAGGCTCGTGGAGAAAGGCACGGTCACGGAAGCGGCCAGGGGGGAAATCCGCGGGCGGCTCAAGGGCGTTACGTCGCTCGATGAGCTCAAGGACTGCGACGTAGTCGTGGAAGCGATCATCGAGCAATTGCCGGCGAAACGGGAATTGTTTGCTTCGCTCGATTCGCTTTGCCCTTTGCATACGATCTTCGCAAGTAATACCTCGTCTCTGACCATCACCGAAATAGCCGCGGCTACGAGGAGGGCTCAGCGTTTCGTCGGCCTGCACTTTTTCAATCCGGTCCCGGTGATGAAGCTGGTGGAAGTGGTGAAAACGATCGCCACGGACCCGGCAGTCTACGAAGAGATGGTGACGTTTGGGGCCAAGCTCGGCAAAACGCCGGTGCGGGCGAATGATGGCGGAGGATTCATCGTGAACCGGCTACTCGTGCCGTATTTGCTGGATGCCATCCGTGCGTTGCAAGAAGGCGTGGGGTCGGTGGTGGATATCGA
>Ga0182041_10001908_pt1 | contig 10666 bp, 9 predicted proteins | sample flu12Cox44000178_FD_125967 | JGI IMG/M metagenome (GOLD analysis project Ga0182041, IMG submission 125967) | Lab enrichment of tropical soil microbial communities from Luquillo Experimental Forest, Puerto Rico - flux8day.12C.oxic.44.000.178 | ecosystem: Environmental > Terrestrial > Soil >...
CGTATGTTGTCCGACAGCGCGGCTTTCCAAAGATGCAGGAATCCCGCGGTGGTAGCGCGTTGCCCAGCGTTCGATGCCCTCCATAAACGCAGAATGTGCCAGGAACCCGATCTTGACTTTTTTCCGAAGCGTATGCCCGCCGAGGGCACAACCGCTGCCTTTGATTTTTGCCGAAATCGGCGCGTTCCGCTGGCGGCTCAGCAATCAGAACTAAGCAAATTCTCTGCCGAAGTGAAGGTGCGGCAATGTCGCATTTTGGCACAAAGCGGACGTCACGATCGTCTCGAACCACGTCCGCTTTCGGGCGTACCATTTCTGACCCAAGCCGGACATGAGCGCTGCTGCGCCCCATCACATCTTGCATCGCAGTATCATCACAGGCGCGGCATGGGTCGCGCGTGAACTAAATCAACAAGTCCGTTACTAGCCGAGGAAAGATTTTGCCAATCGTCCGTCTTCGGATTTAGCAATGGGCATCAACTGATTAATTAGCTGGATCAGTTGATCCCCATCTACTGGCTTCATGGCAATCTTGATGTTTTGCTTCGTAAGACTTTGTAGCCTTACATCGCCGGTCAATACGACAGCTGGGATTTCCGAAGCAACGGCCGCACGCAGGGCGCTGATGCTTTCAACACCATTCATTGCCCCCGGAAGGTTGAAGTCGGACAACACTAAATCAGGGCAGATATTTTTCTTGGTGACCAGAGCCACTGCAGCATTACCATTTGCGGCGGACAATACATCTAACCCTGCGGATTCTAACAGCTGCTCCAATCCCAAACGGACATAAGTATCATCCTCGATGACAAGGATTGTGCCACCGAGAACGGTGTGAGTGTTTGCGGGTGCCAGTTTGGGTTGATCTGCCTGGTCAGCTTTCGCACGTGACAACGATAGTTCGATGGAGAAGCACGAACCCTTGCCGGCCGTGGAGCGTACATTAACGGGGTGGTTCAGCGTTTTTGCCAGTCGCTGAACAATTGCGAGACCCAATCCGTAGCCCTCAGGATGCATGTGATCCTGCGTCTGATAGTATTCTTGAAATATGCGAGGAATGTCTTCTCGCGCTATGCCAATGCCGCTGTCCCAGACCTCGACACGTATCTTGTTCCCAGCGCGACGACAGCCAACCAAAATCGTTCCTCGCTCAGTGTAGCGCACCGCATTTGAAAGCAGATTCCGGATCATCACCTCGAGCATGTGTCGATCACTGTGAACGGTGACCCTGGATCGAACCATCCGCCATTTCACACCCTTTTCCTTTGCGAGGTCGCGGAAATCGTCTGCTACTGAGTCAAACACGACGTTGAGCCCAAAGTCGCTCATGGTGGGAACAAGCTTTCCGCTTTCAATCCGGTTGACATCGAGAAGGCTGTCCAAAATACCTTTCATAATCTCGACTGAGTGTCCAATCCTAGTGATCAGTGTGCGTCCCTCACCGCCCCGAATGCGCCGTCTCAGGGTGTTTTGCAGGAGCGCTAAGCTTTGCAATGGTTGACGCAGGTCATGGCTAGCCGCTGAAAGAAAGCCTGATTTGGCGCGGTTGGCTAGTTCCGCTTGTTTCCGAGCAGTCGACAGCTCCACTTCAGCTCGTTTGCTTTCGGTAATGTCACGCGTCAAACCTCGGACGCGTACAAGGCGCCCTGCGGCGTCAAATTCGGTTTGACCAGTTTCCTCGAGCCACACCTCCCGCCCATCGGGGCGCAAATAGCGAAAGGCGATGGCATACGATGGGTTGTCGGGACGAGCCCTATGGATGCAGGCTTTGACGAACCGGCGGTCGTCTGGATGGATTCGTTCAACAAACGAGTCCGGAGCGAGGACTTCTTGTTGACCATGGCCCAGGACTTCCCCTGCGTTATCGCTACGCTTAGTAACGCCGGTGTGGACATGCCAATCGAATGCTGTCACTCCACCGGCTTTAAGCGCGCTCTGCAGTCGCGTCTCACTCTCGGTGAGCTTGGCCGCATGTTCACGCCGTTCGGCAAAAAGCGCCGCCAGAACTAACGCGCAGAGCGCCACTGCCACGATACTGGCCTGAGCGTACAGGACTCGTTCAGCTACCGGCAGCGCTAGGTTGCCGAAAAAGCCAATGCCAAATGTTGTTGTCCAAACGGTCGTAAGGGCGCAGACGAACGTGGCTGCTGCAGCAAAGAACGGTCTGCAGCGGGCAGCAATCCACAGCAACAGAGGGAAGACAGCGGCGATGGCAATCTCGTCGGCCCAAGGGTCCTTCGGCAAATGGATAACAAGCGTACTCAGGGCAGTTAGAATCGCTAGAGCCGAAGTTCCTTCGATAAATTCTTTTCTTGGTATCGGATCAGTGCGCGACGGCAGCCCGATCAAGACCGGCGCAACCGCGATGATGCCGATCGCGTCGGACGTAAACCAATGCCACCACACTGAGAGTGTCGACCCCATCGAACTGTGGAACAAAACAATGCCCACAGTACCGACGATTCCGGATATGGCGGTTACAATGACCGCTACTACAAACAAACCGATTACGCGGTGCAGGACGTCCAACCTGAATGGTGAAATAAAAAATCGGGCAATCAGACCGGCGACGAGTGCCGCTTCGCCAGCATTATCAGCGGCAAAAACAACGGCGGTCCAGACGTTGCGGTCGCCCAATAGATTCGCCGCTATAGTTCCCGCCATTGTCCCAACGATTACGGGGATCCGTGCGCCGGAGCCCATCCTGATCAGCGCACCAGCTGCGATACCTGCTGCAGGCCAGAAAACAGCAACGCCGTCAGGTTTTGTGAGAAGAGCAAGGCTCAGCCGCGCTGCCAAGAAATAGGTAATACCGACTACAACGGTGAGCCAAATGGCAAAAGCCCAAGGACGCTGCCTACCAAAGGCGGGCACACCGTGAACGATCTTGCCCGATCGCAACTCGCGGAACATGAAAAGTGCTGTGAACAGCCCTTCCTCGCCTGAAATTATTATCAGTCAAATCGCATCCCGCATAGTCTTTGCAGAGCGCCGCAAAACGATGACGGCGCAAGCTGCCGAATTTTTGCCGCATAATCCCAATGGTTGGTGCTGAACGGACATGCTGTAGCGACGGTTGAACGTCTGCATTTGGCACAAACCGCACATCGTACAGCGGCTTGACGCCGTTCTCGCGCTTACTCTCCAAATTTTTTGCTTTGTGCAAAGCCGAAACTCACCGCAGCAGAATGTCGCTATTCGACGGCTTGATTTGGCCACACAGCAAGCTTAGGTGTGGCGTAATATAATTGAGTCCGGGCCCCTCTGGCGAGGACGCCGAAATGTCGGCCAACCTCGCGATGTCGGATCACCAATTCCGTGCCAAGGCGCATGGATCTGCCGACATCAGGGCTCAAAGTACTTTCCATCTCCCTGATCTGGCTGATCCGAGCTCCTTCGGCGCGAACGTGGCGTAGCTTCGAGGAGGAGCAGGAACATGGCCGTCCACTACATTCGCCCTAACCTCGCCGGTGAACTCCGCGATCCGTTTGATTGCGATGAACAGGTCGTCAAGACTCTGGTCACTGTGGGCGCTTTCGTTGCGCTTGCGGACGGACGTCTTGATGCGATCGAGCGCGACGAGGCGGTACGTTACATCGATCGGCAGCAGCTGGCGCCGACGATCTCACGACAGCGCATTGCTGACTTTTTCGACGCGCGAGCACGCCATCTCGAAGGCCGAGACTTTGGCGATTTAATTGTTGAGGCCCTTCGACCGGTAGCGGCTCTGTCACTGGCTTTCGACGTGGTTCGAATCGCCGAGCTCGTGGCCGCGGCGGATCAACACGTGGATCCTAACGAAGCGCAGGTGATCAGGCTTGTACGGCTGATTGTTGCGACTTCACCAGAGCCGAAGGCGGTCAACCCTTCTAGATCATCGGGGACTTCAATGCATCGACAGGAGCGCGAAGGATGAAACGATTATTTGCAGCCTCTGCCGTTCCGAACGAGGCTGAGGCGAATGCAACCAGCTTCGATGATTGGCGCCTCGAACGACTGTTAAATCGGTTGCCAAAACGTGTTCGCTCAACGGTTCGCTTCGTCCGCCAGCCATCCGCCCGCTGGCTCAGGATTCCAACAGGAGTACTGCTAACAGTTGGCGGCGCGCTTTGGTTTCTGCCGATTGCGGGGTTGTGGATGCTTCCGATCGGCTTGGCGCTGCTAGCCGATGACGTGCGGCCCTTGCGCTCCCTCCGGTCTCGAACTTTGGATTGGGTCGAACATCACCGACCAGATTGGCTGGCTCATGGATCCGGCGAGTAATGATTAGTTATGACCGATATCGTCGCCAACGACGCTGTCATGGCCTTGATCCAGGTGGTCATGATCAACTTGGTGCTGTCGGGAGACAATGCTGTCGTCATTGGCCTTGCCGCAGCCGGTCTGCCGGCCAAGCAGCGAACGCGCGCGATCACAATCGGAATTCTTATTGCAACCGCTCTTCGGATTACATTCGCCAGCGTCGCAACGCAATTGCTGCAGGTTTTTGGGCTTCTACTCGCCGGCGGCATTCTTCTCCTCTGGGTCTGTTGGAAGATGTGGCGCGAGCTTCAAACGACACCAAAAGATCAGCAAGGAGGGGACGAGACGTTGGTGGCGTATGCGTCAGGACGCAACGGAACAGTGGCAGGGAGTCTCAGTCGCAAGACACTCGGTCAGGCCACATTGCAGATCGTGGTGGCAGACGTCTCGATGTCTTTGGACAACGTCTTGGCCATAGCTGGGGCGGCACGCGAGCATCCCATCGTCCTTGTTTTCGGCCTACTCCTGTCCATTGCGCTGATGGGCGTCGCAGCCGATCTGATAGCTCGCTTACTCAACAAGCAGCGCTGGATCGCCTATGTCGGGCTCGCAATTGTTCTCTATGTGGCTTGCGAAATGATTTATCGCGGCGCTTACGAGCTGAAGCCGGTAATCGGGGTAGCGGGATTGATCTTTCAATGACGAAACCGCCGAATGCGACAAAAACTGCTGTCAGTAGTCGTGAAGCAAAGGTGAGCCCATGTTTACAATCTTCCAAAAGCTCTCGGAAAGGCGAAGCCTGCCTTTGGTATTGAGGATTGTCACAGTAGTTGCCGCGCTGACCGCAACGCCAATGAGTGCATCTGCGGATACCGATGCAGAGAGCGGCCGTCTTCAGATCACCTTGGTTAAGACCAGATACGGCGGCGGCAGCGGTATTTTATTTTATCAAGGACACAAGTATGGACTTGCTATTAGCGGCACACAACTCAAGGGATTTTTGATCAAAAGAATCGATTTGATAGGCGATGCAGTAAACCTACGAAGCGCAACGGACATTGTCGGCACTTTCACTGCTATCGATGGGGGAGTCGCAACAGTCGGACATGCCAAGACGGCGCGGCTTGAAAGCCCGAAAGGCGTGATACTTGAGCTCCGGGGAGTGAACTTGAACCGCAACTTCGCACTGAATTTGTCTGGAATGATCATAAAGAACCTTGGCTGGGAAACTTCCTCACAATAGCTAAGCCGCACTCTCAGTAGCCCGCGATGTCGACAGGCGTTACACGGCAGATCTTTTTCATGGGTGAGCTTCCACTCGAAGGCACTTCACCTTCGGACTCGCGGCAGCGGGAGCAATTCCTCTCGCAAGCCGGCTGCGATTTAGTTCGGCCAACGCTATTGAAACGGCGGCGCGGTCGTTCAACGATTTGTTCGATTTGTCTGACGTGATGCGCCGTTCCGTCGAGATCTTCAACGAAAGTGCAAGGCTGTGCAAACGGCGGAAACCGCCGGGAAAGATCAAAAAAATGCAGCGAGAGCACCGCCGCGCCGATGCCAGCCGCAGGGTACTAGCCCCTTTACCGTCTGATCCGTTTTGAATTTGAAGCTGGCCCCTTTTCAACTAACGACCAGCCGCAACCAAGGGAGCGATAAGAGATGTCGAGGGTCCTAACCGTGATTTTAGGAGCAATGGCTGTGCTTGCCTCAGTTTCTTGTGGCAGCGCTCAAAACGAGATGCAGAGGGCAACGGTAAAACCGCGCTGTTTAGTGGCGTGCGATTACCGGTGTACGTGTAGCCAGTGCTTGAACAATCTTTGTCCGTATCTCAGACACAGGCACCACCGCAGCTAATTGCCTCCAGGGACCGCCTCAGTTGGCGCGGCTCATCGCCGTGCCGACGGTCTGCGCCAGCGTTTGCCAGCCGGAGGCCAATGTGCGACTTCAGCCGTGACCGCTCGTTTGTTTTCTGTATTCCTGGCGTGGGAGATCCGGCTCCTGGCGTTGCTCGGTTAGCCAGCGGTGCAGTTCGATCCACTTTTCGGCTTCTGCCTGAGATTTGAATTTGCCGAAGTAACGCGGAGTGGCGTCCGGCCACGCTATTTTGACCCGCCATATGCCGCGTGCCGCTACTACCGGCGTTAGCACTACCGAACTCAACGCACACCACCTGGATGACTAATCATGCGCCATTTCGGCGGTGAAACTCTATTCCTGAATTTGCGATGCCAGGGTGCGGCATAAAGGGCTTGGTTTCTATTGCAGTGTCGATTGGCCTGATATTGGCCGTAACTGCAATTCTGTGGCGGCTCACCCTGACCACTGAGTCGTCTCACGCTCTTGTCTATACGACACCCGCGGCCGCGCGCGGCATGACAAGCAGGCGTCCAATTCTTCGACGGACCACGGCGGCGGGAAGCGGCGTTCCGTCATTTGAAAAAGGCCCCGACAGTTAGTACCGGGGCAACACACCTGCACTTTGCGGAAAATGCCCACGTGCCCCTGGGCGGAAAGCCTCGAACCGACCAGGCGGTGAGGAGGGCATGCCGTGGTTTTTTGACGCTGTGAGAAAATGTCCGCCAACAAAGATCTATTGCCGCGCTAGACTTGTGCGCGTGGGGACGATGACATGCACATTTTCGGTTATGTCGCCGTCGTTTTTTTGATCGTCTGCCTGCTTTTAGCGGCGACGAAATCACTCTCGGTGGGGTCACCGGCCTCGATGGTGATTGCTGTTGCAGATGTGGCGCAGGTCGAAGCACCAGACGCACAATCACCGCGTCAGCCGACTCCGGGTCCGATATTGCAGCAGCAAAATCAAACAGACCACGCGCTAGAGCGATCGCAACGCCGCGCCGAAGAGGAGGAGGACTTACTAAACATGCTGGACTAGGCTCGCCTCGCTTTGGCAGCGTCGCAGTCCAGCCGCCGGAAGGTTGCAATGAATACCTCCGTAGCAGCTGTCATTGTCGTGATTGCGCTCATACTCGGCAGCGCTCTGTCGATCATGAACAAGGCCTGCAAAAGCGGCTATCACGCGTGGTGCTCTCCGATGTCCATGATACGGCACCAAAAGTCTCGGCCACCTGTCTAACGCTCACTTGCGATAAGCCCCGAGCTCATACGGCTCTCGCGAACGAGCATCGCCGACGAGTGCTTGGGGAGTAGAGGGAGCGCAGCAAGCTAACGCGCGCGGCCGGCAGTAGCGTGCCACGAGTCAACCAGTCTCGGGGCGATTTGGTCCAAGTAACGGACCTCTAATATCTCGTACTGTAGCGAGATGGATTGGGACCAAGTCAGTATCTTTTTTGCCGTCGCGTGCACTGCGGCAATCGTATTTTTCATGGTCTATAGGGGGCCGAAGGCCTAAGGCCTGTGGGCAGTCGTCGTAGCGGGCCATTTTACGAAACTGTGGGCGAGACGCCGGTGCCGCGCTACACCGTTCGGGACTGACCCATGACGCGCTTGACCACCATCGCCGCGATGCCCGCAAGGACGGCCTTTGCCATCGGAGATGTCAAGATGTCAGTGATCGCGCTTGACCCAGACGCTTGCCCCTGAGGCTGCGCAGCACCACTGCCGAGCATATCCCGCAGCTGCCCTGGTTTCGAATGCAGATCGGTGAGCACTTGGCCCAGGTCCTTCGGTTCGGGCGCTACCTGTCGCGGCAGCGTCACGCCGCGCGTCGCGGCTCGGTCCTGCAGCATCTTCACGAACGCCGCCCGCTCTTCGGGCGACAGCTTGCTCAGCGCCTCTTGCGCCGCCTGAGCGTACTGGTCTGGCGCCACCGCGTGTGACACTTCGCCATACCGTTTCAGAACCTCCTGATCGGAGTAGCCCTCGGACGGGTCTCCTTCTTCGTATCGCTTAACAAAATCCCCGTAATCTTTCCGGCGTTGCCCACCGGTGAGTAACTCATCAAGGATACCCATCTAGCACTCCTCTGCGCATTGGTCGCCGGCACGACGACCTGCTTCGAACGTTAGAGTTGTAAGCGTGCCCGACATTGATTTCGATCAAGAATCCGCATTGGCGCTGCGGTTCGAGATCAGTCGCTCGGCGCAAATGTGAAGGTCCGCTGTTGGCACTAAGCGGACATTGGGCGGACCGACCGCTATTTTGAGCTAAGTCAAATACAAGAGGGAATTGGGACGTGCACAGGATCGCATTGTGAGGCCTTATAATCAGCCAGAAATGTGCAAATTGGGGCTAAACTGCTAGGCACCCATAGATTGTGGCTTAGGCTCCGGTCGCCTTGAGAGAGGGCCATGTTCAAGAATTTGCGCACCAGCACAAAGCTCACTCTCCTGTGCGCAATGTTCATTATTTCCATCGCAGCGACCACCTATAGTCTGGTGGCTGAAAAGCAGATTGCGATCGCCTTTGCGCGCAAGGAGCTCATTGGCAGCAAATTCCTGGAGACTCTGCGCTCAATCTACGACGCCGCTCTGATTGGCAGGCCTTTTAACCCTTTGGCGCCAGAGCCCGACGCGTCTGCGCATAAGATGGTGGAAGCGTTAACAACGGCGCAATCCGATGCAGCCTTTGCATTACACACCCGGGAAGTCGTTCTAGATCTCTCAAGCGCACTCTCACGTCTAGGCTCGAACCATCCGGTTGGTGACTCGACGAACGCCATAGAACTACTTGCCAAAATGCAACAACTTGCCTCGCGCATCGGCGACGAATCAAACCTCACGCTGGATACGGATCTCGATACTTATTACCTGCAAAACATTCTTGTCGAGCAGTTGCCGAAATTACTTGGCCGCTTAGGTGAACTGCACATGGTAACAAGCGGAGCTGCTGGCGTCGCAACTCCGCCCAACGAAACTAACGCGCATGTTCTTGTCCTTGAGGGGCTGATCGAGTCCGGTACTAGCGAAATTAAGAACAAGCTGACAGCGGCATATCGGGGAAATGCCGATGGCGGTTTGAAGCGAGCTGTCGATTCGACCTACGCTTCTTTATTTTCGTCTACTGATGCCTTCGTTGCCAGAACAAAGGCCGGTAGCGTCAATGGTGGCGCTACTACCGAAACCAATAGCGCTGCACTTGAACGCGAATACGAAGCGGTTGTGGGGTTGGCAAATAGAGCTTGGACGGTGTCGCAATCTCAGCTCGATCGGCTACTTCAACTACGTATCGATATGTTCCTCACAAAGATGAGTCTAAGCCTAGCCATGACCGGCGTACTTGTGGGCCTCAGCATCGTCATAGCCGTCATGACGTATCGCCACATCGTACGGCCGTTGGAGGGGCTTGAGAATGTTGTTTCAATGGTGCGCGAGACGAAAAATTATGATGTTCGTATTCACGATAACACCACCAACGAGATCGGACGGCTTGCCTCAGGCTTCGACGAAATGCTTGCCGAACTAGCTTCGGCGCGCGATCGAGAAAGGCTCGAGCAAGCCGAACGCGCTCGCGTCGCGCGACTGGTGACCGCCGGTGAGTTGTCAGCCGCCATTGCGCATGAGGTCAAACAACCTCTCGCGGCGATGGTCTCGCAAGGCAATGCGGCCCTCCGTTGGCTCGGGCGAAGCACACCCGATCTTGATGAAGCGCGCGCTGCCTTGCAAAAAATCGTTAATTCGGGCCACCGTGCCAGTCGAATCATCGAAAATCTTCGTGCCATGTTCAAAAAGGATGCCAACCCACACAAGCGCGTGAGTGTAAACGGCATCATTAGAAGTGTTCTCGGGCTTACGCATCACGAAATCCAGAAAAATGGCGTCATGCTCCAGACTGCACTTTCGGATGAACCGGCACCATATGTATTGGGGGACCGGGTTCAACTGGAACAGGTGTTTTTAAATCTGATCATGAATGCCATTGAAGCGATGAATGCTACGTCGAGCCGCAAAATGCTGGGAGTGAAGACCTGAAATAGGTAAGAGTGGGGAGGTATTGATTACCTTTGCGGATTCTGGTTCGGGAATTGATGCCGACAAAATGGAAAAAATCTTCAACACGTTCTTCACTACGAAGCAGGGCGGTATGGGTATGGGCTTGTCTATCTGTCGCTCGATTGTTGAAGCCCACGGAGGGCGCATCCGGGCCTCATCTGAAGCGCCGAACGGGTCGGTTTTTTACGTCGAGCTGCCGAGTGCCGCATGAGTGACCGCACCAATGAACAAGCAGTTGTCTTTGTAATTGATGATGACGAGGACCTGCGCGACGGTCTATCCAATCTAATGCGATCGGTCGGTTTACAGGTTAGGGCATTCGCCTCTGCGATGGATTTTCTGAAAAGCAGTCTGCCGGATACTCCGTCTTGCCTTGTGCTGGACGTCAGATTGCCGGGGGTAAGCGGACTCGATTTTCAATCTGAACTAATTAGAAAAAACATTGGCATGCCCATCGTTTTTATGTCTGCTCACGGCGACATACCGATGACTGTGCGCGCTATGAAGGCGGGCGC
>Ga0182041_10001918_pt1 | contig 10638 bp, 10 predicted proteins | sample flu12Cox44000178_FD_125967 | JGI IMG/M metagenome (GOLD analysis project Ga0182041, IMG submission 125967) | Lab enrichment of tropical soil microbial communities from Luquillo Experimental Forest, Puerto Rico - flux8day.12C.oxic.44.000.178 | ecosystem: Environmental > Terrestrial > Soil >...
CTCGGCCTTCATCACCGGCATTTCCGGACAATTCTACCGTCAATTCGCGCTCACCATCGCCGGCGCCACGGTCATCTCGTTGATCGTCTCGCTGACGCTCTCGCCGGCGATGTGCGCCTTGCTGCTCAGGCCGCGCGAGCACGGACGGCGCGCGCCGTGGTGGCAGCGGCCGATCGTGGGGTTCTTCTCAGGTTTCAACTGGGGTTTTGAGCGGGTCGCGGGCGGCTATCACTGGCTCGTCCGCGGCACCGTGCGCCGCGTTGCCATCATGCTCATTATCTATGCCGGAGTCATCGCCTACGGCCTCAACGAGTTCCGCAAAGCGCCGACCGGCTTCATCCCGCAGGTGGATCGCGGCTATCTCATCGTCGTGCTCCAGCTTCCGCCGGGAGCTTCGCTCTCGCGCACCGACGAAGCCCAGAAACGGGTGGTCGAAGCCGCGCTGGAGACGCCGGGAGTGGCGCATGCGGTCAGCATCGTCGGTCTCAACGGCGCAACCTTCACCAACGCCTCGAATTCTGGCGCGGTCTTCGTCATCCCCGAACCTTGGGACGCGCGCGCGCGGGATCCCCATCTCTCGGCCAACGGAATCACGGCGGAGCTGCGCAAGCGCTTGGCCGGATTCCAGGAAGCGTTGGTGCTCGTGGTCCAACCGCCACCGGTGTCCGGTATCGGTAATACCGGCGGCGTCCGCCTGATGGTGGAGGATCGCGCCGGGCGCGGCTCCCAGGCGCTGCTGGATGCGACGACCGCCATGGTGAGCAAGGCCAATCAGACCCCGGGACTGACCCAGGCGTTCACCTTGTTCGAGAATTCGACGCCGCAGATTTATCTCGAGATCGATCGCACCAAGGCGCAAATGCTTGGCGTCAGCACGCCGGACCTATTCGCCGCGCTGCAGGTCTACATCGGCTCGATCTACGTCAATGATTTCAACCTGCTGGGCCGCACGTTCCGGGTCACGGCTCAAGCCGATGCGCCCTATCGGCGCGACCCCAAAGATATTTTGAAAATCCGCGTGCGAAATTCGAATGGCGACAGCGTACCGGTCGGGTCGTTCACGACGATTCGCGACATCGCCGGGCCATACCGGGTGCCGCGCTACAATCTCTATCCGGCGGCGGAACTCGATGCGAGCCAAGCCTTGGGCTACTCGCAGGGACAGGCGATCGAGCTGTTGAACAGGATCGCCGCCGAAACCCTGCCCGATGGATTCGGCTACGACTGGACCACGATGGCGTTCCAACAGATCAGGGCGGGCAACACCGCCCTGTTCGCCTTCGCACTGGCCGTGGCGTTCGTGTTTCTCGTGCTTGCGGCGCAATTCGAAAGTCTGACCCTTCCGCTCGCAGTCATCCTAATCGTCCCCATGTGTCTCGTCGCCTCGATTACGGGCGTGATCATGCGCGGACAGGACAACAACATTCTCACCCAGGTCGGGTTCATCGTCCTGATCGGGCTTGCGGCAAAGAACGCAATCCTGATCGTGGAATTCGCCAAGCAACTCGAGGATCAGGGCCGCGACCGTTGGGCGGCAGCAGTCGAGGCGGCGCGGCTGCGGCTCCGCCCGATCCTGATGACGTCGTTTGCCTTCATCTTCGGGGTGATGCCGCTCGTCTGGGCGATCGGCGCGGGAGCGGAGCTGCGCCAGACGCTCGGCACCGCCGTGTTCGCCGGCATGATCGGGGTGACCGCGTTCGGGCTCGTCTTCACGCCGATCTTCTACGTGGTTTGCCGTTGGCTCGCGGTATCCCTCGGCCGACGGCGGCCGGCGCCTGGGGCGTCGCGAGCGCCGGCAGAATAGGCTATTCGCTCCTCGAGCCGAGGCGCACCGGATATTGTTCGGCTGGAGCGGGAATATCCAGGCCGTTTCGGGGTTTACATGGCGCCTGCCAAACCCGTAGCGTTCGCGACGGGGATCGATCCACTGAGGGAGCAAGCGAGATGATCCGGACCGTTCTTGCCGTGGCGGCCGTTGCCGCCGGGGTCACTGCCGTCGTGGCCCAATCCGACCCGCTTTCGCAACGCAAATCGCTGATGAAAGGAAACGGCCAGCATCTCGGGACGATCAATCGCATGGTGCGGGGCGAGGATCCGTTCGACGTCACCAAGGTCAACGCTGCCTTTGCGCATTGGACCGAGACGGCGCAGAAGGCTCCGGCCCTTTTCCCCGAGCCGCCGAAGGCGGGACAGGAGTCCCGTGCACTGCCCAAGATCTGGGAGAATAAGAGCGACTTCGAAGCCAAGTTCGCCAATTTCGGCAAAGTCGTCGCCGACAACAAAGACAAGGCTAAGACGCTCGACGAGCTCAAGGTGGCCGCGCCGCTGGTGAGCAAAGCCTGTGGCGATTGCCACGAGCCCTATCGCCGTCCGGCGCCGCCGCAACAGCAGCCCGCGCAACCGCCGGCGCGTTGAGGCATCGACGCCGCAGCAAGATCCACTCGTCCCCGCGAAAGCGGGGACCCAGAGCAACAGGAACAAACAGCCCTGGATTCCCGCATAGCGCGTCGAAGACGCGCGTGAACGCACTTATGCTGCGGGAATGAGCGGATGAAGCGCGTCCATTCGAACGGAATTATCTGATGCGCCGTTTGCTCATTGCCGCCCTGCTTCTAGCTGTGATCGGCATAGCCGTCTTCTGGTTCGTAACTGCTCCGCAAATCGTCCCGCCGAGCGCGCTCGGCCCTCGCACGGCAAATCTCGACAACGGCAGGACCATGTTTCTTGCCGGCGGATGTGCATCCTGTCACGCCAGCCCGAACCAAGAGGACCGAACCAGGCTCGGTGGCGGCATGGCGCTCAAAACGCCGTTCGGCACATTTTATCCGCCCAACATTTCCCCCGACCCGAACGACGGCATTGGCGGTTGGAGCGAAGCGAATTTTGTCACCGCAATGTGGAAGGGCACATCACCGGACGGCAGCCACTATTATCCGGTGTTTCCCTACACGTCGTATCAGCGCATGCGGCTCGGCGACGTGCGCGACTTGTTCGCCTTCATCAAAACGCTGCCGCCCGTTGCCGGAAAGGCGGCCCAGCACGATCTGCCGCTCTATTTCAGGTTTCGCCGCATGCTGGGCGGCTGGAAATTTCTTTTTCTCGATGGTCATCACTTCGAATCCGATCCCGCACAGACGGCGCAATGGAATCACGGCGCGTATCTAATCAACGGTCCCGGCCACTGCGCGGAATGCCATAGCCCGCGCGACCCGTTCGGTGCGATCGTCGAGCGCCAACGGTTTACCGGCGGCCCCAATCCCGACGGCGGCGAGGGATGGGTGCCGAACATCACCCAGGCGGGAATCGGTGACTACTCGTTGGGCGACATCGAGCAGGTATTGGCAACCGGAGATACGCCGAGCGGGGATTCCGTCGGCGGAGCGATGCGCGACGTGGTGCGCAACACGCGCGAGCTTTCCCCCGACGATCGCAAGGCGATGGCGATCTACGTCAAGTCGCTGTCGCCGGTGGAGGGGCGCAAACCGCCGGAACGCAAGTGATGCATCCCCGAGCACCGCATTGCAGGAGCGCCGGTGCGAACGGACACTGCCCTGGCAGCCGCCTTACCGGACGTTCAAAGCGCTCGAAGGCCAGTGCCTCGCCTGCAATCCCGGCCCGCACCTGACTGATCGGGGATGGCGAAACGAGGGAAACCATGCCGATCTCAGAATGCCTTGAACGTGATGATCGTATGCGTGTCCTGAATGCCGGGAATAGTCTGCACCTTTTCATTGACGAAGTGGCCGATATCGACCTTGTCCTCGACATAGAACTTCACCAGCAGGTCGTAGTCGCCGGCCGTAGAATAGATTTCCGAGGCGATCTCTGCATCGGCAAGCTTGTTCGCCACCTCATAGGATTGCCCGAGCTGGCATTTGATCTGAACGAAAAAGGGGACCATGCATGTCTCCGGGCGACCCTGCGTCGAATGCGGGCAAATGAGCAAAATCGCGCCGCATTGACAAGGCGGCGCGCCAGCTAAGGCGGCGCGCCAGCTTAAGCCAGTGCACAAGCTCCGCGGTCATGCCCGCGCAAGCGGGCATCCAGATAAGGACGTCGGATAGGTTGAGCGCCGGCGCACGCATGCGCGGCCCTCAACCCATGCTGCGGATTGCTGCAGGCTACGCGTATTCCGCCGCGATGTCCTTCCCCGTGTAGTCCTTCATCAGCGCCGCCGCGACCAGGCTGAGGATCGCGCAGACGAGGATGTATCCCGCGATGGCATAGGCCGAGTGGTAGACCGCGAACAGCCAAGCCGCGATCAGCGGCGCCGGTCCGCCCGCAATCACGGAGGCGAATTGGTAACCCAGCGAGGCGCCGCTGTAGCGCAGCCGGCCGGTGAAGGATTCCGCGATGAAGGCCGCCTGCGGCCCGTACATCATGTCGTGCGGAATGAGCGCCAGGAAGATCGCCAGGAAGATCGCCAGGAAGATCGCCAGGAAGATCAGCGCAAGCGAGCCGCTGTCGAGCAGGGCGAAATAGATGAAGCCGAATACGCCGGTCGTGACCGCGCCCAGCATGTACATGTTGCTGCGCCCGATCCGATCGGAGAGGTGGCCGGACAGCGGGATCGTGAAGAACGACAGAACCGAAGCGGCCAGCACCGCGACCAGCAGGAAATCGCGCGACACCTTGAGTGTTCCGACGCCGTAGGCAAACACGAAAGCCGTGAAGATGTAGAACGGCGCCTGCTCGGCCATGCGCGCGAGCGCGCTCAAGATGATCTCCTTGGGCTGCCGCTTGATGACCTCGACGATCGGGGTGCGCTCGATCCTGCGCTCGGCGACGAGCCGCGCGAAGATCGGCGTCTCCAAAATGCTAAGCCGGATCCACAGGCCGATGCCGACCAGGATGATGCTGAGCAGGAATGGCACGCGCCAGCCCCAGCTGAGGAACTGATCGGCGGCGATCTGGCTGAACGCCAGCACCGCGAGGTTGGCCAGGAACAGCCCGCACGGGACGCCGAATTGCGGCCATGACGCGATGAACCCACGCGAGGTGTTGGAACGTGCCCATTCCAGTTCCGTCCTGCGCGGCGATGCCTTGCCACGGCATTCGCCGGCTCCTAAATTCTCCCGGCGATCTCAATGGGGTGTCCGTCGGATGCGCCGACGGGCTGAGAGGCCTCTGCGCCAACCCATCGAACCTGATCCGGGTCATACCGGCGGAGGGAGCTTGAGATGCACGCACCCCAGCCCGACCCGTCCGACCTCGCTGACCTCGCTGCCGACATTCTCGCACGCCTGCGCGCGAAGAACCCGCGCGTGCACTGCATCACCAACGCGGTCGCGCAGAACTTCACTGCCAACGTGCTGCTGGCCGTCGGTGCGGTGCCGTCGATGACCGTTGCGCCGGACGAGATCGGCGAGTTCGCGGCGCGCACCGACGCGTTGCTGGTCAATCTCGGCACCCTCGATCGCGAGCGGCGGCAAGCGTCGGAAATTGCCATCCAAAGCGCGACCGACGCGGGCCGCCCTTGGCTGCTCGATCCGGTATTCGTGGAGCGCTCACAGTCGCGCGCGTTATTTGCCAAGGCGCTCGTCGCCTGCAGGCCAAAGGTGGTGCGGCTCAACGGCGCAGAATTCACTGCGCTGGCGGACGCTGTGCCAGCGGCGGACGCGTTGGAGCGCTATGCGCGCGAGCAGCGCGCCGTGGTCGCGCTCACCGGCATCACCGATGTGGTTGCCGATGGAACGCGGACTGCAAAAATTGAAAACGGCGATGCCTTGATGGGGCGCGTCACCGCCATGGGCTGCGCCGGCGCGGCCTTGGCGAGCGCCGCGCTCGCCGTGGAAGCCGACGCCTGGCGCGCGACAGCAGCCGCGCTACTGGCATTCGCCGTCGCCGGTGAGTGTGCGGCGGCGCGTGCCCGCGGTCCGGGAAGCTTCGCGATGGAGTTCATCGACGCGCTTGCCTCGCTCGACCGCGCGACGCTGCGCCAGCGCGCGAGGATAGGGCGATGAAGCGAAATCGCGCAACGACCGTCGATCTGCGCCTCTATGCCCTGCTCGATCCCGAGCACTCGGGGGGACGCGAGCTTGCCGAACTCGCGCGGCTGGTGGCGCTGGGTGGTGCGACGCTCGTGCAGCTGCGCGACAAGCGCGGTGAAACCCGCCGCATGGTCGAGCGCGCGCGCGCGATCAAGGCCGAATTGGTCCCATTCGGCATTCCGCTGCTGGTCAATGACCGGGTCGATGTCGCGCTCGCCGCGGCTGCCGACGGTGTGCATGTGGGGCAGGACGACATGGCGGTCGCGGACGCGCGCCGTCTGCTCGGGCGCGATGCGATCATCGGGCTTTCCATCAAGACTATGGGTGAGGCCGATGCTGCCCAGCTCGAACTCCTCGATTACGCCGGCGTCGGCGGGGTGTTTGCGACGGGATCGAAGGACAATCCCGGCGCGCCGATCGGCACCGACGGCCTGGCGCGGATCGCCGCGTATATCCGCCGGCGAGCGCCGAAGTTTCCACTCTGCGCCATTGCCGGCATCGATGCCGGTAATGGTGGCGCGGCGATTGCCGCCGGCGCGGACGGCGTGGCGGTGATCTCCGCGCTTTCGCTTGCCAGCGATCCGCAGGCCGCGGCGCGCGCCTTGCGGAGTGCCGTCGATCAAGCGCTGGCACAACGGGCACGGCAATGACGCCGATCGCGCTCACCATCGCCGGCTCGGACCCGAGCGCCGGCGCCGGCATCCAGGCGGATCTCAAGACATTCGCGGCGCTCGGTGTTTATGGCGCGTCCGTGATCACCGCCTTGACCGCACAGAACACGCAGCGCGTGTTCGCGATCCACGATGTGCCGGCGGAATTCGTCGGCGCGCAATTGGACGCAATCTTCTCCGACCTCGAGGTGGGCGCCATCAAGATCGGCATGGTGTCCTCCCGTGCGGTGATCGCGGCGATTGCAGATGGGCTTGCTCGATGGCGCAACGGCGGCGGCGTGGGCAAGGTGGTGCTCGATCCGGTGCTAGCGGCGAGCTCGGGCGCTTCGCTGCTCGCCCCCGATGCGCTCGATGCGCTCAAGCGCCTGCTTATCCCGTGCGCGCTCCTCGTGACGCCAAACCTTGACGAAGCCGCGCGGCTGCTCGATCTGCCGCTCGCACGCGACGAGGCGGCGATGCATGAGCAGGGCGAGCGCCTGCTCGCGCTTGGAGCACAGGCCGTCCTGATCAAGGGGGGCCACGGCGGCGGCGTTGAAAGTGTGGATCTGCTGATGGACAAGACCGGATCGACGCGGCTTGCGTCAGCCCGCGTCGCCACGCGAAACACCCACGGTACTGGTTGCACGCTTGCTGCCGCCATTACCGCCGGGCTGGCCAAGGGGCTGCCGTTGTCCGACGCCGTGCGCTCCGCGAAATCCTACGTGACGGCGGCATTGACCGCAGCTGACCGAATCAAGGTCGGTTCGGGCCATGGGCCGCTCAATCATTTTCACGTTTGGTGGTGAAATTTGTAGGATGGGTTGAGCGTAAAGCGCGTTTACGCGCGTCTTTCGACGCGCTACGGCGAAACCCATCATGAGGCGTGCAACAAATTGATAGGTTTCGGCACCATCAGCGCGTTTACGCGCGTCTTCGACGCGCTATGGCGCCTCAACCCATCCTACGCATCAGGTCGACAGAGGAGAGGGCCATGATCACGCGACGTGCCATCACCCGCGCTGGAGCATTGGGAATCGCCGGAGCCATTACTGCTCCCGCAGTGGCGCTGGCGCAGACGCGGCGCTGGCGCATGGTGACATCGTGGCCCAAGCGGCTGCCGGGCCCCGGCATGTCGGCCGAGCGGGTCGCCGAGCGCATCGCGGCGCTCTCCGGCGGCCGCCTCCAGATCACCGTGCATGCGGCAGGCGAGGTGGTCCCGGCATTCGAGGTACTCGACGCAGTCGGATCCCGCGTTGCCGAGATGGGTCACACTGCTGCGTTCTATTGGCAGGGCAAGCAGCCGGCGGCCGCATTCTTCACCACGGTACCGTTTGGGCTTACTCCGTCCGAGCATGTCGCCTGGATCGATGCCGGCGGCGGCCAGGCACTCTGGGACGAGCTCTATGCGCCATTCGGGGTCAAGCCGTTCATGGGCGGTAACACCGGCGTCTGCATGGGCGGCTGGTTCCGACGCGAGCTCAACGGCGTCGAGGATGTGAAGGGGATAAAAATCCGTTCGCTCGGCCTGGGCGGCGAGATCTATCGCCGGCTGGGGGCGATCCCGCAGACCACCTCGCCCGGCGAGATTCTCGTAAGCATGCAGTCCGGGCTGATCGACGGTGCCGAGTTCGTCGGTCCCGGCTCCGACATCGCGCTCGGCCTCTACCGCGTCGCAACGTTCTATTATGCACCCGGCTTCAACAAGCCGAACGGGACCGGCGAGTGCATCGTCTCGCGTAAAGCCTGGGATGAGCTCGACAGCGAACTGCGCGCGATCGTGCAGCATGCCTGCGCGGTCGAGGCGGCGTTCGCGCTTGCCGAGATGGAGCGCCTCAACGCCGAGGCGCTCGCGGCGCTCACCGGCCAGCACGGCGTCAAGCTCAAGATGTTTCCGGCAAGCCTGATCGAGGCTGCGCGCCGCCAAGGGGTCGAGGTGGTGGGCGAGCTTGCCGCCAAAAGCGCGATCGCGCGCAAGGTCCACGATTCCTATGTGGCATTCCGCGACCGCACCGGTGCCTGGTCGCGCATCTCGATCCGCGCCGTGTTGGAGGCGCGGGAGGGGTAACGGGCGGGCGTCGCGAGAGCGGGAACGGTAAAGGTTCTCGAACCGCTCATTCCCGCGTAGCGGGAATCCAGGGTCGAGGACTGCGCATGTGGCCTGGGTACCCGGCACGGGCACGAGCGGAGGCAAACTTACGGTTTGAATTTCACGACCTTCTGGCGCTGCTCGCCGAGGCCGTCGATGCCGAGGGTGACCACGTCGCCGGGCTTGAGATATTTCGGTTCGAGCTTGATGCCGAGCCCGACCCCCGCCGGCGTGCCGGTAATGATGACGTCGCCCGGCTCCAGCACGAAGAACTGCGAACAGTACCAGACGAGGTGGCGGCAGTCGAAGATCATGTTCTTGGTGGTGCCGCGCTGGCGCTGCTCGCCGTTGACGTTGAGCCACATGTGCAGGATCTGCGGATTCTTGTTCTCGTCCTTGGTGACCAGCCCAGGGCCGAGCGGCCCGAACGTTTCGCAGCTCTTGCCTTTGATTTAGGCGCGGCGGATGGCCGGCAGCCGATGATGCGTCTCACATTCGCACTCGGCAAGCGCGCGTCCGAGTGGCGGGCAGATTTGTGTCTCATGACACCGTTACTGGATCTGCCAATTGTTGCCGTCCGGCAACGGACAGAGAAATACCGTCCTAGTCGGGCGTATTTCCTGCGGTTTACATTTGCAATTCGGTCAACCCGCGCACAGGATCGCCTCATGCTCCCGGTCGGCGCGCCCGGCTGCAAGCGACGCGGGATCGGGGCACTTATCACGGCGGACCCAATGCTTCGGGTCTAGCCCGGCTCGGATTTAGTTCTGGGGGCGTGACAAGGCCGGCGTAAGCCGGCCTTGTTCGCTTTTGTGGGCAAAGGATGGCTTGAAGCGCCGTGCCCTACATCACCCCTGGAAACGCGCCGCCGTCGATGAGCAGGCTTTGGCCGGTGATGTAGCCCGCTTGCGCCGAGCACAGGAATGCACAGGCCGCGCCGAACTCGTCCGGGGTGCCAAAGCGGCGGGCCGGCACCGTGGCCATGCGCTGCGCCTTGGCCTCCTCGAACGCGATGCCTTTGGCCTTGGCGTTGGCTGCAATGTTGGAAGCAAGCCGCTCGGTGTCGAACGTGCCGGGCAGCAGGAAGTTGATGGTGACGTTCGACGCCGCCACCGAGCGCGCGATCCCGGCGAGAAAAGCGGTCAGTCCGGCACGCGCGCCGGAGGAGAGATCGAGGCCCGCGAGCGGCATCTTCACCGGGCCGGACGTGATGTTGACGATGCGGCCGAATTTTTTTGCCACCATCGCGTCGATCACCTTCTGCGTGAGCTCGATCGCCACAACCATGTTGGCGATCACCCCGTCGAGCATCGCTTCGCGGTTGAGCTGCCGGAAATCGCGAAACGGTGGGCCCGCATTGTTGTTCACCAGAATGTCGGGCGCGGGACAGGCGGCGAGCAGCGCCGCCTGGCCCTGCGGCGTGGCGACGTCGCCCTCGACCGCGATGACTTGTCTCCGGCTTGTCGCTTTGAGTTCGGCGGCCGTTGCCGCCAACGCCTTGCCGTCGCGGCCGTTGACGACCACGTCGCAGCCGGCTTGCGCCAGCGCCAGCGCGCAGGCGCGGCCGAGTCCGCGGCTCGAGGCGCAGACGATTGCTTTGCGGCCCGCGATGCCGAGATCCATCCTGTCCTCCAGCGCCGTGCTTAACGCACCATCAAGGTTACCGTGACGTTACCTGATTGGCGGGTCAAACGCGCATTCAGCCCGCCGCATGAAAAGGCGCCGCGCTCCCGTCGGATTACGACGGTCGACGAGGCTCTCCGTGACGCAAACGTGTCATTATTCCACCCCAAGGCGGATTTTCTCACTGTGTGCGCCGGATGACACCAAAGCGCTCATGCGCATTGAGCAAATAGCGAACAAACGTTTTCTCATTCGGTGTGGCGCAAATGTCACGGCTTCCGCCGCCGAA
>Ga0182041_10001920_pt1 | contig 10632 bp, 9 predicted proteins | sample flu12Cox44000178_FD_125967 | JGI IMG/M metagenome (GOLD analysis project Ga0182041, IMG submission 125967) | Lab enrichment of tropical soil microbial communities from Luquillo Experimental Forest, Puerto Rico - flux8day.12C.oxic.44.000.178 | ecosystem: Environmental > Terrestrial > Soil >...
AGCGACCGCGACGCCATCGAGCACACCATCGCGCAGACCGATCAAAAGCCTTTTGTGATGTCGCTGCCCGTATCGCTGTCGGAGGTCGGCGGCAATCTCGCCGTTGCGGTCAAGGCCAAGGATGGCGAGCATGCTGCCGGCGAAGTCTGGCTATGTCCGCTCGAGAGCGTGGTCGCCGTCGCCATCGGCCGTGGCGAAAATCACGGACACACCATCACCTATCACAATGTGGTGCGGCGCTGGGTCAAGCTCGGCGATTGGAGTGGCGGCGACGCGACGTGGACAGTGCCGATGTCGGAGATCAAGACTGACGGCGTCGATGCCGCCGCGGTCCTGGTGCAGGAAGGCACCCGCGACAAGCCGGGCGCCATTCTCGGCGCTGCTTTTGCGGCACTCGCACCGCAGACTACCGACGACGGGCGGCACACGTCGGAGCGCAAGTAGCGCCCGCGCCCCGATCCATCGCCCGCCTTCCAAAAGGGAAAGCTTCCAAAAAAGAAAAGACCCGCGCGAGCCGGCCTTTAAGGTATTGGGGATTGAACCGTACGCGGAACTCTTGGCCCGGCCCGTCCGCGCCCCGGGGGGCTGGGGGGCTGAGGAATCCGGAACGCGTACCGGACCGGGCCCTGAGGCAACAGTCCAATATTTCGCAATTCGGCTTGGCGCGTCATTGACCGAATTAGGGCCGCAATATGATTGACCTAACGATAGCGTGATTCCAGCGGTCGCAAATGTCGCAGTTGCGCGAGTTGGAGTGTTCTCGGATGCAAAAACACGGCTCGATTTGGTGGATATTCGTCGCGTCAAAGCCGCCAGCAAGGCTCTTGCCGACACCGCCGTCCGGCGCGATCATGAAGCTGAGATGACAAAGGAGGCGCCGCATGGACTTCGGCGAAACCGAACCGAGCGCGTGGCGCGGGGGCGAGCTTCGCGCGCCCGCCCCCGCGAATGAAGTGACCTTCAGCCGCCGCGAACTCGACCGAATTCTTAATCTCTATGGCCGCATGGTCGCTGCGGGCGAATGGCGTGATTACGCGATCGATTTTCTTAAAGACCGCGCAGTATTTTCGATTTTCCGCCGGGCCTCGGAAGTACCGATTTACCGCATCGAAAAAAATCCACGGCTTGAACGGCGGCAGGGCGCCTATAGCGTGATTTCGGCGACGGGCCACATCCTACGCCGCGGCCATGAGCTCGACCGCGTGCTCAGCGCGCTCGATCGCTCGCTACGGGTGGTCGCCGGCTGACGCACTGGCGGAGCATGATCTTTTCCGAAAGCCGGCGGCCAGTTTTCGGCACCGTGCCTCTAAGGCGGGGCTGCGTCGCCGCTGCCGAGCCCGCGCTGCATCAGCACAGTATCAAGCCAGCGGCAGTGTTTGTAGCCGATCGACTGGAACGTGCCGACTAGGCGGAAGCCGCAGGCGGCGTGCACCGCGACCGACGCGGTGTTGGCTGTGTCGCCAATCACGCCGATCATCTGACGGAAACCGAGCGCCTCCGACTCCGCAATCAAACGCGTGAGCAGCAGCCGGCCGATGCCGCGGCGGTGCAAGTCCGGCGCGATGTAGATCGAATCCTCGATGCACCAGTCGTAGGCGCGCCGGTCGCGGTACGGGCCCGCATAGGCATAGCCGGCAACCGCGCCGTTCAGCTCGGCGACGATATAAGGAAAGCGCCGCGCCAGCAGCGCGCTTTGCCGGCGCGCCATTTCGCTTTCGTCCGGCGGCTCGAGCTCGAATGACGCCGTGCCGTGAATCACGGCGTCGGCGTATATGCGGGTGATCGCGGCGATATCGCCGGGCAGGGCGGTTCGTATGCTGACCTCAGCCATCGCTGCAAAGCATAACAAAACGCCCCGGGCTTGGCCCGGGGCGTATCGCTAGTCTGGGATGCCGAACGGGCTACTTAGCGGCGGTCGCCGAGCAGCCGCAGCAGCATCAGGAACAGGTTGATAAAGTCGAGGTAGAGCGACAGCGCGCCCATCACCGCCTTGCGGCCGGCAATGGTGCCGTCGTCCTGCACGCTGTACATCTCCTTGATGCGCTGGGTGTCGTAGGCGGTCAGCCCGACGAAGATCAGCACGCCGATCACCGAGATCGCCCAGTCGAGCCCGCTCGATTTCAGGAAGATGTTGACCAGCATGGCGACGACAAGGCCAACGAGCCCCATCAGCATGAACGAGCCGATGCCGGTGAGATCGCGCTGTGTGGTGTAGCCCCACAGGCTCATGGCGCCGAACGTCGCCGCGGAGATGAAGAACACCCGCGTGATCGACGCACCGGTATATTGGAGGAAGATGCTGGACAGGAACAATCCGAGCAGCCCGGCATAGACGAAGAACAGCGTCAGCGCCGCGCTGACCGACATGCGATTGACCCTGAAGCTCATGAAGAACACCAAGCCCAGCGTGGCAAGCGCCAGGATGATGGTGACCGGGCCGCTGAAGATCGCCTGACCGAAGCCTGTCAGGCCGCTGACTTGGCCGTGGAACACCTGGATGGCGTCGCCGCCGGCGGCCTGATAGGTCAGCCAGGCCACCACGCCGGTGAGCGCCACGCCGGACGCCATGTAGTTGTAAACGCGGACCATATAAGCGCGCAGACCCGCATCGATTGCGACCTGGTCCGTGCCATAGCCGGGCCGTGCCGTCGCAAAATTCCGATCGAAGTCGGACATGGAATTACCCCTGGGTTGTCCCGGCCGAGCCGGGCCTTGCGTTCGGCGCCAAGGGCGCCGAATTCGCGTCGCTCGAATCTAGTGTGAAAGCCATGCCCGCGCCAGATGGGTGCGACGCTAAATTTGACGGTTACAAATCCTTAATTCGCAAGGCCTTGACCCAGCCGGTCAGAGGCTCCGCAGCACCTCCGCGGGCTTGCGGCCGAGCGCGGTCAGGGTGCCGGCAAGCCCCAAGGCGAGCGTAACGGCAAGCGCAGCGAGCGCTGCGGCCGCCGCCTGCCCGTGAAAAAACGCAAAGGGAAATTCCATGGCCCGGGTCACGATCAAGCCGGCCGCCAAAGTGCCCATGGCGACGCCGAACAACACGGTGACGAGGCCGATGCCCAGATATTCGAGGGCGAATGCGGCTATCAGCTGCGCCCGCGTCGCCCCATAGGTCTTCAACACCACAGCGTCATAGATGCGAAAACGCTGGCCGGCGGCAAGCGCGCCGCCGAGCACGAGCGCGGCGGCGATCAGCGTTAACGAACTGGCGCCGCCGAGCGCCAACACGAGCTTGTTGATAATGCCGTCGAACGCGCTGAGGGCGTCTTTGACGTACACCGCCGAGACTGTCGGATAGGCGCCGGCGAGCGCCTTCATCACGGCGGTTTCTTCCTTGGTCGTGCCGCCGTCGGCAAAGGTCAGCGTGGCGATATCGGTGTGCGGCGCGCCCGCGAAGGTGCCCGGCGAAAACACCAGGACGAAATTGATGCCGAGGTTTTCCCAATCGACCTCGCGCAGGTTGGCGATGCGCGCGGTGACGTTGCGGCCGAGCACATTGACGGTGATCGACTGGCCGATTCCCAGATCGAGGTCGTGCGCGGTGCGACTTTCCAGCGATACGAGCGGCTCGCCGGAATAATCGGCGGCCCACCATTGCCCGTCGACGATGCGCGAACCGGCCGGAACTGCCGACGCAAAGGTGATGCCGCGGTCGCCCTGCAGCACCCAGCGCGAGGCGGCGGCGGGTTTCAGATCCTCGGCCTTGGTGCCATTCGCCGCGATGATGCGGCCGCGCAGCATTGGCACGCGTTCGAGCGTTGAAGCCGGCGCGTGCTCGCGGATGAAAGCGTCGAAACCGGCGCCGTCGGCTGCCGGGATGCCGAGGAAGAAGAACGACGGCGCCTTCTCCGGTAGCGCGGCGGTGAACTGGCGATGCAGATTTTCGTTGAGCTCGATCAGGGTGACCAGCAAGGCAAGGCCCAAGCCCAGCGAAATTACGACAGTCGGCGTCAGCGAGCCTGGGCGATGGATGTTGGCGATCGCGAGCCGCGCGATGGCCGAACGCGCGCGGGGCAATCGGCGGGCGATCGCCATGGTGGCGAGCGCAACGAGCCGCAGCGCCGCGAGCACGCCGACTGCCGACGCAACGAAGATCGCCGCGATGCGGTGGTCGTAGGTGGTCAGGATTGCCAGCGTCGCCAGCACCGCGACGACGGCGACCGTCGCGACGATGTAGCGCCGGCGGGGCCAGCGCCGTTCGCGGGCGACCTCGTCGCGAAACAGTTGCGAGACCGAAATGTCGTGGGCGCGGCCAAGCGGCCACAATGCGAAGGCAAGCGCCGTCAGTGCGCCGTAAACAACCGACAAGACGAGCGCGTCCGGATGCAGCGACGGCGCGACCGGCAACGGAATGATCGCGCCAAACAGCCATGCGATGATATAGGGCAGCGCCGCACCAAGAACCGCGCCGGCGATGGATGCGAACAGCGCCACCAGCAGCATCTGGCCGCAATAGATCGCGAACACCGTGCCGCCGCTGGCGCCCAGGGCCTTCATGGTGGCGATGGCGTCGCGCTTGCGGGTCAGATGCGCGGTGACGGCATTGGCGACGCCGACGCCGCCTACGAGCAGCGTGGTCAGGCCTACCAGCGTCAAAAATTGGGTGAAACGCTCGACGTTGCGGTCGAGCTGCGGCGAGGCCTTGCTGCGGGTGCGGATTTCCCAGCCGGCATCCGGAAATGCTGCCTGCGCCTCTTTCTCCACCGCCGCCACCGCGGCGTCCGTGGTGTCGCTCGGCAGGCGCAGCCGGTAGAGCCAGCGCACCAAGCTCCCGGGCTGGATGAGCGTGCTCGCGTGCAGCGCCGCCTCGCCGATCAGAAGGCGCGGCCCAAAGCCGATGCCGCCGGCGAGCCGATCCGGCTCGCCGGTCAGCGCGGCGCGCAGCTCGATCGTCGCGTTGCCGATAGTGATGCGGTCGCCGATTTTCAGATCGAGCCGGCTGAGCAGCGCCGGATCGACGGCGGCGCCGAACGCGCCGTTTGTTGGCGCGAACAGCGCCGGCAGCGGCAGCGGCGGATCGGTCGCGACCACGCCGAACAGCGGATAGGCGGTGTCGACGGCTTTGACTTCGACCAATGTGGAGCGGCCGTCGGCGGTGCGCGCCATGGCACGCGTCATGGCAATGACCGACTGCGTGCCACGGCGGTCGAAGAAGGCGCGCTCGGCATCATTGGATTCGCGCTGAATCAAGGTAAAGGCGAGATCGCCGCCGAGGATCGCTTGGCCGGCGCTCGCAACGCCGTCGGCAAGGCTTGCGGCGACCGAGCCGACACCGGCGATAGCCAGCACGCCGAGCGCGATGCAGGCGATGAAAACGCCGAAGCCGCGCAAGCCGCCGCGAAATTCGCGCCAAGCAAGCCGCCCGGCGAGCCGCGCGGTGTGCCCGGCGCCCGGGGACGGCATCAGCACATCCGCCACCACGCTCACGGCTTCGCCTCGTACAGCATCGCTGCCGTAAGCCGCCCGGAATGCAGATGCAGGACGCGGTCGCAGCGCACCGCGAGCTCACCGTCGTGGGTCACCAGGATGAGCGTGGTGGCGCGCTCGCGGCGGCCGCGGAACAAAAGTTCGATGATGTCGCGCCCGGTCTCTTCGTCGAGATTGCCGGTCGGCTCGTCGGCGACGATCAGCGCGGGATCGGGCGCCAGCGCGCGCGCGAGCGCGACGCGCTGCTGCTCGCCGCCGGACAGCTCGGCCGGGAAGTGATGCAAGCGGTTCGCAAGCCCGACAGCCGCAAGCTCGCGCTCGGCACGGGCAAAGGCGTCGCGGGCGCCGGCAAATTCGAGCGGCACCGCGACGTTCTCCAGCGCCGTCATGGTCGGGATCAGATGAAAGGCCTGGAAGACGATGCCGACATTGCGGCCGCGGAAGCGCGCCAGGCTATCCTCGTCAAGTCGTTGCAGATCCTGTCCAGCGACGATGACGGCGCCTGAGTCCGGCCGCTCCAATCCGGTCATCACCATCAGCAGCGTCGATTTGCCCGACCCCGACGGGCCCAGCAGTGCGACGGCCTCGCCGCGGCCTATATTGAAGTCGATGTCGTGCAGGATATGGACGCGGGCGGAGCCGCGGCCAAGCGATAGATTGACGCCGCGAAGCGCAATAGCGTCGGCAGCGTAAGGGTGACCCGAAATGTCGTTCATGCTGCCGGCTTGGTGCCGCCCGTCTTCGTCGTATCGCGCCCGATCATATGGGTGGCGGCGGCTCCTGGTCCAAATCTTCAACGCTGCGGCTTTTAGCCTGACCATGGCCGGCGGCATAGCGGCGCCGTCGGCGCGCGCCGCGGAGCCCTTTAAAATCGTCGTGCTCGGCGACTCGCTGACCGCCGGCTACGGACTGTCGGCAGCCGAGGGCGTGGTGCCGCGCCTGCAAGCAGCGCTGGCGAAAAACGGCATTGCGGTTGAAATCGTGAATGCCGGCGTCTCCGGCGACACCGCGTCCGACGGGCTCGCGCGGCTCGACTGGTCGGTGCCGCAAGGTACCGACGCGGTTATCGTCGAGCTCGGCGCCAACGATATGCTTCGCGGCATCAAGCCCGAGGTGACGCGCGCCGCCCTCGACGCGATCCTAAGCCGTCTCGCCGCGCGTCATATTGTTGTCTTGCTGTGCGGCATGCGCGCCGCGCCCAATCTCGGCGCCGACTACGGTCAGACCTTCGAGCGCGTCTATCCCGAGCTTGCCGCCAAATATGGCGCCGCGCTCTATCCGTTCTTTCTCGACGGCGTTGCCGGCAACTTGAACATGCTGCAGCGCGACGGTTTGCACCCCAACGTCGCCGGCGTCGACGCGATCGTGACGCACATTTTGCCGCAGATCGAGACGTTGATTGCTCATATTCGCGCCCAACATCCGTGGTAAGGGTTGCATGGCGGGCGCGTTCTCGACATGCTGCGTCTCAAGCGATTCGCGTAGGGCGGTCATCATGCCTCGCCTGTTCACCGCTCTGGAAATTCCGCCCCATATCGCCCAATCGCTAGCGACCATGCGCGGCGGATTGCCCGGCGCCCGCTGGATCGATCTTGAGAATTATCATGTGACATTGCGCTTCATCGGCGACATCGACGACGCACTGGCGCACGAAATCGCCGGCGTGCTCGGACGAGTGCGGCGCATGGCGTTCGAGCTGCGGATCGACGGCCTGTCGTCGTTCGGCGGCCGCAAGCCGCGCGCCGTGGTGGCGACGGTCGCGCCGATCGCGTCGCTGATGGAGTTGCAGGCCGAGCACGAGCGGCTGCTGCAGCGGCTTGGACTCGAGCCCGAAGGCCGCAAATACACGCCGCATGTGACGCTGGCGCGACTGCGCGACTCGTCGAGCCATCAGGTCGCCGATTATCTCAGCGCCCGCGGCCACTTCCGCTCCACGTCGTTCAAAGTCTCGCGCTTTGTGCTCTACTCCTCGCGCGCGTCGGTCGGCGGCGGGCCCTATGTGGTCGAGGCCGACTACCCGCTCGGCGAGCCGGCGCTGCGGCGGGCGTAATCTTCAAATTCTCACGCCCGCAGCATGCGGATCTGCAGATCGAGCATTGCGGTGGCGAAGCCGTGGCCGTCGGCCATCAATTCGCGCATCACCGACAGCGGCGTCGGTCGCGACGATTCGACCTCGCCAACCACATTGCCGAACTCGAACGATAGCTCGGCGTCGAACTTGCGCGCCAGCTGCTGCATGCGGTGATTCTCGGCGAGACACGCCATGTGCAGCTGACGGATGCCGCGGTTGCGCGCGATCAAGAGCGTCTGGCGCAGCAGTGCCGAACCGACGCCATGGCTCTGCCACGGCTTCTCGACGCTGATCGCGGCTTCTGCCTGGCGCGGGAAGCGCAAGCCGAGCGGCCGTAGCTCGGCCGCGGCATGCATCTCACCGTCGATGAAGAAGCCGTGCACGACCGCTTCCAGCGCGACCGACAGATCGACGTAGTTGCGGATGAAGTCCTCGGATACGCCGCCGCCGAACCGATTGTGCCGGCTGCCTGGATCGAGGCGCAGCAGATGATCGCGGTATTTTGCCGCTTCGCCGATCCACAATTTGCGGATCACGCCACCTTCGGGAAGGACATCCTGCATTCCAAGGGTCTCCTGACTTTCATTGTCACCAAGCCCTCTCTATGTGCGTCCTCCCTGGACATTCGGCGAACTTAAACGCCGAATCAGACCATCATATGTCGTGCGCTTCGAAAAATTGGCAAGCTGAAGCATTGGGCAGCATGCCCATAATTCTCTATATGCATGGCTGGAGAAGCGTTCACGACTGTTTGACGACTGTTGAAGCATCGTGTGCCAAAATCTTGGCGGACTTGATTCAATGTCGTGCCACGTTCATGTCCTGCAGCGTGCGCCACGTTTCGTCCACACCGGTTAACCCCTTCATGGCGAATTCCGTCACAGCGCAATATGCCGCGAGCGTGGCGGCAGGCCGCGTCGGCAGCGACGACGCGCAGCTCGCCGTCATCGCCAGGCTGTCACGGCTCGAGGCCCGCATCGTCGAGCATCGCCTGGCGCGGAAATCGTCGTCGCTCGGCTGGCTGTTCGGCAACCGCAAGGAACGCGAAGAGCCGCTCAAGGGTCTTTACGTCTATGGCGACGTCGGCCGCGGCAAGACGATGCTGATGGACTTGTTCTTCGAAGCAAGTCCCGTCGTGCGTAAGCGCCGCGCCCATTTCCACGAATTCTTGCTCGACGTGCATGACCGCATCTTCGGCTTCCGCCAGCGGATGAAGCTCGGCGCATTTTCCGGCGACGATCCGATAACGCTCACGGCGCAGGAATTGGCGCTGGAAGCCTGGCTCCTGTGTTTCGACGAATTCCACGTCACCGACATCGCCGACGCCATGATCCTCGGCCGACTGTTCACGCAATTGTTCGAGCGCAACGTCGTGGTGGTCGCCACCTCCAACGTGGCGCCCGACGAGCTCTACCGGGACGGCTTGAACCGGGCGCTGTTCGTGCCGTTCATCCATCTCCTCGAAGCACACATGGATGTGGTGCGGCTCGATGCCCGCACCGATTTCCGTCTGGAGAAATTGGCCGGCATGCCGGTCTGGCATGTGCCAGCCGATGCTGCGGCCGACTTAGCCCTCGACGATGCCTGGCGGCGGCTCGCCGGCGGCAATGGCTGCACGACGCAGGAGCTACCGCTTAAGGGCCGCAGCGTGCACGTGCCGTGCGCCGCCATGGGGGTGGCGCGTTTCTCTTTCCACGACCTCTGCGAGGCGCCGCTCGCCGCCGCCGACTATCTGCGCATCGCCCGCGAGTACCACACCGTCATCCTCGACCACGTGCCGACGATGACCTACGACAACCGCAACGCCGCCAAGCGCTTCATTATCCTGATCGACACGCTGTACGACATGAACGTCAAGCTGATCGCCTCGGCGGCGGCGGAGCCCGACGCGCTTTACCGCGCCGACGAGGGTTTTGAGGCGCAGGAGTTCAAGCGCACCGCGTCCCGCCTGATCGAGATGGGCTCGCAGGCTTATCTCGCGCGGCCGCATGGCGCCGCCCACGCGCAGGTGTCGCCTTCGATCGAGGGCATCGTGGAAACCTGACGGCTTCAGCCGCTGAAGCCTGTCGCCGCCATTGCCGCGACCACCATCGCCATCAACGCCGTAGCGAGCCAGCCGAATATCATCAGCGCGCGCGATGCGGCGAACCTGCCCATGATCTTGCGGCTTGCGACGACGATCATCATCGCCACCATCAGCGACACGGCGACGACGCCGTTGACCACGGCGGCCCAGAACAACATGTGGATCGGGTCGAGCGGGGTAAGGGCCACGAGGAAGCCGGCGATCGTCGTCGCGGCGACAATCAGATAAAAGCCCGGCGCGCGGCGCGCCGGCAGTTCGAGGCTGCTGTTCCAGTGGAAGCTTTCCGCCACCGCATAGGCGGCCGAACCGGCGAGCACCGGCGCGGCGAGAAGTCCGGTGCCGATGATGCCGAGCGAGAACAGCACGAATGTGAGCGGCCCAGCGAGCGGCCGCAGCACTTCGGCGGCCTGGGCTGCGGTCGCAATGTCGGTTTTACCGTGGGCGTGAAGCGTTGCGGCGGTGGTGACGATGATGAAAAAGCCAATGATGTTGGACAATAGCATCCCGGCGGCGGTGTCGAGGCCGATGCGCCGTGCTTGTCGATCGTTCAAACGTTTGGCAATTGCAGCTGTGCCGTCCTTGGTCCTGCTGCGCAGCTTGCGCTCTTCGGCTTCCAGCGACGCCTGCCAGAAGAACATGTACGGGCTGATCGTGGTGCCAAAGATCGCCACCAGCATCAGCATGAAGTCGCGGTCCCAGGCCAAGTGCGGCAGGAACATTGCGGCAAGCACGGTGCCCCACGGTATGCGCACGGTGAAGGCGGCGACCACATAGGCGAACAAGGCGAGCGTGAGCGCTTTCAGATATCGCGCGTAAAGCCGATATGGGATCAGGATCTCGGCGGCGAGACTGGCGAGGCCGAAGGCAACGACGTAGACAAGTCCGGGGCCGCCGATTACCAGGCGCAAGGCGTCACCCATCGCGGCAATATCGGCGGCGAGGTTGAGCGTGTTTGCGATCAGCAGCAGCCCGACGATGCCGAAGAGCGCGCTCGCCGGCAGTGCCTTGTTCAGATTAGCCGCGAGTCCACGCCCGGTGACGGCGCCGA
>Ga0182041_10001928_pt1 | contig 10619 bp, 9 predicted proteins | sample flu12Cox44000178_FD_125967 | JGI IMG/M metagenome (GOLD analysis project Ga0182041, IMG submission 125967) | Lab enrichment of tropical soil microbial communities from Luquillo Experimental Forest, Puerto Rico - flux8day.12C.oxic.44.000.178 | ecosystem: Environmental > Terrestrial > Soil >...
AGGACGACAAAGGGAATCCAGTTAACGATGCAAAAGGGAATCCCGTGATGGTCTATCAGAAGGTGGATGCTCAGAGCATCGTGCAAGGGCCGGTTGCGTCGCAAATCGCGATAAAAATGCTCGGCACGAACGGTGGCGGCTATATGAACGCCAATGCGGCTCATCCATTTGAGAATCCTACGCCACTGTCGAATTTCTTTCAGATGCTGTCGATCTTTGCAATTCCCAGTGCGCTCACCTACTACCTGGGCCGGATGGCAAAGAATCAGCAGCACGGCTGGGCCGTCTGGACGACGATGGCGTTGTTGTTTGTGGCCGGCGTCGTGGTTTGCTGGGCGGCGGAGGCGGCGGGTAACCCGATTGCCCACAAACTGGGCGTGGATGCCGCCGGCGGCAATATGGAGGGAAAAGAGGTGCGCTTCGGCATTTTTAATTCAGCGCTATTTGCGACGATCACAACAGACGCATCGTGCGGCGCCGTAAATGCAATGCACGACTCCTTTACGCCGTTGGGTGGCTTTGTTCCGCTATTCAATATTCAACTTGGAGAAATTGTGTTTGGCGGAGTCGGCGCCGGCCTTTATGGGATGATCCTATTTGTGGTGCTGGCGGTGTTTATAGCCGGACTGATGGTCGGACGAACTCCTGAATATCTGGGCAAGAAAATCGAATCCTACGATGTAAAGGTCGCCGCCATTGCTGTCCTGCTGATGGCCTTTTCGATTCTTGGATTTTCCGGTTGGGCTGTCCTGACTCCCTGGGGACAAGCGGGACAAAACAATGGTGGGCCGCACGGTCTCACGGAAATTCTTTACGCCTTCAGTTCCTGTACCGGCAATAACGGCAGCGCGTTTGCAGGGCTGAATGGAAATCCAGCAAATGGAGATCCGCATTACAACGTGACGCTGGCACTTGCAACATTGATCGGCCGATTTGGCATGATCATTCCGGTCATGGCGCTCGCCGGGTCTCTTGGGCGAAAGAAACTCGTCGCGACAGGGGCAGGCACATTTCCTGTGTCGGGGACGCTATTCGTGATTTTGTTGATTGGAACAATACTGCTTGTCGGCGCGCTTACCTTCTTGCCGGCGTTAACTCTTACTCCAATTCTTGAGCACTTCCTTATGTTAAACGGGAGGTTGTTCTAGCGGCCATAACTCAAAACTAACTTCACTTACGAACTTCTATGGCTGCTAAAACTCATTCCATCTTCGATCCAGCGATCATTGGTCCGGCGATTGGAGACTCATTCAGGAAGTTGAATCCTCTGACTTTGGCGCGAAATCCAGTTATGTTTGTTACCGAAGTTGGAGCGTTTATTACCACCGTGCTCATGTTCGTGGGGCACGGCGGTCACTTTGGTTTTCAGCTGCAAATAGCTCTTTGGCTCTGGTTTACCGTATTGTTTGCGAACTTTGCCGAGGCAATGGCCGAGGGCAGGGGCAAAGCTCAGGCAAAGGCGCTGCGGGCGACCCGGAGCGAGACGTTTGCCAATCGTCTGAAGCCGGATGGAACCACGGAGAAGATCGCGGCCAACCTGTTGCGAAAAGGCGATCAAGTGGTTGTTTCGGCAGGCGAATTGATACCGGCCGACGGAGAAGTGATTGAGGGCGCGGCGACGGTCGACGAATCTGCGATCACGGGTGAATCTGCGCCAGTGATCCGCGAGTCAGGTGGCGATCGTAGCGCGGTAACCGGCGGTACGAAAGTCTTGTCCGACGTGATTCGGATCGAGATCACCTCGAACCCAGGCGAGACCTTCCTGGACAGGATGATCACCCTGGTGGAAGGCGCCGCTCGTCAGAAGACTCCCAACGAGATTGCATTAACGATCCTTCTTTCAGCGCTGACGCTCATTTTCCTGATCGCAATGATGTCTTTGAAAGCCTTCGGAATTGCTTCCTCGGTTGACTTCACAATTCCGGTTCTCGTCGCGTTGCTGGTCTGTCTGATCCCGACGACAATCGGTGGATTGCTCAGCGCCATTGCCATCGCCGGCATAGATCGGCTCGTGCAAAAGAATGTCTTAGCGATGAGCGGCCGTTCGGTTGAGGCCGCCGGAGACGTTGATGTGCTGTTCCTGGACAAGACCGGTACCATCACCATGGGGAACCGGCAGGCTACCGATTTCATTCCCGCCCCGGGCGTGACGAAGGAGCAACTGGCGGATGCTGCGCAGTTTGCTTCGCTTGCGGACGAGACTCCCGAAGGCCGGTCCGTGGTCGTCCTTGCCAAGTCATTTGGAGTCCGGGCCAGGGAATTCAGCGAATTGCCAAAAGTTACCTTCGTACCATTCACGGCTCAGACCCGAATGAGCGGAGTGGATCTGGATGGGATGAGTTATCGAAAGGGTGCAGCGGATGCTATACGTGGGTTTGCCGGTGGAAAACTGCCGGAACCGGTTGAAAAAGATGTGAAGATGATATCGGGCAGCGGCGGCACACCGCTCGTGGTTGCCAGCCGCGAAAGAGTTCTGGGTACGATCCATCTCAAGGACATCGTCAAGGGTGGTCTGGCTGACAGGTTCGAGCGTTTTCGCGCGATGGGCATTCGAACGGTCATGATCACTGGAGATAATCCCCTGACTGCGGCGGCCATCGCGAAGGAAGCAGGTGTAGATGATTTCCTGGCTGAAGCAAAACCGGAAGACAAGTTAGCGTTGTGCCGGAAAGAGCAGCAAACCGGACATCTTGTGGCGATGACGGGTGATGGCACCAACGATGCCCCGGCTCTTGCTCAGGCGGATGTCGGCGTTGCGATGAATACCGGTACACAAGCGGCCAAAGAGGCCGGGAACATGGTTGATCTCGACTCAAACCCGACCAAGCTGATCGAAATCGTTGAAATCGGCAAACAGTTGCTTATCACGCGGGGAGCATTAACAACATTCAGTATCGCAAATGATGTCGCAAAATATTTTGCGATTCTACCCGCAATGTTAGTTGGGACTTTCAAGGAGATTGCGCCGCTCAATATCATGTTTTTGAAATCGCCGGAAAGCGCCATTCTGAGCGCGGTCATATTCAACGCTGTGATCATTATAGCCTTGATTCCGCTTGCGCTTAAGGGAGTCAGATTCCGGCCGCTGGGAGCGGCGAAGATCCTTGCGCGCAATCTTCTTATCTATGGATTGGGGGGGATTCTCCTCCCGTTTGTGGGGATCAAGATAATTGACATCATCATTACTGCGATCGGACTGGCCTAAGGTTTCTCATAGATGCTATGAAAATATTTTTAAAGGAATTGCGGACCTCGATTGTTGCCACGTTATTTCTCTGTGTCATCGTCAGCGGCGTCTATCCTGTCGTGATTTGGGGCCTTGCTCAGGGCTTATTTCCGCATCAGGCCAACGGAAGTTTGATTGAACGAAATGGCCAGATTCTTGGTTCTGAACTGCTGGCGCAAGGATTTAGCAGCGCTAAGTATTTTCACCCGCGGCCCTCAGCCGCCGGTACCGGATATGACCCGCTCAACTCGGGAGGTTCCAATCTCGGACCGACCTCGAAGAAGTTGAGCGACGCCATTAAGGCGAATGTTGATCAATACCGTCAGGAAAATGGTCTCGGTGCGGATGCGGTGGTTCCCGCCGACGCGGTGACCGCTTCCGGCAGCGGATTGGACCCTCATATCAGCATTCAAAATGCCCGGGTGCAAAGTCTCCGAGTTGCAAAGGAGCGCGGCTTAAGTGAAGCGGTGGTCAGCGCCGAGGTTGCCAAGGCGACCGAGCGACCCTTTCTTGGGATCGGCGGGGATGCGGGTGTTAACGTATTGAAACTTAACATTGCCCTTGACGGAATTGTGCAAGCAAATTCTCTTGCGGAAAAAAAGCCGTAGGAAGCATGATTGCGATTGAAAATCCAGGGTTGAGGCCGGCGCCGGACGATTTTCTAACAATCATTAGGCGCCAACAGCTTGGCAAACTGAAGATTTATCTTGGACCTTGTCCGGGTGTCGGCAAAACCTATCAAATGCTTATTGAAGGGAATCGGCTACGCAGACAGGGTGTCGACGTCGTCATCGGCTACGTAGAACCGCACGATCGCCCTGAAACGACCGCGCAAATAGGTGATTTGGAAATTGTTCCACCGTTGGTCGCCAAATATCACGGTATTACACTCAAGGAAATGGATCTTGATGCGGTGCTTGCTCGAAAGCCGACCGTGGCGCTCGTCGACGAACTTGCCCACACCAACGCTCCGCAGAGCCGAAATCGTAAGCGGTACGAGGACGTGCAGGATCTGTTGCGCGCCGGCATTAACGTGATTGCAACGGTTAATATTCAGCACTTTGAATCTCTCTATAACATTGTAGAGGAAGCCACCGGCGTTAAGGTGAAAGAGCGAGTGCCGGACGAGATCGTTACACAGGCCGATCAAATCGTGAATATCGATCTTCCGGCCGAGGATCTTCTGGAACGATTGCAGGCGGGCAAGATATACCCCAAAGAGAGAGTCGAAGCCGCGCTTGCCAACTTCTTTACTAGCAAGAATTTGACCAGGCTCCGAGAAATGACGCTCAGCGAAACAGCGAATATTCTCGATCGAATCAATCGCGAGGGGGCTGAACCCGAGAGCAACGCCGGAGGTCTGGGCCAGGTGATGGTTGCGATCAGCAGCAGTGGTCCCGACCCTGGCCGGCTCCTGCGAAAGACCGCGCGACTGGCCGCGCAGCTCAACGCCCAATGGTACGCCGTCTATGTGCGAACACCAAGTGAGTCTGCCGTGAAAATCGATGCGGCAGTCCAGCGGCAGGTCGCTGATACGCTGGAAGCTGCACAGAAAATGGGCGGCCTCGTCATTTCCTTGAAGCACGAGAATGTGGCGCAGGCTTTGATCTCTTTCGTAAAGGAATACGGCATTACTCACGTTGTCCTGGGTCGCCCCGGCAAGAAAGCCCTCCGATTTTTCACTAAACCGCTACATGACCAATTGATGCGAGAACTGCCTGGCGTTGATTTAGTGATTATTTGATGAGGACACCCCTCATTTTGTTTTCAGGTAACGCCGAAACGGGGTTCAACTCCTGAGGCCAGCAACCCCGGCAGTCGTCGGGACGGCCTGAGCCATTTCATCTACGTTTACCTGAGCTTGACGTATCGTGTCGGTTCGTCCGTATTTAGATTTGTGAGACTGCACCGGACGCTTGCCGCTATTTTCGCCGCTGGACTTCTTCCAGGAATCCTTTGCGCCCAGGAGAAAACGCTCCCGCAGAAATACGAACAACCTCTTGGAACCTGTTTCGAAGAATTAAAGTATCCCTATCCGACGGCTTACCTCAATTTGTTCGCCGAGGGTCAGGATTTGAGGATGTGTTTCATGGATGTCCAGCCTACAAAGAATCCAAATGGCCGCTCAATTGTTCTGCTGCACGGGAAGAACTTCTGGGGAGCGTATTGGGCCGATACGATCAAGTTCCTTGCCGATCGCGGTTTTAGAGTCGTTGTTCCGGATCAGATCGGGTTCGGGAAATCCTCAAAACCCAATATCCACTACAGTTTTGATTTTCTGGCAGAGAACACGGCCGGGTTGCTTGATTTACTTCACGTGCAGAAGGCCACGATTATAGGTCATTCGATGGGAGGAATGTTGGCCATTCGCTTTGCCCGGCTGTATCCAGGCCGGACGGAAGCGCTGGTTCTGGAGAACCCAATCGGGCTTGAGGACTATCGGCTCAGCGTGCCTCCGGCACCCCTTGAACAGCTGTATCAGCAGGAGCTGAATCTCAGCCTGGACGACTACCGAAAATACATTCAAAGTTACTTTGTTAACTTTCCGCCGGATAAGGCCGAAATTTTTGTCGAGCCGCGTCTCCGGGTGAGTTTAAGCGGTGATTTTCCTCGCTGGGCTCTTTGCGCTGCCCTGACCACCCTGATGATTTATCAGCAGCCCGTCTGCTACGAGCTCTCGGACATAAAAGTTCCCACGCTCATTATTATCGGTCGAGAGGATCATACGGCGCTAGCGAAGGATCGAGCGCCTATCGATCTGCGCCGCAACCTCGGCAACATTCCAGAGCTGGCGAAAAAAGCCACCGACGCCATCCCCGGCGCCCGTCTCGTAGAATTGCCTAATGTCGGACATATTCCCCATTTGGAAGCGCCGGATGCGTTCTACCAGGCTGTCGACGACTTCTTACGGCGCTGATGTCCTGCACCCGAATACCAATACCATGGATTTTGTTGCCATAAGCTCCCTATTTCAGATGACAATGATATTTGGCGGTTTGACTGCTGCGAGGGGTGTCACTGAAAGGCTGGAAACTTTGCGAAAGTCGAGCTAATACCAACTGCATGTCACGCTTTCTTTTGACAATTGCCATTTTCTGCGGGCTGGGAGTGTCAGCCATCGCCCAGGCTCAGCCGAGCGGGGAACACATCGTCGTCACCGGAGGAGTGTCGATAATGAAATGGGAGAAATACAAGGCGCAACCGCACGACAATTGGTGGATGAACTTTGTGCGCGCCAGCCGGATCCGGATTGAGCAGCTGCGCCAGCAATACGGCCCTTCGGCTCAGATCACCTGGTTTGTCTACCAGCGCGGATATGAGCGAAGGCAACCCCAGGAACACGAGTCGCTTTTCAGCATAATAAACTCTGTGAGGGACAAATACGGCTTGAATTTAATCTACTTCAATTCTGTTGACCAGCTTTGCCATTATTTAAATTACGGGTCGAATCGCCAAAAAAACAAGGTCGCAACTTTCGACTATTTTGGGCATTCGAATAAGGCCTGCTTCATGTTTGACTACAGCAATGAAATTGGAAGCGCCTCCAAAGTCTGGCTCCATGAAAATGAACTGAAGGACAAGCTTCAGCGGGGCGTCTTTGCTCGCGACGCTCACGTCCAGAGTTGGGGGTGTTATACGGGAGAGAGCATGTCCAGGAAGTGGTATCAGGCCACCGGCGCCAAGATGATTGGCGCGGTAGGGAAAACTCAGTATATGACCAACGAACTCCCCGTGCTCGTTTCCGCCTCGGGGAGATGGATCACAGGTTTATAAAATCCTTCAAAAGCAAACCTGCTTGCAGATGAGTCAGGTCTTTTCTCTATCCGCCCATCAATCCTTGGTTGGTTTTGCTTTTCAAGGGTTCTAGCGCAATCGACCGCGGACGATGAAATTATGAATTTTGCTGAACTCCGGCGAATTTATTTTTCTCCGTTTTTCAAGCTGATTCAGCGTGCTCGCGCGGTCTATCTCCGTCACTGGCCCAGGGATGAGGTTCAGCTATGCACTTTGCTGAGCATCAAAACCGGCGGCTGCAGCGAGGATTGCGCCTACTGTGCTCAAAGCGCGCGTTACAAAACGGGTGTTCAGGCCGAAAAGTTGATGGACCCTGAACAGGTATTGGAAGTCGCCAGACGAGCGCGGTTCAACGGCTCGACCCGCTTTTGCATGGGTGCGGCGTGGAAAGGAGTCCGCGATGGGGACGCAAAGTTCGAGCAGGTTCTAGCGATCGTGCGATGCGTCAGCCAACTTGGTATGGAGGTGTGCGTCACCCTCGGCCAATTGACGCCGGTTGAGGCCAAAAAACTGAAGCAGGCCGGGGTCACCGCATACAATCACAACATCGACACTTCCGAAGAGTACTATCCGGAAATCGTTTCCACTCATTCCTTCGCAGACAGGCTTCAAACGATATCAGCCATTCAGGAAGCCGAACTGTCGCTTTGCTGCGGTGGCATCATCGGCATGGGAGAGACCGAAGATGACCGGCTCAAGATGCTCGAGACACTATCTAATTTTCATCCGCCCCCAGAAAGCGTTCCAATCAATTGCCTGATGCCCATGCCCGGCACTCCTTTGGCAGACCAGCCTCCGGTCGATACATTCGAACTGGTTCGGCTGATCGCCACGACCCGAATAGCTTTGCCCAAAGCAAAGGTGCGTCTGTCGGCCGGTCGTACCCGCCTTTCGAAGGAAGCTCAGGCTCTTTGTCTGTTCTCAGGCGCAAATTCAATTTTTTACGGGGAGAAGCTGCTCACCGCAAAGAACCCTGGCGTGAACCACGACCGCGACTTACTTGACGCTCTGGATCTGAAAGCACAGAAGCCCTTCGCTGTCCAGTGATGGGCATTGGCAGATCCATTTATTTTAAAAGCAGGCTCTTAAACGGACGCGTAGCGTCTTTCTAACCCGCAATGCGCGGGCGGCTGCTCACAACGCGTGATTTTTGCGGGTTAGGGACATGGCCGAGAGCGCGAGCCCGTCCATCCCCAGGAAGCAAAAATTGGCAAATTTTCTCTCGAAACTGCATCTCATATCCAGTCCCTCTCGCATAAATCTCGTATGGATGGAAGAGAGGTTGTAGATGCTCGGCAGGACCTGCAAAATGCATCGATCGACACAGCGACCAACAAGGAGCAGCCACTCTTAAGCGCCCTCAGGCTCTTCGTGGCAGCTTCCGGGCTCAGCGTTAATCGAATTGCGCAGCTGATGGGAGTAGGCGAAGCGACATTGTCAAAATGGCTCGCAGGAACTTCTCGGCCGAGACAAAAGAAATTGTGCGAAATTGAAAGTTTCCTCTGCTGGCATGGGCCCAAATACCTGGCGCACGCCGAATGGCGCAAAGAACCGTCTCCGTAGCGCGCAAGAATCCCTGAAAAGCAAAACCGCCAGTTTTGCTTTTCAAGGATTCTATAGTGGTTTTGCTTCTTAAGGATTCTATCTTCATCCCGTGGCGATATCGAGTACGGCATCTATCGCTGCCCGATATGCGATAGTCATTGAGTTCTTTTTTCTTTTTTGCACGTTTCCAGCCGCGGCAAGGGTAGCCGCTAATCCGGAACGTGCGCGCGATCTTGGAGTTCCGCTTGACGGAACTCCTGGGAAACTAAATGCAATCACCGATGTGCGAGGCGTCGAAGTGGGTCACAGAACGATCGTCCAAGGAGAGGGCAAGCTTGTCGTGGGTGTGGGGCCCGTACGTACAGGTGTGACGGCGATTTTGCCGCTCGGACGAACGAATGCGAACAAGCCCGTACCGGCGGCTGTTTTCTCATTGAACGGCAATGGAGAAATGACCGGAAGCGCCTGGGTGGAGGAATCGGGTTTTCTGGAAGGTCCAGTTCTTCTGACTAATACTCATAGCGTCGGAGTTGTGCGTGACGCGGTTGTCGAATGGGGTACAAAGAAGTTTCCAGGCGCGGAATACTTCGATCTCCCGGTGGTTGCCGAAACCTGGGACGGCGAACTCAACGACATCAACGGTTTCCATGTGGCGAAAGAACATGTTTTTTACGCTCTGGATAACGCCAGCAGCGGACCGGTTGCCGAAGGAAACGTGGGCGGCGGCACAGGAATGAGAGCTTTTGGATTCAAATCCGGGATTGGCACTTCATCGCGGCTTTTGTCCTATGATGGAGCCGAAATTTGCGTTGGGGTACTGGTGCAGGCGAACATGGCAAGACGCCAAAACCTGATTGTAGCAGGGGTGCCGGCAGGTCGAGAGATTTCAGATTTGCAACCGGTTGTGCATCGGGAGGTTGAAAAAGAAGGGTCTATCATTGTGGTCATCGCAACGGATGCACCCCTCCTGCCAACTCAATTGAAAAGGGTGGCGAAACGAGCAGCTTTGGGCGTGGCGCGAACTGGCGCCGTGAGTACGAATTCGTCAGGCGACTTGTTCATAGCTTTCACGACGGCGAGTCCCGCGCTTACCGGAGAAAAAGAGCTGTGGTCCGTCCTACGGAATGAAGACCTGGATCCGGTACTTTCAGCGACGGTGGAAGCGACCGAAGAGGCGATCATCAATGCGTTGCTGGCCGCGCGAACTATGTGCGGGGTCAACGACAACACATTTTTCGCCTTGCCCCACGACCGGCTGCGTGAAGTCCTCAAGAAGTACAACCGGCTTTCGGAGTAACGGGAAGTGACCCCACCACGTTAGAAATCTTTCTCGATTCGACTTGCGCGAATCAGAACTCGGGGCAGTTTCCGATTCGGAAAGCTACTACTCTGTATGACCCAGGACGAATTTGATGATTTGATTCAAGAGATTCGTGAAGAGGATCCTGAGCAACTGGATTCGGAGTTTTTTATTCGCGATAAAGCGTTTAAAGAGGACAAACTTCAGAAGATTGAACAGAAAGCAGGCTTCACTTTCCCCGAGGAATATAGGAATTTTTTGAAACGCTTTGGCGCAGGTGACATAGGAACGATTACGGTTTTGTCCCCCGATCCAGAGAGCGATTTTTCACTTTGGAAGGGGCAGGAGCCGTTTGAAAAGGTGCGATGGGTGCCCGTTGTCGACGACGGGAAAAGTAACTATTACGGTTTTGTAGTCGAGAACGGTGTCTGTTCGCGGGAGATCTGGTTTGCAGATCAAGATCTTGGATACGAGCTGGCCGGAACCAATTACGACGATTTTTACGAGCTCATCTCTACAGAAGCGTTTGGTGTCGACATCTGATAGCGCTGGCATCGGGGAATGGTGGCGATCTTGAAAGAAATTAGTGAGTTGTGGGCGGGCGGCGAAAGCGAAATTTCGGCCAATTAAATCTTGAAGATGCGCTAATACGTGTTACTAAGAGCTTGATAATACGGATTACCTTCAGCCTGCGCAAAAACGGGCCGGACAGTTTCCGGAGTCGGTACGCGGTGCCGCGTTATTGTTTGCTTC
>Ga0182041_10001932_pt1 | contig 10611 bp, 12 predicted proteins | sample flu12Cox44000178_FD_125967 | JGI IMG/M metagenome (GOLD analysis project Ga0182041, IMG submission 125967) | Lab enrichment of tropical soil microbial communities from Luquillo Experimental Forest, Puerto Rico - flux8day.12C.oxic.44.000.178 | ecosystem: Environmental > Terrestrial > Soil >...
CAGTCAGCGCACGACCGGCCGGAGGCTCCGGCTTTGGTCGCCCACAATGTCTCGCCTTGCAGCACCCCCAACATCCCGGGATTCGCCGTATCGTCGTCCTGCATCGCCCGGCTTTCCGGCCCGGCGAAGTCGTAGCCCGAGCGCCTGTCCCCGGGGGCGATCTCCGCGGCCGCGGCCGCACCGGTAGCGGCGACGACGGCCAACACCAAGACTCTCATTCGACGGTGATTTGTCTGACCTCGGTCTGCGTCTCTCCGTGGTCGTCGGTCCAGCTGAAGACGATCTCGCCGCTCTCCGTCGCGACGGTGAAGAAGGTAATGAACGGGTTCGCGGCGATTGCCGGGAACAACTCGGCGCGGAACACTTCCTCGCCGTTATAGGTGCAAAGAAAGCGGTTGATGATGTCGCGCGGGATCGCCGCACCGGTCGGGCCGAGGCGATAGCCGGTCTCCATCGGATGGGCGATCAAGGTCTTGATCTCGATGATCTCGCCGCGCTTGGCCCGCGCCGGGAGGTTGATCAGGACCCGCGCCATCGGCCTCTCACCCTTCGGCGCAGGCCGCCAAGGTCACGATGACATCGGCGCTGTCGGACCAGAAGCTGCCGTCGCTGAGCCGAGCGATCGCCACTACCTGCTGCGAGTCGGCCAGCCGGATGCGCGTCGATACCACCGCCTTGCCGGCGCGCGGCCCGAGATCGAATGCCGCGACATACGGCTGCGGGTTCTTCTCGTTGAAGACGTGGATGTCCGTGACGTGATCGGTCTCGCTCATCGGGCTGTCGACCGTGACGGTCAGCGGCACCGTATTGCCGTTCTCGACGATCGGCGGCAATTCGAGCTTTACCCTGCCGCGCTTGACCGTCGCTTTGCCGACCAGCATGCGGATCGCTTCATCCATCGCAGCTGGAGTCGCGGCGGCTGGTGGCGCGAACGGCGCAAGACCGAGGCCGGCGGCCGTGAACAGCACCAGGCGGCGCGTCGGCGGGTCCGACGATCGCTCGTCCATTAAACGCTCTTCGCTAGTCGCGCAACGTCGCTAAAAAAGCTACACATCCTCGATCTGTTCGGCCGTCAGCATCGGCTTGCCGGTCCAGGAGTTGCCGATGCGGGCAAGGCCGTCTACTCGGTAGTAGGGCGGCATGATCGTGCTGGGGTTGAGGCGGCTCGCATCGACGAGCCGCAGCCTGAGTTGTCCTGCCGACCAACGCGAACCCGCCCCCGACAGATCCGGTGCCAGCGTTCCCCGGAACCTCTCCTCGGTAAAGGGGCCGGTGTGGCACAGCAGACATGCGCCTAGCCGGCGGTCCAACACGATCGCCCGGCCGCGAGCGGGATCACCAGCCGCTCCCGTCAGAGAAACCGAAATGGAGTCACCGACGACCACATAAGGCCGCAGCGAGCCCTCATCTGCGATTGCCGTGAAGCCTGCCGCCACCAACAGCATGGCGGCGACCATGGCGGCCCTCGGATCAGCCGAAGGTTTCCGCCGTGATCGTGCGGAACCAGGCTTCTGCATAGGCTGCCTCGAGGGCGCGGAAGTCGGGCGGCGCGCCGCCTGGGCTCACCCCGCCGGCACCTTCGACATCGGTAAGCTGCCCGTTGACCGGATGGTAGACGCCAGCGATCGAGATCCCGTAATCGGGCGCTACTAAGCTGTAGCAAGTGTTGATCAGCTTGGGCGATGAGGGTGTCTCGTCGCGCAGCAGCGCCGCGAGCGCCGCGGCACAGACCTTGGCCTGGGCATTTGCGGCGAACGCCGATTTCGGCATCGCCCCCGCGATCGCCGCATCGCCGATGACGTGGATGCCTGGCTGCAGACGCGATTCGAACGTGACCGGGTCGATCGGGCACCAACCGGTCTGGTCTGCGACACCAGCGATCTCAGCGATATGCCCGGCACGTTGCGGCGGGATGACATTCGCAACGTCCGCCTTGTAGGTCGCAAAATCGGTAACGAGCGTGCGCGTCGCCGGATCGACCTTGGTCACTTTGCCGCCGTTCGATAGCGACACCCATTCGAGAAGCCCCGGATAAAGCTGCTGCCAGGCAGCCTGGAACAGACGTTGCTTGGAGAAACTATCCTTGGCGTCGAGCAGGATCAGCTTCGAACGCGGCTTTTTGGTCTTGAGGTAATAGGCGATCAGACTCGCCCGCTCGTAGGGACCGGGCGGGCAGCGGAACGGGTTGGCAGGCGCCGAGATCACGAGGGTCCCGCCATCTGCCATCGCTTCGAGCTGACGCCGCAGCAGCAAGGTCTGCTCACCCGCCTTCCAGGCATGCGGCATTAGGTCGGCGGCCGCCTCGTCATAACCGGGCAGTGCACCCCAGCGAATGTTGATCCCGGGCGCCAGCACCAGCCGGTCATAGCCGAGCGCGGTGTCACCGCTCAAAGATACGAGCCGTCTCTGCGGGTCGACCGCCTTGGCCCGATCATGGAGCACGACGATGCCCTCCGCGTGGAATGCGTCATAGCCGAAGCGCTGCGCCGCGATATCGCGCAGGCCGGAGATGACAGAGTTGCTGAACGGGCATGCCGTGTAGTTCGGGTTTTCCTCGACAAGGGTCACCGCGGCTCGGGGCTCGGCTCGCTGCAGCGCTCGGGCACAGGTGGCCCCGGCGAAGCCGCCGCCGAGAACGACGACGCGCGCCTTCGCCTGCGCCAGAGCAGGAGCAGCGAGCAAAGCGACCGAGGCGGTCGCGGCGCTGCCGCGCAGAAACGCCCGCCTGGTCGTCCGCATCACCGTCCCCTAATGCTGCGCGGCGAGCCAGATCGCGATGGCCCGAATCTCGTCATCGGAGAACCCTTTGGCAATTCGGCCCATGACCGTGGATGAGCGCTCGCCGCTACGAAAGGCTTGCATCGCTGCGATGATCTCCGCCGGCTGGCGCGCGAGGATCCGCGGTGCCGGCGTGTCCACCTTGGCGCTCACCGCATGGCAGCCCGAGCAGGAGGACGCTCCGGCCGGTGGCTCCGCGGCCGCAGCCACAACGGGAAGGACAAGTGGCAGCAGACGCATTCCAGCCCTCGCCGCCCTTACCCGCTTTCCGACCGAGCGCGCCGACCCGGTCACACCCGCTTGAGGTCCTGATCTTTCAGCGGCAGCGAGCGAACGCGCTTGCCGGTTGCCGCGAAGATCGCGTTGCACAATGCTGGAGCAAGCGGCGGCACCGCCGGCTCGCCGCCGCCGCCCCAGAACCCGCCGCTCGGTACCAGCACGGTCTCGACCGCCGGCATCTCGGCCATGCGCAGCATCTGGTAATCGTCGAAATTGCCTTGCTGGACCCTGCCATTCTCGATCGTGATTGTACCATAGAGCGCCGCGGTGAGGCCGTACACAATGCCGCTCTCGACCTGTGACTGGAGGATCGCCGGGTTTACGACATGGCCGGTGTCGACCGCAGCCACGACCTTTTGCACCCGCACCTGGCCTTTGTCGCCGACCGAAGCTTCGACGACCTGCGCACACAGGGTGCCGTAGGCCTCAACGAGGGCAATGCCGCGCGAAACCCCTTGCGCTAGCGGCTTGTCCCACACCGCCGTTTTCGCCGCCGCGTCGAGCACGGCAAGCCGCTCCGGGCTCTTGTTCAGCAGCTTGCGGCGGAATTGGTAAGGATCCTGGCCCGCGGCATATGCCATCTCGTCGATAAAGCACTCGCGGAAGAAGCCGTTTTGCGAATGATTGACCGAGCGCCAGAAGCCGACCGGCACATGCGTCGTGCGCATCGCATAGTCGACATGGTAATTCGGGACATCATAAGCCATCTCGTCGGTGAAACCGTTGGCCGCGGCCTGATCGACGCCGTTGACGAGCCGCTGCGGCAAGAGAGCTGCGAAGATCGACGGGCTGGTGACCCGCACCCGCCAGGCGATCGGCATCCCCGACGCGTCGAGCCCAGCGGTGAACTTGACCATCGCTGCCGGACGATAGAAATCGTGGCGGGTGTCCTCCTCGCGGGTCCACAAGAGCTTCACCGGCTGCCCGACCGCTTTGGCGATCAGCACCGCCTGATGGACATAATCCTGAACGGCACCGCGCCGGCCGAAGCCGCCGCCGAGCATCGTTTTGTGCATGACGACTTTTTCGGGCGCGACCTCGGCCGCGGCCGCAGCAGCCGCGAGCGCGCCTTCACCGCTTTGCGTCGGCACCCACACCTCGACCCTGTCCGGTGTGATATGCGCCGTGCAGTTCATCGGCTCCATCGTGGCATGGGCTAGATACGGTGCGGCGTATTCGGCCTCGATGCGCTTGGTCGCCTTGGCGAGTGCCGCTTCGACATCGCCTTGCTTGCGCACCACCGCGGCTTCCGGCACGGTCAGCCCGCCGCGCAGCAATTCGGCGATATCGGCGCTCGAGACCTTGCCGTTCTGTTTGTCATCCCAGATCACCGGCAAGGAATCGACGGCCTGCTTGGCCTGCCACCAGCTGTCGGCGACCACGGCCACCGCGTTCGGCAGCATGACGATCCGACGAACACCTTTCAGGTCACGGATTTTGGTCTCATCGTATGATTTGGGCGTACCGCCGAACACCGGGCACTGCACGATCGCGGCGTAGAGCATATTTGGCACGCGGACATCGATGCCGAAGATCGGCTTCCCAGTCACCTTGTCTATCGTGTCGAGGCGCTTCTGCGGCGTCCCGGCGAGCGTCCAGTCCTTCGGATCCTTGAGCTTTGGCTCCGCCGGCGGCGGCAATTTTGCAGCGGCCTCGGCGACCTCGCCAAAGCGCAGGGCGCGGCCGCTCGGCTTGTGGGTGATGATGCTCTTTGCCGCCACACACTCGGCTGCTGGCACATTCCATCGCTGCGCGGCGGCGGCGATCAGCAATTCGCGAGCCGTGGCGCCGGCCTTGCGGAGATATTCCTGCGAGCCCCGCACAGACCGGCTGCCGCCGGTCGACATGTCCCCCCAGGCGCGTTTACGCCGCAAATTTTCGTCGGCTGTCGGAAACTCGGCGCGCACTTTGCTCCAGTCGCATTCGAGCTCCTCGGCGACCAGCATCGGCAGCGCCGTGGTGATCCCCTGCCCCATCTCCGAGCGGGCGACGCGGATAATGACCGCGTCGTCGGGCTGGATCACGACCCAGGCGTTGATCTCGGCGGTACCCGCCGCGGCACGGGCGGGTACCGTGCCGGTCGGCAGGTGGAAGCCGAGCGCCAGACCCCCGCCTAGTGCGGCGACGCTTGCGACAAACGAGCGGCGGCTCATCTGCGGCACGTATGTCATGGCCATCTCCTCCGCGTCACGCTGTAGCCGCAGTGTGGATCGCCGCGCGGATCCGGGCATAGGTGCCGCATCGGCAGATGTTGGTGATCGCGGCGTCGATGTCGGCGTCGGTCGGCTGCGGCTTCTCCTTGAGTAGGGCCGCCACCGCCATGATCATGCCGCTCTGGCAATAGCCGCATTGCGGAACGTCATGGGCGATCCAGGCTTTCTGCACCGGATGCAGCGCACCGTTCGTTGACAGGCCCTCGATCGTGGTAATTTGGGCGCCTTCGGCCGCGTTGACCGGCGCCGAGCAAGATCGGGTCGCGACGCCGTCGATATGCACCGTGCAGGCGCCGCACTGAGCGATGCCGCAGCCGTATCGGGTGCCGGTTAGACCGAGCGTGTCGCGCAATACCCACAGCAGCGGAGTATCGGGATCGACATCGACCAGCTGCGCATGGCCGTTGATCGTGAGATGGGGCATCGGCGTATTCCTCGATCGGGTTCCTCGGCCGCCTGGCTCGGGACGGACGCGTTGGTACCAATTATAGGCGGTTCAGGGGCTCTGCCGCATTCCCCCTTTGGGGTAGTGTCGTTCACGGTAAGGTGAATGATCAGCTTGCAGAGGGTCGTTCCGGTCGTGACTTCGCGGCCGCAAGAGTGGATGATTCGAACTTGCCGGAACTCGTCGGAGTGCTCCGACGCCGGTGCAATTTCATACGGCAGCGTAATGCTCAGAACCCGGCTCCTATTGCTCGCGATGTTAATCTCGACAACGGCCGCGCGTGCCCAAGCCCCCGATTCGGTGTTTCTCGAAGAGCTGACGTGGACCGAGCTGCGAGACCTCGTCAAATCGGGGAAGACGACGATCATCGTGCCGATTGGCGGGACCGAGCAGAACGGCCCGCACATGGCGTTGGGCAAGCATAACCGGCGCGTGCATTTGCTTTCGGAAAAGATCGCGCGTGTTTTGGGCAACGCGCTCGTCGCGCCGGTCATTGCCTACGTGCCGGAGGGCGGGGTCAATCCGCCGACGGAGCACATGCGGTTTCCCGGCACGATCACCGTCACCGACGATGTTTTCGAGAAGGTTCTCGAGTCCTCGGCGCGCAGCTTCAAGCTCGCCGGCTTTCGCGACATCGTCTTTCTCGGCGATCACGGCGGCTATCAGCGAGACGAAAAGGGAGTCGCGACGCGGCTCGATCGCGAATGGGCCGCGACGGGCGTCCACGCCCATGCCATCGAGGAGTATTATCGCGCCAGCGAGGCGGAATTCTCTCGGCTGCTGGAGAGTAGGGGCTACGGCGAGGAGGAAGTCGGAACCCATGCCGGTCTCGCCGACACCTCTCTGATGCTCGCCGTCGATCCGCGTCTGGTCCGGGCGAATCGGTTGCAGCCCGGCGACGGCGTGCACGGCGACCCGAGGCGCTCTAACCCTCAGTTGGGACAGCTCGGTGTGGACCTGATCGTGACGCGGACGGTCGACACCATTAAAAAGGCCGTCACCCGGCAATGATGTTGGGTATACGGAGGTCGTGGTGCGGCAGCACATTGGTCATTGGTTGGGCGTGGCCCTATGGCTCGTCCCGGTGCTGGGGTTGTGCGGTTGGGCAGGGGTCGCGGGGCTGCCCGCACCCGGCCCGCGCGACATCAGCGGCGCGTTGTGTTCCGCGGGTTCCTCCGCGCTTCGCAGGGAACAACGGACGTCTCCATTGCTGCGCGAGGTTCGCACCGGTCCGGTGGACACCGTGCCCGGCATGCCGCCGGTGCCGGACCCGAGCAATCTTTACAGCGCGACCGCCTCCGACAGGCTCGGGCCGGCGGCGGCAGGGGTGCCGGCGCGCGTCTATGTGCCGAACCGAAGGTCGAACAATGTCTATGTGATCGATCCGGCGACCCTCGCCCTGGCGGATCGCTTCCCGGTCGGCGTCAGCCCGCAGCACGTTGTCCCGTCGTGGGATCTGAAGACCTTGTGGGTGGCCAACAACGGCAGCCGGCGCAGATACGGCAGCGTGACCCCGATCGACCCGAAGACCGCCCGACCCGGCCAGGCCATTCCGGTTGACGACCCCTACAACCTCTATTTTACGCCGGACGGCCATTCGGCGATCGTCGTCGCCGAGCGTCGCAAGCGGCTCGACTTTCGCGACCCCCATACGATGGCGCTGCAGCAGTCGATTGCTGCCCCAGGCTGCTCCGGCATCAACCACGCCGATTTCTCGATCGACGGACGTTATGCGATCTTTACCTGCGAGTTTCGCGGCGGCGGTCTGGTCAAGGTCGATCTGGTCAATCACCAGGTGCTCGGCTATTTGCGGCTCGGCAAGAGAGGCATGCCGCAGGACATTAGGGTCTCGCCCGACGGCACGACCTTTTATGTCGCCGATATGCATGCCGACGGCGTCTACCTGGTGGATGGTGATCGCTTCAGCCAGATCGACTTCATTCCGACCGGGGTCGGCACGCATGGCCTCTACCCGAGCCGTGACGCGGCGAAGCTCTATGTCGCCAACCGCGGCTCGCATTCGACCCGCGGGGCGCCGCACGGCAGAGGCAGCATCGCGGTGATCGATTTTGCATCCCGGAGGGTCGATAAGACCTGGCCCATCCCGGGGGGAGGCAGCCCTGATATGGGGAATGTGACTGCGGACGGGAGGCAGCTGTGGCTGTCGGGGCGCTTCGACAACGCCGTCTACGACATCGACACCGTGACGGGTGCGGTCAAGAGCATCCCGGTCGGTCAGGAGCCGCATGGCCTGACGGTCTGGCCCCAGCCGGGCCGCTATTCGCTTGGCCACACCGGGAACATGCGCTAGCCGACGCGCTACGCTTACGGTCTTTCGCAGTTCACCCGGAGCGAGTAGGCTGACCCGTCAGCTTCGGGGGTTCTGGAGCGGTTGGCGTCCAGTCGCCGAAGCCGGCAGCACGAACGCAGCCCGGAAAGGGAGTGACATGCCGAATTATGAATTTACGACCGAAGATGTCGAGTATCTGCGCCACGGCGACAAACCGTTGATCGCACGGCTCTACAAGCCGAGCGGCGACGGCCCATTTCCGGCGGTAATCGACCTCCACGGCGGTGCCTGGAACAGCGGGGACCTGACCGGTACCCAGGGGCTCGACCAGACACTGGCGAAGAACGGCTTTGTGGTCGCGTCGTTGAACTTCCGCCACGCAGCCGACGGCTATCCCAATACTCTGATCGACATCAATTACGCCATCCGCTGGTTGAAGGCGCGTACCCGGGATCTTAAGGTCCGCCCCGACCGGATCGGCATCGCAGGGCAGTCGAGCGGCGGACATCTCGCCATGCTGGCAGCGATGCGGCCAAATGATTCCAGATACGCCTCGATTCCGTTACCGGCTGGCTCGCCGGCGGTCGATGCGACGGTGCGCGCCGTCGCGATGTCGTGGCCGGTCATCAACCCGCTGTCGCGCTATCGCAACGCGCAGAAGCTGGAGAAGGGCCCGAACCCGCCAGCGTTCTCGATCGGCATGAAGGAAAAGCACGACACCTATTGGAAGAGCGAGGCCGCGATGATCGAAGGCAACCCGATGTTGCTCCTCGAGCGCGGCGAGAAGGTGCCGACCCCGCCGGCGCTCTGGGTGCAGGGCCGGCCCGACATCGTCCACGACTATCACGACGACGATTCGAGCTTCCCCGGCAACGAGCCCGAACGGTTCGTGTCGAACTACCGCAAGGCCGGCGGTGAGATCGATATCGTCTATGTCCCCAACGACGCGCGGTCGACCAGCGTATCGTTCGACCCGATCGCCGCGTTCTTCCGCAAGCATTTGAGTTAGCGCGCGCCCGCTCCCCACCCTACCTTCCCCCACGCGCGGGAAGGTAGGGTGGGGCGAAGGCTCGTGGAAACCAATCGGCGCTTAACGCTTGAACAGCGCTTCGGCGCCCCGGCGCTGTCCGAGCTTTGTGGTGATTTCGATACGGACGCGGGCGATTTCGGCCTCAAGCTCGGCGATATAGGTTTCGAGCTCCTCAATCCCCATCAACGTCAGATCCTTTGGTTGCGCCGGCTTCCGGCGCGGTTCGAGCTCCGCTTCATCCATGCCTTCCTCCGTCTCCCGTCTTCCCCCGGCTGGGCCGTTGATTATATAATGTTTAACTTTTTTGAATTCTCAGGCGCGCCGCTTCGCTCGCTAATGCGGCGGCAACACCTGAAGCGGGACGCCAACATGACTGCTCCGTTGATGCCCAAGGCGACCGCCGTGTGGTTGGTCGAAAACACCTCTCTTACCTTCGAGCAGATCGCCGATTTCTGCGAACTGCATCCGCTCGAAATTCAAGCCATAGCGGACGGCGAGGTGGCCAATCAGATGCAGGGCCTCGACCCGGTGGCCAACGGTCAGACCACCGCGGAGGAGATCGCGCGGTGTCAGGCCGACCCTCAGGCGCGGCTCAAACTCTCTCCCCAGGCGCTTCCGCCGCAGGTGTTCAAGCACAAGGGACCACGCTACACGCCAATCGCCAAGCGCCAGGACAAGCCCGATGCGATCGCCTTTCTGCTGAAAAGCCATCCCGAGCTGTCCGATGCGCAGATCTCGAAACTAATCGGTACAACCAAGCCGACCATCGCCGCGGTGCGCGACCGGACGCATTGGAACAGCCCCAACATCAAGCCGCGCCATCCGGTCGAGCTCGGTCTTTGCACGTTCGCAGAGCTCGAGGAGGCGGTCAATCGCACGCGCGCGAAGCGGCCGGCGGAGGATGCAATGATCGGCGGCCAGGAGGCGCAACCGCTGGAGACCTGAGCCGGTTACCGCTTGGCGTAGCCGGCTGTTGCCAAAGCCCTATCGATTTCTGCCAGTACCGCCGAGTCGTCGATCGTCGCCGGCAGCGGGTAGTCCTCGCCGTCGGCGATCTTACGCATAGTGCCGCGCAAAATCTTGCCAGAGCGGGTCTTCGGCAGACCAGCGACGACAAGCGCTGTCTTGAAGCTCGCCACCGGACCGACGCGATCGCGGACGAGCTGAACGGCTTCGCGCTCGACCTCGTCGACCGGCCGCACGACACCGGCCTTCAGCACCAAGAGGCCGAGCGGAACTTGCCCCTTGAGCGCATCCGCAACGCCGATCACCGCGCATTCGGCAACATCCGGATGCGCTGCCAGGACCTCCTCGATCTCCCCCGTCGAGAGGCGATGGGCAGCGACATTGATGATGTCGTCGGTTCGGGTCATCACGTGGACGTAGCCGTCGCCGTCGATGAACCCGGCATCGGCGGTCTGATAGAAGCCTGGAAAGGCGCTCAGATAAGCGGCGACGAATTTGTCGTCGGCCTGCCACAGGGTCGGCAGCGCGCCCGGCGGTAATGGCAATTTGATCGCCAGCGCGCCGATCTCCCCGGGTGCGAGCTCGCGCGCCATGCCCTCGGCTTCGGCCC
>Ga0182041_10001933_pt1 | contig 10608 bp, 9 predicted proteins | sample flu12Cox44000178_FD_125967 | JGI IMG/M metagenome (GOLD analysis project Ga0182041, IMG submission 125967) | Lab enrichment of tropical soil microbial communities from Luquillo Experimental Forest, Puerto Rico - flux8day.12C.oxic.44.000.178 | ecosystem: Environmental > Terrestrial > Soil >...
AGATGATCGGTCGCGACATGGGCCTCGACATCAAGCGTTACTCGCCACGTCTGCTGGCCAACGCCATCTCCAACCTGAAGAACGAGTTGATCGACCCCGACCGGGCCGTGGCAGACCTGTCGGATGCTTCCGACGAGCTGACCCGCACCGTCGCCGGCGTCTACGGCGAATACCAGCGGCGGCTGAGGGCGGCCAACGCGTTGGACTTCGATGACCTCATCGGGGAAACCGTCGCGGTGCTGCAGGCCTTCCCGCAGATCGCTCAGTACTACCGTCGGCGCTTCCGGCATGTGCTGGTGGACGAATACCAGGACACCAACCATGCCCAGTACGTACTGGTGCGGGAATTGGTCGGTCGCGGCGCCGCAGAAGATCAAGGTTCCCCCGATGACGTGCCGCCGGCGGAATTGTGCGTGGTCGGCGATGCCGATCAGTCGATCTACGCGTTCCGCGGCGCCACGATCCGCAACATCGAGGACTTCGAGCGCGACTATCCCGACGCGACAACCATTCTGCTGGAACAGAATTACCGCTCGACGCAGAACATTCTGTCGGCGGCCAACTCCGTGATCGCCCGCAACACGGGGCGTCGTGAGAAGCGCCTGTGGACCGACGCCGGCGCCGGCGCGCTGATCGTCGGCTACGTCGCCGACAACGAGCACGACGAGGCCAGGTTCGTGGCCGAGGAGATCGACGCGCTCGTCGAGCAAGGCGAGATCACCAACAACGACGTGGCCGTGTTCTACCGCACCAACAACTCGTCGCGGTCGTTGGAAGAGGTTTTCATCCGCGCCGGAATTCCTTACAAAGTCGTTGGGGGAGTGCGTTTCTACGAGCGCAAGGAGATTCGCGACATCGTCGCCTATCTGCGGGTGCTGGACAACCCCGGTGATGCCGTCAGCATGCGGCGGATCCTCAACACGCCGCGTCGGGGCATCGGCGATCGGGCAGAGGCTTGCGTGGCGGTCTACTCGGAGAACACCGGTGCCAGTTTCGCCGACGCGCTCGTCGCCGCCGCCGAAGGCAAGGTGCCGATGTTGAATACCCGCGCGGAGAAGGCGATCGCGGGTTTCGTCGAGCTGCTTGACGACCTGCGGGGTCACCTCGACGACGATCTCGGTGATCTGGTCGAGTTGGTGCTCGAACGTACCGGATACCGCAGTGAGCTGGAGTCCTCCACCGACCCTCAGGAGTTGGCCCGGCTGGACAATCTCAACGAATTGGTCAGCGTCGCACACGAATTCAGCACCGACCAGGCCTTGGAAACCGGGGAAGCGGCCGTGCTGGACGACGCGCAGGTCCCCGAGGACGAAGACGTGCCGGACACCGGTGCGCTGGCGGCGTTCCTGGAACGGGTGTCGCTGGTCGCCGACGCCGACGAAATCCCCGAGCACAGTGCCGGTGTGGTCACGCTGATGACGCTGCACACCGCGAAGGGCTTGGAGTTTCCGGTGGTATTCGTCACCGGGTGGGAGGACGGGATGTTCCCGCACATGCGCGCGCTGGACGATCCCACCGAACTCTCCGAGGAGCGTCGGCTGGCGTACGTCGGCATCACTCGGGCCCGTCAGCGGCTGTATGTCAGCAGGGCCATCGTTCGGTCTTCCTGGGGACAGCCGATGCTCAATCCGGAATCGAGATTTCTGCGGGAGATTCCGCAGGAGCTCATCGACTGGCGGCGCAGTGCGCCGGCCCCGTCGTTCAGTGCGCCGGTGAGCGGTGCCGGCCGATTCGGCACGCCGCGTCCGGCGCCGACCCGCTCCGGGGCCGGCAAACGCCCGCTGCTGGTGCTGCAGCCCGGCGATCGGGTGACTCACGACAAGTACGGGCTGGGCCGGGTCGAGGAAGTCTCGGGGGTCGGCGAATCGGCGATGTCGCTGATCGACTTCGGCAGCTCGGGACGGGTGAAGTTGATGCACAACCACGCCCCGCTCAGCAAGCTCTAGCCTCGCGAGAGCGCCGACTAGCGCCGCAGCCGCTGTTTGATTTGCGGGAGAAACGCGAGCACCACACTCGCGACCGGCAACACCCAAAGCGTGTAGACGATCCATGCGACGCGTGCGCCAGCGAGGAATATGCCGCCATAGGTCAGCACCGCCACCAACGCACCGGCCGCGATGAGGTAGCGCCCGAGAGGCCGATGCTGCAGCAGCATGATCACACCCGAGATGGTGGTGATCGCGAACACCAGGGCGAGAAAGGCGATCGCGATGCAGAACAGGCGGTCGGTTCTCCACCACCCGGCGATCAGGTCGGTGGCCACCACGGACGTCGCCCATCCGCTGACGATGCTGACCACGCAGGCGGCGACGGCCGCTCGGTCGTTCTGCTCATAGCCCGGTAGACCCGCAACGCTTCCACGCCGGACCCCGCTGGGGACGCCGTGATAGAGCAGCGGCTGCTGGGGAATATGCGTGGTCGGTGACTCCGGCACTATCGGCAGCGGTCCGCTCGGCGCCCGTCGGATGATCCGCGTCCGCAACTGGGATGACGGCTCAGGTGACTCGGGCGGCGCGGGAGCGGGGGGGTCGTTGGGCGCGGTCACCTCAGCCAGCGTAGTTGCCGACGCTGAGTCCCCGCTTAGCCAGCCATGGGACTGGGTCAATTCTTTCGGTGCCGCCCTGGAGCACCTCGAAATGCAGGTGGGGGCCCGTGGAGTTGCCCCGGTTACCCATGGTGGCTATCTGGTCACCGGCCATCACCCGCTCGCCGACGCTGACCAACGTGGTGTTGACGTGGCCGTAGAGCGTGACGGTGCCGTCGGCGTGGCGCAGCTTCACCCACATCCCGTAGCCGGCGGTCGGGCCGGCGTCGATGACGACACCGTCGGACACCGCATAGATCGGAGTCCCGATCGAGTTGGCGAGGTCGATGCCGGCATGCAGCACACCCCACCGGTACCCGAAGTTGGAGGTGAAGATGCCCTTTGTCGGCATGACGTAGAGGGGTTGCTGCAGTCGCGCCTCGCGTTGCGCGCGATCGTTGGCGAAGGCCACGCCCCTCGCGAGTTCTTCGTTGTGCAGCGCGGCATTCGCCGTCGGTTGGACCGCGATGACCTGGGCGCCGCGAATTGAGTTGATAGCCGCCCCGCCGGTAAGCGCCGACGCGTTGGCGGTAAGCACGGCTTCGGTCTTCGTCGGCTCGGCGTGGCTGGTCGCGGTGTGGGCCGCCGCGGCCGCCGCGCCGGCGGCCATTGCCGAGATCAGTAGCCGGCCCTTGGCCGCGCTGGTCGGCTCCTTACGATGCTGGCCGGCGCGCCGTGTCACGGGAATGACGTCGGTGATCTGCGAGCGATCGAGACGGTGCGCGTCGGTGTCAGTGTCGAATGTCACCGGGGCCGGCACGGCGGTGGGTGCCGCCAGCAATAGCGGACCCAAATCGTCTACGTGGTCCAGGTCGTCGAGCTCGGGAGCCAGCAGGACTTGCGCTTCGTTATCGAAGGTCGAGTCGTTGCTGAAGTCCAGCGCGTCGAGGTCGTGAGAGTCGTCGATGAGGTCGAGGTCGCTGAAGTCGAAGCCGTCCAGCGGAAGGATCTCGGTGACTTCGTCGTGCTGCGGGTCCGTCCGCCGGCCACCCGCTGCGCGACTCACCCTCACCACGCCTGTTGCAACGGCTGAAGGGCGAGATTGACGGTGCTGGGACAAGCTGAAATGTCCTCGTATCGTGACCATAACGTTATCTGGACCCTAGGAAGGTATCCGCTGACCGACGGAACTGGCAACTTGGGGCCAGAATCCCGACCAGATTTGTGATTTGGATCACCCCTGAGGCCCGTCGGTAGGTCCTGTCCTCTCCACATTGGTGGACGCGACAGTGGCAGTGATTCGGTGGGTCGATACAGTGCCACCGTGCGAGTTGCCGATTCCGGCTCGCCCAACTGGAAGGCCTAGATGCAGGCCTAGCAACAAGTCGAGCAAAGACGGTGAGCCCATGGACCTTTTCGAGTATCAAGCAAAAGAACTGTTCGGAAAGCACAATGTACCGAGCACGCCCGGCCGGGTGACCGACACCCCCGAGGGCGCTCGGGCCATCGCCGAAGAGATCGGCCGCCCGGTGATGGTCAAGGCGCAGGTCAAGATCGGCGGTCGCGGTAAGGCCGGCGGCGTCAAATTCGCCGCGACCCCGGAAGACGCCTACGAGCACGCCAAGAAGATTCTCGGCCTGGACATCAAGGGCCACATCGTGAAGAAACTGTTGGTCGCCGAGGCCAGCGACATCGCAGAGGAGTACTACATCTCCTTCCTGCTCGACCGCGCCAACCGCACCTACCTGGCGATGTGCTCGGTCGAGGGCGGCATGGAGATCGAAGAGGTGGCCGCGACCAAGCCCGAACGGCTGGCCAAAGTCCCGGTTGACGCCGTGAAGGGCGTCGATCTGGCGACCGCGCGTTCCATCGCCGAGCAGGGCCACCTGCCCGCCGAGGTGCTCGACGCCGCCGCGGTGACCATCTCCAAGCTGTGGGAGCTCTTCGTCGCCGAGGACGCGACCCTGGTCGAGGTCAACCCGCTGGTGCGCACCCCCGACGATCAGATCCTGGCGCTGGACGCCAAGATCACCCTCGACGGCAACGCCGACTTCCGACACCCCGATCACGCCGAGTTCGAGGATCGCGACGCCACCGATCCGCTGGAGTTGAAGGCCAAGGAGCACGACCTCAACTACGTCAAGCTCGACGGTCAGGTCGGCATCATTGGTAACGGCGCGGGTCTGGTGATGTCGACGCTCGACGTCGTCGCCTACGCCGGTGAGAAGCACGGGGGAGTCAAGCCCGCCAACTTCCTCGACATCGGCGGCGGCGCCTCCGCGCAGGTGATGGCCGCCGGGTTGGACGTGGTTCTGGGCGACGCGCAGGTCAAGAGCGTGTTCGTCAACGTGTTCGGCGGCATCACCTCGTGTGACGCGGTGGCCACCGGGATCGTCAAGGCGCTGGAGATCCTCGGCGCCGAGGCCAACAAGCCGCTGGTGGTGCGCCTCGACGGCAACAACGTCGAGGAAGGCCGGCGGATCCTGGCCGAGGCCAACCACCCCCTGGTGACGTTGGTGCCCACAATGGACGAGGCCGCCGACAAGGCCGCCGAGCTGGCGAGCGCCTGAGAAAGGAACATGACCCCATGGCTATCTTCCTGAACAAAGACAACAAGGTCATCGTCCAGGGCATCACTGGCAGCGAGGCCACCGTGCACACCGCCCGAATGCTCAAGGCGGGCACCCAAATCGTCGGCGGTGTGAACGCGCGCAAGGCGGGCACCACGGTCACGCACGAGGACAAGGGCGGCCGGGTCATCAAGCTGCCGGTGTTCGGCAGCGTCGCAGAGGCCATGGAGAAGGCCGGCGCCGACGTGTCGATCATCTTTGTGCCGCCGAAGTTCGCCAAGGACGCCATCATCGAGGCCATCGACGCCGAGATCCCGCTGCTGGTGGTCATCACCGAGGGAATTCCTGTGCAGGACAGCGCATATGCCTGGGCGTACAACCTGGACAAGGGCGGCAAGACCCGCATCATCGGACCGAACTGTCCAGGCATCATCACCCCGGGTCAGGCGCTGGTCGGCATCACCCCCGCCAACATCACCGGACCCGGTCCCGTCGGGCTGGTGTCCAAGTCGGGCACGCTGACGTACCAGATGATGTACGAACTGCGCGATTTCGGGTTCACCACATCGATCGGCATCGGTGGGGACCCGGTCATCGGCACCACCCACATCGACGCCATCGAGGGCTTCGAGAAGGATCCCGACACCAAGGTCATCGTGATGATCGGTGAGATCGGCGGTGACGCCGAGGAGCGTGCGGCCGACTACATCAAGGCCCACGTGTCCAAGCCGGTCGTCGGCTATGTCGCGGGATTCACCGCTCCGGAAGGCAAGACGATGGGCCACGCGGGCGCCATCGTGTCCGGCTCGTCGGGAACGGCGGCCGCCAAGAAGGAGGCCCTCGAGGCGGCCGGGGTGAAGGTCGGCAAGACCCCGTCGGAGACCGCCGCACTGGCCCGGGAAATCCTCAACAGCCTGTAGGTGCCCTTTCGCGCCGAACAGACGCAGAATCGCACTCCGCGGTGCGAATTGATGCGATTCTGCTGGGGGCACCTCCCGCTTGCGGGGGACTGCTCGCGCTAGACCAGGGCGGCCAGCTTGCCGGCCAGCCGCTCCACGTAGTCGGCGACCTCGTCCTCGGAACGGTCCGGCAGGCCGAACAGCACCTCGGTCACCCCGAGCTCGGCCCAGTGGGCCAGCTTCTCGGGGACCGGCTTGAAGTCCAGCGCCACGATCTGCGGAGCGCCGGCGCGACCGGCTGCGGCCCAGGTGTCCTGCAGCAACTTGACCGGCCCGTCGATGTCGAAGTCGCGGGGTGTGGTTATCCAGCCGTCGGCGCTGCGGGCGATCCATTTGAAGTTCTTCTCGTTCCCGGCCGCGCCCACCAGCACGGGGATGTGTGGCTGCACCGGTTTCGGCCAGGCCCAACTGGGCCCGAACTTGACGAACTCGCCGGCGTAGGCGGCTTCCTCCTGCGTCCACAACGCCCGCATCGCCTCGAGGTACTCACGCAACATGGTGCGGCGCCGCCCGGGCGGCACGCCGTGGTCGGCGAGCTCGTCGGTGTTCCACCCGAAGCCGACGCCGAGGCTGACCCGGCCGCCCGACAGGTGGTCCAGGGTCGCAATGCTTTTCGCCAACGTGATCGGGTCATGCTCGACGGGCAGCGCGACCGCCGTTGAGAGCCGCACCCGCGATGTCACGGCGCACGCCGCGCCCAGACTCACCCACGGGTCCAGCGTGCGCATGTAGCGGTCATCCGGCAGCGACGCGTCACCGGTCGTCGGGTGGGCCGCCTCACGCTTGACCGGGATATGGGTGTGTTCTGGCACGTAGAAGGTCTGAAAGCCGTGGTCGTCGGCGAGCTTCGCGGCTGTCGCCGGTGAGATGCCGCGGTCGCTGGTGAAAAGCACTCGCCCGTATTCCATGCACAGAATTAGAACGTGTTCTACCTGCGGTGGGCAAGTTGCTGCGCTGCCGACGGTCTCGAGCCGGATCGGCAACGCCGGTCCGCGCCGATCGCCCGACAGGCCGGTGGTTCCGGCACCGGCACACCAACGTGCGCTAGCGTGGGTGTTCGATCGCGCCGCAACGCAGGATCTCCGAAGGTGGTTTCGAGGGCGGCGCACCTGCAAGCACAGCGCCGCACCGCGAGTGGCGCCGCCGAGACACTTCAAGGCAATGGAAGCAACAGGAGGAGTAATGACCTACTCGCCCGGCAGTCCCGGATATCAGCCCGCGCAGCCCGGCGGCTCCAATGCAGGCGCCACACCGTCGTTCGAAAAGGATGAGGCTGGGGAAAGCAAGCTTCCGCGGATCTTGAACGTCGCCGTGGTGGGGTTCGGCCTACTGGTGTACATCCTGAATTTCTTTCCGACGTTCGTCGTCAGCGCCGACCTCGGTCCGGGCGGCGGACGGGCCGGCGATGCCGGCACCGCCGTGATCGTTGCGGTGCTGGCCGCGCTCCTCGCCGGGCTGGGATTGCTGCCCAAGGCGAAGAGCTATGCGGGAATCGTCGCGGTGATCGCGGTGCTCGGCGCGCTGCTGGCCATCACCGAACTGGTCAATACGCCCGCAGGTTTCTCGGTTGCCTTGGCGATGTATGTCTTGGTGGGCTGCAGCGTATTGCAGGCGTTCGCCGCCGGTTACGCGTTGCTGCTGGACGCCGGGGTGGTCACTGCGCCGAAACCGCGGCCCAAGTACGACGCGTACGCCCAATATGGCCAATATGGCCAGTACGGGCAATACGGGCAGCAGTACGGGCAGTACGGGCAGCAGCCGTACTACGGCCAGCCGGGTCCGCAGCAGCACCCGGGACAGCAGGTGCACAGCCCGCAGCAGCCTGCCGGGTATGGCTCGCAGTACGGCGGTTACCCGTCGAGCAACGCTCCGACCCAGGCCGCGATCCCGACCACGTCGGCCGGCGGATTCGGCGCTCAGCCCGCACCGCAGTCCGGGCCCCAGGCGACGGCGCCGCAGCATGCAACTAACACGCCGCCCACCGGCTTCCCCAGCTTCAGTCCGCCGCCATCGGCCGGCCCGAGCGCCACGGAGTCTCAGACGGGGTCGGCGCCGACCGATCAGTCGGGCCAGAGCACAGGCGACCAGCCCCAGGGCCAGGAACAACAGCAGTCGTCACCATCTGGGCCGGCGGCGCCGGCCTAGTCTTGCGCTCTCGGGCGTAATCGGGCACGTGCCCCAAAAGTGACACGGGTGGAGGACAACCGGGCGGCGGGCGCTCGTCAGGCGCGCGACCTTCTCCGGGTCGCGTTCGGTCCGGCCGCGGTGGCATTGGGCGTCGTCGCCGCAGTCACGCTGCTGCAGTTGCTGATCGCCAACAGCGAGATGACCGGTGCGTTGGGAGCCATCGCGAGCATGTGGCTCGCGGTGCACCAGGTGCCGGTCTCGATCGGTGGACGCGAACTGGGTGTATTGCCCCTGCTGCCGGTCCTGTTGATGGTGTGGGGGACCGCGCGCAGCTGCGCACGGGCCACCTCGCCGCACTCGTCGTGGCTGGTAGTCCGCTGGGTGATCGCGTCGGCCCTGGGCGGGCCGCTGCTGATGACGGCGATCGCGCTGGCGGTCATCCACGACGCGTCGTCGGTGATCACCGAGCTGGAGACGCCCAGCGCCCTGCGCGCGTTCACCAGCGTGCTGGTGGTGCACGCCATCGGCGCCGCGATCGGCGTCTGGTCTCGGGTGGGACGACGGGCATTGGCGGCATCGTCGCTGCCCAATTGGCTCGGCGATTCCCTGCGCGCCGCGGCGGCCGGAGTGCTGGCGTTGGTCGGTCTGTCCGGCCTGGTGACGGCGGTGTCGCTGGTCGTGCACTGGGCGACGATGCAAGAGCTCTACGGCATCACCGGTTCGATATTCGGCCAGTTCAGCCTCACCGTGCTGTCCGTGTTGTACGCGCCCAACGTGATCGTCGGCACTTCCGCGGTCGCGGTCGGGTCCAGCGCCCATCTCGGCTTCGCGACGTTCAGCTCGTTCACCGTTTTCGGCGGCGACCTCCCGGCATTGCCGATCCTGGCCGCGGCCCCGACGCCGCCGCTGGGGCCGGTGTGGGTCGCGCTGCTCATCGTCGGTGCGTCGTCCGGCGTGGCGGTCGGGCAACAATGCGCTCGGCATCCACTGCCGCTGCTTCCGGCGATGGCCAAACTGGTGGTCGCATCGGTCGCCGGGGCGTTGGTGATGTCGTTGCTCGCATACGGCGGAAGCGGTCGGCTGGGCAATTTCGGCCATGTCGGCGTCGACCAGGGGACTTTGCTGGTCGGCGTGTTCTTCTGGTTCGCGGTCGTCGGCTGGATCACGGTGGTGATGACCGGCGGAATCAGGCGCCGGCCCAGGCGGCCCAGGCGGCCCAAGCCCGCCCCGGCCCCGGCGGCCGATCAACCGGCGGACTTTGCGGAGCTTTTCGATGATCCCGATGACGAGTCCACCCAGGAGGATCAACCTGCTGGCGACGACGACGCGTCGCCGCCGGGCAACGATCCCGAGGAATCGGAGCGCCGGCCCGACTGACCGTCGGTTCCCGCCCGGGCGATCGAGTCCGCGCTGAGCGGGTCGACACGCCGGGCGATGTAGCGCTGGACGCAGACTCGACGCGCCAGGGCGCCGGGCTAGGCTCGCGATGTGGCCGAACCGCTCCACGTGCCCCCGAGCGCGCCGGCGCGGGTGGTGGTGCTGGCATCGGGCACCGGTTCGCTGCTGGCCTCACTGATCGCCGCCGCCGTCGATGACTACCCGGCCCGCGTGGTGGCTGTCGGTTTCGATCGCGACTGCCCGGCCGCCGAGATCGCCGCGGCGGCGTCGGTCCCTAATTTCACCGTCCGGCTGGCCGATTACCCGAACCGCGATGCCTGGGATGCGGCCATCACCGACGCCACCGCCGCCCACTCGCCGGATCTGGTGGTATCCGCCGGCTTTATGAAAATACTTGGGCCACAGTTTCTTTCGCGTTTCACCGGACGTATCGTCAATACTCATCCCGCACTGTTGCCCGCGTTCCCCGGTGCGCACGGAGTGGCCGACGCATTGGCCTATGGCGTGAAGGTCACAGGTTGTACGGTGCACCTGGTAGATGCCGGAACGGACACCGGGCCGATACTGGCGCAGCAATCCGTCCCGGTGCTCGATGGCGACGACGAAGAGACCCTGCACGAACGCATCAAAGTCACCGAACGGCAGTTGTTGGTGGAGGTGGTGGCCGCGATTGCGACCCGCGGCGTCACCTTGGAAGGAAGAAGAGCGGCGATCGGACGAAAGGCGACCCTGGGATGAGCACAGCATGAGCAGCGACGACGGGCATAGTGTGACCAAAAGGCCGATCCGCCGCGCATTGGTCAGCGTGTACGACAAAACGGGCCTGGTAGAACTCGCCCGGGGCCTGACCGCGGCCGGCGTCGAGATCGTCTCGACCGGCTCGACGGCGAAGACCATTGCCGACAAAGGGATTTCGGTGACACACTAAGAGCGCGCCCGCGGCTTCCCCAAGGTGCTCGACGGCCGGGTCAAGACACTGCACCCGGGAGTGCATGCGGGGCTGCTGGCCGATCTCCGCAGACCACAGCAC
>Ga0182041_10001937_pt1 | contig 10603 bp, 10 predicted proteins | sample flu12Cox44000178_FD_125967 | JGI IMG/M metagenome (GOLD analysis project Ga0182041, IMG submission 125967) | Lab enrichment of tropical soil microbial communities from Luquillo Experimental Forest, Puerto Rico - flux8day.12C.oxic.44.000.178 | ecosystem: Environmental > Terrestrial > Soil >...
ATGCTGAGCAACTGGAGAAGCCCTCCTCGTCCCGGCGCGAAATCGCCGGAGCAAGGTGGGCCGTATAACCGGCGACACCGGGAAGTCGGCCGAAGACGAGAGGATGGCGGCTGGGTCCGGAGTCCGCACTTCGCGCGATGCTAAGGGACCGAAAGTTTGCAGACTCTTCGCTGGAGGGAGGTGGATTCGAACTCTTAGTACCGCGGCACGAAAGCCGCGGATTTCCGGACACGAGAGTGGCACGGCCGAATGTGCGGCGCTCAATGCTGGCGTCGGCCGGCCCGGCACTGCAAAACTTCTCCTCCGCCGACCTGGTTCGGGATACAAGGACTAGGTCACAAACACCGCCGCGATCAGCCGTATTCATCTGCTCCAAACCCTCCGGGCACGGCTGGTCGCTGCGGCATTAGGAGACCCTCGATTCTACGTCCGCTCGCCAGGACGTTCCAACGCCATCTCACTCCTGTATCAGGATGTGCATGTCGAAGGGGCCGAGCACTTCGTTCTCACGCCGCCCGGGAAGATTTGGATGTTCAGCCACCATGCGGCCAGCGAACGCGGCCGGAAGACCGTCGGCGTAGAGTGCTCTGACACGGAACCGCAGCTGGTCTTTGGCTGAGGACCCCGGCAGGCAGGTGAGGCCGCCGCCGGTAAATTTCTCCCCGCCTTCAGTGCTGCACCACTGGGGATTTGGACTCGCTGCCGTCGTCGGTACCAGCTCGACCACCACGCTCTGACCCTTTTCGGGACCCTCCTTGATGTCGAGGACTGCTTTGTAGGGTTTGTTCACCCACTCCGTCTTGATCGTGGCTGGGTCGAGCCCCTTTAAGAACACGACGTAGGCTGGGTAAAAGCCGGCCAGAAGAAACTGGCCCGACGTGGCATGCAACGTGAGTATTTCAGCCGCATCCGCCGACATTGCGAAGAGGCCAAATATAAGACCGATTGGCGCCGCCCGCGCTGAGTTCCAAGACTTCATCTCGCCCTCCCACGAGCCCACTCCGTTGGCGCTCCCAGGCGATGCCGCGGGGCTTGACCCGACGGTAGCTGGCCCGCGCTCCCAACAGCGGGCCCGTTAAGCGCCTGTGTTACGCGGTGCGGACGTATCCGTATCGGCGGTTTGACGGCTCGCGCGCCGTCTGCTCGTATTCGGCCTTGACCTGGGCCAGCCGGTCTTCCGAATACGCTGGCATCGGCGTGTTTTCTGCCGCCCTGAGGTTGAGGCCGTAGAGCCGCGCCGAGTTGCCGCCGAAGATCAGTTGCTTGGTCGCGCTGTTCGGGCCACCGAGCGCTGGGAAGCCGTATTTCTTCCGCATGTCCTCGGGGATTTCGAGCCGGCGCATCGCCTCAATCTGCCACTGTGGCGAGCCGTACCACAACGTGTCGCTGCCCCACACCACGTGATCGGCCCCCAGCCCCTTGACGAGAGTGCCGATGAAGGCCGCCGAGAATTTGGGATGCGCCACCGCCGAATTGGCAAAGGACGTGCCGAGTTCGCCGTAGACATTGGTCACCCCGAATTTCTCAGGGATTTCGGCGAGGTCAGTGGCCCACTTAATGCGGCCGCTGGCCTCGAATTCCGCCCACGCCTGATCAGGCAGTTCGAGAAACGGCCTGAGTGCGGAATGGTAGACGACAAAGTTCATCTGCGGCCAATCCTTGGCCGCCTTGCCGATATCCCAGCAGGTCGCATATTCCCAGACCCCTTTGTAGGAGTTCTCATAGTCGGGCGGCAGCAGACCCTTGTGGATGCAGATCGTGGTGATGCCAGCCTTCACCGCTTTTTCGTAGAACGGATACATCAGCGTCTCGTCGTCGAGCCGCCACGGGTATTTGGACGGCGAGAGCGGGTCGCCGATAGTGTAGGATTTCCAGGAATCGGGCTTGTAGACCGCGATCGCCTTGTCGACCTCCTCGCTCCATCCCGGCTGCTTTGGCGTGATCACCGTGTGCGCAAGCATGCGGCGTGACCCGGCAAAGTCGTTAATCACGTTGCGTGCCTTGACAATGTCTTCGTTCGACAGTAGCCACCACGTCGGATCGTCGAACGGCGCGCCGCTCAGTAAAGTCATGCTGGTGTCGCTGTCGTAGTAAAGTTCCTTGATGTAGTTCTGGAACTTGTACCGCGCCAAGGTGACGCCTTCCTTTTTCAGAACGGGGTTCCAATGCTCGGCGGCGAATTCACCGAGGCCCAGCAACTCCTTATGGGCGAAGTCGTCCCGCACGAAGTGGGTCTGGTCATCGAAGATGAACTGTCCGCCAAGGGTCTGTGCGCGCGCCAGCATCATCTCCGGCTCGCGAGCTTCGGCTTCCTCGACCTGGAACACGTCGACGCCGTAAACCTGCTTCATGGCCAGAAAGGCGGCAGCCATGCCGCAGCTCGTCCGTAGGAATTTCCGGCGGTCGAGGCCAAGCCGCTTGCCATTCTCGTCGGCGAGCTCCATCGTCCGCCGCTCGACGCGTTTTTGAAGCTCGCTTTGCGGCGGCGGCAAATATTCGCCGTTCGACACGATCTGGGTTGGGATCGGGGTGTCAGCCGACGCAGTCTCAGCGCCTTCGACCAAGCGCTGCTCTCGTTCACTGAGCCAACTTGCCATGGGTTTCGCTCCCTTGCTGGTGTCCGTTAGATGAACTCACCCGTGTGGCGGTATTCGCCGACTGTTTATTGAGGCTAAGCATAACCCCTGAGGCGGATTACCGGCAATTGGATAGTGTGCGTCCCGCGGAGTCCCGCTCCCCTTCGCCCCACCTTCTGGAGCTGATCACCCGCCCAGCTGATGCCGCGATCCGTCGGGAAGGGTCGCCAGGACCAGGGCATCCGGAAAGGCCGCGAGCAACCGCCCGCTGCATTCCGTCGGCGTCACCTAGAGTGCTGTGGACAGCGCGTCGGCCACCATTGCGCTGACCGCGACGACCGAGACGGCAATGTAGTGGCCGGCACTCGCTCCGGTCATCGGATCGAAGAGATGATGATGTCGACCTGTGGCTTCAAACTTGGTGCCGTAACCGCCCGAGGTGGAGATGCACCGGTCGGCGAGCTCCAAGGTGACAGCGACTCGTTCGGATGCCAGCGGATCGGTGAGGGCAATCCGCCATGCCTGCCCGTCCGGGCGGCACCCGACCAGCAGGATCTCGCTTCGGCCCATATCGGCGAGAACCCGGTCGCAACCATTGACGCGAAGGATGTCCGCGATCCGGTCCGTCAGATAGCCCTGCGCTATCCCGTTGAGCGTCAAACCCATCCCCGGGCGAGCCAGGCTGATACGCCGGAACGCAATGTCGACCCCTTGCCAGTCGACCAGCGCCAGAGCCTCTGCGATGGCCCTCGGCTCGGGCCCTTGCGGCGATGGCGAGGCGGAGCCGAAGAAATGCGCCGCGTAAACGTTCCATAGTGGCTGCACCGTGACGTCGAAGGCACCGCCGCTCAATTCGGAGAAGCTCTGACATTCCGAAAGCAACGCCAGCAAATCATGGGATGGGGCCTCGAGATATCCGTGGCAATTGAGGCGAACGATCTCGCTGTCGTCTCGGTATAGGCTGAAGGCCTGCTCCAACCGTTCGATTTCAGCAACACATTGCGCTACCGCTCGCTCCGCAACCCTGCGGTCGGGGTGGTAGAGCAGAATATAGGAGGGAGAACCGATGCCGTCCCTTGCCAGCGATGCAGAGGCGTCTCGCTTCTCGGTTTGTCTCTGGACAGCACCGGCGGCAGCCCGGCGACAGCGCCGAGAATGGTGATGACGCGCCGGCGGGAAAACATGCTTCGCCCACCGCTCATCGGCGCTCAGCCTCGCTCCAGCCGCCGTGCGGAGGGGACGAGGAGCCTGCCGTCCCGCGCAACACCGATGCCCGCTCGGTGCGACGCTTGCGGCGGGCGATCATTGGCGGGCAAATCCGGTCGTCGGCGTAAGTGACTTGGCAGTCGAGGCAGTAAAAGCATTCGTTCATGTCGATCTCGCCGCTCCGCTTGATCGCGCCGACCGGACAGACGGTCTCGCAAATCCGGCATCGCGTGCCACACTCGGGATGTCGCTTCAGCCAATTGAACATGCGGACGCGACCGAATATCGAGAGGCCGCCGCCGAGCGGGCACACGAAGCGGCAATAGAACCTTTCGACAAAGACGCTGGCCGCGACCAGCGCGAGCGCATAGCCGACCATCGGCCATTCAGTCATGAACCGGAAAATGATGGCGGCCTTGAAGGGCTCGACCTCCGCCCCGCGCATCGCCAGGTCCCACGAAAAGAACGAGACTGCGACAAGACCCAGAAAGAGCAGGTATTTCACGGCGATCAGCCGCTCGTGCAGCGCTATCGGGATGCGGATCTGGTGGACCCGGAGCCGCCGCGCCGCCATGCTGACCAATTCCTGCAGCGCGCCGAACGGACACAGCCAGCCGCAAAACAAGGCGCGCCCCCACAGAAACAGCCCCGCGAACGAAAAGGCTGAAAGGATCGTGATCAGCGGATCGACCAGGATGAAGTCCCATCGGAAGTCTGTGAACAGGGCGTGGATACCCGTGATCACATTGACCACTGTGAGCTGGGCTCCGGCGTACCACCCCAGCCAGACCAGTGTCCAACTGAGGAAACCGATGCGGACCCAGCGATGGAGGCGCGGGCGGCGGGTCACAAAATTCTGCAGGAACAGGATCACGGTCAGCGTCAACAGCGCCACCCCGAGGACGGCGATCTTGACCGGGTGACCGCGCCAGATTTCCCGCCAGTCGACGCCCGCCGTGGCCGCGGTAGCCTGGCCGCCGGCCCGAGGTTCCGTTGCCTCGTCCTGCTTGTGGCCCCCACCAGCGTCGGCCGCGACCTGCAGAACGTAGGCATCGGGCACATGATAGGGAAGGTTGAAGCTGACAAAGCCCTCCCGGCCGGCTGCGGTCGAGCTGGCAACCAGCAGGTTCACCCGGAACGGGCGGATCGGGTCGAACTCTCCGTGGCCAGGCAAGAAAACCAGCGCCCGCTCAGTGAGGTCGGGAGGCTTATCTGCGTGCAAGAATGGCAACGTCTTGATCTGGCGCGCCCGGAGGCGGATCGTCTTCTCACCCTGGACAATCTCGACCCGGTCGAGGACGTCGCTCTTCTCCCACTCGTCGCCGAGAAACGAATAAGGCCCCTTGGCTGCCAGCAGCATGATCTGATCGTCGACGTCGCGGCCGGCAGTGTATTGGTCGTACCAGGTCTTGCCGAGGATGTTGACGCCGATGCCAGCGGGGGTGAGGAGCGCTGTGTAGAAGTCGATTAGGACAACATCAGGTGCGGCCGCCGGGTTTCCGCCTGTCGCCTTCGTCCCGCCCGCGCCACCAAGCTTGTCTGCGACAGCTTGCTTTAGGACGCGCAGATGACCAACGGCACCGACGGTCTCCAGCTCCGGCCAATCAGCCGGGGCAAACCGGTCGACGTCGAGACGCGCTGTGCGGCTCCCGACAGGCGGGAGGATTCCCCGGCTGCGGGCAACGATGCGCGCGCCGCGCACGATCGCGTCGCTCATCAGCACCGAGCTCGTGGTCGCGCGCGAAACCGCGTCCACTTTGGCGGCGTCGGTGGTCCCGGGGGCTGCGCGCTGGGAAAAGCTTTCCTGGCCCAGAACAGAGGAGGACAGCTTGATGACGACGTCAACTCCACTGCGGACGTCGAGACCTTTGTAGTTTTCGGTGAACCGATGGAAGTCTTCGTCATTTAGCCCGAGGATCGCAATCGGCTCGGTATGATGGACGACCCGGGCCCCGGTTATGTGTCCGCCAAGGTCGATCCCGACGAGGAGGATCAGGGGCCGGTTGGAGAACCCTTTCGACTGTGTCGCGTCCCAGGTCGAGAATAGATAACCGACCTGCCGACCCTCCTTGTACACCGCCGCCGAAGGGGGAACGCCACCGACCTCTCCGACCTTCTCGGAGCCCGGAAACAACATCTCAAGTATCGCCGGGGTCAGGTATTGGGTAACGGTCTCTCCCCCTGTTAGCGGCTCGTCACCCATTGCCGGTGCACGACTAGTCGCCAGAGTTCCTGCAACCAGGACCACGCAGCTCAACACTACCGCCTTGATCCAGCTTCCGGCCATGTCGGCTGTTCCCTTCGACCGAGAATACCGTCTTGTCGCATCGCGCCGCCTCAGACCGGATGCGGTTATCACAACCACGCCCTCGATGACGATGCCAAAATCGACGGCGCCGAGAGCAACAATTTGGCTGGAATGCATTCATTACTTGATTTTGAATTTGGGCCCAACAGCGTTTGAGCCTCCCGATACGGATTCCCACGGAGCCGACCTCAACGGGTATGATTCGCCGCTGGAGGGCTGGAGGGAGATGGATTCGAATCTTCTTCTAGTACCGCGGCACGAGAGCCCGGATTTTCCGCGCGGGAAGCTGGTCATATCGCATTTTTCGGATTGCTTGTGGCGGCTCGGTGCGAGCACGGCCACCTTCCTGCTGCCGTAAGCGGCGGCGACGCCGAGCCCGACCGAAATGGCCCCGCCGACCTCGACCGCGCGGTCGACCGACACGGTCAAGCCAACCGAGACGCCGACCGCCGAGGCGGCCCCGGACCAGCAGCCCGGCACCGCATCCCAGGGGCGCTGTGCCCGACGACCGACCCGACCAGCGCTGATCCGCCCGACCCGGTCGGGCAGCGAGCGGGGCAGCCACCCGTGAGCTGGGACCTGATCGAGGTGGGCGCGCGACACCGCGCCCCACCCACCGGCCGGGCCGCGTTTGCCCGGCGCCTACTTGACGCGATTGCCGACCCCGGTCTGGGCGTGCGCGTCACCGCTGACGTCCGCCTCTGACGCAAGCGGCGGGTGCTGCTCGAACAGGTTCTCGAGCGCGTCGTGCTGGCTGCCCATGTCTGGATTGAGTCACGGGCGGTAAAACTCCAAATGAGTATATTTTCTCCGAATTTACCCCAGGTAGCGGACATTGTCAGGAGCGCGTTTCACCATTGGCAAGCCCCTCGTATTGCGGATCACTGCATTCTCGGTCCGAGCAATTCCAGGCCGAGCTCTGACCCAGCAATGCCACGAGATCATCCAGAATAGACTGGCTTTGGTTCGCGAAGAGAGCGTCAGTGTGGGTCACCGGCAGCAGCCGCCGCCGGGTCATTCAGGAGAACCCACCCATGCGCATCTACATCATCGGCGATGACGGAATCACGCTGTGCCGGGAGGCCCCGGCCACTGTCAATGACGGCGAGATTGCCGTCGCGTCGAAAGCGGAATTGCAGGCGGCACCGCTCAGCGGCCCGCCGCTCCGCTGACGTAACCAGATTGACCGCGCCCGCGTACCGGAAGTTAGCGAAGAGTCGTGCGAACTTTCGGTCCCTGAGCCAGCGCGCGACATGCCCTCCAAGCGCCATTGTGTTCGTCGAGTTTGGCTCGGTTGTCGGCGCAGTCGAGTGCGCTTTGGGGCTGCAACGGCTGACGGCAAAGCGGAACGCCGCAGTCGCAGACGAGCGCCGCATGGAATGGTTAGCACCCCGTCGCCGGTGGTCTTGACAATCCGCCCGCCGTGCTGGGCGATCAGTGGATCGGCGGCCTCGCGATGCTTGCGCAAAGCCTGAACCGTCCCGACCTCGTCCTCCCCCATCAGTCGCGAATAGCCGGCTATATCCGCAGCAACGATGGCGGCGAGCCGACGGGTGGTGTTCATTCCTCGGACACCCCCGCCTTGCGCAGGCCTTCGAGAAGGCGTTCGCGAATTTCCCCGATGTGCGGAATGTTGTCGCTTGCCCAAGCAAGCGTGAAATCCGGTCGCACGCGGAGCAGCTCGGCCAGCGCTTCTGCCGCCGTGTCTTGGGGCCCCTGCATACCTGCTGCGGCAACAAGATGCATGTGGACCCCTAGAGCCTCTGGGTATTTCTCGACCGTCTCGCGAGCCTTGGCGAGGCAGTCGTAATACTCGCCAGCGATGAAAGGGGCGACGACCATAACACCTGAGGCGTATCGATCGACAAGCCGATCATTCGGGCTCAACCTCAACGCGTTCTCTGCGCTGCTAACCGCTCCCTCGTGCAGTCCCTGGGCAGCCAGCGGCAGACCAAGAAGAGCATGAGCCAGCGCAAAGTTCGGGTTCAACTCCAGCGCCCGACGGTAGGCTCGGACCGCGTCGCCGTGTCGACGCACCCGCCAGAGCACCATGCCGTGAACCAGATGTGCCCAAGGATCGCGTTCGTCGAGGTCGAGCGCGGTTCGCGCCGCAGTGTTGGCCTCCACCGCAACAGTCGTGACGTCACCTGACCAAAGCGTCCTGCGCGTAATCACCCACGCGAACAAGCTGTGGGCTTGGCCGTAACCGGGCGATATTTCGATGGCACGCCGGCACAGCGCTTCGGCTTCCGTGTTTCTTGCGCGCGTGTCTTGCGAGATCAGTGACAGCGCGCGGATCACACACTCCCATGCGTCGAGGCTCTCGGGCGTTTTGCGATGGCCACGGAAGCGCTCGGCCGCGTAGAGCTGCGGCTCTATCGCCGCCACTACCCGCTCGGTTATCTCGTCCTGCGTCGCGAAGATGTCGGTGAGCTCGCGGTCATAGCGCTCCGCCCAGACGTGGTTACCGGTAGCGGCTTCGACCAGCTGCGCGGTGATGCGGACGCGATTGCCAGCCTTGCGAACGCTGCCTTCGAGAACATACCGCACCCCCAGCTCGCGACCGACCTGCTTCACATCGACGGCGCGGCCCTTGTAGGTGAAAGTACTGTTTCGCGCGATGACGAAGAACCAGCGCAGTCTCGACAGCGCCGTGATGATTTCTTCGACCATCCCATCGGCGAAATATTCCTGTTCGGGATCGCCGCTCATGTTCGAAGAGGAGCTGTATCTTATCCCGATTTCGGGGAAGGTCGCGCTGGTAACCGTCGACGACTCCGCACAGGCGTTCAAGGATGTGCCGGTATTCACACGGGGATTGCTGAGCCGTTCGCGACGGAACGCGCCATAATTGCCAGCTTGGCCCATATGAGGCTTGGGCCCAGTATCAAACCATCTGTTCTCGCGTCTTGTGGCTCACATTTCTGATCGCCCAAGCTGCACCTAAATAAAAATCTATAAGGCACGCAATTCCGGTAGAATAGATAGGACTGCCTCCACATCGACGGAGCTGGAACGGCCATGCACAAGCCGGTTCCGGATCGTTACTGCTTTCTTGAAGGCGTCGATTATGCCGGTGGGGATCGATGGTGGTTGATCTCCGAATCGGTTTCGTACAGGGATGGTAGGAAGGAACCCGTCAGCATATCGATCAGGGGCGGGGAGGCGACGTTCAGCAATAGCCAGTTACATTCCGGGACCAATTGAGCGACGAAGCGTTTGAACCCAACTTCAGCAGCTGCAACGGCAACGATAATCGCACTGCGCGGATTGGCCCGCGCGAGCTCTTCTGCCTCATGAAATAACTCGTGACCGATGGGCTCGGTCTGATTACTAAACACCATTTGCTCGATTGAGCCCGCAAGTTCAGAGGACCAGGGGTGAAACGAGCTCATCGAGTCATGTACGATGCGAATCACGTCGGACACGGGCTTCCACTTGATATTGTCGAGAGACCAATCGAAGCTCTTAAAGTTCCGGATCGGATCGTGATGGCTAGGTGCTCCTTGTCGCCAGCGCACAATCCGAAGAGTGACACTGATGAGCTGATGCATCTTCTCATAGGCGTCATTTACCGCCTGTTTGTTGATCGAGAGTGTGCTGGTCTCCCTCGCTTCTCTTTCGAGACGCGGCCGGATCTCCCGCAAGTATAACGCTTCACAAAGTCCGGCCCCCGCTTCGTAGCCAACTTCGTCTCTGGGGAGCCCCCGCAAGGACAAACTGAGATCAACTTGGGGATCGCGGATCGTCAGCACATGCCCGTTCAGATGCGTATCACGAACAATGTAGGCTAGACGGAAATAAATGGGTGAAGCTCCTCGGCTCATTGTGCTACGGGCTTACCGGAGCGGGATCGCCATAGCCTACACTTGGCCGTGAACCTGGGCAATCGGTTGCCATCCGCCGCAGCCCAGCCTCCCGCCGACCCCACGCCGTCACCCCGCCGCGTCGGCAATTCAGTCGAACCGCATCTGCGCAGGCTAGTGAGATGGTCGAGTAGCGACACCCCTGACGGACCGCACCTCGATCGGATCGCGGCACGGTGCGCCTCGTGACTCGCACCGGGCTTGACTGGACGCACAAATATCCGGTGATCGCAGCGGCCGTGGCCTCGTTCGGCCAGGCTTATCTCGACGGCGAGCTGTGCGGTGTCGGCCCCGATCATGCCGCACACTTCATTCACCGACCCGACGACACCCCCCGATGCTCGTCCCCGTGAGAGCATCGAGATCAGAACCCTCGTCTTCCACCACGCCTGAGGCCACTGCGCGGCCCGCCGCAGGTATCGTCGGCCCGGCCACAATGATCCCGAGCGCGGGTCGCGAGTACCGAAATGCATCGGGCGGGAAAACAGACTCGTGACTCGCGGCGCTTGGCTTCAGCAGGACCGCGGTGCAGCTCGCGCTCGCCGGCGCCGCCTCGGTTTGCCGCCCCGGCCACGTCGGATCGGGATTGCTCCGGAGGCACGGTACCGCATGGCCCGTTATGCCCTGATGTACGGCGCGGCCGCCTC
>Ga0182041_10001940_pt1 | contig 10596 bp, 7 predicted proteins | sample flu12Cox44000178_FD_125967 | JGI IMG/M metagenome (GOLD analysis project Ga0182041, IMG submission 125967) | Lab enrichment of tropical soil microbial communities from Luquillo Experimental Forest, Puerto Rico - flux8day.12C.oxic.44.000.178 | ecosystem: Environmental > Terrestrial > Soil >...
ACGCTGGATGCGCGACCAAGCCGATCGCCTCAACGATGGTCCAAGCCCGGGGATTGCTGACGGTTAACCGGACGCTATGAATGACAATACCAATAGTAGCGCCGCCATAACCGACCTGTTCTCACATAAGTGCTATACCTGGTTCGCAACAGGTTTTGCCTTTTAGCGCTGTCATACTCTTGCTTGGAAACGGCAACACACTTTTTATCAGGGGCCTGCTGTGCATTCACGGGTGAAAAAGAAAGTGTGATTAGCATTAACCCACACATGAAGGTCCACACGAAGGGCCAAGCAGTTGTGGCGCCATGGAGAGGCGTCATGAACCGGCACCATTTCATTCGATCACCTCATCCGCGCGCAGCCTTATTTTAAAGCGACGCAAACGCGTTGTCAGGTTAGCGCTCGACATTGGCTTTGTACCATTTGCTATACGTTTTTGGGAGAATCTGGCGTTTTGTCGCGATGTCCGCTTCTCTAATCGGCCGGTTTGGGTCAAGCGCTTTCAGACTATTCACCAATGCTGGGTTGATGTCGCTTGCAGGATCAATATCGGCGCCTAGGTGCTGATAATTTCGATCCGATGCGACGGCGCGATGGCGTTTGCCGTGCGTAAAAAGTAACTGTAACGGAACCCCTTTGAGTTGCCGAGCAAAGCAACGCGCGTCAAAGTGAAAACGAAAAATGGAATCGTCCTGAAAACCGTCCGCCAATAATGCGACGACTGCTCGGCCGGCAGCGATTCAACGCTTATAGTGTACACCCTCGCACCCTGGCCGAGATAGCCGCGCCGCTGACAAACCGAATAAAGTCGATTACCAGCGAATTTCTTTTGAAATCGGTAATAACGATTCCGTAATCGGAATGACGTCTAAATTTGGCGTCAGTACCTTCACCTCGTTCACCAGTTACGGATGCTAGTTTCCGAGGCTGATGCGGAAATTACTACGGAAGGGCTGACAATGATTGATCATCGGTTTTGGAAGGATCGAGGGGCGCGTATGATTTTGCTCGTTGCGCGGGCAAACATCGCCGCTGCAGCGCTGTACATGGTCGGAGTCGCAGCGAGCTACGCAGCTTCGCCCCAGCCGGTAGATCAAGGCTCGTTTGCACATCGCGCTGGCGACCAAACCCTCTCCGTAACAATCGCGTTAAAGTTGAAGGATGTGGCCGGTGCCGAGGCTATGATGCGCCGGATCGCCACGCCAGGCGATTCACTGTACCAGCAGTTTATGACTCCCGAGCAAGTCCAGGCACAATTTGGTCCAAACGAGAATACGGTCGCTTCCGTCGTCGCTTGGCTCCATGGCCAAGGACTAACGGTCGAAAGAACGTCGGCTACGACGCTCAAAGCGACCGCCGCGACGACAACCATGGAGCGGGTGTTCGGGACGAGCCTGCATCAATTCCAGATGCCGGCGACTGACAAGGTGCCAGCCTTGACATTCCGCTCTCCCATCAATCCGCCGGTACTACCGGCTGAGATCGCGCCGGCGGTGTGGGCGGTGTTCGGTCTCTCGACCAAGCCTGCCTTTCGCCCGCATTTTCGCCAAGCTCCAAGCAGCCTTGCCAATAAGGCCGTCCAGTGGAGCGTCAACCCCTCCGTTGATGCGGCGGTGCTCAATCCACCGGGGTATCTGACGGTGACCGATTTTGCCGCCCGTTACAACGTTAACCCCCTCTATAGGCAAGGCGTCACTGGCCGGGGCCGCACGGTCGGCATTGTGACGTTGGCGAGTTTCACTCCAAGCGATGCCTTCACCTATTGGAACTCGCTCAATCTGAAGGTCGATCCAAATCGGCTCACCATAGTCAATATCGATAATGGGCCGGGGCCGCCGAGCGATGCATCTGACTCTTCGGAGACGACGCTCGATGTCGAGCAATCCGGCGGCGTCGCCCCAGGCGCGAATATCATCGTCTATCAGGCGCCAAACACCGATCAAGGTTTCCTCGATGCCTTCGCTGCAGCAATCCAAAGTAACAACGCTGATTCGATATCCGTCAGCTGGGGCGTGTGGGAGTTGTACTATCACGAGTTATCTTTATCTGGAGTTTTTGCGGACCCCTTCTCTGGCCAACTCGTCTCCTTCGCACAAGCGACTCATGAACTCTTCATTGAGGCGGCACTGCAGGGCCAGAGCCTATTCGCGGCGGCAGGCGATTTCGGCGCCTTCGACAGCTTCGCGGCTTTTCCGCCGGCCTACTTCTCATTCCCGCTAAGCGTCGATTTTCCTGCCGCCGACACAGCCATAACTGCGGTGGGTGGCACCACCTTGCCCGTTACGCTGAACGTCGTGGCGGCTGCCACCGGCACCAATTTTTCGATCAATGTCCCGACAGAACGCGTTTGGGGCTGGGATTATTTAAAGCCACTCTGCGATGCACAGGAGCTTGATCCAATCAGCTGCGGCATCTTTCCGGTTGGTACCGGCGGAGGCGTTAGCGTCTTTTCGTCAGTGCCATTTTATCAGGCGGCAACCGCAGGCGTGCAAACGAGCCAGCCGGGCCAAGCGCTGATCTATGAAGGCACGACTACCATCTTCGCCCTTCCGGCTGGATTCCGTGGGCGCAACGTGCCAGATGTTTCATTTAATGCTGATCCACTCACGGGATATACCGTATTTTATACGTCTGACGTGTTCGGTTTTGAGGTTCGAAACTTTGATGGTGGCGCAAGCTTCGTCGCTCCGCAGCTCAATGGTGTTACCGCTCTCTTGACTCAGAATGCCGGACACCGGCTCGGTCTGCTCAACCCGCTGCTCTATAGGTTGGGGTCGCTCGGCGGCTCTCATAATCAGAATGGCATATTAAACACCATATCCACCGGCGATAACTGGTTTTATTCGGGACGTAACGGCTATAGTCCTGCGGCCGGCCTCGGCACGATAAATGTGACTAACCTGGCTAACGTGCTCAAGTAAGAAACGAGTGCTTGGTGCGTAAATCCTCATGGCGAGCTGCCACGTGCGATCTTTGTGCATACAGCAAGAGCCGGCAGCCAATGTCCGCTTCTGGGGTATTGGTCTCAACGGGTCACCGCAACACCTATCTTGAACAGACAAGATGGAGTGGGTGATGCGTCCAGGTATCCGTATGTAAGGTCAAGTCACCGCGCGTTCTGAATTGCGCTCATCACGGTTTCGCCGCCATGCTTCTTACAATAGTTTCCGACGGCCTTCCTAGCACACCATTGCTTAACGCTGCGATATTTCTCGCAAATCATTGAGGCCAACCCAGACGTAGCCAACTTTCTGATTGAACCAGTCGCTCATCCAAGCGGAGAACATACGAGTTTCGTCTGGCAACATAGCCAGATTGTTCGCGCAGGTTACTTGTCTCGAGCGTAACCTGTGTGTGACCTAGCCTGGGTAGGCTTGCTGTTGCAAGAGCCAAACAAAAATCAGTTTGCGCATGGGTATTCTCCAATTGAAAACATAAGTGAAACTGCAGCCGATACGGCTCAGTGAAGGTCTTCAGCAGAAGAGAATCCAGATTACTTAGATTAAATGCGCTTGGCGCAACCACTGAAGGATCTCAATCGACCTCGGAAGGGGCTCGCTTTAGGCTACGAAACGTCCGTTTGGGTCACAGCAGACATAAAAAACGTGTCCGCTACACGTCAGATTTACCCCGATTAGCGACCACCAAAGCGGATAGGCCGCCTCAGTTGGCGGCTTCTTTCTTTTCGTTCCAGATTGCTAGTCGCCCTCTCAAGGCCGTCAGGCGCGGTTTGCAGGAAGCGGTGCTTCCGTTGCATCGCTGAGCGTCTCCGGTCCACACCACTGTGTTCTGACGAGGTCGCTATCAACCGGGCCTGGCGTCCAGTTTCCGGCCAGTGGCGTAAGCTTTACGTTTGGCAGTAGGCCAAGTTGCAAGGACTCATCGAAATAACGCATTGCGCGCTCGCTGAGATCAATGACCCGGCCCGGCGCAAGAGGCCCGACATCATTGATCTTTACGATTACCCTCTTGTTGCCGCTTTCCACCAGTGCATAGGTAGGCCGATAGTTTGTGCGGTAGCCGACCTTACCGAACTGCTGACGTAACTCAGTTTGGATTGCCGCAGTCCACTCATCGGGGTCATACAGCTCGCCGGACGCAGTTAAAGTGTCACCCGATTCAAGATAGGGATTGTACCATGAAGCGATCCCCACAACGCCCACCGAAGCATTGAACTCCGTAGGTAACGTTGCAGAACTGAAGCTACTGGGAGAGGCTCTCCCAGATTGATTGCGAAAATCTTTCTCTTCCACACTGACAGATGTGCGGGGGTCGTGCGTCGCTAACGAGTTGGCGTAGACACGATTACCAGCAACACAAAGAATACAGAATGCAAGCAGACTTGCACCAATGAACGCAATGCCGGGATTGCCATTGCGTGAGAAATAAACGCGGCAAAATATTTGAGGAGGCTGTAAACCAGATATTGTCACTGGCGTCTAACCTCATTAGTGAAAGAAATTGTTTTCTGAGAAGCATTGAAAACCACTGCCTTTAAAGGCCGAGTGAAAGGCCATTCAGAAAAGATCTGATAATTTTATGCAAATGTGTGGGGTTGCCACCGACGTCCAGATAACTAAGGCCTTTCAGTTGGTGGTCCCTTTTATTTTTTTCGGCTTCACTTTCTCAAAATCCTTCTACTTTTCGTAGCGACAGTTGCTTTCCCCTAATAAATAAGCCGTCAGGCGGGATGTGGGTGCCTGACGGCTTCGCACCGGAGGTTTAGAAAATTGGAAGATTGCCTAGTGCGAACCCTAAGGAAGCCGCCAACACAGCAAATAAATGTTGAGCGTCTAGTCCAACTATTTAATATATTCGTTTTTAGTGAAGTATAAGGAGTCGCATCGCGAGGAGTGAAGGCTTGAACAATCGACAGCCGAACCGGCGTGAATTCAATGAACTTTGCATCGTGCTTGGCTCATCGCTCGCTGCAGCCAGTACAATGTTTGCGTTGTCCTCACGCGCATCGGCTCTTGATGCGATTAAAGACGCAACTCCGGCCGGTCCAGGGCGCAGAGTAAAATTCCCGGACGGCACCACCGTCCCAACGCTCGGGCAGGGCTCATGGCACCTCGCACAACGAAGACATCCCGATGCTCTTGAGGAAGAAGCACTGCGCACTGGCATCTCACTTGGGATGACATTGATCGATACGGCGGAGATATATGGCGACGGCCGCGCTGAGAAATTGATCAGCCACGTGATTGCCGGTCAGCGCGATCGCGTATTCATAGTCTCCAAGGTATGGCCTACGCATACAGGCGAAAATGGTATCGCGCGCGCTTGTGAGGCGAGCCTTGCCCGTCTCGGGACTGACCATCTCGATCTCTATCTCCTGCACTTTCCAAATGGGGTCACCGACCTTGCCGGCGTTGTGACGGCGTTTGAAAATTTGCGTTCGGCGGGAAAGATTCGCGCCTGGGGCGTGTCCAATTTTAAGGTCCGCGACATGGAACGCTTGTTCCATCTTCCACAAGGTAACCGCTGCGCGACTAATCAGGTCCTCTACAACCTCGGCGACCGCGGCAGTGAACATGACCTGCTGCCGTGGTGCGCGCGGCATGGCTTACCGGTGATGGCCTACTCACCGCTCGGCGGCCCTGGCGCCGGCTTGCTGCGTGATCCTACGCTTGCCCGTATTGCTGCAGCCCGCGGTTGCTCGGCAGCGGCTGTTGCCCTGGCCTGGACCATGCGCAGTGGTAATGTCATTGCGATCCCTGAATCCGGTTCGCCGGCTCATGTAAAGGACAATGCCGTCGCACTCTCGCTCACACTGACACCGCAGGAACTTCAAGCACTGGATGCAGCCCATCCGATGCGCAGCTAGAACCTTTTCCGCGTTGAGTCATGCGCGGACATTGAGGCTCGTACTTGCGATATCCGCTTTACCCTCAGAAGCGAACATCCGGCGGTGCGAGTGAGGCGTCCGGTAAGGGACAGAAGAGGATACACGCGCTCGGCGTAATTCGATCACAGAGTCCGCCTGGTACCCCTATCTCTCTCACCACGCGATAGCCTTGCCCTCGAGGGCGGCAAGCAATTTGGCGTCGTGTCCGTAGATATCCTGGCGGAAATTCGCGACGCCGTCTTCGGCCCAGGCTGTCAGGTATGTGATGTGAATGGGTAAGGGCTCACGCAAGTTGACTGTAGTGGTCTTGGCAGATGCAACAACGTCATTGATCCGATCGTTTGTCCATCCCTGGACACCGCCCACCCGAAGAACCTGTTCGGCAAGTTCGAGAGGTTTAGATAAGCGAATGCAGCCGTGACTGAAGGCACGCACGTTGCGCCCAAATAGACTGTGCGCCGGGCTATCGTGCAGATAGACATTGTGTGGATTTGGAAACATGAATTTCACACGGCCAAGCGCATTGTTGGCGCCTGGCCGTTGCCGCAGTTCATATGGAAAGTGCCCGCCCCCAACGCTGGACCAGTCAACTGACGCAGGGTCTATCACCTGATCGCCCCGAACAACTTCAAAACCTTGCGCGGCCAAGCTTGCCGAATTCCTTCGAAGTGCCGGCAATTCCTCATTGACCGCGATGCTCGGCGGCACGTTCCAATATGGGTTGAACTCAATGAACCGAATACGATCACTGAAAACGGGCGTTCGGTGGTAGGGCTTGCCGACAACAACGGCCATGCGTTCTTCGACTTCACCCGCATTTATGCGACGCAGTTCAAAGTCGGCAATGTTTACGATCAAATATTGTTGCCCTAAGTCCTCAGGCATCCATCGCAAGCGCTCCATTGCCAGGATGATGCTGTTGATGCGTTCCTGTACCGGTATATTCATGGCTACGACAGTCGTAGACCCGATGACTCCATCGACATCGAGGCCTTGACGGGCCTGGAAGTGCTTTACTGCCTCGACCAACGCATTGTCGTACACTTGCCCCTCAGTTGCGGCGACTTCGGTTCTGGCACCGTCGGTCAGCGAAAGTCTGGCACGAATGGCGGGCACGCGCGGGTCGGTCATACCAGGCCGAAGGGTGTCTCCCAGCGGGACCGCGCTCCAGCCGCCTTTAGCCGCAAGCGCCCGGTACCTCGCAAGAACCGCGCGAAGTGTAGCGTAGCTGGGGCTTGCCGGCTGCCACTCATCGAAAAAACGATCAATGTCAGCGACACTCGCAAGGTTCTTGAGTGCCGACAGCTGGTCGATGGTGCGACCCTCAATAAAGAAATCCGGATCGATTTTGCTCGGCAAGAAGCGGCCGACTTTGAGGTCTGACGCGTATTCAAGAAATGCTGCCGAAAAATACAGTTCGACGATCGCGAGGCCCCGCTTGTCGGTCGATGGCCCGGCCGCATTGAGGGTCGCAAGTTGCTTGCTTGGATAGTCATTTGGGTCGAGGCCATCGGCCTCAGCATTCTTCAGGCGCAAAATGAATGCGTTTGTACGGTTGCTCCCGAGCCAAAGCAGTTCGCCCCCAAAAGTCTGGTAGTAGGCCTGCAATGCGTCATGGCGCTGCCTTATTGGAAGCGGCAGGCTTGGATCATTCGCCAGTAGATCGAGGAGATTAATCCGAATAACAGCGAGTTCACGAGGTGAATTGACAATCTGTGCCGGGACATCTGAAACCTGCAAGGCCAGCAAGACACAAAGCGGAATGAATATTGCAAACATGCGCCTCGTCGCGCTTCGTAGCGCCGCAATCCCCAACCGCAGCAGTTTAGCACTCAAATTTTTTCGAACATGATCACTGCATTGGCGGCGCATACAGCAACCCTCCCTGTGTCCACAGTGCATTCATTCCACGACTTAATTCCAACGGCGTGTTCTGACCCAGGTTGCGTTCGAATATCTCGGCGTAGTTGCCGACGCCCCCAATAACCTTGACGAGCCAGTCATTTGCCAATCCGAGTGACTTTGTTGCCGGCGCGCCAAGCGCAATCGCTTGCTGGCGCTGACTTGCGGCGATCGATTCCGAGTTCAACCCGAGTTCCTCCGCATTGATGAGAGCGAAAAGCGTCCAGCGTACCAGACCGGTCCATTTCGGATCATCTTCGCGCGTTGCGGGCCCTAGGGGTTCCTTAGAAATCACGTCACGCAAAATGATGTGACTTTGGGGCGTCGGCAGCAGCGATCGCTCTGCTGCCAAAGCAGAACGGTCGCCAGTAAATACGTCGCACTTCTCGGCAGCATAAGCGGCTCGCGCGTCTGACCTTTCTGTAAACCGCAAAAAAGAGACTTTAAGTTTTTTGTTCTGAAAAAAGTCTGCCGCGTTCTTTTCCGACGTGGTGCCGCTCACCACACAGATTTTAGCGCCATCGAGCTGAAGAGGGCTAGTGGCCCCAAACAAGGTTGGAATGAGAAAACCTTGCCCATCAAAATAGCTAATCCCGGCGAATTTTACTCCGAGTTCCAGATCGCGCGACATAGTCCAGGTACTATTTCGAGACAGAAGGTCGATGCGGCGATCCCTCAATGCATCGAAACGAATGTCCGCCGACAGCGGCACGTATTCGACTTTTGCAGTGTCCCCGAGCACGGCAGCGGCGACAGCCTTGCAAAAATCAACGTCGAAGCCCCGCCAAACTCCCGATCCGTCCTTTTCCGAGAAACCTGGGAGTCCTTCGCTGACACCGCAGATCAACTTATCCCTCGCCCGAACATCATCCAGTGTTCCTGCGGCTGCGCTGCGCGTTACAACGAAGCTTGCGATCAAAAACGGTGCAACCGCACAGGCGACGAAGAAGCGATTCGAGATTTGCGTAAGGCGATTGCGATTGAACGTCAACCGGCAGATGTGTGAAAGCTGTAAATTGCGCATCTTAAAATCCGCGTGCTGACCGAAGGTACTACTGATCCTTTGGCGTGCTCTGACATCGCCGCATGACAAATTTGTGGCATCGGTATTGCGGATAGACCGCAGTTGGACCGCGCAATAGAAAAATCACGCACGAAAAACTGCAAAGTACCACAATTTCTTCGGACTACTTTTTAGGACGGACGATAACGCGGTCTGCTACGCGATTATTGCCGCTGATATGATAATGGACCGATACTCTGTCACCGACCTTAATATCGGCAAACTCCCCTCTGCGAACCTTTCCCTCAACTCGGAATACGGTTTTGTCATTTGTGCTGTAAGTCCAGGTCGGTTCGCGTGAACTCGCATGACAGCTGAAGGTTTTGCTGAGATCGTCAACGGCTGTGACAATCCGATACGGAGTAACAGCCGCTAGTGCATGCGAAAGTGTCGCAAGCATTGCAAGCGTCACGGCTATCAATACTTTGCGCATCGCAAACTCCTGTCACGGTTCGTCCCAGCGCATTTAGAGTACTACAACCACCAGTCTGTCAAATACGTGGTTGTGGAGCCAAAGGGTTTTCATATCGATCTCAATCACCCAGGGACTTGGTCTGGATCGGCATTTATCCCGGTTCTTGTGAAAGTCTGGTAGTCAAGCCTACGCGCATAAATTTGGACGCATATCTGGTGCACGCTTGCCGGGGCTTCTAGTATGTCTTCATTTGGCGGGACTTAGCGGGGCACCAACATGGGCAAGCTCGATCGGAAGACGCCGAACCGGCCGTTCGGCCCTTCGCGCTATTTGCTGCTCGGCGCAGGCGCTCTTTTAATCGTCGGAATATTCTTCAGCGCGACGCTCTGGGCGCTCAATCGCTTTTTTTCAACCGACAGCGGGCCTCCCGCGACACTTGCTATTGCTAACCCGCCGCCTCCCTTACAGCCGATCACACGCGCATCACATGTGATTGCCCCGGTCTCAATCGCGCTCACTGCCATCGGTCAAACGCTGAATGCGGCCGCTCCCCGCGACTTCGCTGGCAAAAACGACAACCCGGTCACAAAGCTTCTAGGTCAGGCGCAGATTGGTCTCACCGTCTCCCGCGGCACAATGTCCGCTTCCGGCCAGCAGCCGGACACACTCATTATCACGACGCCGTTGAGCGGCAGCATTCAAGTCACCGGCCAAATCGGCAACGTAGTCGACAAGACCGTCGGCGTCATCGGCGGCACGCTCGGCGGACTGGTCGGCAGCACACTCAGCAAGCAGGTAGGGAATTTCGATCTCAAGGCACTCGATCAGAAAACAGATTTCCACGGGAACGTCGTAGTGACATCGCACCCGAAGCTTACGCCGTTGTGGCGGATCGAGCCCAACCTCGCGGGTCGGTTCGATTTCGGCGGCGGCGGCACCACCAATATCGCCGGGATTAATTTAAATCTCGCTAGCGAAATTAAGCCCATGCTCGATCCGGTTATCAATAGCCAGATTTCAGCACTGGAATCGCACCTGCGCAGTGATCCGAAGATAGAGCGCACGGCGCGTGAACAATGGTTGAAATTGTGTCGTGCAATTCCTCTCGGTGGCGGCGACACCGGGCTCCCGCCACTTTGGCTGGAGATGCGGCCGATCCGCGCCGCTGCCGCGCAGCCACAGGTCGATTCCGGTAATGTCATTCTTACCATCGGCGTCCAGGCCGAAACGCGCATCATACCGAACGAGACCAAGCCGACTTGTGCCTTTCCGGCGCAGCTCGAGCTAGTGCCGCCGATGCAGAACGGCGTGCTTGTCGTTGGCATGCCGATCGACATGCCTTTTACTGAGCTTAACAAGATGCTCGAG
>Ga0182041_10001948_pt1 | contig 10577 bp, 10 predicted proteins | sample flu12Cox44000178_FD_125967 | JGI IMG/M metagenome (GOLD analysis project Ga0182041, IMG submission 125967) | Lab enrichment of tropical soil microbial communities from Luquillo Experimental Forest, Puerto Rico - flux8day.12C.oxic.44.000.178 | ecosystem: Environmental > Terrestrial > Soil >...
AAGGCGGCGCCGCGCGCCGCCTTAGCCGTACAGGACAACGGGCGCCGCTTCGATAGCGGCGCCCGATTGTTTTTTGGCCGAGCAGGACGCCGAAGCGTTTAGAGCTGCCGGATCGATTCGAAATTCCATGCCGACTCGTTCGGGTTCTCGCCGATCCGGACCGTGGTGTCGTTGACGAAGCGATAAGGCGGCACCGGCAGATTGTAGGGCGCCGGCACGCCAGAGAAGACGCGGCCCGCGGCATCGTATTTCGAGCCGTGGCACGGACAGAAATAGCCGCCCAGCCAGCTCGGCACCGGCTGGGTCGCGCTCGGGTTCGGAAAGAACAGCGGAATGCAGCCCAGATGGGTGCAGATGCCGACCAACACGCTTATTTCCGGCTTGATCGAGCGGTGCCAGTTAGTGGCATAGGGCGCCTGCTGCACCTGGCTGGAATTCGGATCGGCCAGTAGAGCCAAATCCTCTTTGCTCTGCAGCGCTTCCAGCGTTTGCTTGCCGCGATGGAAGATGAAGATCGGCCGCTGCCGCCAATAGACGACGATCTGCGCGCCTTCCTCGACCTTCGACACGTCGACGTCGACCGGGCCGCCGGCAGCGAGCGTGGAGGCGTCGGGATTCATCTGGTCGATCAGCGGCACCAGAGCGAGGACGCCGCCGACCGCAGCAACGGCGCCGGTCGCGATATAGAGAAAGTCGCGGCGGGACGGGTTTTCCGGGTGTTCGATGCCTGTCGCTGCCGCTGCGCTATTCGCCATGGTCAGTTCCTTGTCGGGGAAGTCTTTTGCGGCCGCCCGAGGCCCGGAAAGGCGGCGCAGCCGGCGCCTTTATGTGGGGTAGGGGCGGTTTCGTCAATCGAGCAATTGGCCACAATGGGCCGGCTGCGCGAAGCCGGTTTTCTGCCCTATCGGACATGCGCTATTGATCCCTAAATGCTTGAGGGGAGACGCCCATGCGCGCCAAGGATAATTTGCGCTCCGCCGCCGAGGTGCTGGTCGATCAATTGCACATCCACGGCGTGCGTCACGTGTTCTGCGTGCCGGGCGAGAGCTACCTCGCCGTGCTCGACGCCTTCCACGACGCCGACCTCGCCGTCACCGTCTGCCGCCAGGAGGGCGGCGCCGCCATCATGGCGGAAGCGATCGGCAAGGTGACCGGCCGGCCGGGCGTGTGCTTTGTCACCCGTGGGCCGGGCGCCACCAACGCCTCGGCCGGCATCCATATCGCACGCCAGGATTCGACCCCGCTGGTGATGTTCGTCGGCCAGGTGGCGCGCGAGATGCGCGAGCGCGAAGCCTTCCAGGAAGTCGACTACCGCGCCTTCTTCTCCCCGATCACCAAATGGGCGACCGAGATCGACGATCCGGCCCGCGTGCCGGAGATCGTGTCGCGCGCCTTCCACACCGCGGCCAACGGCCGGCCCGGGCCGGTGGTGGTCAGCATCCCCGAGGACATGCTGGTCGAGCGCGTCGCGGTCGGCGATGCGCCGGCTTACGCGGCAATCGAGACCTCGCCCGGCGGCACCGAGATGGCGAAGCTTGCGCAGATGCTGACCGACGCGCGTGCGCCGATCATGCTGCTTGGCGGCAGCCGCTGGTCGCAGGCCGCATCGGACAATATCGGTCGCTTTGCGCAGAGGCACGGCATCCCCGTCTGCACCACGTTCCGCCGCGGCCATTTGTTCGATGCGCTGCATCCTTGCTACGCCGGCGACCTCGGCATCGGGCCCAATCCGAAGCTCCTCGCGCGCATCAAGGCGGCCGATCTCGTCATCAATGTCGGCGGGCGGCTCGGCGAATTGCCCTCGCAAAGCTACACGCTGTTCGACATTCCGCAGCCGCAAGCGCCGTTCGTGCACGTGCACCCGGGCATCGAGGAGCTCGGCCGGGTCTACAGCCCGCACCTTGCCATTCACGCAACGCCGACGGCGTTCGCCGCGGCACTCGATCATCTCGATCTGAAAGAAGCCGCGCGCGGCGATGCCGACACGGCGCACGCCGATTATCTGGAATGGACCGAGATGCCGACCGAGCAGCCTGGCGGCGTCAATTTCGGCGCAGTTATGGTGTGGCTGCGCGAATATCTGCCGGCGAACGCCATGCTCTGCAACGGCGCTGGCAATTATGCGGCGTGGATTCACCGCTTCTTCCGCTTCCGCCGCTTCGGCTCCCATGTCGCGCCGGCCTCGGGCTCTATGGGCTACGGCGTGCCGGCGGCGGTCGCCATGAAGCGGCTGCATCCGGACCGTCCGGTGGTGTGCCTCGCCGGCGATGGCGACTTTCTGATGAACGGCCAGGAATTCGCCACCGCCGTGCAATACGGCGTGGCGGTCGTGATCGTCATCGCCGACAACGGCATGTATGGCACGATCCGCATGCATCAGGAGCGTGAATATCCCGGGCGGATTTCCGCGACCGAGCTGCGCAATCCGGATTTCTCGGCTTATGCGCGCGCGTTCGGCGGCTTCGGCGTCTCGGTCGAACGCACCGAAGATTTCCCCGAGGCGTTCAAGCAGGCGCTTGCCTGCGGCAAGCCCGCCATCATCCGGCTCGCCATCGACGGCGAAGCGATCACGCCGACGACGACGATCGCGAAGATCCGCGCCAAGGCGCTGGCCGACAGGAAGCGGTGAGGGGGCGCGCATGAGGCGGCGCGCATTCATTGCGCTTCTCGGCGGCGGCGCGTTGGCCTGGCCGCCTGCGGCGCGCACCCAAGTCGGCGCGCCCGGACCAAACATCCGCTTCGTGGTCGGCTTTTCCGCCGGCGGCGCGACCGACATCGCCGCGCGGGTGCTCGCCGGAGCATTGAGCCAGATCCTCGGCCAGCAGGTTTTCGTCGAGAACCGCACCGGCGCCGGCGGCACGCTGGCGACGCAGGAAGTCGCCGGCGCCGCGCCCGACGGCACGACCATCCTGGTGACGCCGTCGGCCAATGCCGCCAACGAAACCCTGTTCAAGGATTTTCGCTACAAGTACGATGACTATTTCAGCGCCGTCGCGCCGGTTGCGCAGATCAACAACGTGCTGGTCGTGCATCCGTCACTCGATGTGCGCAGCGTCGGCGACCTGATTTCGCTCGCGAAGGCGCGACCGCCCGGCGAAATTCTCGCCGCGTCCTCGGGGGTGGGCACCGCCAACCATCTCGCCAACGAGCTGTTCAACATGATGGCGGGCCTCAAGTTGACGTCGGTGCAGTACCGCGGTGGCGGCGAGGTGGTGAAGGATCTGGTGTCGGGGCAGCTCAAGGTGATGTTCGCGCCGATCCCGACCGTGTTGCCGTTCATTCACAGCGGCCAGCTGCGCGCGGTGGCGACGACCGGGCTCAAGCGCGACACGCTGTTGCCCAATCTGCCGACGGTCGCCGAATCCGTGCCGGGCTTCGAAGTGTCGTTGTGGCTCGGGCTGTTGGCGCCGAAGGCGACGCCGCGCCCGGTCATCGCGCGGCTTTCGGGCGCGACCGCGCATGCGCTGGCGACAGACGAGGTGAAGGCCGCGTTCGCCAAGCAGGGCGTCGATGCATTCATCGGTACGCCCGACGACTTTGCGGCGTTCTATCGCGGCGAGGTCGAGAAGTGGCGCAAGGTCATCGTCGCGACCGGCATGTCATTGTAACCATTGCGGATTTCGGAAGGATGCAATGTTGACCGCAAACGACGGTGCACAGCGCGACCGGCTCGAAATGCACAACGCCAACGCGCTCAAGATCGGCTTGTTCGGCGCCAACTGCTCGTCGGCGCGCACTGCGACCTTGGTGCCGGAGCGCTGGCTCGCGACCTGGCCCGATTGCCTGAAGATGGCGCGCATCGCCGATGAGGCCGGCATCGATTTCATCCTGCCGATCGGCCGCTGGAAGGGTTACGGCGGCGCCAGCAACTTTCACGGCACGACGTTCGAGACCATGACCTGGGCCTGCGGGCTCCTGGCCGCGACCAAGCGCGTCACGATCTTCGGCACCGTGCATGCGCCGCTGTTTCATCCGCTGATCGCCGCCAAGGAAATGGTCACCGCCGATCACATCGGCGAAGGCCGCTTCGGGCTCAACATCGTCGCCGGCTGGAACGAGGGCGAGTTCGAGATGTTCGGCGTCGAGCAGCGCGACCACGGCGACCGCTACGAATTCGCCGAGGAATGGATCGACGTCATCAAGCGCGCCTGGTCGGAGCCGGACGAATTCGATTTCGACGGCAAATTCTTCAAGCTCGCCGGTGTGCACTGCCTGCCGGGACCCTTCGGCGGCACGCGGCCGGTGATCATGAACGCCGGCGCCTCGGCGACCGGGCAGGCCTTTGCCATGCGCAATTGCGATGCGTTCTTCACCTCGACCGCGGCGCTGCGCCTCGCCGTCGCCGGTACCGCAAACGATGCGAACGTCAGCGTGTTCGACCGCATCGTGGCGCAGGTCGCCCGCATCAAGGCCGAGGCGAAGACTTTCGGCCGCGACATCGAAGTGTTCACCCAGGGGCAGGTGATCTGCCGGCCGACCCAGCAGGAGGCCGAGGACTATCATCGCCACGCCAATGTCGATAACGCCGACTGGCCCGCGCTCGAGCGGATGCTGGCGCTGAAGAACATTACGCCGCAGAACACGCCGGCGGCGGAATTTGCCGCGAAGCGCTCGCTGCAGGCGGTCAGCGGCGTCGGCGGCTTTCCATTTGTCGGCACGCCCGACAAGGTCGCGCAGGAATTCGCCGACATCGGCCGCGCCGGCGTGCGCGGCATCGCGGTCTCGTTCGTGAACTACGTCGAAGAGGTGCCGTATTTCTGCGCCGAGGTGCTGCCGCGCCTCAAGCGGATAGGACTGCGGGCAAATTGAAGCCGGAACGAAAGCGGCCTTTGCGGGATTGAACAGGCAAAGCATGGAGCCTGTTCAGCGATGAAAACTCTTCTCGGTTGCGCCGTATTGGCGCTTGTCTTGGCCGCGGTGGCCGCACCTGCCGATGCCAAAGGCTGTCTCAAGGGCGCCGTCGTCGGCGGCGTCGCCGGGCATGTCGCCGGTCATCACGGCATGATTGGCGCCGCGGCCGGCTGCGCCATCGGCCATCACGAGGCAAACAAAAACCCGTAGGCGCCCAACAAGCAGTAGTCGCGACGCACTACTCCGCCTTGATGCCGGCGGCCTTGATGATCGGCCACCACTTGTCGACCTCGGCTTTCTGGAAGGCGTGCAGCGCTTCGGGCGTACGCTGCTCCGGCGGATAGATGTCCTGGGCGAGATCGGTGAGGCGCTGACGCGTCTCCGGATCGGCCAGCGTGGTCTGCACCGCGGCGTTGAGCTTGGCGATCACGTCCTTCGGCGTGCCCTTGGGCGCCCACAGCGCGTGCCAGAAATAGAAATAATAGCCGGCCAGGCCGGCTTCGTCGGTGGTCGGGATGTCGGGCGCGATGGCGAGCCGCGTCTTGGCGGTGACCGCGTAGGTTTTCAGATCACCGGATTTGACGTGCGGCAGCGACACTGCCGGCGTGTCGAGCAGAATGTCGATGGTGCCAGCGAGCAGATCCTGCGTCGCGAGGCCAGCGCTGCGGTACGACACCATCTGCCATTTCACGCCGACCATGTTCTGCATCAGCACGCCCGCGACATGGCTCGGCGAGCCGACGCCGGAATTGCCCATGGTGGTCTTGTCGCCGTTTTGTTTGAGCCAGGCGACGAGCTCTTTTAAATTGGTCGGCGGCAAGGTCTTGCGCGCGTCGATCAGGAACGGCTGCGTCGCGACCAGCGCAATCGGCTCGAAGTCGTTTAGCAGGTCGAAGTCAAGATTGTAGATGGCGCCGTTGGCCACGTTGGTGCCCCACATGCCCCACAACACGGTGTAGCCGTCGGGCGCCGACCGCTCGGCCCGAGTGACGCCGATGGTGCCGGCGGCGCCGGCAGTGTTTTCGACGTAGACCGTCTGCCCGAGCGCTGTGCTCATGCCCTTCGCCATGATACGGCCGAGCACGTCGGTCGAGCCGCCGGGCGCGAGCGGCACGATCATCAGGATCGGATGGGTCGGATAGGTTTGGGCCTGCGCCGGCGCGGCGGCGATCAGGCTGAGCGCGGCGGCGGCCGCTGCAATGGTGCATTGTGCAATCATTTGTCATCCTCCCGGCGCGAGCGCCCCGCCTCCTATGCCAGAGGACTTTTGCCTCGCCAAAGGCAAAGCGCCGGCTGCGACGCTTAAGCCTGAGCGTTGCCGGCGATTTTGAATCGTGGTTCACTTGTTGCCAACGATTCTGATCCTTCAATGCCTTATCGCCGCACCGAGAATGTCGCGCGCCGGCTCGCCGCCCGCCATGGCGCTATTATGACGGCGGCACGCGAGGTCGCCGCCGATGGTGGCATGGCGGCGCTGCAGATCGTTCCGGTCGCGCAGCGCGCCGGCATCGCCGCCGGCACGGTCTATCGCTACTTCCCGGGCAAGACCGATCTGGTCGCCGCGGTGCTCGCCGAAATCGCCGACCGCGAGATCGGCGCCCTACGCCGTGCCGCGGCCGTCGCGCCAGGACCGCTCTCGGCGCTGGCGGCGGCGATCATGACGTTTGCGACGCGGGCGTTGCGTCATCGCCGGCTCGCTTATGCGGTGATTGCGGAGCCGGTCGACGCCGAACTCGACGCGGCGCGGCGTTCGTTCCGGGCGGCGCTCGCGGCGGAATTTGGAAGCCTCATAGGTGCGGCGACGAAGGGCAACCATTTGCCCGAACAGGATGCGGCGCTGAGCGCCGCCGCACTGCTCGGGCTCCTCATCGAGGGATCGATCGGGCCGCTCGCGCCGGCCGTGCCGAATATCGACGGCGCGCCGCGGGCCGCGGTGCAGTCGCTGACGCTGATCGGCTTGCGCGCGCTCGGCGTCGCCGACGCCCGGGCGCGCGGATTGGTAATCGCAGGGATCAGGGAACAGCAGTCAGTAATCAGGAATTCTGATCCCTGATTCCCGTTTCCTGATCCTGCTAGTGCGCCATCAGCACCGGCGCCGTCATCGACTGCAGGATTGAACGGGTCACGCCGCCGAGTATGAACTGACGCAGGCGCGAATGGCCGTAGCCGCCCATGACGACGAAGTCGGTGGCGTTGTCGGCGGCGTGGGACAATAGCGCCGCGCCGATGTCGATTTTGCCGGCGGTGATGCGCTTGACCTCGACCTTGAGCCCATGGCGCGCCAGATGCTTGCCAATGTCGGCGCCCTCGATCTCGTCCTGCTTGCCTGGCTCATTGGCGACGATTACCACTTCGACCCGGCCGGCCTTTGCCAGAAGCGGCATGGCGTCGTTGATTGCGCGTGCCGCCTGCCGGCCGCCGTCCCAGCACACCATGACAAGATCGAGCTTGAGCGGGCTCTTCTGGATATAGGGCACCACGATCATCGGCCTGCCGGACTCGAACAGCGTCGTCTCGGCGATCAGCTCCTCGACCGAGCCGCCCTTCGGCTCAGCCTGAGGAACGATCGCCAGATCGAAGCGGCGAGCGATGCGGGCGAACTGGTCGCCGGCGCCGGCGGCGCTGGCGGACAGCGTGACGGTCTCGGCGGAGACGCCGGTGCGCGCGGTCGCTGCATTGAAGCGGTCGATGGCGGCCTTCGCCGCGTCCTGATTGTCGGCGACCTGCGTGTCGATGATCTCGGCCGGGATATAGCCGGTGCCCGAGATCGGCACGATCGGATCGTACAGGAACGCGATGCCGGCGATGTGGGCGCCGAGCGCATCGGCGACGGACACGGCATAGTCGCCGACATTGCCGCCGTCCTCGCGGACGCTGAGATTGACGACGATGTCCTTAACCATGGCGGCGTCTCCTTGAGGTGTGACCGTCACTCTTCCGTCATAGGCAACACGGCGCGCCTTTGCGGCCTATCAAACCACGGCCGGCGGTGGCGCGGCTACTTCTTCTTGGTGCTGCCGTCGGCGTTGAATTGGCTGACATAGGCCCACAGGTCGCCGATCTCGTTCTCGTTCTTGATGCCGGCGAAGATCATCTTGGTGCCGGGAATGGCGCCTCTGGGATCCTTGATGTATTCCTTGAACTTGGCCTCGTTCCAGACGATGCCGGAATTCTTGTTGGCGTCGGAATAGTCGAAGCCAGGAACGCTGCCGGAATGCCGGCCGTCGATGCCGTTGAGCTCGGGACCGATCTTGTTCTGCGCATCGTCGCCGATCGAGTGGCAGGGCAGGCACTTGCGGAACGAAGCCTCGCCCTTGGCGACATCCTGGGCCGACGCGGTCATTCCCGACACGGCCGCCAACGCGGCCGCCATCAACAACGTCCTCATTTTTTCGTCTCCCTAATCAGCATGTGGTACCGGTCACGCCCCGTTCGGCTCGCATTCGCGGCTGCCGTTCAAGCGGGCCGGGGGCGGTGTGTCAACGGCCAAAATCGCCATGCAGCGGTGCGCTTTGGCCGCGGAACCGCAATGGCGTAATCGCCCGGCAGTCGAGATTTGTTGCGTGGTCACGGCCGGCCGCGTGCCGCTATAATGTGCAGCCGGAGCGCTGGGAGAGATTTCGCATGGCGATGCTGATGCCGTTGTTCGATGCCGCGGTGCTCAAACGCCGCGGCGAGATCGTGGCGGCGCTCAAGCGCATCGTGCCGGGCGAGGGCGTGATCGCATCCGACGAGGCGATGCGGCCTTATGAGAGCGACGGACTGACCGCTTACCGTCAATTGCCCATGGTCGTGGTGCTGCCGGAGACCACGGCGCAGGTTTCGGCCGTACTCGCCTATTGCCACCGCGAGGGCATCAAGGTGGTGCCGCGTGGGGCGGGGACCTCGCTGTCCGGCGGCGCGCTGCCGCTCGGCGACGGCGTCCTGCTCGGCATGGCCAAGTTCAACCGCATCCGCGAGATCGACTACGACAACCGCGTCGCCGTGGTCGAGCCGGGCGTCACCAATCTTGCGGTATCGCAGGCGGTCGAGGGCGAAGGCTTCTATTACGCGCCCGACCCGTCGTCGCAGATCGCCTGCACCATCGGTGGCAACGTGGCGGAGAATTCCGGCGGCGTGCATTGCCTCAAATACGGCATGACCGCCAACAACGTGCTCGGCTGCGAACTGGTACTGATGACTGGCGAGACCGTGCGCCTCGGCGGAAAGCATCTCGACGCCGGCGGCTACGATCTCCTCGGCGTCGTCACCGGCTCAGAAGGCTTGCTCGGGGTCGTCACCGAGATCACCGTGCGCATCTTGAAGCGCCCACAGACCGCGCGCGCGGCGCTGATCGGCTTCAATGCGTCGGAAGACGGCGGCGAATGCGTCGCCAAAATCATCGGCTCGGGCATCATTCCCGGCGGCATGGAGATGATGGATCGCCCGGCGATCCATGCGGTCGAGGAATTCGTCCATGCCGGCTACCCGCTCGACGTCGAGGCGCTGTTGATCGTCGAGCTCGACGGTCCGCAAGCCGAGGTCGATCATCTGCTCGCGCGCGTGCAGGATATTGCCAAGGAGTGCCGCGCGATGACCTGCCGCCTCTCAAATTCCGAGGAGGAGCGGTATCTGTTCTGGGCCGGTCGCAAGGCGGCGTTTCCGGCGGTCGGCCGCATCTCGCCGGATTACTACTGCATGGACGGCACCATACCGCGCGCGAAGCTGCCGCTGGTGCTGCGCCGCGTGCAGGAGTTGTCGGCGAAGTATGGACTGCGGGTCGCCAACGTCTTCCATGCCGGCGACGGCAATCTGCATCCGTTGATCCTCTACGACGCCAACAAGCCGGACGAGCTCGAGCGCGCCGAACAATTCGGCGCCGATATCCTAAGGCTTTGCGTCGAAGTCGGCGGCGTGCTCACCGGCGAGCACGGCGTCGGCGTCGAGAAGCGCGACCTGATGCCGGTGATGTTCTCCGAAGCCGATCTCAATCAGCAGCAGCGCGTCAAATGCGCGTTCGACGGCAAGAGCCTGCTCAATCCCGGCAAAGTTTTCCCGACGTTGCATCGCTGCGCCGAGCTCGGCCGCATGCACGTCCACGGCGGCCGCACCGCCTTTCCCGACCTGCCGCGGTTTTGAGAGAGGCAGCGATAGCCGCCATGCAATTCGGTATTTTCGGCTCGGCGCAAGCCAACTCCAACGATCTGCCCGCCGAGACCGGCCAGGGCTTTCGCGACTATCTCGACTTCAACGTCGAGGCCGAGGCGCTCGGATTGCATTCGAGTTTCCTGGTCGAGCATCACTTCACCGGCTGGAACCAGGTGTCGTCGACCTTGATGCTGCTGATGGCACTGGCCATGCGCACCAAGACGCTGCGGCTCGGCTCGGCGGTCATGGTGCTGCCCTGGCACAATCCGGTGCTGCTCGCCGAGCAGGCGGCGACGCTCGATCTTGTTTCCGGCGGCCGCTTCGATTTCGGCATCGGCAAGGGTTACCGGTACAGCGAGTTCAAGGGCTTTCAGATCGCGCCGGAGGAGGCCGAGGCGCGCTTCGACGAGGCGGTCGAGGTGATCACGCGCGCCTTTTTGAACCGCGAGCGTTTTTCGCACCGCGGCCGGTTCTGGCATTTCAAGGACATCGTGGTCGAGCCGCCGCCGGCGCAACGCCCGCACCCGCCGTTCTGGGTCGCCGCCGGCAGCGAGCCTTCGATCCGCCGCGCCGCGGCGCGCGGCTTCAATCTGATCCTC
>Ga0182041_10001950_pt1 | contig 10571 bp, 13 predicted proteins | sample flu12Cox44000178_FD_125967 | JGI IMG/M metagenome (GOLD analysis project Ga0182041, IMG submission 125967) | Lab enrichment of tropical soil microbial communities from Luquillo Experimental Forest, Puerto Rico - flux8day.12C.oxic.44.000.178 | ecosystem: Environmental > Terrestrial > Soil >...
ACTCGACTGCGCAAATGCTCGACTGGTTCAAGACCGCCGCCCGCCACTCCGGGATCTTCGGCTATTACCGAATGCTCGCACAAATGAACGGTGCATCGGAGCCGGTGTGAGCGCACCTTAGCATGAGTTTTGCCCGCTCCACTCCTGCCAGACCCTCGCCAACAATCGTTGCGGCGATATGCGGCGCCGAAATCCTCAGCCTGCTCGGATATTCCATGATCCCGGCGCTTCTGCCGCAGTTCATCGACGCCTGGTCTTTGACCAACACGCAGGCCGGCTGGCTCGCCGGAATGGTGTCGGCGGGATATATGCTCGCCGTCGTCCCTCTTGTCACCCTGACCGATCGACAGCCCGCCCGACGCATCTATCTTGCGTCCAACACGCTCGGTGTTTTGTCCAATTTCGGCATGGCACTTTGCGACAGTCTGCTCCCCGCGCTTGGCTTCCGGGCCATCGCCGGCATCGCAATGGCCGGCATGTACATGCCCGGTCTGCAAGCTCTCACGCATAGTGTCGACGGGGCGACGCGCGCCCGCATCGCGGCGTGGTACACCAGTTCATTCACCATTGGTGCGTCACTGTCGTTTCTGTTCGGCAGAGTCGGAACGCTCCTGGGCTGGCGCAGTGCTTTTGTTCTCGCCGGGATTTTCAGTGCCGCCGGCGTCTTCATTGCCTGGGCTGTTATGCCGCGGACAGGGGTCGCCAGCGGGGCGAATGAGCCGCCGCCTCTTCTGGAATTTCGTCCCGTTCTTGCAAACCGGGACGCCCTCGTCCTGATTATTGGCTATGCCGCAGCGATTTGGGGTTCCGTGGGATTGCGGCAGTGGATCGTTGTCTTTCTGACGTTCTGCGCAGCGGACCAGGCTAGTGCTCCCGCGCAAGCCTGGACCATCCTGGTCATCGGCGCGCTGATTAGTTTCCTCGGCGTCCCCGCAGGCCTTCTTGGCAACGAACTATCGATCCGCCACGGCTTGCGCAACACGGCCACCCTAATCTTTCTGCTGTCGATGCTTATGGGCGGCCTGTTTGGCTTCGCAGCGGCGCTGCCCTACACCGCCGTGTTATGGCTGTCCGTAGTCACCGGTTTCATCGTGCAGGGTAACTTCTCCAATCTCACGTCGGGTGTCCTCGCCGTCGCCGTCCCGCGGCACCGAGGTGCAACAATCGGGGTGTATTCCTGCGTCGGCTTTGCCGCTGGCTTCCTCGGGACGCTCCTGTTCGGCGTTACACTCGATAAATTCGGCGGAACATCGCAGCTCGCGGCGTGGATACTGAGCTTTGGCACCTGCGGCCTCGCTTGCCTGGCCGGCGCCGCCGCGACGATTTTCCTGTCGCGTGACGTCTGGCGACGGCGCCCCTAGCTAGGGGTTCCCCGCAGAGAGGAAGCTACGCCAGCCTTATTGGGCCGGCGCGGGAGCTGTCGCCTGACGTGACTTCAACAGCAGCAGCGCGACGAACGCGGTCAGACTGAGGCCGGCCGAGACGGCAATCACCCCGATGCCCATGTAGTCCATCAAAAGACCGAAGAGCAGCGGCGATGCGGCTTGTGTCGCACGCGCAGGCGCTCCGAGAATGTCGCTGCGCAGCCCATAGCCAGCCGGTCCGAAGATCGCCAATGGCACGGTCCCCTTGGCGATCGTCAACAGGCCATTGCCGGCACCATGCAATACCGCGAAGGCGGTGATCGCGCCCGGCCCGAAGAGCCCAAGGAACACCGCTCCGACCGGATGGAGTAGAGCGGCCAGACGCGCCGAAACCAGCGGATGGACTGTGCGGAGCGCCCCGAATTCGATGAGTCGCGCCGCAACTTGCGCCGGCCCGACCAGGGCGGCAGCCGCGATCGCCCCGGTCGTGCTGGCACCGGCGATTTCGAGGAGGCGCGGCAGATGCGCCGCCATGGCGCCGGTGACAAACCAAGTCGCTGCAAACACAAAAGCGAGGATAACCATCGCGCCCCGCGGCGCCGGCGAACTCTCCGCCGCCATTTCCGAGGCTCGGGCCGGCGGCGGAGCCTGCGGGATCAGTAACCGGTTCAACGGCAGCCCAATCACAATGTGCAGCGCTGCCCAAATCAAGCATGCCCAGCGCCAACCAAATTGCGCATCGAGAAACGCCGACAGCGGCCATCCGACCGTGCTCGCAAAACCCGCGATCAAAGTAATGCCAGTGATCGGTCCGCGGGCGGCGCGGCCGTAGAGCCCGGTCAGTGTGGCGAAAGCGGGATCATAAAGGCCCATCGCCATGCCGACGCCGAGCACAGCCCAAGCGATAGCCAGAGTAAAAAATCCTTGTACGGCACCGAGCAGGACAAGCCCGGCGGCAAGAACCAGATTAGAAAGTGTCAGTACGCCGCGACCGCCACGGTTGTCGATCGCCCGGCCGACGGAAGGACCCAGCACGGCCGACAGCAGCAGCGCGCCCGAGAAGAGGCCGAATACAGCAGTACGCGACAGGGTGAGACCTTGCGCGATCGGGTCCGCCAGGATCGCCGGCAGATAGTAGCTCGATCCCCAGGCGAGCGTTTGCGCGGTGCCAAGGGCCGCAACGACAACCGGGCGTTTCATCTTTGATCTTCGGCGCCGCCTGTATCCAGCAACCGCTCGACGATCACGCAATCACGCCAGAGGCCATCCAGTTTTCCATGACGGCGATGGATTCCGATTTCGTCGAAACCGAGCCTTTCAACAGGGCGCGGCTTGCGAGGTTCTCCGGAAATACCCGGCTGGTGAGCTTGTGCAAGCCGGCGGCAGCAGCGGTCTCCACCAACGCAGACAGGACCACGCGGCCGGCGCCGCGGCCGCGAAAATCCCGCCTTACGTAGACCGAGAATTCACCGATGCCGCTGTAGCAGGCCCGATCGCTGTAGGGAAACGAAGCGGCAAAGGCGACGGCTCCCGCCTTCTCGGCTTCGGCAACGCTTACAAGCTGCCGTCCAGTGAACCACTCGGCAATTTGTTCGGCCGTCCGCGGCTCGGTCTCGAACGTCGCAATACGATCAGCGATACCTTCATTGTAAATTGCCGCAATAGTCCCCGCATTGGCCACCGTGGCTCGCCGCGTCTTGAGATCGCTCGCGTTCGACACTGCGCCTGATCACACGGTTTTTGCCGTGTACCGGTGCAAAAGCGGGAGCGCCAGGAGAAGGGCTATCAACTGCGCTATAATGAAACCCGGCCCATCGACGGGACGAATTCCGGCGAACGTATCAGTCAGCGAACGCGCGAGTGTCACAGCTGGATTGGCAAAGGAGGTCGAAGCGGTAAACCAGTACGCCCCGGTGATGTATGCGCCGACGGCGAACGCTGTTACCGGCTCTTTGTGCGCGCGGCACCCCCAGATCACTGTCAGCAGGCCAAACGTCGCGATCACTTCGGCGACCCATTGCGGGAACCCCGTTCGCGCATGTTGCGAGAGCTGCCAGATCGGTAGACCAAACATGATATGCGCCAACCATACGCCAAGAATGGCGCCCCCGATCTGGGCCGCTACGTAGGCCGGCACCGCGTGCCAGCGTAAGCCCTCAGTCGCGGCAGCTGCCAGCGTCACAACAGGGTTCATATGGGCGCCCGACTGCGGCCCGAAAGCGAGAATGAGCGCGACAAGCGCGCCGCCCGTTGCGATCGCATTCGCCAGTAATGCGAGGCCGACAATTCCACTGCATAAGCGTTCGGCCATGATGCCGGACCCGACTACAGCGATGAGCAGAAACGCTGTCGCCACCAGCTCGGTCAAGGCCTCGTAGACAATGGGACGGCTCAGTGCGCGCCGGCGCGAGGCTATTTCCAGGAACGTCATGGTGCCCGTTCCCCCGCCTCGACGATCCGTAGATGGCCGATCTCGTCGACTTCGCGTTTGATTGCCATACGATCCAGGGCTTCGAGCCTTAAGCTGGTGAAGATCTTGATGCGCGTTGCGAGCGCCTGATAGGCGTAACGAAACGCACGGATTTTCTGCGCTTCGGGACCCTCCGCCGCGGCCGGGTCCGGCACGCCCCAACGAGCGGTCACAGGATTCCCCGGCCAGACCGGACACGTCTCGCCGGCGGCTTGGTCGCAAACGGTGAAAATAAAATCATCATTGGCGAGCCAGGTTTGGCGAACTCGTCCCAGCTTTTGCTGCGAATCCCGCGCGTATCAAGATGAGCGTTTTCGAGCTGCTCGAGCGCCAGCGGGTGAACGGCGCCCTTGGGAAAACTGCCGGCGCTGTATGCCTTGAACCGTCCTTTTCCCCAATGCTCGAGCAGCGCCTCGGCCATGATGCTCCGTGCCGAGTTGCCGGTGCAGAGAAAGAGGACGTTATAGGTCTTCGCGGTCACAAGGCGCCGTCAGCCGGTGCAGCAGGACGGGGCGCAACAGGTCTTCGCGGCCGCCGGCTCAGTTGCAGGCTCCGAGAATGACGGTTCGCAGCATTGGGCGCGCTCGGTCGCCTCCCTCAGCTTGGCGAGCGATCCCTCGCCGTAGACGGTGGCTTCGCCGTAAGTGAAGAACGTCTCCCAAGGCACGCCTTGCGGGTCGGCGATCCACTGTTTGTCCGACTGGGCGTAGCAGCAGGTGGTCCCTTTCGCTTCGACGATCGGCCGCTCGGCCCGGTCAGCCGGTCGTAAACGTCAGCGAGCTCGCCCTCATCCTCGGCCTGGATACCGAGATGCGAGATACCTGCGGCGCGGCCCGGGAGTTTGCTGATCGCAAAGTTGACGCGCGGATCTTCGAGCATCCATTTCGCATAATCGTCCTTGAGCACGGTCGGCTCGGCCGCGAACAGTGTCGAATAGAACCGGATCGATTGATCGAGGTTGTCAACCGACACGTGGACGTGCAGGCGCTTCATCACTTCCTCCCTTGGCAAAGGTGTCCGCAGGATTGCAGGCCGGGACGCACGCAGTGTCGCGCCCACAGCAATTTTCGGTGAGGTAGGCCAACAGCGCGTTCATGGTGCCGTACTCGGCCGAATAGATGAGCTGTCGACTCAAGCGGCTCTGAGTAATCAGACCGGCATGGACGAGCTGTGCCAAGTGGAAGGAGAGCGACGACGGCTGAACGCTCAGGCGCTCGGCAATCGCCCCGGCCGGCAACCCCGCCGGCCCGGAAGTCACGAGCAGCCTGAATAGCGCCAGACGGGTTTCCTGAGCAAGTGCGCCGAGGGCTGCGATCGCTCGTTTTTCGTCCATGGAGAGGCGTTCCATGCTTCAACGATCATCAAATTATATGATGCTCCCTTGCGGGTTCAAGACACAATTTGAAAATTGTTGAACCGACGTAGCGTGTATGTTGCCAGGGAAGAGGAGCGCTGGGGCGCAAGGATGTTGATTTGACGATCCGATATTCCGAACGACTGCTTATGCGAGGTCGTCGTTTGCCGATTGGGCGACGAGATGCCGCTCTATCGGATCATCACCGGGCGCGCAGACTTCGGCGACTGCATCACGGAAGCGATGCACGACGTAGCCGGGTCTATAAAGCGACCCCTTAGGCCGATCGGCGTCGATGGAGTGACGCTTGACCCTCCGCGCAGCGCTGCAGGCTCGCGACCTCGGCCGCGGCGTGCTAACCGGTGCAGAACCGAGCAGCTTGAGCGCGCTCAGGGCGCCTTCCGTGTAATCGATGACCCGGTTCCAATAGTCGGTCAGAACGATCTCAACAGCGACGCAGGGCGATGGATATTGGCTCCCAGCGAGGCGTCCTGCCGAACTTTCTCGCCCGTTGCAGCCTGTGAGCCGCAGGGCGCGCGGAAAAGAAAGCCGATTTCCCGGAATTGAAGGGGACGGGACGCCGCGGATATCATCGCGGAGAAGCCAAGGGAGATCTCGGATGACGCCACGACAGCAGATGAGAGCTCTGATTGCCCGCCGCGGCTACACGATGGTCCCGGGCGCCTATGATACGCTGACGGCGCGGCTCGTCGAGGCGGCCGGGTTCGAGGCGGTCTATCTAACCGGCGGCGGGTTCTCGCGGGCGAACGGCTACCCCGATCTGGGGCTGCTCACCATGTCGGAGAACGTTCGCTTCATCGGGCTGACGGTCGAGGCGGTCGGCATCCCGGTCATCGCCGATGCCGATACCGGCTACGGCAATGCGATCAAAGTAATCCGCACGGTCCGCGAGTACGAGAAATCGGGGGTCGCGGCTTTCCATATCGAGGATCAGGTGTCGCCGAAGAAATGCGGCCATTACGAGGGCAAAGAGGTGATCAGCCTCGGCGAGATGGTCGGCAAGATCAGCGCCGCGGTCGACACCAGGCGCGATCCCGAGCTGGTCATCATTGCCCGGACCGATGCGCGCGCCGTCGAGGGGCTGCAGGCGGCGCTTGACCGCGTCAACGCCTATCTCGAAGCCGGCGCCGATGTCGGCTTTGTCGAGGCGCCGCAAAATGTCGAGGAATTGCGGATCGTCGCGCGCGAGGTCCGCGGGCCGGCTCTTGTCAATGTATTCGAAGGCGGCAAGACACCGATGGTAGCGGCGCGCGAGCTCGAGGCGATGGGCTTCCGCCTCGGCATCTACCCGTCGCAGACCCATCGCGCCGCGATCCGCGCGGCGCAACGGGTGCTGGCGGCGCTGAAAGAGGACGGCGACACCAGCCGCGTCGAGCGCGACATGGCCAGCTTCCAGGAGCGCGAAGATGCCGTCGGCACCGCCCGCTGGCGCGAACTCGAGGAGAAGTACCTGCGGCTCGGGTGAGAGTACCCCTCACCCACCTGCAACGCGGGCCGCTCCCTCTCCCGCTCCATCGGGAAGAGGGCTGGGGGAGGAGCGCTACACGACCGGCGAGCGGCCGCCGTCGACGTTGATCGCGCAACCGGTCACATAGGAAGCAGCGTCCGAGGCGAGGAAGGTCGCAACATTGGCGAATTCCTCGGCCCGTCCCATCCGGCCGAGCGGCACCGCGCGTCCGGCTTGGGCGATGAAGTCCTCGAGCGAGACGTTGGCGCCCTCGCGGCGATGGCGGCGCACGATCTGATCGCTGACGATGACGCCGACATGCAATGAATTGACCAGCACGTTATGCGGCGCGCCCTCCTGCGAAAGTGCCTTGGTGAAGGCCATCTGCGCGGCGCGGCTGACCGAGGTCGGCGCGCTGTCTGCCCCCGGCGCCTTGGCGCCGATGTTGAGGACGCTGATGATGCGGCCCCAGCGGCGCTGTTTCATCTGCGGGAAGACGAGGCGGCAAAAACGGATCTGCGCGAACAGCTTGAGATCGAGGTCGGCCTGCCACATCTCGTCGGTCAGCTCTTCCGACGGGCCGCGCGTCGACTGGCCGGCATTATTGACATAGATGTCGATCTTCCCGAACTCGGACATGATTTGGTCGTAGGTCCTGCGGATGTCGGCCGCCTTCGACACGTCGCAGCTGATCGCCGCGATCTTGCGGCCCGATGCTCCGGCTTGGATCTTTGCCTTGGCCTCGGCGAGCGTGCTCGTGTCGCGCGCCAAGATCACGACGTCGGCGCCCGATCTGGCATATTCCTGCGCGATCGCGAGTCCCAGACCCTTGCTGCCGCCGGTGACGACCGCGCTTCTTCCATCCAATCGAACTTCCATGTCATCCCTCCTTTTGGTTTGAAGTTATTTGGCCGTCAGCCAGTCGATTTCCTGCATGTCTTCTGCCGTCAATGCCCAGCCGGCCGCCCGCACATTTTGCTCGACCTGTTCCGGCTTGGTCGCGCCGGCGATGACGCTCGCCACGGCAGCGCGGTGCAGCAGCCAGCTCATCGCGAGCTCCAACAGCGTATGGCTGCGCTCGGCGGCGAACCCCTCGAGACGCTCGACGAGGGCCCAATTTTCCTCTGTCAGATTGCGCTGCGCCGCTCGCGGCATCGTAGCGAGCCGACTGGCGGCGGGCGGCGGCGCGCTGCGGCGGTACTTGCCGGTCAGCAGGCCGTCCGCCAGCGGGCGGAACGGGATCAGCCCGAGGTCGTAGGCTTCGAGCACCGGCATCATCTCGCGGTCGAGATCGCGCGCGAGCAGGCTGTATTCCTCCTGACAGGCGACGAAACGGTGGAGCCCGAGATGCCGCGATGTCCACTCTGCCTCGACGACCTGCCAGGCCGGCAGCGTCGAGCAGCCGATGTACCGCACCTTGCCCTGACGGACGAGATCGTCGAGGGCCCGCAAAGTCTCCTCGATCGGCGTCAGCGGGTCGGGCTGGTGCTGCTGATAGAGATCAATCCAGTCGGTCTTCAGACGCTTTAGGCTCGTCTCGACCTCGGCCATGATGTAGCGGCGCGACGCCCCCTGCAGCCGGCCCGCTACGTCCATCGGACGGGCGAATTTGGTCGCGAGCACGATATCCTTGCGGCGATCACCGAGAATCTGACCGAGGCAGGTTTCGGAGCTGCCGCGCGGATCGCCATAGGTGTCGGATTCGTCGAAGAAGGTGACGCCGAGATCGAGCGCCTTGTGCACGACCTTCGTCGTCGCATCCAAATCGATGCGGCCGCCGAAATTGTTGCAGCCGAGCCCGACGACAGAGACGCGGAGCCCCGATTTCCCGAGATTGCGTTGTTCCAACGAAGAATTTCCTCCCCGAGCAGTCGGATCGGTTGCGGCCTCACGGCACTATAACGGCTCTAATAAAGGGCCGCCACCGCATATGGCTCGCGAACCGGTAGCGAACGACATCTTGCGCGTGTGTCGCGGTTCGTCATTATTACGCAAGTTTGGGAGGAGACGATGGTCGGACCGAACAACAAACAGCGCCGGTGGAGCTGGTGGTACCTGCTCCTGCTCGTCCAATTCATCGCCGTACTCTGGCCGCCGTTTTACAATAAGATAGAGCCTTCTTGGATCGGTATGCCGTTCTTCTACTGGTATCAGCTGGTATGGATAATCATCGGCGCCGCGCTTACCGCGATCGTCTATTTTGCGACTGAAGACTGAAGCGACGAGGTAATCGGGGAGACTGCCGTGCAGGACGTGAACTGGACCGCTCTGATAATTTTCGTCTTGCTGTTTGCTTTCATCACTTGGTTGGGCTTTGCCGCCGCCAACTGGCGCAAAGGCGATCTCGACCTGCTGCACGAGTGGGGGCTCGCCGGACGGCGCTTTGGCACTGTCGTGACTTGGTTTCTCGTCGGCGGCGATCTCTACACCGCCTACACCTTCATCGCCGTGCCGGCCCTCGCCTTTGGCGCCGGCGCGGTGGCTTTTTTCGCGGTCCCCTATACGATCGTCGCCTATCCCATCTTTTTCCTGCTCTTTCCGCGCATCTGGCATGTCTGCCACAAGCACCATTACATCACGGCCGGCGATTTTGTGCGCGGCCGCTTCGGCAACCGCTGGCTCGCCCTGGCGATAACAGTCACCGGGATCATCGCGACGATGCCATACATCGCCCTGCAGCTCGTCGGCCTGCAGGTCGTAATCGGCGCGCTCGGCGTCTCGGGCACGGGGCTTGCAGCCGATTTGCCGCTGGTCATCGCTTTCGTGATCTTAGCCGCCTTTACCTATTCGAGCGGTCTGCGCGCGCCGGCCTCGATCGCGATCGTCAAGGACATCCTGATCTATCTGACCGCCTTTACCGCGGTTGTCGTCATCCCGATCGAGCTCGGCGGCTTCGGCAAGATCTTCGCGTCGGTCCCAGCGCAGAAACTGCTGTTGGCGACCCCGGGACCCAATACCACCGGGGCCTACAGCGCCTATGCGACATTGGCGTTGGGTTCGGCGCTCGCGCTCTTTCTCTACCCGCATTCAATGACCGGAATTTTGAGCGCCAGCAGCGGCCGCGTGGTTCGCCGGAATGCCGCGCTATTGCCGGGCTATTCGTTCATGCTCGGTCTGCTCGCGCTCGTCGGGTTCTACGCGATTGCCGCCGGGGTAGCCGGTCTTCCCGAATTCGCCGCCGGCTTCAAGCAATTCGGCAACAACTTCGCGGTGCCGGCGCTGTTCCTGCACAGCTTCCCGTCCTGGTTCGTCGGCATTGCCTTCGCCGCGATCGGGATCGGCGCGTTGGTGCCGGCGGCGATCATGTCGATCGCCGCAGCCAACCTCTACACCCGCAATATCCATCGCGAATTCATCAATCGGAACCCGACCGACAAGCAGGAAGCACAAATGGCGAAATGGGTGTCGCTGATCGTCAAGCTCGGCGCCCTTGTCTTCATCATTTTTGTGCCGACCCAGTATGCGATTTACCTGCAGCTCCTAGGCGGGATCTGGATCATCCAGACACTGCCCTCGGTGATCCTCGGCGCCTACACCCGCTGGTTCAACGACTGGGCATTACTCGTTGGCTGGGCCGTCGGCATCGCCTTTGGCACCGGGATGGCCGCGGCTGTCAACCTGACCCCGACCTACCCGCTGCAGCTGGCCGGCTTCACGTTCCCCGGCTACACTGCCCTCTACACGGTGATCCTTAACATCGTGGTGGCGATCGTTCTGACCCTGATTTTCAACGGGCTGAGGGCGCAAACCGAGCGCTTCGACGAGACCGCAGCATCCGATTATCACGCCTGAGCCGGCCGACGATATAGAAGCGCATCGTCCGCCCTGCTCCGCGCCGGTGGTGCTATCCTGCCGGTGCTGGGAAAGGCCATGAGAGAGCCCGTCCAACGCCGTCTTGCCGCGATCCTCGCCGCC
>Ga0182041_10001952_pt1 | contig 10566 bp, 3 predicted proteins | sample flu12Cox44000178_FD_125967 | JGI IMG/M metagenome (GOLD analysis project Ga0182041, IMG submission 125967) | Lab enrichment of tropical soil microbial communities from Luquillo Experimental Forest, Puerto Rico - flux8day.12C.oxic.44.000.178 | ecosystem: Environmental > Terrestrial > Soil >...
GATACGTAACCGACGAGCAACGCAGCCGCCGGCCCATTTTCATCGCAACCCTCTGGGCCGCGGCCGGTTGGCTGTTTTTCCGCGTTGCTCGCTCCTCACGTATCGATTCAGATATGCTCGTCGCTCGCGCCTTGAAAAACAGCCAATTGACCCCGCGACCGCGGGGCGAACGACATGCTTATTTCGGGGACAGGACACTAGGGTAGGGCCGGATCTCCGAGCCGGCCGCTGGAGTTTGGCCAATTTCCAAGCCGTTTTCGGCAATCTGACGGGCGAGGACGCCCGTGTGTGTTAGCGCTTTTAACACCGACACGGCTGGTACACGAACGCGGGGTAGGTAGAACCGACGGCGCCTCGGAGAGGCGCTTAGATAATAGGCCGGCGCTTCAGCGCCGGTACTCAAAAACAAAAAGGAATCCCCCGTCCCGGCCTGCCCGACGAAGCCTTGGCGAAGTCGGGAGAGCCGGGGTGAGCCACATCAGCGCTAGCTTAAGCGCGAAGTAAGCGAAGCGTCCCCGCTTTGCGCGCTTGAAAACGCAAACCGAGACGGTTCGCCTACATCGTAGCGCGTTTGTGAGCGCTGCACTCCTTTACCGTTTGGGGGCGAGGCGTCGGGCCTAAAGATGATCCCAACAACCAGCTTTGCTCTAACCCACTTCCAATCTTCCATCCTTCCATCCTTCCATTCTTCCATTCTTCCATCTTTCCATTCTTCTCGCTTGCGCAAGGGGGCCTTCTCTTGACACACTCCCGAGCTGTCGTCGCAGCCAGAACGTTTCGATCGGTCCTTGTTTCGAATAGTCGCTGGAAGACGGCCAAAAAGCTGACGCGGATGCCCGCCGCGAGAACCAAAAAGGAGGGATGCGCCGAGGCTTCTATAAACGGTCATGCCCGATAAGAAGAAGCAATCAAGGAAGGCCAGAGTCATTCTAGGCTGCCTGCTCGGCGTCTTTGCCATTCTCGTAATTTTCTATCAACCGATCGTTTTCGGACTCGTTCGTTTCGCTGCAGGCCAGGTTGCCAGATCGCAGGCGATTGATCTGGCCTTTGAGCTTCACGGATCGCTCTTCAGCGATCTGTTCATCGAGAACTTGCATCTTCAACCTTATCCCCAGAACAAGTCCTTGCCATTGGAGCGTCTGGAGGCTCAACGAATAGGTGCACGATATAATCTGCTCAATCTTTTGCGGAAAGATTTCCTTAACCTGGTCGATTTCCTTGAATTGAAAAATATCGACGCCGTCGTTCGACCCGTCCCGCCGGGACCCCCGCAAAAGCCGGGGGGGCCAGTGCGATTTGTTCTTGTGCTGCCAAAGCGGATTGATGTCACGAATATTAATTTGACCGTAAAGAGTGACGCCGGTGATTTGCAGCTTAAGAATTTCGACCTTCAATTCGAACAGACCAAAGCCGGCCATCTCGCTTGCGAGACCTTGCAAATCCCCGGCGTCGGCGTCTGGAATCAACTCCGCGCCGGGTTGAGTTATACTCAAAACCAGCTTGCACTAAGCGATCTCGACCTGGCACCAATACTGTCCGTTAATGGCCTGCAACTGGATTTATCTGCATCCGAACGAGGGACGTTTCGTGTTAGCCTGGATGCTAAAGCGCTGGGATCTTCACTCCTGGCGAATGTCTCCTATGAGCAACCGCCGCAAGGCCGGATTCTGGATGCTAATCTGAATATCCGCCATTTTGAGCTGGCAGAACTTCACAGACTGGTGCCCGCGGCGCTCACGGGGTCGATCCCGGACCTGAACATTGAACTAAAAGGAGACATCGACCGTCCGCGAAGCCTTTCGGGACAGGTCACTGTCGCAGCGGAACGAGTGCGTCATCAAAATTTCGGCGTTGATCATGCTCACGCGACCCTGATGATGAAAAACGGAAGCGGAACCATTTCCGAATCGGTACGCGCGGGCCCAAATGAAATGCACGCGAACGCCACCTTCACGCTTTCCGAGAACATGGATAGTCTCGTGGAGAAAACCGTTGCAAACATTGGTCTGGCAGCCTCCATTCCTGATCCCGGAAGAAGCGTTCCCGGACTTAAGGCGCCCACGACAATTCTGGGGAGCATTGGCCTTGCGGATGGGAAGGCCAGAGCAGTGCTTCGCACGACTTCATCCGACATCAGCATGCCCAATGCATTGCCCGGAGCAATCGTCTCCGCAGTAAATGCGCAGCTCTTTGCCGTCGCCAGAATTCCTTTGACCGACGATTTGTGGAGTTCCGTGGCTGCTATTGCGCTGGCTGGCGCGGACAAAATATCTTATCAGGACGCACAAATTGCCCAACTTCGCGCAGAAACTGGCCTGATCGACGGCGCAACGGCTACTGGAAACGTAACTGTGCGCTCGGGCGGGAGCAAGATCGATATTTCTGCCAATACGCCCCTGCCAAAACCGTCCGCTGCATTTGATCCCAAGCAAGCGATGGTTCAACTCAATTTTAATATTAATTCCATCACCGATTTCATAACGCAGGACCTGGTTAAAGGTTCCCTCGCCGCGGATGGGGACATTCGGATTGCAGGCGGACAGGCCAACGGCGTAATCCGGGCGGCGGGTAGCCAATTGCACTACAAGGGGATCAATCTTCAATCGCTCCAGGTAGATGCCCTCCTTAAAGACGGCGATGCAAGTATCCAAAAATTCGAGATTAACTTGGATCCCGATAATTCTGTCCAGATTTCCGGGTCAGCAAAGCTAAATGAGCCGTTTCCTTTCCACGCACTTGGGACGCTGGCGTTCAAGGACCTGGGTGTCCTGAATCGCATTCTGCAAAACCTTGGAGCACAACCCGGCGTCGGCGGAGAGCTAAATGCACAATTTTCGGGTGATGGCGATATCCATCAACCCACCGGCCGCCTCCAAGTAACGGGCAACGGCTTGAACTACCGTGGCTTCGTCCTTCAGAATGTGGCAGTCGAGGCGGTTGTCAAAGATTCGACCGCAATAATTGACCGCTGTCGCCTCAACATTGACCCGAACAACTACGCCAGCATGAACGGGACCGTTCGTTTGAACGAGCTTTACCCATACAATGCAAGCGCCCAGATCCGCCTCCCGGAGCTGGGCCTTTTGAATGAGTTGCTCAAAGATTTTGGGGTGGCACCAGGATTGAGCGGCGCATTCAACCTGGATTTATCTTCGAGCGGCGATACAAAGAACCCGACGGCAAATGTTCACGCCCAGGGCGACAATATTAAATACAGGGGATTGCCTATCGACAGCATTCGCATGGAAGGCGCCCTCAGAAATTGGGAAGCGCAGCTCGAAACCTGCCAGGTCGCACTCGACGCAAACAATCACCTGAACTTTACTGGCACCTGCCGAATCGCCGACCCCTTTCCGTACGATATTCATGGAACAATCGATCTCGACGAACTTGAGACATTCAACGGCCTGCTGGAAAATCTGGGGCAGCCACGCGAATTAGCGGGGACCCTGCGTTGTACGTTGACTGGTCACGGGGACGCCAAAAACCCGGGTGCTGAGGCTCAGATTACTGGAGATAAGATTAGATTCAGGGGCCTGCTCGTCGAGCGCACGGACGTTGACGCGGTTCTGGAGGGGCAAAAAACCGAGCTTAAGACATGCAGAGTGAAGCTGGATCAAAACAACTCGATCGAACTGTCAGCAAACCTCGATCTTGCCGATCCCCATCCTTACGGCGCAAACGGCGTGGTTGCGCTGAATGATCTTGGAGCGTTCAATGGCTTGCTGAAGAGTTTTGGGCAGCAAGGTGGACTCTCTGGAGCACTTAAGGTCGACCTGGCCGGCATGGGAGACGCCGCAAATCCGGCGGCGCAGCTAGGCCTTCACGGAACTCAGCTGATGTACCGCGGGTTCCTGATTCAGACCACAGAAATTGAGGCGACGATTAAAGACTGGCTCGCTAGCCTCCGCGCGTGTCGCTTCGAATTCGACGCCAAGAATTACGTCGATCTTACAGGTCAAGCGGGATTGAAACCTCCAAACGCATATGCAACAGAGGGAAAGATCGAACTGAACAATCTTGCGGTCTTCGCCGAATTGTTGAAAGGCCTTGGACAACCAGACACCGTCGCGGGCAACCTTCATGTCGATTGGTCCGGTAGAGGAGACCTGGCAACAATCCCTGACGCTCATCTTCGCGTTTTGGGCAAAAGCATCAAATACCGGGGACTATCGGTTCAAGACATCGATATAGCCGGCGACCTGCTTCAGCGAAAACTGGATCTTTCCAACTGCAAAGTTGTCTTCGACCCGAAGAACCTGGTCGATGCCAGCGGAGGCGCCCGTATTGAGGAGCCATTCGATTACAATGCAAACGCGAAGCTTAGGTTTGACGATTTAGGCTTTTTAAATGAACTGGTGAAATCTTTCGGACAGGATCTTGGTCTTGGCGGCAAGCTGATCGCTACGTGGACCGGTAGAGGTCCGTTTAAGGATCAGACAGGAAACATTGATGTTCATGCGGAGCAGATCCGCACCAAGGCAATCCAGGGAATAAAGGTCGATGCGACGGCCAACTACCAGGGACTGAATGCGGAAATTCCCAACCTTAAGATCTTCTCACCCTATGCGGACCTTGATGCGTCTATAACATTCACTCCTCAAACGCTGGCAATTTCTTCATTAAGCATCCGGAAAAACGGAAACGCAGTAATCGGGACTCTTAAGATTCCCCTCGATCTTCGGCCCGGCCAAAAAACTCCGCTCGCTCTGGATCAACCGGTTGAAGTGAGCATTCGCGCAGACAAAATCGGGCTGGCATCGCTTCAAGCAGAAAAGCCAAAAGTAACGGGCAGCTTAGGGTTTCAACTTCAGGCATCCAAAACGCTTCGGGATCCCTTGATCGAGTTAACAGCGTCAGCGAGGGACATCAGAGCGCCGGCTGTATCGAGCCTGTCAGCGGCGCAGGGCGATCTTTCCGTAAGACTGGCCGACAAAGTTCTCTCGATCGATGGCAAAGTGACGCAAGCCGATGTTCATCCGCTTACACTCACAGGTCGCATGCCGATTGACCTCGGTCAGGTCCTCCAGACGGGAACGCTCCCTGAGAATACTCCCATTCAATTCGCCCTCAAATGGCCTTCAAACAATCTGGCTTTTGTCAGGAAGATCGTGCCCGATATCAAAATCATCGAAGGCACAGCGGACGTGGACGTTGAGGCAAAAGGCACGCTCAAACGACCGGAAGTTGGGGGCCAGATTCGAACCGTCCTCTCAAGATTTCAGGCGAAGACCGACACCGTTCCCCCTATCTCAAACTTTGCATCTACGGTCAGTTTTCGACAGGACCACATTCAGATCGAGCAACTTAACGGTTTGGCGGGAGGGGGCCGATTCAGCGGCATGGGGTCGATCGATCTGAAAGATGGAACCAACCCGAAGTTCGACCTCGGGCTAAAGGGCAACCAGGTCCTTCTCACCAGGAGTGATGGAATCATTGTCCGCGCGAATTTTGATCTGTCGGTCCGCGGCCCCCTATCCGGTGGAGAGGTCAGTGGATCGATTGGAATCACAGACAGCCGCTTTTTTAAGGATATCGATATTTTGCCACTCAACCTTCCCGGGCGCCCTCCGCCGCAACCTCCAGCGGCAGCTCCCCCACCAATCTCGGTTACCACACCCCCATTCAATGCGTGGAGATTTAATATAGCGGTTAGAACGGACGATCCTTTTCTGATTCAGAGTAATCTCGCACGCGGACGAGCAACGGTGCGGTTGCAGGCGGGAGGTACAGGTGCCGCACCAAGCGTGACAGGCGACGTCGTGATCAATCGCCTCGTCGCATCGCTCCCGTTCAGCAAAATGGAGATTGAAAATGGCCGCATCGACTTCGTGCAGGGCGGGAATATTCTCGATCCCACACTGAATATCATTGGGCGATCAACGGTGCGCGACTACGAAGTCACGCTGCGCATTTTTGGTAATGCCTCCAAACCGACCGTGCTCCTGGACAGTTCGCCCCCTCTCGCGCAAGGCGATATTCTCGTATTGCTGGCAACAGGCTCAACGACTTCGGAATTCGCTCAAAACCCTTCGTTGATTGCTGGCCGTGCGTCATTCATTGTTCTGGAACAGATTTTCCGCAAATTTTTCCCAAGCACAAATCGCGCGGATGAACAGAAAGAGCCGTTCATCGACCGATTCAGCGTTAATCTCATACCCGGTCGTAGAGCCGGTGAGCAGGAGATCAGCACCAGCTTCCGATTGACGAAGAACTGGGAGATCATTGGGGACTTCGGCAGTGGCAGTTATCGGGGCCAGCTCAAGTACTTGGTTCGCTTCAGATGAGACCCCTTGCAACTGTTACAATTGCATTCATCGTGGGATTACCGGCAGTCTTTCTATTTGCACAGCTTGAAAATCCCCAACCGGCCGTTCCGCCCGAGTCGATTAAAAGCAGCGCGCCACCCCCCCAAACGTCATCCCGGGTCCGATTCGCCGGCAACACCAGGTTCAGTGACAAAGAACTTAGCGTTGCGGTTGCGGATCCTCTGGCGGCAATCCAGCAGCGAGGTCTGAGCTTGCCGCTTGCCGATGACACTGCCTACTATCTGGGAGTCTTTTATCGCCGGCACGGCTATCCCTCAGTCGACGTGAAGTATAAAATCGACGGGAACACCCTGGAATTGGACATCTCCGAGGGGCCTTACTATAAGCTCGGGGAAATTTATTTTGAGGGAAACAAAACATTTCAGCCCTCAGCTCTGAAAGAATACATGGTCGGTACTACCCGAGCCCGCTATTCCCAGTTTGAGCGAGAGCTTCCGTTCGTCGAAGCCGACTTGATCACCGGGACAAGTTTACTCCAGAGCTTTTATGTCTCTGAAGGCTTCCCCGACGTCCAGATCGTTAAGCTTTCGACAGCCCCGGACCAGAAACGAGGGGCTGTGGATGCCATCGTCACGATCAAGGAAGGGCCGCGCTACTACTTTGGTCAAATCACTTTTAAGGGGGACCCCGGGATTCCAAAGGAGGAATTCGCTCCAAAAATTTCAGCCCTGACCAATCCCCCAAAACCTTATTCCGCGGCAGCGCTTCAGAATTTGCAGAGAGACCTGACATTTCTCTTCAAGAAACGGGGGCATTATGAAGCCTCGGTCTCGCTAACTCCGGATTTCAAGAGAGCGCAAGGAGGCAGGGTCCCCATCATTGTCGACTCAATCCCGGGACCGATTTACCAATTTGGAGCAACTATTCAATATCAGAACCCTCGTGCCCGCCTCCGACCCCAGTTTTTAACGAACCGTTTCAGCGGACTCCGCGGTCAGATTTACGATCCCGACAAGCTGACCGACCTTTATACCAAGCTCTATTTGACCGGGCTTTTTGAAGCTCTTGACATCCAGGAGGTGGCAAAACCGGACCATACGATCCAACTTGTACTGAATCCAAAAGAAGCAAAGCAGAAGGAATTAGGTGCTTACGTCGGCTATGACACTTTTGATGGGATTCTCCTCGGTGCCAGCTATACCAACAGGAATATCGACGGTTACGGCAGAATACTTTCTGCGTACGTCGACTACACCAGCCGCGGACCCGAAGGCGAGATATGGTATGAAGATCCCTGGTTTCGTAACAGCGACATCGATTTTCGGGTAGCGCTTGGAGCTTCGCTGAAGGACCTGATCGGCTATTCGATCCAGAAATATTACACCCGAATTGCCTTTACGAAAACGTTCAGGAAAGAAATCAAGACGGGCGTATATCTTGAGGCAAAGGAGGCGAACGTTGGTTCGATCGTTATTCACCCCCAATTCCTTGTGGGTCCCACCAGCTATCAATTGATCACGGTTGGACTCACGCAAGCGTTCGATTACCGCGACAGCCCGACCAATCCGCATAAGGGATGGGTCCTGGATGGGACCGCTTCCTTTAGCGAGAGCCTTGACGGCACCGCTAGTTTTGCGCGGTTTACGGGCCGCTATTCCACGTACGTCAGCTTCGGCAAAAGCCTCTTGGCTCTGGGCGCAAGGCTCGGATATATCAGCACCACTCAAAGCGCGTTGCAGGTTCCTATCGACGAACGCTTCTTTAACGGTGGATCGACCACAGTCCGAAGCTTTTATGAAACCGAACTTAGCCCCAAGGACACCGAAAACCACCCGATCGGCGGTCTGGCCCGCTCGATCTTCAACGTTGAATACAACATGCCGCTCTACGGCGATCTGATCGGCGCGGCCTTTTTCGATGCTGGAGGAGCCGGCGATACGCCTTTCTCAAATTTCAGCACGGCTGTTGGCGGAGGCGTGCGGTACAATCTACCCATCGGTCCGGTAAGAGTGGACTATGGTGTCAATCCAGCTCCTCGAAAAAATCAGAGCCAGTCGGTGATTTCTTTGAGTTTCGGCGTCGCCTTTTGAGACGGGCGTGTCTGGGGCGTTACTTGGAACGGTACGTGTACCGCGTAAAAAACACTCTTCAGCTAAGGCAACTTCAGGAGCTTCAGTCGAGGAGCACGCCGAAGGCGTGCTACCGGAGTTTGGCCAATTTCCAAGCCGTTTTCGGCCATCTGACGGGCGAGGTCGCCCGTCCCACATTGTGGCGCGGGCGCCCCCGCCCGCGTTGAGCACGCCGAAGGCGTGCTACTGGAGTTTGGACATTTTTTCTATGACCGCGGAGCGGTCTAACAGGATAGCCCTGGGTAGAGCGAAGCGGAACCCTGGGTCTTGAATGTTCATATGCGACCCGCTCTGAAAGAGCGGCAGAGGCTAACGAGCGGCATTCAGAGTCGCTTAACCGAATCGGCCCGAAATGTAATCCTCGGTTCGCTTTTCCGACGGATTGCTGAAAATCTTCTCAGTCCGGTCAAATTCCACCAATCGTCCCAGATAAAAGAAAGCAGTCATGTCGGAGCAGCGTGTCGCCTGCTGCATATTGTGCGTCACGATGACGATGGTGAATTGATTTTTGAGCGTATCAATGAGCTCCTCTACCTTGGCCGTGGCTATAGGATCAAGAGCAGAACACGGCTCATCCATCAGGATGATATCAGGCTTCACGGCGATCGCCCGGGCGATACATAGGCGCTGCTGCTGTCCTCCCGAAAGACCGAGCGCACTCTCATTCAAGCGGTCCTTCACCTCATCCCAGAGAGCCGCTCCTTTCAGGCTCGATTCAACGGTCTCGGCAATAACAGATTTCTCGTTGATTCCTCCGATGCGTAGTCCGTAGGCGATATTCTCCGCGATCGTCTTAGGAAAAGGGTTCGATTTCTGGAATACCATTCCGACGCGTCTTCTCAGCTCGATGACATCTACTTCCGGTGAATTAATATCAACACCCTCGATGTGGATGCTGCCCCCAGTTATCCGCGCACGATCCACCAGGTCGTTCATCCGGTTACAGCAACGCAAAAGGGTTGATTTTCCGCATCCTGACGGGCCAATAAAAGCGGTTACCTTCTTCTCCTGAACCTTCAAATTGATTCCATGGAGAGCCTGAGACAATCCATAGTGAAAATCGACGTTTCTTACGTCAATAACGGTCTGAATCTCTTCCGGCATCCCCCTTCCCGAAGAGAAAACGGCAGACGGCTCTCGAACCGGCACACGCTTCGCCTCACTTGTCACACGAGTCGATTTCGTTTCTTCCATAGTTGACCACCCGGCTTCGGGTTTACTTTCAGTTTGATTGACAATTGACCGGCGGTAACCCTCAACCGGCGGCACCCACTAGATTTCCACTTTGTGGTCCGGAGGGCAAGTAATCCTTCAAAGGCCCGGCGACAATCGGTTGTCGCCGGGTAAAAAGGTGATGCCGCGATAGAGACCCGGACTCTATCGTTAGAACTTCATGATGAGGTTCGCCTGGAAAACCAAATCCTGGCGATCCCGCGCAATCGGATATTGCTGGTTTGAGGGAAATGGCGTGCCAGTGGCAGGATTTATCACGTTCCCCGTCGCGTAGCCGCCGTAAAGATTGGGATGCAGCGCATGGGAGTAATACAAAGTGAATACTGCAGTCAAGAAATCGGTGAGGTTGTAGGCCAGATTGAATTCCCAGCCTTGGCTGTTCAGGTTACTTAACGCGAAGTTTGAATTGTTGATGTTCGGATCCAGCGCGCTAATTCCCTGCTGCCTATAGTCAACCGATGCGGAAAAATCGCCGGCTTTCTTGTTGTCACCGAATTTCAGACCCACCAGCCAGGCCGAATTATCAGAGAAACTGGGGCTCGCGAGACCGCCGAAAGTGGGGTTCGCCGATCTGCCAATGAAGCGGTAATGCGAAAACAACGGGCCCAAATCCCTGTTGAAACGATCGTCCCCCGAGAAGTTGTAGGCAAAATCCCAGTAAAGGGTCAGCGGGAGCTTACCGCAAATCTTGTAGGTGATGTCGCCCGGCGCGAGAATGATATTCAGGTCGCGCTGCGTGACCGGAAAAGCCTGAGCGTTGGCGAGAGTGTCGCCAGCACCACCGGTGGTTTGGTTAAACGTCAGGCCCTGCGTCTGGACGGGCGGTATGATGGTTCCGTGCGGGCCAGGCGTGCCGCCGGAAGAGGCGTTGTTATAGGCCAGGAAACCTGGAGCCTCCGTAATTGTGAGGTTGTCCCCGAGATGGACCCTGGCAA
>Ga0182041_10001956_pt1 | contig 10558 bp, 5 predicted proteins | sample flu12Cox44000178_FD_125967 | JGI IMG/M metagenome (GOLD analysis project Ga0182041, IMG submission 125967) | Lab enrichment of tropical soil microbial communities from Luquillo Experimental Forest, Puerto Rico - flux8day.12C.oxic.44.000.178 | ecosystem: Environmental > Terrestrial > Soil >...
CGGCTTCATCGGGTCATCCTAGCGTTGATTCGTCGCAGAGATTAAGGGAGCCGAAAAAGCGGCGTCAAGGCGGGTACCCTGCGAGGCGCTCGGGGCTGATCGGCATTAGACGCGGGCCTTCGGTCCATAAGAGCGCACAGCGGATCTCACGCCCGGGATAGATCCGGCCGAGTGCTGCCCGGTAGAGAGCGAGCTGGCGCAAATAGATCGGCGCGACCTCCGCCTCGGTGGCCGGTGGCGGGCGCAACGTCTTGAAATCGACGACCAGCACCCGGTCTTTCTCGACCACCAGACGATCGATCTGCCCGGACAGGGCATGGCCTTCGACCAAGCCGACCAACGGCACTTCGGCCTGCGAACCTGACCCGAAGACCGCGGCGAAATCGGGGTGACCCAGCACCGCAAGGGTCCCGCGCCGGATCTCGTCCTGCTCCTCCGTGGAGAGCCCGTGCGCGGGCAGCGCGAGAAACTCGCGCGCCATACCCTCGCGCTCTGCGGCGGGCAACTCGGGCAGGCTCTGCAACAGCCGATGGACGAGAAGCCCCCGCTTGAAGCGGTCGCGCCCGCCCATCCCGAGCGGCGAGGAGACGGGAGGCTCGGCCTCGCTGGGGCGCGACGGAAACAGCGGCTTCGGCGGGTCGGGCTCGGGCGGCGGCGGCTCCCTGACCCAATGCGGCAGCGGCAGCGCTGGATGCGCCATCTCTGTCGGGCGTTCCAAAACGGGCGGAGCAGTTTGCGCGGCGGCGAGCCGCAATCCTTCGCCCGACCAGCCGTAGGGCCCGATCAGTGCCGTCGTGTCGAATGCGAACGGGGTGGCGAACCCTGCAAGACCGGCATGGCACAGCTTATGCCAGCACCACTGCTTGGGCGCGTCGCGGGTTTGCCAGCCGCAGACATAGAGCCGGTCTTGCGCCCGGCTGAGGCCGACATAAAGGAGGCGCCGATATTCCTGCAGCTCGCGCCGGCGCACGGCTTCCCGTTCGGAAATATAGACCGGAACGGCGAACTCGGCGCGCGGGCGCCACATCGGCAGCTCTTCGCTCTCGGTCCACAACAACGTTTCCGATGGTTTTGGCAGCTGCATCGTGTCGGGCAGAAAGACGATCGGGGCTTCGAGCCCCTTGGCGCCGTGCACGGTCAGGATGCGTACCTCGTCGCGCGGGCGCGCCCCGAAATCGCGCTTGACCTCGGTGTCGCCGGCGGCGAGCCAGCGCAGAAAACCCTGCAGCGACGGCACGTGCTCGCGCTCATAGGCGAGGGTCAGCGCGAGGAATTCCTCGACCGTGTCCTCCGCCTCGGGTCCGAGGCGCTCGAGCAACGCGCGGCGCCCGCCTTCGGCGCCGAGGATCTCGGCGTAGAGCTCGTAAGGCGGCGCGAAATCGGCGCGGGCGAGGAGGGCGGATAGGCGTTCCGCTGCGTGGCGCAATGCCGCGTTCGTCTCGACGCGGCTGCGCAGCCGGTCCCACAGAAGCTCTTTGCCGCGCCCGTGGGCGAGATCGAACAATGTCTCCTCGTCGAGCGCGAAGAGCGGACCTTTGAGCACCGCGGCCAACGTCAGGTCGTCGTCCGGAAACAGCAGAAACCGGCCGAGCGCTGCCAAATCCTGTACCGCGAGCTGCTCGGTCAGGATCAACCGGTCGGCGCCGGCGACCGGGACGCGGCGCTGCTTCAGCGCGCGCAACAGCTCGCCAACAAACTCGTTGCGCCGCCGCACCAGCACCATCACGTCGCCGGGCCGAATCGGGCGGCCCCGGGCCTCCAAAGTCTCGCCGCGGTCCAGCCAGCTTTTGATCGTTGCCGCGATCGCTTCGGCGAGGCGGGTGCGGGGCTCGGCGATGCGGCGGCGGGTCACCGGCAACGCCGCGGGATCTGAATCTTCGTCGGGCTTTGGTTCCACCGGCGGCCAGAGCTCGACAAGCCCCGCCTGGCCGGCGCGGGAGGCGACATGACGAATCGGGCCGCCGTCGAGCGCCACCCCGTCACGCGCGGTCTCGTGCCGGAAGATCGCGTCGATCGCCTGCAATACCGGCTCGGTTGAGCGGAACGAGATCTCCAGCGGCACGACCCGCCACTCCTGCTCGGCGGCTGCTGTGCGCGTTTCGAAATGCCGCCGCATGCGCAGGAAGGCGTGCGGATCCGCGCGCTGAAAGCTGAAGATCGACTGCTTTGCGTCGCCGACGGCGAAGATCGTGCGGGTCCGGTCGCGCGCGCCGTCACCGGCAAAGAACTCCTCGGCGAGTGCCGCCACGATTTCCCACTGCTCGGGGTTGGTATCCTGTGCCTCGTCCAACAGAATATGGTCGAGGCCGTCGTCGAGCTTGAACAATACCCAGGGGGCCACCCCGGGGCGGCGCAGCAGGTCGAGCGCCTTCACCACGAGATCCTCGTAATCGAGCGCCCCCTGCGCTCGTTTGCGCTCCTCATAGGCCCGGATCAGTGCGTCGCCGAGCCGGGTCAGCGCGCAGGTCGCCTCGACCAGCACCGCCGACGCATGCGCCTCGCGGAATTTTGCGACCCGCTCCGCCTCGATCGTCAGGACCGCGCAGGCATCACAGGCGGCTGCACTCGCCGCCTTCTGTGTGATCAGACGCTGGAGAATCTCGCCCTTATCGGTCAGATAGGCGTCGACATACGCTTCGAGCATTTGGCGCCGCCACTGCGGGTCGGCGCACCAGGCGAGAAGCGTCTCGCCACGCTTGCGATCAGTCGCGGACCCGGCGGCTAGCGCTGCCGCCGCAGCGCGCAATGCCCCCTCGTCGCCGGCACCCTCGGCACAAAAGGCGGCGGCGAGGTCTTCCGAGGTGACCCCGGCCGGCAGGGAGAGCGCTGCGCACAGCCTGTCGCGCAGCGCCGTGTGCCCGCTGTCGACCGCGCGGCGGAGCTTGCCACGCTCGCCGACGAGTGCCGACATCAGCATGCCGAAACGCTCCTCGGCGACATGGCCGGCGACGACCGCGAGCGCTTCGGCGAGCTCCTCCCGATCCCCGGCGTCGCGCGCGGCAACGATGACGCTCTCGGCGGCCTCGAGCAACGCCTCGGCGGCGCCGCGCTCGTCGAGCACGGCAAACTCGGGCGAGACATCGGCTTCCAACGGAAAGCGCCGCAGCAGAGCCTGGCAGAAGGCGTGGATCGTGGCGATTTTGACACCGCCCGGGGTGTCAAGGACGCGGACGAAAAGCTGCCGCGCCTGCGCCGTCATCGCGTCGTTCGGATCTCGCCCCGTCAGCTCCTTGAGCTCCTCGACGAACGCGTCGTGCGGCAAGGTCATCCACTCGGCGAGCCGCTCGTTGAGCCGGTTGGCCATCTCCGCGGCAGCCGCGCGGGTAAAGGTCAGGCACAAAACGCGCGCGGGATCGCTGCCTTCCAGCATCAGCCCAAGCAGCCGGTCGGTCAGCACCTTCGTCTTCCCGGTGCCGGCCGAAGCCGAGACCCACGCCGAAACCCCGGGCGCGGCCGCCCGGCGCTGCGCCGCGTTCGCGTCCGTCGCCATGGAAAGTTATTTCACCACAGAGGCACAGAGGACACGGAGAAGAAAAGCACCGAGCTCAAATGAACTCGCCACACCGGCGAAGGCCGGTGCCTATAGCGGAGATAGGTCCCGGCCTGCGCCGGGATGACGGGGGCGGGGCACTTAATCTCCGTGCCCTCTGTGTCTGTGTGGTGAACCGTCCCTTCAGTCATTCCTCGTCCTCTCTCGCGGTGACCCGCGCGAGGTGGCGGTAATCGGAAAAGCGCGGCGCCCATTGCGGGACCGGCTCTGCGAGGTAGGGGGTCGCGGGGTCGTCGAAGCGCTCGATCAGCGATCTGACCCGATCGAGCACGGATTGGATCAGCTTGTTGGGATCGTCGTCGCCGATCGGCCGGCGCTCCCCGACCGGAATCCCGCCGCTCAGCCGCCAAAATTCGAGCGCTGCAAGGGAGCCGGAAACCGCCCCGAAACTGCCGTCCCGGAGTATCGCCCCCTCGAGCGGCAGCTGCGGCGCATAGCCCCACCTCACTTCTTTTTTCGAGGGCAACGAGCCGGTCTTGTAGTCGACCAGCAGGAAGCCTCCGGCCACGAAGCGGTCGATGCGGTCGGCCTTGGCCGTCAGGGTGAACGGCCCGCCGGGTGCGGGCAAGATCAGGCTGCCCTCGCACTCGCTTAGGCTCTCAACGACTTCGGACCGATGCGCCTGTTCCTCGGCGATGAGCCAGCGGACGATCCGCTCGAAGCGCGGCCACCAGAACGCCCAGGCGCCCGGGCGCGACAGGATCGCGCCAAAATGGGCGCGGCCGATCTCGATCAGCTCCGTCTCTGCGTCGGCCGGCAATTCGCGCGGATAACGATGGACAAATTCGTCGAGCGCCCCATGGATCGCGATGCCGAGATCGGCACGGTCAGGATCGGCGTCGAGATCGTCCAGTGGCTTGAGTTCGAGGATGTGGCGGGCGTAGATCGCATAGGGGTCACGGAGCCAGGTCTCGATCTGGGTCACCGAGAGCCGGCGCGGGCGCGCGGCCAGCGACGGCCGCGGCTCGGGCGACGGAAGCGGTCGATAATGTTCCGGTTCGTCGATCTGGTTGGCGGCGAACTTGATCGCCTCGTCCGGCCCGAGCGCATGATCCAATCCGGCAGCGCGCGATACGGTGTCGAGGCGCAGCAGCCAGCGCGAGGGCACGGTCGGCACGCCCTGCTGACGCGCGGCGCGGGTCAGCGCCACCTCCGGCGCACCGAACGCTTGAGCGAAATCATGCGCGGCGATGCCGACCGAGCGTTCGGGGACGGCGATGCGGAAGTCGCGTCTCATCTGCCGCGACATCCACGGGTCGTGCCCGGTAGAACCCGGCCAACTGCCTTCGTTGAGCCCGCCGAGGATCAGCAAGTCGGCCTGCTGCAAGCGCGCTTCGACGAGGCCCCAGATCGCTAGCCGAGGGTGGCGGCCGAAGGCCGGGCGGACGACCATTCGGGCGGCAAGCGCTTCGAACAGCGCCGGGTAATCGCGGCCGGAGAGCGGCGGGAAATCGCGGGCGGCGTCGATCAGCTCATAGCAGAAGCGCGCGGCATTCTCTCCCGCCTCCCCGGCCCAGAGCCGCGTGCTGCCGGCCTCGGTCGCGCTCGCCGCGAGCCGCTCGGCAGCCTCGATATGGGGTATCACGAGGCGGGCGAGCGGCACGGCACCGGCGTCGAGCAGGTCGGGCAGCCTGCCGAGGCAGGCATCAAGCCGATCAACAAAGCGATGCAACCCCGTGTCTTCATCGCGTATAGCGGCTCTGAGACCGCCAAAGCCCGGGGCCGGGCGGGGCCCGAGGATGGCCTTCTCGAGCCGGCGCGCTAGGCGCCGGAAGACGGCCGGGTCGAGCCCGCCGGCGGCAAGCGGGTGCTTCAGCGCGGCGAGCAATGGCACCGGGGCGAGCCTGCTCCCGGCGAGATCGAGCACGAGACGCAGAAAGGCGCCGGGCGGCGTGCGGTTCAAGGGAACGCCGGCCGAATCGTCGATTTCGATCCCCCAGCGGCGCAGCTCGACGGCAACCCGGCGGGCGAGCTCGCGGTCGGGGGTGACGAGTGCCGCGGTCGCCCCCGGCGTCTCGATCTTGCGGCGCAGCAAGAGCGCGATGGTCACCGCCTCCTGTTGCGCGCTTGCGCAATCGAAGCGGCTGACCCCGTCGAGGGTGTCGGCGGCCTGTGGTGGCAAGCCTTGCCACGCATCGGTGGTGGTCGCCGGCCGCAGCGCTTCGCTGACCAGCCGCACTCGGCGCGCCCGCTTTTCGTCGTAACCCCCGTTCTTTTGGTCACCCCCGCTCTTTTCGTCACCCCCGCGAAAGCGGGGGTCCAGGGACGCGGTCTGGGGCGCCAGCCGCTTCGCCGCGGCGGCGAACAGCGGGAGGTCTGCGAGCGCCTCAGGGCCGCGGCAAGGGAGAGGGGAGGGGGCGACGGGCCAATCCGACACTTCGGCCGGGGCGACCTCGAGCGCCCGCAGCAACAGCGCCAGCAGATATTGCGGATGCGCCTCATCACGCTCGATCGCCCGCCACTCGTTTTCGTCGGCGCGGCGGTCGAGTCCGGGCAGGATCACCGCGCCATGGTCGAGCGTTGCGATGACCGAAAGCAGCTCGGTCATCGCCGGAATCCCGCCGGTAAGCCCGGCGGCGATGACCGGGTCGCGCGGCGGCAAGCGGCGCCAGGCCGCGGCCTGACGCTCGAGCAGACGGTTGCGCCGCACAGCCGGGTCGAGCGCGCCCTCGGCGGCGAGAATGTGCGGCCATTGCCTCGGCAGAATTTCCAGGAATTTGTGGACGACCTGCCAGTGCGCGGCGAGGTCCTGCGGAACGAGGTCGGCAAGCCGCGCGAAATTGGCCCCTTCCGTCGCCACGGTGTCGAGAAACCGGGCGAGGCTCGCGGCGAGTGCGGCGGCCTGGCTCGGCAGCAACGGGGTCTGACCGCGCACCTGCCCCCATCGCATGACCAATCGCGTCAGCAGCAGGCGGCGGCGCAGCACGGGAATTGCCGGCGGCACCGCGAGCGTTTCGCCATCCGCCGTTCCGTCCGCCAAAGTCAGCTCGTCCGAATCGAGGTCGCCGATCGGCCGCATACGCGGCAACAGCAGGGGCGTACCGGCCTCACGCCCCTCGGGTGCCGCGCGCAGAAACGCCTCGCGCAAAGCGCGCACCGCGCGTCGGGTCGGCAGCAGAACAGTCACGCGCGTCAACCGGAGCGGATCGCCGGCAGTCATTCCGAGCAGCCCGTCCACCAGCGTCGCCAGAAACGGCCGCTCGGGCGCGATCGTGTAGACCTTGGCCTGCACCGCCCCCGTCACCCGAGCGTCCGCCTCGCCGGCGCGGCCTCGCACGTGGTCATCCCTGTCTCAAGCCGCTATGTGCAGGTTTTTTAGTCAAAGTGGACGCAAATGCAAGGATAAGTTGTCGGCACCATATCAATTCGTCATTCCGTTAGGTTGCGGGTCACGACGCAGGGGTCATGTAGGATCGCCTTGGCCGCGATGCGTCCGGCTGTCCTCTCGGCAGGGTTCCGATGCCAAACGGCCCAGTTAATCAGGGTTGTCGGACGCGATCGAGTTTTTGGATAAAGTCATTCACTTCCGGCTGGGTCCATATGTCCCCATGGTACCAAAAGTCCACCAAAGCATCTTTGTTGCGTGACACCCAGGTTATGACCTGAAGGGACATCTGACGAACAACACGGAGGGGCAGACTGTTGGCCGCTAACGTTCGGCATCCCTCCTTCACCTCTGCGCAGGCCCATCGCGCCGTCCCGGGCTCGCTGCTCTATTGCCCGCGCATCATAGCCGAGCCCTCTCGCGATCCTCGCGGGTATACCGCCGGACGGGCGCGGCGACCGAGCGACAAGGCCGGCAACGGCCGACGGATAGCGGGGTCGAATTCGTCGTAACCACGGTTCGCAGATCGCCCTCGCGCGGCCGCATCTCCCGATTTTTTTCATCCCGCCCGATTTCGATTGATATTCGATTGTTAGGGCCCCTTTAATTCGTTGTTCGCGCGAAAAATTCCGTTGATCGGCCAAGTAACGAATTTGACTCGCAAGTTATTGTAATACCGTTCAATCTTTTGAAGATAGACGGTCTGCTGACGCCCAAAAGCGCTATTTTCGTTGTATTTGGCCACCTGGTCACGCCGCGTCGATGGCGGCGGGTGGTCCGGGGCGGGGCCTACGTCTCTCCGAGCGTGAGGGTGATTGGCGCGCCGCGAGACACATCGCTATAAAGAGGACATGGAGCACCTTGTTCAGCCGACCCTCGACTTCATCTCGGCGCATTCGAGCTGGGCGGTGGTGGTCATGTTCGTCACCGCGTTCGGCGAGTCGTTCGCCTTTGTCAGCCTGCTGTTTCCCGGCACCTCGCTCTTGATCGCCGCCGGAGCCTTAATGGCGGCGGGCTCGCTGCCGTATCTGCCGATCGTCGCGGGGGCGGTCACCGGGGCGGTTCTCGGCGACACGGTCTCGTTCTGGATCGGTCACCGTTTCGGCGGCGGGATTGCTCGAGTGTGGCCGTTCACCCGCAGTCCGGAGCTGCTGCCCAGCGGCATCCGGTTCTTTGCCAGGCACGGCGGCAAGAGCGTCTTCATCGGCCGCTTCTTCGGCCCGATGCGCGCCGTGATACCGCTCGCCGCGGGGGTCATGCGCATGCCGCGCGACCGCTTCTGGTTTGCCAATGTCGCCTCGGCGATCGTCTGGGCGCCGATGCTGCTGTTCGCCGGCGACGCGGTCGGTGATGTCGGCGACAGCCTCGTAGGATCCGCGAACACCGTGCTGTTGGTCTTCGCGGGCCTCACCCTCTTCGGCATCGCCGGTGTCGTTTGGGCGGCAATGAGGTCGGCGCGGTCGAAGACCTGAGCCCACCCCTTACCGGGGGCTGGCCGGCTGCCCAGATTCTCTAAGCCACCGATCGCGCGAGCCCCGAGCCGAATGTCGTCGTTTTTCTCGCCCTACCGCCATCAGTTCATTCGCCTCGGCGCCTGCGTGCCGCATGTCGCGGTCACCGAGCCGCGGCGCAACGCCGAGAATGTCCTGGACCTGCTCGCGGAGGGCGACACGGCGCGGGTCGCCTTGATGGTGTTCCCGGAACTCTGTCTTTCGGCCTATGCGATCGACGATCTCCTGTTCCAGGACGCGGTGCTCGACGAGGTGGTGAGGCAGATCGATCGGCTGATCTGCGCGAGTGCCGAGCTCTTCCCGATTTTTGTCGTCGGGGCACCGCTCAGGTCGCAGGGGCACCTCTATAATTGCGGCGTCGTCATCCATCGTGGCGTGCTTCTGGGTGTCGTCCCTAAAGTTTTTCTGCCGAACTATCGCGAGTTTTACGAGCGTCGGCATTTCACCTCGGGTGACGGCGTCGTCGGCGGGTCGATCGCGATTGCCGGGCGAGAAACCCCATTCGGCAGCGACCTCTTGTTTGGCGCCGGCGGCGAAGCGGGCTTCACCTTTCATGTCGAGATCTGTGAGGATCTCTGGGTGCCGCAACCGCCGAGCACCGCTGCGGCAGTCGCCGGAGCCGAGATCCTCCTCAACCTCTCCGCCAGCAACATCACGATCGGCAAGGCGCAAATGCGCCGCCTGCTCTGCGCCTCGCAATCGGCGCGCTGCATCGCGGCCTATGCCTATTCTGCCGCCGGCGTCGGAGAATCGACGACCGACCTCGCCTGGGACGGCCAGGCCGGCATCTTCGAATGCGGCGACGACCTCGGCGAAACGCAACGGTTCTCGGCCGCGCCAGAGATCGCGATCGCCGATGTCGATCTCGGGCGCATCCGCCAAGAGCGGATGCGGACCAACACTTTCCGCGATTGCGTGCGCGGGGGCGGCGACAAGCGTGTGCCGTTCCGCGCGATCTCCTTCGACTTTGCGGCGCCGGGTGAGCCGCTTGAGCTGCGCCGCCAAGTCGAGCGGTTTCCGTACGTGCCGTCGGACCCGGCGATGCTGCGCGAGAATTGCTATGAAGCCTACAACATTCAGGTCCAGGGCCTGGCGCAACGGGTTACGGCGACGGGCTTGAAAAAACTCGTCATCGGGGTCTCCGGCGGGCTCGATTCGACGCAAGCGCTGATCGTCTCGGCGCGGGCGATGGACCGGTTGGGGATAACTCGCAGCAACATCCTCGCTTACACCTTGCCTGGCTTCGCGACGAGCGAGGCGACCAAGGCCAATGCGTGGCGGCTGATGCGCGCGCTCGGCGTCAGCGGTGCCGAGATCGACATCCGGCCGGCGGCGCGGCAGATGCTCGGCGACATCGGTCACGCCTCGGCCAAGGGCGAAGCCCTCTACGACGTGACCTTTGAAAACGTGCAGGCCGGGTTGCGCACCGATTACCTGTTCCGGCTGGCGAACCACAACGGGGCTCTGGTGGTCGGCACCGGCGACCTCTCGGAGCTCGGTCTCGGGTGGTGCACCTACGGGGTCGGCGACCAGATGTCGCACTACAACCCGAATGCATCGGTGACCAAAACCTTGATCCAGCACCTCATTCGCTTTGTCGCAGCCTCCGGGGAGCTGAGCGAGGAAACCGCACAGATCCTCTACGACATCCTGGCGACCGAGATCTCCCCTGAGCTGGTGCCGCCCGGTGCCGATGGCGCGATCCAGTCGACCGAGAGCATCGTCGGGCCGTACGCGTTGCAGGACTTCAACCTCTACTACGCGACACGCCACGGCTTCCGCCCTTCCAAGATCGCTTATCTGTCGTGGAACGCATGGCACGACGCCGAATGCGGCAGGTGGCCCGCCAACACGCCGGAAGGCGCGCGGCGCGCCTACACGCTCGGCGAGATCAAGCGCTGGCTGCGGGTCTTTCTCTACCGCTTCTTCCAGCTGAGCCAATTCAAGCGCTCGGCGCTGCCCAATGGCCCGAAGATTTCGTCCGAAGGATCGTTGTCGCCGCGCGGCGACTGGCGCGCCCCGTCCGACGCAAACGCTAAGGTGTGGCTCGAGGAACTCGAAGCCGGTGTCCCCGACAGCGAGTGAGCGGCACTATCGATCTTGGACGACCGCGATCGGGATCCGGCGGTGGCGTTCAGGGGGATGAGTGGGACTGACCGACTTGGTTTCGAG
>Ga0182041_10001957_pt1 | contig 10554 bp, 10 predicted proteins | sample flu12Cox44000178_FD_125967 | JGI IMG/M metagenome (GOLD analysis project Ga0182041, IMG submission 125967) | Lab enrichment of tropical soil microbial communities from Luquillo Experimental Forest, Puerto Rico - flux8day.12C.oxic.44.000.178 | ecosystem: Environmental > Terrestrial > Soil >...
ACAGCTCACGAAAGAGACCGCCACGCTGTTCAGTGCCGACGTCAGGCTGGGCTTCCGGAGCAGTTCCGGTAGCTGGGCGATGTTGGTCAATTGAGGTGCTCGGCATCGCTATTCCGCCGTTGTTACTCAACCAGGCCGACGAGATCATTAGCTGACGATTCGGCAATCGCCGCCGCCGTCACTTAGCAGGACGTAGTAGCCTAACCGCGACTCGAACATCGCCAATAAGGTGATGGGTAGACTACTGGCCACTTGCCCCGAAAGTTCTGCTCTGTAACGGCCTTACCGTCCGCGGCCGTGAGCGCGAAATGCACGGTTCCTCCGGCGGCGGGAAACTGGACTTGCGCCGCCGCCTGATTTTGCCGAACAGCGATCGCGGCCAGCGCCACCACGATGAAGGCGGCCATTAGGCTCCCGTTCATCAATTTGCGTCGCTTCACCGCTCGGTCCCTTGCGATTAGAATACGGTCCCTTTTGCCTTGCCGCCTTCTGAACGTCGAAACGGGAGCATTCACCTATTCGTGGTTCGCCGTTGGTAGGATTCGATTCTGTCACGCAGCGCTTGCGGTAGCTCCACTGCTTTGCCCGTCTGAAGTAGAATCATAGCGGTGACCATGCGTGCACGCAGCCGCTCGAGCCCGTCGCGGTGACATACGATGGTGATACTTAGAGACGAGCGACCGATGCGCTCGACCAGCAAAGTGAGATCGATGGTTTCGCCTATTCGGCTCGGGACCTTGAAGTCACATTCGATATGGACGAACGGAAATCCATACCTGTTCCCCATTATTAACTCGGCATAGTCATAGCCGAGTTCTTGCCCATACCAATCTTCGATGAGACCGTTGAACATATCGAAATAGTGGGGAAAGTAGACAATTCCGGCCGGGTCGCAGTGCGAGAAGCGTACCGGAACGCTTCGTGTAAAGGCCCCGTTGGGGGGCAAAAACCGATCTTGGATCATGCGGCGCCTCCAAAGAGAGCAAACTTCCAGGTCTGGGACGCCTGGGTCTCGCCCGGCAATACACCAGCGAGGGCGACGGTTGAGACTAGACTGGCGTCACCCGACTATAAAGTTGAGATCATGGTGGTGGCGGCACGCTCAGGCTGTCGGCCTGTGAAACAGGTTCGCAAACCCAAGCGTGCAAGCTCGCAGGTGACTGCAGGCAAGCCCGCGAGCAATCGCCGCTCTGCTGAACAACGGCTGGTGGAACTTAAACAACGGCTCCGTGAGGTCAGCGATCTGAATGCGTCGGGCGACGTGCTCAACTGGGACCAGGCGACCTACATGCCAGAAGGCGGCGCCGGTGCCCGAGGCCGCCAGCGCGCGATGCTCAAGCGTCTGGCGCACGAGCGGTCGGTTGCACCGGAGCTTGGCAGACTGATCGACGGGCTCGCTCACCACGGCGAGCGGCTGCCTTACGATTCCGACGATGCGAGCCTGATCCGTGTCGCACGGCGCGAATATCAAAAAAAGATCAAAGTACCAGCGGAACATGTTGCGCAGGCAACAGCACACAGCTCTGCCTCTTATGATGCATGGACGAGAGCGCGGCCGGCAAACGACTTCGCCACCATGGTGCCTTATCTCGAACGGACACTGGACCTTAGCCAAAGATATTCGACCTACTTTGCGCCCTACAAACACGTCGCCGATCCGCACATCGACGACGCTGACGAGGGTATGACCACGGCGTCGATCAGCGGGCTGTTCAGCGTGCTCAAACGTGAACTTGTCCCGTTAGTGCGCGCAATCTGCGAGCAGCCTGCCGCCGACGACTCAAGTCTGAAGCAAAGTTTCGCCAAAGCAGCTCAGTTCGATTTCGCCCTTCATGTCGCAGAATGTCTGGGCTACGATCTCAAGCGCGGTCGGCTCGACCTCACCTATCATCCTTTCAGCACTCGGTTTTCGGCTGGCGACGTCCGCATCACTACCCGCGTCAGTGAGAATGACCTTGGCGATGTGCTGTTTTCGACGGTGCACGAGGCCGGCCACGCCATGTACGAGCAGGGTATCAGCGCTTCGCTCGATGGGACCCCGCTCGGGCAAGGGGTCTCGGCCGGCCTCCACGAGAGCCAGTCGCGTCTCTGGGAAAACGTGGTGGCGCGCAGCCACGTTTCTGGACGCATTTTTACCCGCTATTGCAGCAAATCTTTGCGGAACAGTTGTCAAGCGTCCCGATTGCCGTGTTCTATCGTGCGATAAATAAGGTGGCGCGTACGCTCATTCGCACCGATGCGGACGAGGTGACCTACAATCTTCACGTCACGCTGCGCTTCGACCTCGAGATTAAATTGCTTAAGGGCGAGCTCAGCGTCAGGGACCTGCCGGAGGCTTGGCGCGCTGCAATGCAAGCTGAGCTTGGCATCGAGCCATCCGATGATCGGGACGGCTGCCTGCAGGACGCGCACTGGTACTCCGGCTACATCGGTGGCCGATTCCAGAGCTACGCGATTGGCAATATTTTAGCCGCGCAGTTTTATGCGTCGGCGCTCAAGGCGCATCCCAACATCCAGCGCGAAATCGCCGGCGGCAGATTCGGGACGCTGCAGTCCTGGCTATGCGACAATCTTTATCGGCATGGCAGCAAGTTCGCCCCGAACGATCTCGCCGAGCGCGCAACCGGCACAGCGATGAACATGAGGCCGTATCTGGATTATCTTCACGAAAAGTATGGCGCGCTTTATAGGTTGCCGGGGACATTCGAGTAACCCGCCGTGATGTCGTCGTTTCAGGTGGCCTTTGGAGTTTCCCGAATAGACCAACCGCGGATTTCACCCCCTATTTGCCGTTCGGCGGCTTTTCTCGATGGTCGCCCAGACGCGCTCCGGTGTCGCTGGCATGTCAAGGCTGGGAACACGCAGTGCCCGCCACAGCGCGTCGATGATGGCGTTCATTACTGCCGGAGAGGAACCAATTGCTCCGGCTTCACCCGCCCCCTTCACGCCAAGCGGATTGTGCCTGCAAGGGACATTGTGTGTTTCAAATACAATGGCAGGCACCTCGTCAGCTCGCGGGACGGCATAGTCCATAAGGCTTGCGGTCAGAAGCTGGCCTGAGTCGGCTTCGTAGATGGTATGCTCCATGAGCGCCTGACCGAGCCCCTGTGCAGTTCCGCCGTGGATCTGCCCGGCCAGCAGCAGTGGATTGAGCGTCGCGCCAAAATCATCCACCACAACGTAATTAAGGATGCGCGTTTCTCCGGTTGCAGGGTCGATCTCGATTTCGGCAACGTGAGTGCCATTTGGGTAGGTCGCTTGCGGCGGCGTGAACGCATCAGTCGCCGTCAGTCGTGTCATGCCATTCGGACGCTGCGCAAGCGAGGCGAAGGAGATTTCACGATCGGTCCCGACAACGCGAACCGCGCCGTCCGCAATCTCAAGATCATCCGTACTCGTTTCGAGCGCTTCGCCGGCTAGTGCTTTGAGACTATCGACCAGCTTTTTAGCTGCACCAGCCAGCGAGGCGCCGCCGCAGGGAATGGAACTGGAGCCGCCGGTGCCAACTCCGGTCGCAATGCGATCCGTGTCGCCTTGCACCACATTGATACGCTCAGGCGGCAAATCCAGGTGCTGAGCGACAAGCTGGGCGTAGGCCGTCGCGTGGCCTTGTCCGGTTGACTGAGAGCCAATGAGAACAGTGAGCGAGCCATCGTGTTCGATCCTAGCGGTCGCCGTCTCCGGGCCATTGTTGCCGCAAGCCTCGACGTAGGTCGAAAGCCCGATACCCCGCAGCCGCCCCACCTTCTTTGACTGTGCCCGCCTTCTTGGGAATCCGACCCAGTCTGCGAGTTGCTGTGCGCGTTCCAGATGAGCGACAAAATCTCCGGAATCGTAGTTCTGGCCCGTTGCGGTCTGATACGGCATCGAGCGTGGCTTGATGAAGTTGCGGCGTCTCAACGCGTCCGGGGCAATTCCGACTTCCCGCGCCGCGGTGTCGACCAGCCTTTCGATGACATATGCAGCTTCCGGGCGTCCCGCGCCACGATAGGCGTCGACCGGCACAGTATTGGTATAGATGCCGCGCACACGGATATGGCAGGCAGGAATATCATAGATGCCAGGCGAAAGGCCCGCGCCCAGAACGGGAATAAAAGGCGCGAATTGCGACAGATAGGCGCCCATGTCGGCGACGAGATCAACGTCGAGCGACAGGAAACGGTGCTGCTCGTTGAGCGCCAAGCGTGCCGTCGTGACATTGTCGCGGCCCTGAGTGTCACCGAGGAAATGATCGGAACGATCTGCGATCCAGGTCACTGGCTCGCGCAACTGTTTGGCAGCGACAGCCGCCAACGCATATTCGCGGTAGGGAAACAGCTTAGTGCCAAAGCCGCCCCCGACGTCGGGTGTCACTACCCGTAGCTTCGACGCCGATACATGGAGAACGCCAGTAAGCACATCGCGGATCGCGTGAGGACCTTGGCTCGATAACGTAAGCGTCGCGCGATCTTGACTGGGGTCGTATTCTGCAACGACACCGCGTGTGTCGAGATAATTGGCTACAAGACGCTGATTGGCGATCGTCAACGAAACAACTTTCTTTGCTTCGGCAAAAGCTCGCGCAGTTGCTCCCTCATCGCCAAGCGCAACGTCGAAGACGACATTGCCAGGGCACTGCGGCCAAACTGCTGGCGCGCCACTTTTAAGTGCGGCTGTGGCGCCGATCACATGTGGCAACTTCTCCCAGTTAACCCATATGGCTTCAGCCGCATCTTTTGCCTGCTCGAGCGTATCGGCGACCACAAAAGCGATGGCGTCACCGACGTGACGCACTTCTTCCCGCACAAGGACGGGATAGGGTGGGACATCGAGCTTAGTATCTGGAAGTTCGGCGGTGCAGGGTAACAGGCCGAGGTCAGCAGTTTCAGCGCCGGTGAGTACCAAACGCGCGCCGGGCATCGTCCGCGCCCTTGTTGCATCGATCCGAAAGCGGGCATGCGCATGAGGCGAGCGCACTACCACCGCATGAAGCGTGCCATGGGGTGCGACGTCAGCGATGTAGCGGCCGCGACCGCGTAATAGCGGGTCATCCTCCTTGCGCAGGACCGACTGGCCGACGCCGAATTTAGCCGCTTGCATCGCGAGTTGCTCCCGGAACTCCAAGCCCGCTGGCAACCTGTAGCGCACATTAGAAAGGGTTGATCCGTGGGGACAGTGTTGGACCATCAAACTATTCAGAAACTTTCTTCGCCTCCCTCGGACCAAGCTCGAACCCGCTCTTCTGTCAACCCGGCAATCTTATCGTAGTCTTCGGCGAGCTTGAGTTGGCTTGATTGCATTTTGGGATCGCCCATAACCGCTGCAAGCGCGCGCCGATCATTGGCACGCCTTCGCTAAAAATCGGGATCATCCGCAGTAGTTGGTACGGCGGCGACTCACCCTACACAACCCATCGTGCTCCAATGTGGGGCAGCAAAAAGGCGTCGATGCTTGTCGTGCGGCAGTAGTGTGGGTCATCAAGGCTTGGCGCCGACATCCGCAGAGCAGGGCCATGTCGCTTTTGACCCGAGATATTCAGCTGGATCATTTCGCTGCTGTGTGTGCCCTCGGTGCAACAACTGCTGGTCCGAGATCGAACTAACTAACGTAGGATCTTGGATTCATTGGTTTTGTTAGCTGTTGGTCTGACGAAATTTGCAGGGGATAGGAGATCGGCGACCTAAGGCACGCCCGATTTACGACTTATTTGTCCATAGCCTTGTCGGGGTGAGACGGGGGCGGGAAACCATCTTCGTTTCATTCGGGGTGTTTCATTCGGGACCTGTGCCGGCCGTCGGGGGACGACACGCACAATGAAGTTTCTCCAGTGCGCCTGTATCGTCGGCGCCCTCTCTGCGCTGTCACCGTTGACAGCGCGTGGGCCGTCGAATGTCAGTGAGCGGGCACGCCTCGACGCGCCGGCCGTCCCGGACGAGTCAATGCGCGCTGGCGACGCGCTGGCCCCCGTCACGGTGCTGAAGGGGTCTTCGATCCAGCTTGCATCGCTGGAAGACGCCCAGGCCAACCTGGTGGCGGCGTTTGCCGCATTCATGCTGACGTCAGCTTATCCGATGCCGATCTCATCGTCTTATGAGCGGACAACGCCGGCCGCTGAGACTCCGATGGCTAGGCTGCGACACACCGTGGTCGCGCCAGCCGAAGCATTGTCCGAGCTGTTCTTAAGTCCAACGACGCTCGCCGACCTGCAGCCATGGTCGCCGCCTCTTCCGAGGGCCTTGTCCGATACCGCCCCGACGCCGGTCGGCTCGTTGCTGCCAACGCGGCTTGCTTACGCCGCGGTGTCTGACGTCACGCTCGATCCGACGTCGAGCACCCCGCCGCCGCTCGAGCGCGAAGGACCGGATTTCTCCTACCTCGCCGCCTACGTCTATTCGGAAACGCCGCCGCCGGAGAAGCCGGCCGATACGGTCTTGCGGGCGATCAGGGACGTTCGGAAGCAACGCCGCGCGAGGAAGTCCGCCGCGCCGCGCTGGTCTTTGGCCTCGACGCCACCTTCATGGAAGCGGTCGTCAAAATCGAATCCGATTTCAATCCCAAAGATCGTACCGGCTCCTATATCGGGCTGTTCCAGCTCAGCAAGTACGAGTTCAACCGCTACGGCTCCGGCGAGATCACCGACGCGCGCGATAACGCCATCGCTGGCGTTTACAAATTCGCCGTCGCGGCGAAGATTTTCGAGCTGCAAACGCACGAGAAGGCGACGCCCGCCTACCTTTACCTGATCCATCAGCAAGGCACCCAAGGTGCCGCCGAGCACGTCGGACATCCGGAGCGTCTCGCCTGGGAATCCATGTGCGCCACCGAAGAGGGTAAGTCCAAGGGCGAGCGCTGGTGCAAGCGCGCGATCTGGCAGAACACGTTGCCCGAGGTGAAGAAGCTCTGGGGGTCGGTCGAGAAGCTCACTTCGGCTGGCTTCGTTGGGATGTGGCGTGAACGAGTGGTGACGCTCTATCGGCGCTACTCGGCGAGCGCGTCGGCCGCGGCGTTGCAGTAGTTTTCGCGAAGGGGGCAGCCACATGACTAAGTCGCGGAAAGCCTCGCGATGCCGCATGCCGATAGACTAGGCGAGCGTGAATTGGCCCTACGTTGTCCCGCTCAAGCTGTTTGCTTTTTTTGCGCATTGATCGGGAATACATAGATGGATGATCTGACCTGGTATTGAGGTCCGTCGTCCGTTTAGCTGCAATGCCACGGCCACGTCAGCTGGATCGGCACCGCGCGCCGCGGCGTCGAGTTGATTGGCGACGCCTTGCCACGTTGATCTAGCCCGCACGTCTTTGGGTAGATGGACGAGCAGCTTGCGCACGTCGCCGAGTGTCTTAAGCGTCATCACGGCGGGAATGACCAGCGGCCGGGGCAGGGGCCGCGACCAGTCGGGGCGTGTGCGCGAGGCCATGTAGTTAAACTTGTTACTTCTGATTTTACGCAGTGTTTAAACGCCGTCAGGTATGACGCGAACGACTGAGGCGCTAACCCACAAAGGGGCAAATGATGGCTCTCTATCTTAGCAAGTTCTGGAACGATCAATCGGGTGCAACGGCAATTGAATACGGCCTGATCGCGGCGGGTATTTCTGTCGCCATCATCGCGGCCGTGCAGGCTACTGGAACCGGCTTGAAGACTACCTTCACGAGCGTGTCCACCGCGTTGAAGTAAGCTCCTTAAAAGGTCCCACATCCGAGCTACTGGAAGGCCGCCCGTGGCTGGGCGGCCCTTCCGTTTTCCGGGACGATCACCTCAGCCGGCGCATCGGCCGACTCGCCCGTGCCGCCAAAAAGGCATGCGGTTATCTATCGCCGCCAGTGGTCCGTTGGCAGCTGAGAGAGAAATCGTGCTCCCGCCTGCACGGCAACCGAGTGGAGTGCGTGATGCCTACTAATGATGATCCTAGGCACTGGTACGACCGTGCCGCAGAGATGCGTGTGCTGGCCGAGGATATGACGAACGAAACTGCGCAGCGTCTGATGCGCAAACTCGCCGACGACTACGACTATCTCGGTGATCGCGCTGCCGATCGACAAGTGAAACTCGCGAGCCAAGCCACGCCGCTTAGCCAGTCTGCCCGTCCCTGAATAGACAAGCTTCGCTTTCGTCGATCGACCAGGGCGGCGGGAAGCGGCGAGGCGGCCATTGCCATGTGCGTCCGAGGTGTCGAGCACATGGGAAGACCTTCCGGGTTCTTCCCGATTATGGGGGCTCAATGCGCCCCTCGGTGTGTGGGGTCAAGCTACGGCAAAGCTTCGTACCAGAGTTAGCAATCGGTTGCTCGAAGAGCTCATTCTTCACCACTTAGGGCGAGACTGCCGTGCGATGCCGCATCACGGCAAAGTAAGGGCATCCCCGGTGCCCAACGCAACTGCACATGTCGCTAATGGCACCCTCTGGCCAATTTCGACATCTCGGTCGGCCGAGTTGCTGCTGCGCAATACGATCGCTGCCCAATCTTGCCAGCCGCAATCCGGCCCGTCGCCGACTATGGCATTCAAGCGGCCATATTTTCACGTCACGCCGGGCGCTAAGGACTGGGAAATTCGGTCTCGGATCACAAATGCGCCGTAGAGCGGCGCAGCCACGACGCCGTCGGGAGGCTAACCGCGGACCGCGGACCTAGGTCCTAATGATTCCCGAGGCCTTGAGGAAGGCGTGGGTGTAGGCGCCCTTGTCCGCCCATACCGGACAAGAGTACTTCTGGCTGCGCTTTCCAGCCGAATGCCCGACGTGATGGCTCAACGAGCGATGCCAGATCCGCATTCTGGAGATCATCGTCCTATCCTCCTGCGGGAATCGGTCGAGAAGAAAAACGATCCCTATGGACCGGCAAAGACAGTTTCGCTGCTGATTCCGCTACCGATGGGGGCCGGCTTAAACGCCGTAACCGTGAGGCCAAGAGCTATGCAGAGGACCGTGATGAAGCCAAATTTTGACATGGTCATCTCCTCATGAGGTCTGTCGCACGTTAAGGGCAATCGCGGCACTACCAGCCAAAGCAGTAGACCGCAGGCGAGCCCCGCCTAGCCAAACGAACGCAATTACTCTGGCGTCGTACTCAGAAATTGCCGGTGATGTTGGACCGCCCGAATGGCCTTTTCTTGCCAGGCATCGTGATAACGTCTCGCCAGCCTTCGGAAGAAGCCTGATATCGGAGACTGAGTGGCGAACGGAGTTGTCATTTGGAAACCCCCTTCTGCAGTACCCGTAGCCCTTACAATGACTGCTACGTAATTCTCAGTCTGTGACCGGGGTCACGATTTGGAGAATTGTGCGGCGAGCGCCGTGCAAATGCTGGCCTGCGTTACGACCAAGAATGCGCCCCGATGCGACGGTTTGGTCAATGCGCTTTGTGACTGCTGTGCGACCCAAGTAGGGCGGCTCCGAATGCCGGCTCCCCTGCTTATGAAGCATAAGCAAATATTTTGGGGCTGCGGGATCGCGATCGTGCCAGCCTACTCATTACCTCGGATCCCGGCGCGGTTTCTACCAATCGATTTGCCCGGCTGGCCTAGTGCCTGTCGGGCTTGGCCGGCAAGTCGCCATTGCGGTCGCTTTCGGGGGAGGAACGGACATCGACCGGGAGCACCCGAAATGACGCTAATGACCCTAAGCGGACATCGCCAGGCCAATAATGCTGTGCCGTAATCGCCTGATAAGGGGCCAAAACAGCGCGGAACCGGCGTGAAACGTAGCGGGCTACGGCCATGGACGACGGCGCTGCTGATGGTCGCCTTGGCCATGGTGGCGTGGCGATTCTTCTTGGCGGCTGATTATTTCGTGATGATGGATTTTGCCGGCGGATGCGAGGCTGCCGACGCGGGCGGCGACAGGTCCAGGGTGATCCAGGCGTTCCAGCCGTCGGGGCGGCTCTCGGCGCCAAACTCCGTGTAGGCCTTGAGAGTGAGATTGCCCTCCAGGTTGCCGGCCGGAAAGCCCCATCCGACCTGCGGGCCGATGCCGGCAACCTGCGACCGAAAGCAGCCGACGCGATTGCCAGCACCGCTGTCGCAGCCGATCTCCTTGTCGACGTATCCCACCAGACCGATGAAGACATGCTCGCTCAAGGACTGTGAAGCGCTCCAGTCGACGTACATGTCGACACCGCTCTGATATTGGATCGCCGGATTTTGGTCGATCTCCTACCAGACTAGTCCCGCTACGGTCCGCATTGGCGGCTCTGTCGTGTTGAAAGATTATAGCAGAGACGTTGAGTTGCAAGCTTCCTTGCTTGGGCTTCAAAAGGCGAAGAGGCTCACGACCCAGTTGAGGTGGTAAAAACGTCGCCCCTGGACCCGCAGCACGACATTGTCGGAAGCATTTTGTTGTGACGCATAACTCCACTCTTCGCCGTGCAGTGACGTGAAACGTCGCATTTGACCCAGAGCGTCACTTAGTCACCGTAAATTGGCGCACTACGAAAGGTGTGGTAAAGCTAAGCGCTGCTTTGCGCGCCTCCGAAAGTGATCCGGGCCAACGCAGCGCGGACGAACTCAAATGAACGAGCGGCAGTCAGAACCAATCTCACGCCATCTGCGCGACGCGTTCTATGGAGCGGTGCAACTC
>Ga0182041_10001959_pt1 | contig 10552 bp, 11 predicted proteins | sample flu12Cox44000178_FD_125967 | JGI IMG/M metagenome (GOLD analysis project Ga0182041, IMG submission 125967) | Lab enrichment of tropical soil microbial communities from Luquillo Experimental Forest, Puerto Rico - flux8day.12C.oxic.44.000.178 | ecosystem: Environmental > Terrestrial > Soil >...
CGCGAGAACACCGGGCACATGATCTCGACGTAGTTAGTGTAACGCAGGAGCGAACCGTCGACGGGTTGGGTGAACGCATGGTTCGCGTAGCTCCCGATCGCCGGTTGCGCGAGGTCGAGGTCGAACCACTCGCAGAGATCGAACATGAGGTTCCACGATGCCGTTACGGCTTCGACGTCGTCGCATATGAACGCGACGCGGTCGTATCGATCGAAGATTTCGCGTCGGTTTCGCCACAGCCAGTCGTGGGCTGGCCAGCGGGGACCCTGCATCTCGTGATAATGGTCGGCGCGAGTTTGGTAGCAGCCGCGAAGGGTGCCGTAGTAGGAGACCAGCAAGTCGAACTTGCGCGCGAGCGAATCGTTCATCCAGCGTCGGTGCAGTGAGTTATCGCCCGCGCGGACGACGATCAGGTTGCGGCGCATTGGAGTCGTTCCGCGGATGTGCCAGCACAAGTGGTGGGCCAGCGCATTCCGCGATAGAGGGCCTCGTCACTGTTGATGTAGTCCCATTCGCCGAACCGGCCGAGCGTATGAATGCCGTTCGCACGAAGCCACGCCTTCGCCCGCTCGACGATCGCGGGCCGCCGGTGCGTGGGGACCGGATAGCCGAGCGGCAGCGTAATCGTGCGCGTCGCGGCGATGCGGCGCCGGTCGTCGACGAGCCCGAACGCAACGACTCCGTCCATGACACGGTCGACGAGTTCGCGTTCGCCTGCGCGCGCCGCTGAGTGCCCCGACACTTCGACCTGAATACCGTGCCGCGTGCGCGCCGCGAGCCACGACGACGAGTTCGCGTTGAGGACGACTTTGTGTCCCGGAAACGCGTCGTCGGAGACGTAGACCCGCTGGCGCGTCGTCGCCAGCGGTCCTTCGACCGCGAGCATTACAAGCGTCACGGGCAGGGGTTCGAGCAGCATACTCGCGCGCCGGAGCGAGTCGGGGACGCCCGCGACGCACGCAAGCAGTCGCGGCAGCGGCAGCGTCGACACGATCTCGCCGTAGCTGATCGTGAGCCCATCGCGCGCAGTCGCCTTGCGCGCGCTGGGATCGATCGCCACGATTTCCCGCCGAAGCTCCAGGCGGGGAAGCCGCCGCGCAAGCGCGACGAAGATCTCGCCGAAGCCTCCGCGCGCGGGATACGCGATCAGGGTGTCGTCCCGCAGCGGCTTGCGTCGTCCGCCGTGGAGTTCCGAGCCTTCCGCGCTGCCCGCGGTCGAGAAGACCCGCTCGGCGGTCCACGACACGGACATTCGCGCCAGGTCATCGCCCCACAGCTTGCGGTTATAGGGCTTCATGAAGGTGGTGGAGATCCCGGCGCCAAAGCGGGCATCGAGATAGGCGTCGAAATCGCGCGCTCGCGCGGCACTGCGCGCTGCCGCGAGCCCGTCGCGGCAGGCGGCCACGACCGCCGCATCCGGATGCTGCTCGAAGTGCTTCTGGAATGGATAGGGGATCCACGCGTCGCCGACCCGACACCAGGCGTCGCGCTTGCGCTCCTCCATCGCGAGCGCACCGAAGACGAGGTCGCGCACCTCTGGGTGCGGCGTGTGGAACGAATGGCCGCCGAGATCGAAAAGCGCACCGTCAACATCGACGGTGCGCGCAAGCCCGCCGACTTCTGCGGCCGCATCGATGACCAGCGCATGCTCGCCGAGCGCGAGTCCCGCGCCAATTCCCGCCGGTCCAGCCCCAAGGATGAGCACTTCGGTCTGCATTCGCATTCCAATCAAAGAAACGGAAATAGCGGTTGCGGCAATGGGTCCTGCCCTTGAAACAGCCGCGCCCCGAGCGCGGCGTTGACGACGACGTCGGGATCGGTCGCGACGTGAACCCATGCGTGCACGTGCGGGAAGCCCCGCCAGTGCCAGATGAACGCGGGTCCCTCAAGCCGCCAGTTGTCCCATTGTGGCGCACTCATCCGGCCATCGAGGGCGAATTGGATCGAGCATGCTCGCAAGCCTCCGCACGCGTCGAGGCAGCGACGCACCCGCGCGCGATCCACGTCGCGGAAGTGCGCGAGGAGTCGAGTCAGGAGGTCGGCAACGGCATCGAGGCGATCCGCGTCAACCTCCGCGAGTGGCAGCCCCGGAATCGCTGTGCGGAAGCCGAGCGGCGGCTCGCGCGGTATCGACCGCACGATCGCGCGCGCCGCGAGCTCCTGCGGCAGCGTTGCGTGCCACAGCGATGCGGCGACGGCTTCGGGCCAATAAACATTGTTGGGATGGTTCGGTCGCTCGACGTACCAGTCCACGGTGTGTCCGTACAGGATCGGCCCGCCAAAAGCGACGCGCGGATCCGACCCGCCGTCCGCGCGCAGTGTAATGTGCCGTCCGGTAAAAACGAATTGAAACGGGCCTGACGCGGGTTCGCCGAAAAGCGCGACGCTTTGATTCGTGCCCCACGGGTGGCCGAGGCAATCATCCTCGAGCTGGCGCAGCACACGCGCATACGCATCCGCCGACAGCAACGCGCGAAAGATCGCGTGAATGATCGCCTGCTGCGCGGGGCGGAAGAACTCGCCGCGCACCGGTGGTCGCGTTACCTGCCAATGATTCGACACGAACGCGCGCAGCAACCCGCGACTCGCGTCGACGTGATCGTAGTCGAAGCACACGTCCTTGCGCTGCGCATTGTCGAGGCTCTCCGCGAATTCGCGCACAAGCTCTTCGGCCTCGCCGCGACCGGCGATCGCCGCGAGCGATCCGAGCGCGGGTGGATTGCCCGGAAAGTCATGTTCGCGGGTAGCTGCGTCGATCGTCATGGCCAGTCGCTGCCGGGCAAGAGCGGCGCGCGGAGTGTAGCAAAAAGACGCTTTGCCAGTACGTCTTCTCGGGGTATTCCCCGCGGCCGGCAAATGGTCGATCTATCGCCCGGCAGTTCACGAGCGACCTGCCCTATCTGGACGCCCAGGTGGAATCGGGTAAATGCTCATCCAACGCTCTTCCTGGAGCGCATTCGGGGGAGAAATACTCAGCCTGAATTCCACCTACCTTGCCTTTGTGCATGTAGATATTCTGGTAATAGTCCAGGGCGTTCCTTCGCGGAACGATATCGGGAACGCCAAGTATCTTCGCCGCGCGATAGTCCCTCTGCACGGCCTGACATTCAGTTTTGGCTTCGTTGTGTTCGCCACGAACATGCATGCTTTCATGGGTAAGCAAATTCAGGCTCGCGAGTTCGTCCTCGTTTGCTCGGTCGGGATGATCAAGATAGTCCATGAGCGTACTGCACCACGGGTATTGGAAGACGATTTGCCCCGTTTCTGGCGAGGCGTGGCCGGTCGCAAGGTACTGAGAGTCAAAGAACATGTCGAAGACCGTGTTGCAGTGAACTTTGGCGCGGTGAAGGTCGGCCAGTTGTGTGGCTTTACCCGATAGAAAGTGTTCCACGCGCCATCGATGAAGGGGTGGCCAAGCAAACAGCAAACTCAAGGCTAGAAGGACGGCTACATACGTCTTGGATATGGGCGTTGGGTCGGGTCCGTCGTAACCCGGGAGGCCCACTCGGTGGGACCAGATCTCACGAAAGAGCATCCACCAAAAAAACAGTGAAATCAGAATCCAAAGCATGGCGGTGGCGCTGGGAATAGCCCAGTGTAGGAGCTATCCTACAGGAGATGTCTTTGGCGAGAGGTAGCGCGCGTTTACGACACGATTCATAGTCTGCGTCGTGATGCAGGTTCTGCAATGCTTGAAGAAACACGGACAGTGCCTCGATTTGGAGATTGCCGAAGAGACTGGCATATCGCTTGCGACGGTACGAGAGAGCCTTGCGAGTCTCGCAGCGGCTGGCGAGATCATCACATGCAATTTGACTCGCTTTGAGAAAGGCAAAAGGATTGACGCCTTGCAGTGCCGCGTATCAGGATATTCTCCGCGGACAGCACCCGGCCCGAAGCCGAAGGCTGTGACGTAGCGCATCCCGAGCCTGGCTGAAGGTTTGCCTGGTTTGGAAGCGCCTTCCCCGGTGAGCAGCGCCGAGGCCCCGATCATGACCCTGCAGAAGCTCCTCGGAATTGATCTTCCGATCGTGCAAGCCCCGATGGCCGGCGCGCAGGGCAATGCACTCGCCATCGCTGTTTCCAACGCGGGCGGGCTTGGCTCGCTCCCCTGTGCCATGCTCAATTCGGATGCGATGCGCAAGGAGCTGGCGGCCATCAAAGCGCAGACGACTAAGCCGTTCAACGTGAACTTCTTCTGCCACGCGCAGCCGGTGCCAAGCGTCGAGCGTGAAACAGTCTGGCGGGCAGCGCTTTCAAATTACTTCGGCGAGTACGGAATCGAGCCCAGCGATATCCCGATGGGTCCGGGGCGCCTGCCCTTCAGCGCCGAAACGGCCGAGGCGCTAAGCGAGTTCAAGCCTGCAGTGGTGAGCTTTCATTTCGGCTTGCCCTCGGCGGAGTTGCTGTCGAAGGTCGCAGTTGGGGTGCGAAGGTCCTGTCTTCGGCAACGACTGTCGACGAGGCGCGCTGGCTCGAGGCGCATGGGGTCGACGCGATCATCGCGCAAGGGCTCGAGGCAGGCGGCCATCGTGGCATGTTTTTGTCAAAGGATCTGGCCACGCAGATTGGAACCTTCGCGTTGGTGCCACAGATCGTGCGGGCCGTTAAGACTCCAGTCATTGCCGCGGGCGGGATAGCAGACGCCAAAGGCGCCGCCGCAGCCATGGCGCTTGGCGCGGCCGGCGTACAGGTCGGCACAGCCTACCTGTTGTGTCCGGAAGCCACTACGAGCGCCGTGCACCGCGCGGCACTGAAGAGCGACGCAGCTCGCGTCACGGCGCTAACCAATCTCTTCACCGGGCGACCGGGTCGCGGAATCGTAAATCGCATCATGAGAGAACTAGGCCCCATGAGCGCGGCGCCCCCGGCATTTCCGCTCGCGGTGTCGGCAATGGCTCCGTTGCGCGCCAAGGCCGAGAGCTTGGGCAGCGGAGACTTCTCGCCCCTCTGGGCGGGGCAGAATGTCAGCGGATGCAAAGAGATTTCGGCTTCCCTTCTGACGCGAGAACTAGCAAGCGCGCTCCCTGATGCGCGATAGATGCGGCCCAAACTACACCTATCCAGACTTTAAGCCGCCGCGGGCCTCGCCTCGGCGGGGCTAAGGACCGCAGTCATTCCGTCACGATTCAGGTTATTTCGCGAAGCCGGGAGACGACTCGTCGGGTGCTCCTTGAGCCGGACGAAAGCTGCCGGCTAATGTGCCAGGCCGACCCTGGGCCCACGGTCAATACGCGCCTCAGCGGCCCAGCGCGTGTTCATGTCCATGGAGGAGCCATGAAGCGAAGCCTGATCTCACTGGCAATTGCAGTTACGTTCTTCGGTCCAAGCATGTCGGCCGGTGCGGCTCCGTCCGCGCGCGAGAAGATGGAGTCGGTTGGATATCTCGTGGGCAAGTGGAATTGCGCGCACACGGTAGGCGATTTCTCAGGAACCTACACCACGACTTACGCCAAAACGCTTGACGGCGTTTGGTTGGAGCAAACGTATGACTTTCCGCCAAGGCAGTTCGCCGAAAATGCCGTCCGCGCTGAGTTTCTTATCGGCTACGACGCAAGGCGGCAGAGCTGGATCAGGTTTGGTGCTTTGAGCACGGGCCAGTACTTCGCGATCCGAATGACGGATACGGCCGATGGCGGCTGGTCATGGAAGTACGTGAGCTTTTTCGCACGACAGCAGCCGGAAACATCCGATATCGATGCAACCTTCACCAAGCGATCGGACACCGAATATGTCGTCGATGGGCCAAGCTACGAAGAGAACGGCAAGCGGGTCACGGAGCATCACGCCTGCAGGAAGGTCTGATCCGGCTGCGTTCACGGGCGTAACGGCGGAGAACACAATGCTCCGGCGACCAATGGCTATTCTTTTCGCAGCCCTTGTTGTTGCGCCAGCTCCATGCATCGCCGCCTCGCCGAGTGTCCCCGTGATGGTGGTGATTCCGGCGGGTCGCTTTGAGATGGGTTCACCGGACGGCAATGAGGACGAGCAACCTGTTCACAGCGTGGCCATCCGCACATTCGAGCTGGGCAAGACCGAGGTTACCCAAGCGCAGTGGCGCGCTGTGATGGGCAGCAACCCGAGCAAGTTCCAGGGCTGCGACGACTGTCCCGTTGAGAACGTTGGATGGAGCGACGTCAAGGGATTTCTCGAGAGGCTTAACGCCAAGACTGCGCGGAGCTACCGACTCCCAACAGAAGCCGAATGGGAGTACGCCTGCCGCGCGGGGAGCCGGCAGGAATACTGCGGCGGCAGCCTAAACAGTGTGGCGTGGTCCAGTAACAATAGCGGCGGCAAGACCCATCCCATCGCCCGTAAACAGGCCAACGCCTTCGGGATCTACGATATGAGCGGAAACGTCTGGGAGTGGGTGGAGGACTGTTATCACGCGAACTATGGCGGCGCGCCTACCGATGGCACTGCATGGTCGGCCGTCGACTGCACCCTTCGAGTGCTCCGCGGCGGCTCGTGGTTCTCCGAACCCGCGTACACACGCTCATTCAACCGTGTTGGTCATGAAGCTGATTTCCGCAACAGCAACATCGGCTTCCGTGTTGCCCGAACACTGAATCAGGCTGCGCAATGAGATTTGCGGGCGCGCAGCCGCGCGGAAATGTACCCTTGGTGCGAACCTAAGGGCTATCGCCGCCGTCGCGCCACCATCCCGGCGAGCTTCTCGAGATACGGATCGATTATGCCGTGCGTGACGAGCGCAATGCGCGCGTGCTCGAGATAATCCGCCGACGATCCGAACGCGCCGGCCGCGCTCGCGAGCACGTTTGCCTGCTCGGAGAGGGTGAGCTTGCCCGTGTACTGGCGGTGCTTGCGATCGACGATGAAGGCGAGCGCAACGACCGGCTTCTCGTGCGAGCGAACGCTGACCCATAGCGGGCGGTACGCGCCGAGCACCATCTCTCGTCGCCACAACAGCGCCAGCTCGTCTTTCGCGCATCGCGCCGGAAGTCGATACACCACGCCCTGACACGAGCCCCCCTGGTCGAGGCCGAGCACGAGTCCCGGCTGAGTAGCGGTGCCGCGCGAGGCGAGCGACCAGAGGCAGAAGCGCCGATGCCGTCCGGAAAGCGTCGCGGGTTGCGCGTCTTCGAACGGAAAGAGCGGATTCCAAAGCAGCGAGCCGTAGGCAAAAACCCACCAGTCCGACCCGTGCGGTTTCTGCTTGAGCGTCTCCGCCAGCGATGCCGCGAGCTGCTCGTCGGTCAACGGATGACGCGCGTCGACTGCGGCGACGTAGAGAGCGCGCATGCGCCCTTCCTCCAGGTCGCGCCGCGAGAGCGTCATGTCTCGTCGTTGGGCCCGCGCACGAGCTTCTGCAGGTCGATCTTGGCCCGTCGTCTCTTAGCCGCGTTCGATTTGCCGTGAGCGCCGCCCTTTCCAAGCAGCGGCGAGCGCGCGACCGGATTGCGCGGCTTCGGCGGAGGATGCTGCTTCGCTCGCTTCACGCTGCGGCCCGCAGGAAGATCGCCTGCAGATCGTTGAGGAAGCGTCGCCCGAGTGCGGTCGGCCGGATGCGCTGATGATCACGCTCGAGCAATCCACGGCGCTCCGCTTCATCGAGCTCCTTGCGCAGGAGCATGATCGGGAACCCGGTGCGCTCGGAAAAGAGCGCCGCCGGAACGCCATCGGTGAGACGCAAGGCATTCAGCATGAACTCGAACCCGATCTCGTCGCGCGTCACCTCGCGCTCTTCGATCAACGGTGCGCCGCGCTCGACCTGCTCCAGATACCGCTCAGGCTGCTTGTAGCGAATTTGACGCAGCACGCGTTCGGGGAACGAAACCTTCGAATGCGCGCCCGCCCCTATGCCCAAATAGTCGCCGAAGCGCCAGTAATTGAGATTGTGCCGGCACTCGTGTCCCGGCAGCGCGAAGGCGGAGGTCTCGTAGTGAACGTAACCCGCTTCGGCGAGGGTGTTTTCGATCGCGTCGCCAATGTCGGCCGCTGTGTCCTCGTCGGGCAGTGACGGCCGATGGCGGTGAAAGAGCGTGTTCGGCTCGATCGTCAGGTGATAGAAGGAAACATGTGGCGGCCGATACGCGAGCGCGGCGTCCGCATCGGCCCGCGCATCCTCCGGCGTCTGTCCCGGCAGCGCGTACATCAGATCGAAGTTGACGTTGTCGAAGATCGTGAGCGCGGCGGCCGCTGCGGCGTGCGCTTCGCGCTCGTCGTGCACGCGCCCCAACGCCTTGAGATGTTTCGGATCGAAGCTCTGGATGCCGATGGAAAGACGATTGACGCCCGCCTCCCGGAATCCCGCGAACTTCGCCTGCTCGAACGTACCCGGGTTCGCCTCCAGCGTGATCTCCGCGTCGGGCGCGACGCTCACACGTGCGCGTATGCCAGCGAGCGCGCGATCGATCGATGCGGCGGAGAACAGGCTCGGCGTGCCGCCGCCGAAGAAGATCGAGCCGACGCGCCGGCCCCAGATCGAGGGCAGCGCGAACTCGAGGTCGGCCATCAGCGCATCGACGTAGCGTGCCTCAGGCAACTCGCTCCCACGCCGTTCGTGCGAATTGAAATCGCAGTAGGGACACTTTTTGAGGCACCACGGAATGTGCGCGTAGAGCGCGAGCGGCGGCAGCGCCGCGAAGCGCGGTGCGGTGGGCTGGGCGAGCGTTGCAGCTTCGGCCATCAGTGCTCCGCCTCGAGCCGCGCGAGGAGCGCGCGCATGGCCTTTCCCCGGTGCGAAAGCTCGTTCTTCTTCTGCAGCGGAAGCTCGGCTCCGGTCATGCCGGTCGCCGCGTCGAGAAAGTGCGGGTCGTAGCCAAAGCCACCGGTGCCCCGCGGCGCATCGACGATCGCGCCGTCCCAGCGGCCATCGGCGAGGATAGGCTCTGGATCGCCTTCGTGGCGAACGAGCGCGAGCATGCAGTAGTAATGCGCGCGCCGATCGTGCACGCCCGCCAGCTCGGCGACGAGCTTTTCGTTGTTGCGTGCGTCGGACTTCGGCTCGCCCGCGTAGCGCGCCGATTGCACGCCGGGCGCGCCACCGAGCGCAGCCACACAGATGCCCGAGTCATCCGCGAGCGCGGGCAGATGCGCAAGGCGGCTCGCATGACGCGCCTTGGCGAGCGCGTTTTCGACGAAGGTCTCGTGCGGCTCGTCCGCATCCGCGATGCCCAGCTCACCCTGCGCGATCACTTCGATGCCAAGCGGCGAGAGCAAGCGCCGGAACTCGATGAGCTTTCCCGGATTGCTCGATGCGAGCACGAGACGTTTGATCGTCGACAGTGATGCCGGCTCGGCTTTGGGAACCGTCATGCGCCGAGCGCGAGCTTCTGCGCCGCGATGAGCGCGCGAATTCCGTTTTCTGCCAGCGCGAGCATTGACTCGAGCTCGCGGTGGGAGAAGGCTTTCCCTTCGGCGGTGCCCTGAACTTCGACGAAGCCTCCGGCGCCGGTCATGACGACATTCATGTCGGTATCGCAGTCCGCGTCTTCCTCGTAGTCGAGGTCGAGCACCGGAACACCGTCGACCACGCCTACCGAGACTGCGGCCACGAAATCCTTCACCGGCTCGGAAGCGATGAGACCTTGCGCCCTGCACCACGCGATCGCGTCGTGAACGGCCACGCAGGAGCCGGTAATCGCCGCGCAGCGCGTTCCACCGTCGGCCTGGATCACGTCGCAATCCACGCGCAGCGTGCGCTCTCCGAGCCCAGGCAGATCGACGACCGCGCGCAGGCTGCGACCGATCAGGCGCTGAATTTCGTGCGTGCGTCCGGATTGTCGCCCTTCTGCGGCTTCGCGGCGCGAGCGCGTTGTCGTCGCGCGCGGGAGCATGCCGTATTCCGCGGTAAGCCAGCCCTGGCCCTGCCCCTTCAGGAAGGGAGGCACGCCTTCCTCGACGCTCGCGGTGCACACCACGCGCGTATCGCCGCATTCGATCAGCACCGACCCCTCAGGGTGTCGCGTGTAGTGGCGCAGGATACGCACCGGCCGCAGCTCGTCGGCGCGCCTGCCCGAGGGCCGGATATTCAACTCAGTCATGGAAGGACAATTATAGTGTCGCGCCCTACAGCGTAGCGCGCATACGCCACCATGCCGCGGTCGCGGCGAGTCCTTCGTCGAGAGAGTACGGAGGCGACCATCGGCCCAGTTCACAGAATCGGCTCGAATCGACTTCGAGCGAGCCGAGCAGGCGCTGCACATCGGCGCGCCGGCCGACGAGCGATGACACGCCGCGAAGCGCGGCTGCGGGAACGCGAAAGAAGCGCGCGCGCACGCGCAGCGACGCCGCGAGCTTGCTCGCGAGCTCCGACGTGGACACCGATTGCCTGTCCGCCACGGGCAGCGTCGTGCCGGCAAGCTCCGGAACGCGAAGCGCGGCCTCGATCGCGCTCACCGCGTTGCCCTGATAGAGGAGGCTGCGCCGATTGTCGATGCCGGCAAAAGGCAACCGCCGCTCGCGAGCAACCGCTTCGAGCAGCGCGAGAAAATTGCCGCGGACGCCGGGCCCGTAGCTGAGCGGCAGGCGCAGGATCACGGCTTCGATTCCGTTCTCACCGCACACCGCGCGCAGCACGCTCTCGGCC
>Ga0182041_10001967_pt1 | contig 10540 bp, 10 predicted proteins | sample flu12Cox44000178_FD_125967 | JGI IMG/M metagenome (GOLD analysis project Ga0182041, IMG submission 125967) | Lab enrichment of tropical soil microbial communities from Luquillo Experimental Forest, Puerto Rico - flux8day.12C.oxic.44.000.178 | ecosystem: Environmental > Terrestrial > Soil >...
ACAGGCACGTACATTCGGAAAAGCCGTGCCTTCTGCATCGCAGACAGCACACTAGCGGGTAAGCGCCGCTCTCGTTCGCTCTCGTCGCGACTGTCGCGGATCAGCGGACCCAGCCCGCGCGCAGTCGCCACCAAATCGGCCGGTTCGGGTGGCGTGTGATTCATTCGACCGCCAAAAGATTGTCTTGGGCGATGATGCGCTTCATGCGTCGACCGAACAATCGCCCAGAAGCCGTGCTTCTTGAGCGCATTCTGCTTACGGGAAGTTGCCGGAAGGACCAGCGCTATAAGACCGCGTCCGATGCATTTCGGTCGCGCTTTCGCGGGGTCGAGCGGCTGCAAAGGGGGCATGAAGAGAGGTTCCCGCCGACAAAGCTGAGTGCCGGCTGTGGGTTCAGAAAGGAGACGATCGCCGGAATATGCCGCAACGGGCGAGATGCGCCGATTCCGGACGCTTGCCGAGGTGGGTTTCCGCTTCAATTCGACACCGATAGCGGACCTTCGTTGCGACGAGCACATCTCAGTGACGTGCCAAGAGCCGATATTCGCAATCCTCCGCCAAACACCGCGGCCGTGAAACATCATCAGATTCCCGCGGCTTGGGCCTGATAGCCGAAGGGAAGGAACCGCCCCGGAATGGGTAAGACGGGGCCGCACGGCGTAATATTAGAGGGCAACCTTCAGCCGCCAACAATTCGCGAGCTCGCTTTGGTACAGCATTGAGTGTCAGTTCACCGGTATATTACTTTGTCAACCAGAAGGAAACGCCTTTCAAAACTCAAATCGAAAGATATCCTGGTTCGAGTTAATACCCCACACAGCCCCTCCAAATACACCGATTTGTGCCAGCTGCCCTGGGACCAGCACGAAGGCTGTACCATTGAAGGCGAAGACATTGTTGGCAGCGTTAATTCCCCATACGCTTGTACCGAAAGATGGCCCACCGACCGCGATGCTTGTCAGTTTCCCCGGCACGTTTACGAACGTCTGCGCGCCATAATCAAATCGGAAGATATCCTGGTTGGCGTTGATCCCCCATACCTCCGCACCGCCCCCGCCCACAGCAATTGCCGTAAGGCTTCCTGGGATTTGCACGAATTTATGCCGCGCCCCATCGAAGACGAAAACATTTTGACTGGCGTTTATCCCCCAAACGGACCCGCCATCCACGGCGATCCGGGTGAGCTTTCCCGGGACCTGCACGAGAGCTGTCCCGTCATACATAAAGACGTTCTGATTGGCGTCAATCCCCCACGTGGCTCCGCCTTCGGCAGCGATTTGGGTGAGCGCTCCCGAAATTTGTACAAACATTCCCTGGTCCGGATCGAATATAAAAACATTATTTCCGCTATTAATACCCCACAGAGCATGACCATCGAATGCAATTTGCGACAAATACCCGGGGATATTTCGAAACACCATGCCATCGAAATAGAAGATGTTCTGGGCACTGTTGATACCCCAAACAGCATACGCTCCAGTGGGCGTCCCGCCTACATAGATGCTGGTTAGTTTCCCGGGAACCGGTATAAAGGATTGTGCTGATGCAAACATCGGCATCATGCTGCACAACAACAGCAAAGTGGATAAGAAAGAGACGCGTCTCATTGCCGTTCCTCCGTTTTTAACCGGCTTCCCGCTTGCGCGGGCGTTGCGTTTGATTTTCGGTTGAGGGTCAGGTGCCGCCCCCGCAACACGCGCGTGTACGCCTCGGCATATTCGCGCAGCGCTGCGTAGCCGCGCACGACATGACCATCGAACTCGAACGCGCCATGCGGCAGGAAGCATTGCGCCCATCCCTCCGAATCCTGAGCGTCGATCGTCTGGCAATAGCGCGAGCACAGCTCCCGGATGGCGGGTTTGTCGATCCAGGCTCCATCCAGCACTTCCCTCTTTGCGCCGGATGAACGTTCCTAGAGTGTCGCCAATACCTCCGCGACGGCATTCTGACCTGACTGCACCGCCCCTTCCATCTTGCCGTTCCAATCGGCCGAGGTTTCAGTTCCGGCCCAATGCAATGAGTCGATCGGCGCGCGAAGCTCGGGCCCGTAAGTCGTCCACAGCCCCTGCGTCCAATAACCGCCATAGGCGCCGCGGGCAAACGCGTCGTCACCCCATTTTTTCTCCAGATAAAGCTGAGGGTTGGCGGCCTGGGGACCCAGATCGCCAAAATAGGCCCCAAGCTCCTTGAGTACCTCGGCTCGCCGGACCGGCAAGGGCTGCGGAGCGACCTCGCGCGCGCCGTCGCCTTCGATAAAGGCGACAAGGATGCCTGGCGCCCCACCGGGCGGTGAATTGTCCACGACGACCCGTATTGCGCCATTGTCGCTGGCGACGCCGCCCGATAGGTTCTCTTGTTGCCAGAAGCGAGACGGATAGATGCAATGGACTTTGATGACCCATCCCATTGGGGTCGATTCGGTGAGGTGATCGCGAGCGGCCGAGAGCGGCGGGTCGTACTTGATCCTGCCGGCCAGGGTCGGCGGGAGGGTGATGATAGCACGCCGGGCCTGGACCGTCAGACCCGCGGCATAAGCCGTGACGCCGTCGGGTGAATGCGCGATCCCGTAAACATATGCCCCAGTGATTACACGGCTGCCGAGGCGCTGGGCCAGCTTGATCGGGATCTGCTGCGCGCCGCCGACGAAACGCATGTCGGGACCGGTGGGATGGAAATGCCGGATCAGGTCCTGCGCGGATCTTGCTACAAACAGTGCAGCGAGCAGCGACAATGGACCCGGTGAACTGTTGAAGACGCCGGTTACGCCGCGCAGCAAGAGGGCCTGGGCGAGCTCCGACGGGACATTCTCTTCGAGCCAACCGATGAGGGTCTCCCCATCCCATTGCATGGCGTTGGCAGCAGTCCACGGCGCCTCCAAAGGAACCGTGTCATACATTGCCTGCAGCGCATCGACGCCGGCCGCCGCCGCCATCATATCGGCGTCGGTCCAATAAGGCGGATACTCGTCGGTTGCCGGGTAACGAATGACTGAGCCGTTGCGAGAGTCAATGTCCAAATCGCCCGCTGTCGGTGTCTGAAACAACTTGACATTCAGATTACTTGCCAGAGCCATCAACTGGGTCTGCCCGGGGCTCACCCATTGCCCGCCGTGATCGATGAACACATTCGCCATGCTGGGATACGGAAACACGGTGTATAGCCTGCCGCCGACCCGCTTGCGCGCTTCCAGCACAATGACGTCGACCCCCTGCTGGGCGAGCTGGGTGGCGGCGACCAGACCGGAAAGCCCGGCGCCGATGATCACTACATCGCATGACCGCTCCCCGATGACGGTTGGCCCGGCGGTCTGCGCGGATACCGCCCCGGCGTCCTGGGCGGACACTGGCGACGCGCCAAACTGCGTCGCGGCCCCGGCCGCCGCGCCAGCTAGGGTGACAAATCTGCGGCGGTCCAGCCAGCCGCCATTGTCCTTCACAGCCGATACAGATTTCGTTCTTTGCTTCATTTGCTCGTCTCCTCATCAGATGCACTTAGAGCGGCCGCACTAAGCAGAGGTCGCGGCTCATTCGCCTCTAGAACCTCTGCAACAGGTAAAGGTTGTTGCCGTCAGGGTCCTTGAGGCCGACCATGCGGGCGCCCCAGGACTGGTCCTCGGGCGGACCACCGAACACGACACCAGACTCGCGGAGCCTGCTGTAGAGCGCATCGACGTCGCTGACGGCGAAGCTAATGTGGTCGATGCCCGGCGGGTTGGCGAAGAGGCCGAGCTCGCGGCAGATCGGCATTGCATCCGACCGCCGCACCGCAAACACGAACAGCTGTACAGTCCCTGCTGCCATCATGACGCCGCGATCGTTGCGGTACGCCTCCGAGAAACCCAGTGCTTCGTAAAACGCGACTGATCTTGCCAAGTCGGTCGCGCAGATGCCGATATTGTCGATGCCGCGCACCATGCCCCACCTTTCGGATTCGCAGTTGTCTGCAGACTCTGCTGCAGGACTGATGCAAGCCTAGTCGGGAAGCAGATCTCCTTGCGACGCGGAAAGCGCAATGGCGAGGCGAAAAACGCAGCTTTTTGCGGTTGGTTTGCTACTGGCTGATACGGAGGTTTGGGCGGGCGGAGGAAGCGAGCCCGCCAATATCGTCGATACGTAAGGCAGAATTGTTACCGGGCAGGCTGCTGACCGGCGGTTCAGACTGTCGCCTATGATACTCCCGCAGACAACCCTAGCCCGCGGTCGTCCCGCCCTACGGAAGGCGGTCAGCTGCGTTTCATCCAACCGCGCCGCTATGTTGCGTGCGCAGAGCCTCAGATGGATAGACTCCGTAAGTGCGCCGGAAGAGCTGTGCAAACCGGCTCGGAGTGCTAAAGCCGTGACCGGCGGCAATCCGGGCAATCGATTCGCTGTGGCCGGCGCGCAGCATCTCGGTCCGGGCCTCCTCGAGCCGGATCCGCCGCAAGGCCGCCATTGGCGTCGCACCGCGGAAGCGCTGGAACGCCGTCTGCAGACTGCGAATGCTGCATCCCGCAGCTTGCGCGATCTCGGCGATCGTCAGAGGCGCACCGGCATTGGCCCGCATGAATTCCTCGGCTCTCTTGACGCTGCCGGGCGCGGCGGCCGCACTTTGCTGCTGCAAACGCTCCGTGTGGCTGAGTGGCAGGCCCAGGAGCAGGCAGAGCGCCAAGTTGTCTTCGAAGGTCCGCGTCGCGATCTCGTTAGCCAGCAGCGAGTCGGAGCGCTCCAACTCGACGAACAGGAAATCGAGCATATTGCGGATAGTAGCGCCCGGGCCGCGCGTCTGATCGAAGGCTGGTCGGAACGCAAAAGATTTGATCTTTTGTCCATCGAGCAGGACCTCCAGCCTTTCGCGAAGGCGCCTGCCAGGCACCCAAAGATGGAAACGGACGCTGCCGCCGCTGACGGCAAACCGCGTGCCGGGCTCGCCACCGAAGATCAGGCCGGTCTCAGTATTCCCGGTCGCCGGTTTTCGCGACCCGGGTTGGACCACCTGGCTCGTGCCTTGCGCCATCAGGGAAACGCAATAAGTATCAATGCCGGGCGATCGTCGGGTGAACTGCGTCGGCTGGGTGTCAGCGACCCGTGAGACACGCATGGTCCCGACCGGAGCGTACGCAAATCGTGAACGGAAGCTCCTTGGTTCGGTCTGAAAGCGCCGCCAGTCGAGTGGCATGAATTCGCGCGAGTTGACCTCGCGCTCATCGGCCAATGCCTTCTCCTGCGGTGGAAGGCTCTCCCAAATCAAACGGCTGGTCTGAGGCAGGTCGCCCACCTCGATCGTCGTGAAATTCCCGAACATGCCGCTCCGAACTCTCGACTTCGCGAGCACAGTTTTCGCCGGGCGTCTCCCCCGCATTGGACTCGCTCCGATCCGCGTTGAGACTAATCAGCACGCCGGATGGCCTGCGATACAAAAAGCGCAGGCAACAGACAGAAAGCGCAAATTTTTTGGCGATTAGGTATTCGACCGATGAGGCCTAGGCCAGCGCATGGCCAATTCGCCCCAAAGGCTCGCCTTCCTGATCGAGGCGACCGCGTGTCCGCAAAGCTTCGGAAGGATAGCTTCCGTATGTGCGTCTAAAGAGCTGCGCAAACCGGCTCGGGTTGCTGAAGCCGTGGCCGGCGGCAATTCGAGCGATCGATTCTGCGCGGCCGTTGCGCAGCATCTCGGCTCGGGCTTCCTCGAGCCGGATCTGCCGTAAGGCCGCCGTCGGCGTCCTGCCGCGGAACTGTTGAAACGCTACCTGTAAAGCGCGGACGCTGCACCCCGCAGCCTGCGCGATCTCGACAATTGTCAGCGGCGCACCGGTATTCGTGCGCATGAATTCCTCGGCTCTTTTGACATTGCCAGGGGCTGCGGCCGCTCTCTGCTGCTGCAGACGCTCCGTGTGGCTATGCCGCAGGCCCAGCAGCAGGTAGAGGACCAAGTTGTCCTCGAAGGTCCGCGTTGCGATCTCGTTTGTCAGCAGCGAGTCGGAGCGCGCCCACTCCGCGAACAGGAAATCGATCATATGGCGGATCGTCGCTCCCGGGCCACGCGTCTGATCGAAGGCTGGTCGGAAGACAACAGAGTCTATCTTTTGTCCGTCCAACAGCAGTTCCAGCCGCTGGCGGACGAGCTTGCCTGGAAACCAGAGATAAAGCCGGACGCTGTCATCACTCGAGGCATAGCGGGTACCGGGCTCGGCGGTGAAAACCAGGCCGGTCGCCTGGCCTCCCACTAACGCTTCACGCGACTGCGGCTGTACCAGTCGGCTCGTGCCCCGTTCCATGAACGATACACAATAGGAGTCGAACCCTGGCGTCCGTTGCACCGACTGCGTCGCGCGGTTGTCGGCGATACGCGAAGCCCGTATTACGCCGACAGTCGGGGTCCAAAACTCTGAGCGGTAGCTCTCCGGTTCCAGTCTAAAGCGTCGCTGATCAAGCGCTTCGAATTCGCGCGAGCAGAACTGGCGTTCCTCGAGCCACGTCCTCTTCTTGGGCGAAAGGTTTTCCCAAAGCACGCGGTTCGCCTGATGCGGATCGGTGATCTCGACCCTGAGCAAATTTCCGGGCATGTCCGCCTGCGCTCCCACGATCCGTCGGGATGGATCCGCCAATCCCAGTTCGACCGGTCACGGCGATAGTCTATCACACCTCTTTCAAACACATTAGGCACCGTGGGGTGGCCTGCGCGAGGCCTGACTGAAGCGCCGGCGATCAACATCGACAACATGCCACCAATCAGAATCCAACGGCTTCTGCGGTTGCCGCCGGAGCGCAGTTGACGACATCATCGGGCATCCGACATCGTGCTCGTTGGCAAGCCATGGCGTGTGGGTACGAAAAGTCAGCGAGGGCTCGGTAGCGAGTCTGCGGCGCCAGGGCGCCCGCGTGGTCACTTACATCTTTCGAGCCGAAGGTGACGATCGTGTCCTCAATCGTGCCGCCCTCAGGCGCGAACGGCCTAACGATGATGCCATCGATGCCGGCCCCGGCGATCCTCACGACATGATCAACGACTTCTTCGATGGTCCCGGCGAGGGTGAGCGCGTCGACATGGCGATCGGTGATCAGTGGCAGCAGCGGTAGATACGGGGCGACACCTGCGGCGTAAGGAACCCTTGCAACCGCTTCCAGCGCCTCCCGCGGAAGCGTAAGGCCTGCATCTCGATGGTCCTTGACCGGAGCCGCCCTGCACCGAGGTAGCGCGCGACCAGAGGGCGAACCGTCGCGCGGGCCGCATGTCCGTTCTCGGCGACACACGTGTTCAGTCGCGCGATCCTTTTGATGCTTTTCGGATCGCGGCCGGCCTGAGAGGCGCTGGTGGTAATTGCATCACTAAAGGCTTGGGCTTCCTCGACTGAGGCGCAAGCTTCCATGATGGCGCCATCGGCAACAACCCCCGCCACTCGCTGCCCGAGGGGGCCGTTGCTCGCGACGTAGACTGGCACGACGGATCGACGTGGCGTGAAGTTCAAGCGGCCCTGATCGAGGTTGATCACCTCACCGCGGAAATCCACGCTCCCGCCGCGCAGCAGCGCTCGGATTACCTCGATGGTCTCGTAGATCGCACGTGCCGGCTGGCGACGATTGATCCGAGTTCGACGAATCCGGAAATCCCAGCGCCAACACCGAGGATCCCCCGCCCACCGGAAATTTCATCGAGCGTCGCGATCGCCATCGCGGTCAACGCCGGGTGGCGCGAGAACGGATCGGTCACACACGGGCCAAGGACGACCTTCGAAGTTTGGCCCGCGATGTGGGTTAGACACGAGTAGACCTCGCGGTAGAACCGCTCGTCAGCCACCCACACCGTATCGTAGCCGACCCCCTCCGCGAGGCACGCGCGCTCGACCATCGTCTGCACCGGGGCGTCGCCAAGCATTAATAAGCCAATCCTCATTTGTCGGCTTTCGATAACCAGCACCCTCTCACGGCAATACAATAGCGTCCCAACCGTGATCGTGCTTCGATCGTGACGGGTTAATCGCCGTCGCGATTGGGTCGATCGGCGACACCGACGAGGACAGTTCTGCATGCCTGTTTCGATCCAGCACGGACGTTCGGCAAACCATACGCTTCGGATCGTTTGCCCGAACGGACATCTGGGCTTTGCACCGATAAAGACCGGCAGCTTTCAAATCGGCTGCCACTGTGAGCCGGATCTGATCTGCGCCGATTCCGGATCGTGCGATGTCGGGCCGGTGCCGCTCGGCGCGGATATTTCGTCGAGCCCGCTGCAATGGCAGGTGGACGATCTCGAGACGATGCTGCTCGCGTCGCGGCGTCTCGGTGTGCCGATGATCGTCGGCTCGGCCGGGGACACCGGCACCAACAGCCGGGTCGATCTGTTCGTCGGCATCATCCGGGATCTCGCCAATAAGCATGGGCTCTCCAGGTTTCGCGTCGGCTATTTCTATTCGGAGGTCAGCAAGGACGCACTCCGCCGGCGCATCGTTGACCGTGATACTGTCATGGGACTCGACGGGCGGCCGCCGCTCGACCTCGCCACGTTGGACGCAACCGAGCGCATCGTCGCCGTAGCCGGGATCCACCCTTACATCAAGCTTCTCAACGAGGGTGCGGATGTGATCATCGGCGGCCGCAGCAGCGATTGCGCGATCTTTGCCGCGCCGGCCATTCGCCAAGGTTTTCCGAAGGCGCTCGCTTATTTCTACGGCAAGGTGCTCGAATGCGCCTCATTCTGCGCCGAGCCCTATGGCGCCAAAGAGTCGGTGCTCGGCGAGATCACGATCGATGACGTCAAGGTTACCGCCTTGCTGCCCGAGCAGCGCTGTACAATTGCTTCCGTCGCGGGCCACGCGATGTACGAACGGGCCAACCCGTTCTACGAATATTTCCTCGGCGGCCACATCGACATGAGTCAGTGCCATTACGAGCAATATGACGAGCGTACCGTCCGCGTCACCGGGCCCCGATACGTGCCGGCGTCGGAACTGCGGGTGAAGCTCGAAGGCGCAGGCAAGATTGGCGAGCGCTATGTCGGCATCGTCGGCGTGCGCGACCCTTACACGATCGCGAACATCGATCTCGTCACGGCCTGGGCGCGACGGCAGGTAGTTGAGCGCTTCGGGGACGGCGGCTACGAGCTGCATTTCACCATCTACGGGCGCAACGCCATTCTCGGTGACAATGAACCGCTGAGGACGACACCCGCCCATGAGCTGGGCATCGTCGTGCAGGGGGTCGCGCCGACCAAAGCGATGGCCGAAGAGGTGTGCATCATTGCGACGCGGCAGATGTTCTACGCTCGCCTGCCGCAGGTGAAGGGTACCGCGGGCAGCGTCGCCTTTCTGCTCGACGAGGTAATGCCGGCGAGCCCGGCCTACCGCTGGACGCTCAACCACACGATGCGGCTTGACGATCCGCTCGAACTATTCCCGACCTTCATTTGCGAGGCGGGAGTATGACGGCGAGGCGCAAATTGTCCGAGGTCGCCAAGACGATCCGCAGCAAGAACGCCGGCGTCGACAAGATTACGTTTGACGTGATCTTCCCCGACCGCGCCGCCTACGACCGGGTCCGTGAGAGCGCCGTCCTGTCGCGCGCGGCGGTTTGCCGGATCTTCGCGATTGATGCCGAACAAATCTCCGACCATGTCGAGTTTGACCCGGCCCTGGCGATCAAGTTCACAATCTACCGCCGAATGCCAAGCGGCAGCCCCGGCGACGCCGACATCTTCGGCAGTCAACAATATGGTCCGTTGCTCGACATCGAAGTGCCAGGAGTTTGAGGCGTCCACAGCAGCATCATCCAAGGTCAGCTGTCAGGGGCGAGCTGGCCTTGCGCCGCTACGGGTCGGCTGACACCCTCGCGCCGTTTCCGGCCATTGGCACCGGTGTCTGCCACTACTAACCGAGGACAATCGCTTGACAGCTTATCCTAATCGTGAGGTGATGTTTTTCTAATTTAAATCCGGCGACCATCCCGGTTATGTCAAGAAACAAAGGGAGACAAATGAAATGCCCCAGAAGACAAGCAGGTTGTTCCGGTATCTCGTATCGGCTTTCGGGCTCGGTGCAGTAATCGGCTGGAGTCTGCCGAGTGATGCCTACATCCAACAGATCGTCATCGATCAGACAACCACTGTCAACTTTACGCCGATCACTTTGGGAACCTCGACTCCCGGCTCTGCGACATCCTATACGATCTACACGGGCCGGGTATTTGGTGAACTCAAGCCAAATGATCCTGACAACAACAAGATTATCACAGATATCAACCTTGCGCCCAAGAATAAGGGTAGGGTTGAATACATTGCCAACTTTGAGATTATCACACCGACCGATCCATCAGAGCGCAGCGGACTAATGATCCACGCGGTGCCAAACCGTGGAAACAACGCGATCACTACAAGTGCGCTGATACAGGGTGCGACTTATGTTCAGAGTGGTTGGCAGGGCGACCTTCTGGCGCAATGCTCGCCGTCCCCGGCGATCCCATATCCGTGCTTTGACCTGAGCTCTGGACCTTATGGCAGCCTGAACACCACCACTGGGGTCTTTACTCCTCCTCAGGTATCTGACGTGGCGGGTGCGTCGGGCCTCAAGAGT
>Ga0182041_10001968_pt1 | contig 10540 bp, 11 predicted proteins | sample flu12Cox44000178_FD_125967 | JGI IMG/M metagenome (GOLD analysis project Ga0182041, IMG submission 125967) | Lab enrichment of tropical soil microbial communities from Luquillo Experimental Forest, Puerto Rico - flux8day.12C.oxic.44.000.178 | ecosystem: Environmental > Terrestrial > Soil >...
CCAGATGACAACCTGTTGGCCTTCCTGGAAGGCCTCTGATTATGCCGAGTCGGAACACAGCCCGAGCCCCTCCAGCCGATCTATTTGAATAAGATTCGGCATAATCTGGGATCCGGCATGCTGTCGATTATGCCGATGTCGGCATAATCGGCACCGGTTTGCCGTGGAAACCCTGGTCCAGTGGTATCGGTCTGGTCAAGACGTGGAGCGCCGCCTGCCCGTGTTGTCGACGTACCTGGGACACATTCACGTGGCCGACACCTACTGGTATTTGAGCGCATGCCCCGAGTTGATGGGCTTGGCCGTTAAACGGTTCGAGAATTACTGGGAGAAGCAATCATGAAGTCCTCCGGCACGCTGGCTGCGCTGCTGGAGAGCTTTTTCACTCAACGTCTGATGAATCAGCGGCAGGCAAGCCCTCACACCATCAGTGCCTATCGCGATACTTTTCGCCTGCTTCTACAGTTCGCTCAGCAACGGCTGCACAAGGCTCCAGCCAAGCTGGCGTTTGATGAGATGGATGCGCCGTTGATTGCTGCTTTTCTGGATGATCTCGAGAAGAACCGTGGGATCACCGTCCGCAGCCGCAACCTACGGCTGACAGCGATCCGCTCCTTCTTCCACTATGCCGCTTATGAAGAACCGTCCCGTGCCGCTCAGATCCAACGTGTGCTGGCTATACCGGGGAAGCGCCACACGCGCAAGTTGGTTCACTTCCTGAGCCGTCCCGAAATCGATGCTCTGCTCGCAGCTCCCGACCAGCAGACTTGGCTGGGCCGACGTGATCACGCTTTGCTGTTGGTGGCTGTTCAAACCGGTTTGCGCTTGTCGGAGTTGACCGGGTTACAGCGAACCGACGTGGTCTTGGGCAGGGGAGCGCACGTCCGCTGTGTAGGCAAGGGTCGCAAAGAACGGTGTACACCCCTTGCTAAGACCGCCGTCGCAGTTCTGAAGGCATGGCTAAGGGAACCGCCTAAGCACCGCACGGAGGTGCTATTCCCCACCACTCGTGGCGATCGCCTCAGCCCGGATAGTGTCGCAGATTTGCTGGCCAAACACGTAGCAGTCGCCTGCAAATCTTGCCCGTCTCTCCGAAAAAAGCGCGTCACTCCGCACGTGCTTCGCCACTCGATGGCCATGGGGCTGTTGGAGGCAGGGGTCGATCGTGCGGTCATCGCTCTTTGGCTCGGCCATGAATCGGTCGAGACCACCCAGATTTACCTCGAAGCTAACCTCGCGATGAAGGAAGAGATTCTGGCAAAGACCACGCCTCTGGGCGGCGAGCCCGGCCGCTACCGGCCTGGTGACGAGTTGCTCACCTTCCTCCAAAATCTATGACCGAAATTATGCCGGGTGATCGTCCGGGCGGACGCGCTCCACCTCAACATTGACTAGCCTTTCGCTCTTCTTGATTTCCTGCACCCGGAATAATCCGGAACCCGGCATAGTGACGCCTATTCCGGGCCCGGAATAGTCGGCACACGTTCGCCGCGCGGCTCACGCGCAACGGGGCGGACTGGACCCGCTGGGACATTCGACGGTGCCGGTGAGCAAGCATTCGAACGACAAAGCGAAGCGTCGGGCGTTGGGTAAACCACCTACCAATGACAAAGTAGTGACAGTCGTGCCGCGGCCCTGGAATAGAGCCGTCAATGAGTCGTGGCGGGGCTTGTAACTTATGGAAATCAAGTAAGATAGGAAATGGAGGAATGGCCGAGCGGTCGAAGGCGGCGGTCTTGAAAACCGTTAGTGGGGTGACTCACTCGGGGGTTCGAATCCCTCTTCCTCCGCCATTACAAACGTGGTCGAGAGCCCAGGGATTGTGAACGGGTCTGAAATAGCTGACCGCCGACGTGGCCCTGTAGGCGAACTCGCCGCTACGAATTGATGCTTGTTTCCGTGCCCCTGCATGTCGAAGGCGGCATCGCATCGCCGCCGAATGCGGTCGCAATCAAGTAGTTCGCTGAGATGGCGGCAATCCATCGCCGGAAGAGTCCAGGATAGACCCTTGAATTACGCAGGCCGAAATTGCGAAGGCTCTGGTGGACTATCAAATTCCGCCGCTATCTCCGATGCGAGAGAGGTTGTCAGGGCGTCGATTGAGCGCAGTTGGGCTATGAACGATGCGGCTCGGCCAGGCGGCAGCTGTACCGGCTCTTCTCCCTGGAGTTCTTCTACCAAGCTGTTGAAAAGCGCGTGAGATTCTTCGATGCTATTTCCAGCGTGCGGCGCATTGCCGTCGATCAGCTCAGCCATTTCCTCCAGCATGTCCGCCGAATGATCGTCGTACACCTGGTGTCGCAGACGCGCCCTCTCCGGCAATTCGAACCCGGGTAACTGCGCGCGGTATCTCCATGATGCAACCCGCATCACGAAGAGCGTTCGAAATTGCGGTTGCCACCTTCGGATGTAGCTCCGTAATTCGAGATTCCTATGGCGGGAAGGGCCGAACTCGAAGAGTACACCGTCCGCAAGGGATCGCACTCTATCGAACTGGGCGTTGATTGTTTCCCGGACAGAGTTGCAACGTTCAATCGCTATTCGTAGGTCGTTAGATACCGGCTCTCGCGCCAGCTGAGCCAGTAGCCGCAAGTTCGCAACGAATGTCGTTTTCATTTCGACACCCGCCGGGGCACTCCACAGTTGGTCGAAGGCCAGCCACATCATCAATAGTCCCAACAAAACGCCTACAACACGATCTCTCGCCACAGCTAACGACGTTTGTATTTTGAACTCTTGAAGGTTGATCAAGAAAAACGCGATCGCAACCTGTGCGCCGAGATATGAGAGGCGCGAGCTCGATGTCATAATCCAAGCGGCAAACGCCGCTACTACCATGAAGAGCACCGTGAACGCGGCAATCGAGTCGATATGGGGGAGGATGAATATCTGGGCGCCCATGCCGAGCACGAAACCACCAATAACCGCACCGCCGAAGCGCAGCACCTGCTTCTGATGCGACGCCCCAATTGTGGTGAGGGCCGTTAGCAAACACGTAGTCACCGCTGTCGAGATTTCAGGCCAAAACAGGGCGTTGTAGGCGATATAGCAGAGGCTTGCCGCCAGGCAACCTCTGAGTCCGAATTTCACGTGTTCCGGCTTGAACAGTGTGCCCGGCGCGAGTATCGGTAGCCGTCCGCCAACCTCGGGAGCGGCCGGCAAGAATCCCGTCAGAGACTGAGAACCCGATAATACCTCCGCTATGAGTGACACTGTTTTTTCGATATTTCCGAACAGGGGAAGATTCTGCCATGCTTCGATTTCGCCGCACTCAGCGGCGCGCGGAACCAAACGGTTCTTGAGGTCGCGCGAGAGTTCGGCTATCCGGTCCGCTATGCAGCCAATTCGGGCACGATCGGCATCGGATACGCGACCCACGAGCACCGGCAGATTGGCTGCGAGGTCCGTCAATCTGCCCGTCAATGCTACGATAGCGCCCATTTCTTGAGCATACTGAGGATCCTTATTGGAGCGCCGCAAGAGCCGGCGCAGCCGGGACGTTCCTACTGTTGCCAGGCGCGTGATCCTGGATTGTGTGGCCGCGTCAGCAGGACGGCCGCCGGCATACAAACGGAGCAGTTCCTCCACGCATGCCATGCGCTCCAACAGAGGATCCATCAGATCATCCCCTCGCCGGAGTGCGGCATAGGCGATCTCCAGAACCAGCGCAATTACGCTGGCCAATATGAACGTCCCAATCGCCCATAACGTCCCTTCCACCTTGTCGTCAGCAGGAATCTGGCGATCCCAAAGCGGAATCATGATGACTATTAAATAGCCGAACCGCACCAACGCGGCGTAGTTATTGGTTGCGCTGATTGCGTAGAAAATGAGGAACAACGATCCCACGGCCCAGACGAAGCGAAGCATCGGATCGCCCAGAACAAGCATCACTCCCAAGAACGTGTACGCGCCCGCGAGGACGAACCCAATGACGATCATCCGGACGGCGGTCGCGCTTGCTTCCACGCTCTCCCGCGACAGACTCAGGGCAAAATACGCGCCATAAGCGCCATAGGGAAGTTGAAAGGTCATGGTGGCAATCATGACCAGAGTCGCCGCGATGACCATGCGGGCGACCAACAGTACTCTGCCTGGATATGGGGTGAGCTCGTCTCTAAGCCATCCCCATAACCAGCTGTGGCGGCCGCTCGAAGCAGGTAAGGATTGCGCGATGGACGCCATTTCAGTGCCCGCGGATTACGACCACGGCCGACTCGCTCACTCGCAACAAATCCGGGGGAGGATTCTCAACGCGCACTCGAACCGGAAACCGGGACGCCAGATGCACCCAGTTCAGCGTCCTCTGCACGTCTGGTAATCCCGGTGTGAGGCGTCCGACAACGTCTTGGTCGGGAGTCACGCCAAATCCAATGCTGTCCACCACCCCCGAAAGACGGACGTTCGGTCTGGACAGCGCATAGACGTCTGCCCGCATTCCGGGTGCGATGTGCGCTAGCTGCCCTTCGCGGAAATTAGCGACGGCCCACCACCTTGTCACATCGATCAGCGTAAACATCTGCTGGCCGATGTGCGCATAAGCCCCCTGCGAGATCGTGAGGTCCGTGACGCGAGCGTCAAACGGGGCGTACACCCGGCAGTTATTGAAGTTGTAGCGCGCCGTATCGATTGCCGATGCTTTGGCACCCCGCTGGTTGATCAGTGGCTCCAGTGTTGTCACGGCGTGCTGTGCCTGTTCATGTTCAGCTTTGCTCTGGCCCAGCACCGCTCTGGAGCGTTGCGCCTGCGCGATCGTTGACTGGAGGGCAGCCTGCGCCTGCCGCAACTGAGATTCCGTCTGCTTCAGAGCTTGCGCCAGCGCGACCTCCGTACTCCTCGCCCGATCCACCTGGTCAACGGTGACATACTGTTTCACCAGCAGCGGCTCAAGGCGATGCAGGTTGTTGTTTCCATAACTCCACTCGGCTCTCGCCCGACCGACCGCTTCCTCGGCGCTTGCCACGTCCGCTCTGGCTTGATCGACGGCCGCTGCCCACCGGTTTACATCGGCTTCCGTGCTGTGGATGTTTGCTTCCGCAGCAGAGACGGCGCTGACCTTGGCCGCGATGATTCTGCCCTCGTCCGAAATCTGCCCCTCCAGTGTTGCCTGCTCGGAGATTGTCTTCTCCAGGGCGTAGCGATACGGCCTGTCGTCGATTTCAAAAAGAAGATCCCCTTTCTTCACAAACTGGTTGTCCTTGACGTTCAGACGCACGAGCGGGCCTTCTACTTGCGGAGCGATTCCGATAAAGTCTGCGAAAATCTCGCAGTCGTCGGTTCGTGGATAGCGGTTCGTCTGATAGACAACCGCTAGCCCTGATCCGATTGCGCCGGTCACAATGAGAGCGCTGAACACTCGGCCAACAAATATTCCCATCTTGCTATTACTGGTGGGCGCCATGGATTCCCTTCTATCGAAACCAGGCGAGCCAGAGGACGAATGTGAACAATGCCGTCAGGCTCGGATAGGTCAATACAGGAAGCGCGATTACAACACGAACGCACAAGAACAGCCAACGGGCCGCAACCGTGAGCAGCAAGCCCAAAACCAAACACAAGAGCCAGGCCGGAAAGAAAGAACCGAGAATGTCAAACGACGGCGCCCGACTACAGCTCGTCGATAGCACTGCCCCGAGCAACAACTCCAACCTTGAGAGGCGCCCGGCTTCACCTGTAATCATGGGCGCTTCCTCCTGGCGTTGATTTGAATCGCGTCGGCTGTGCGAAACGCCAAGTCAGCCAGTGCCGCCAACACCTGAGTGCGTGCCAGAATGTCGGTCGAACGCGCTTGCGCAAGCACCTTCTGCGCGTTGGTGACATCCAGCAGGTTGCGCACGCCATAGTTGTAGGATTCCAGCGCGGCGCGGTAAGACTCGGTCGCAGCCGTCATCAGCGCGGTTGCGGCCTGCCGTTGGCGGAAAGCAGTGTTCAAATTGGAATAAGCCGTCCAAACCTGGTCTTCAATCTGATCGCGCGCGGCGGTGGCCCGCGCCTCTGTCTCCCGGATGTGAGCCTCTGCCTGCGCCAACCGGTTTCGCCGCGCCCCGCCGTCGAACACCGTCCAGTTCAGCGCCAGGGTAAGCTCGCCATTCAAACCGATAGTGTGTCCCCAAGGAAGAGTCTGCTGCAAGAGATAGAGCGACTGCGCTCTCGGAGTAACTGTCAGGCTCAGACTGGGATAGAAGGCGGCCCGCGCCTGTTGCCGCTCTGCTTGCGTTAGGCGAACTTCGGCCACGCGCCCTTGAAGATCGGGACGCTGCTCGAGCGCGCGAACAATGGCTTGCTCCACTGTATCCGCGACCGATTCCGGCGTCGGTATTTCGCTCAGCGGCTGTACGCGCACCCGCGTGCTGGCGGACGCTCCCAGGGTAGTCGCCAGATCTCCGTACGCGATTTCCTCCGCTCCCAATACGGCCTGCAGATCGTATCCAGCCTGCGCCGTCGCGCTGCGAGCTTCGAGAACGTCAGGCAATGTCGCCAGGCCGTTACGCAGACGATCTTCCGCCGCCTGTTGAACGCTCCGCGCATTCACGAGACTTGCTCCTGCCGCTTCTTCCTGCCCTTGCGCATTCAGAAGGCGGTAATAGGCTTGCGAAACGTCATCGATCAGTTGCCGGTGAACATCATTGAAAGCGAAGTTCGAAGCCAGGAGGCGCGCGCTTTCGGCATTGATCCGACCGCGCCGCGCGCCGAAATCCAAAATCGTATAAGTCAGATTCAGCGAAAGCTCAAATGTTGGCAATGTCTGGCGAAAGAACTGCGATCCTAACCCTTCCTGGCTGCGCTCGACATTAGTTAGGGCAACGGCAACCAGCGTTGGATATAACTCGCTGCGAGCGATGCCGAGGGCGGCGACTTGGGCGCGGGCGCCTTCCCAAGCCACCTTTGTTTCGGGATTATGCGCTTCCGCCAAATCGATCAACTCGGCGAGGGAATAGATTCTGCCGAGCTCGATGCGAAGCGGCGGTGAAATAAAACGCCGCGACTCCGTTATCATTTCCCGTTCCTCGGGCGAATGCCACGGGCGATCCGGAGAAAGAGGCGGAGATTGCGAAAACGAACGGCCGGTCCCCGATAGCAGTAAAATCATGGCGCCTGTTCGCGCCAGCCACTTGTCGGCAGCAGTCGAAACGGCCATCTTCGTGGTTCCCATCAGAGATCAAACCATATCGCCTCAGTGGCGATTACCAATGGAATTCTAACGAACGACACTACACAAGCCGTCAGATCTCTCTGTCAAGAACTGCGATGTGATGAAACACGAGTCAATGATTAGTTTTCGACTACGGGAGCCTCAAAATAAATCATGTTGCCTCGATCGGATCTCCAAAAGGAGTGACTCCCATTCCTACGTTGGTCACCCACCTCGGCGAAGTGTGCCAAAAGAGACAGATGGCCGTGGAGAAGTCGATCTGCCAAACGACGTGGTAGGCAGCGCACACGCAACGCTCCCTCGAGCACGTCAGCATCGTGCAGAATCTGATGCCGCGGGGGATCTGTTTCAAACGGTTCCGGATCTTCTGGTAGGGTGATACGTTGAGCGGGACCCGACCAGCCGTTCCGAGGGCGACACTTTGACGATGTCATCTGCGTGCGGTGGTAGTTGCGGTATTCGCTGAGCTACCGCGACCTGGAAAAGATGATGGCCGAAGCGCTTCGGTTCCAGGTTGGTTGTTCCCTTGCACTGAGGGTAAGAGGAATTGCGATTAGGACAGTGGGCCGACACCAAGAAAATCCGGTCATGTAAAGAAAATCTCGACTTTCACAGCGACACCCGGGTTCGGATTTGTCGCCAGCAGTCTGATGCAGTCGCATCCACCCCCTGCAACCACAGCGATTGGGCGACCGGATGACCCACGCCTATACCGAGACTAGAAGGCTCGTCTTGTATTGTTGAAAGGATGACAAACGTTCTCACGAATCACTCTTGCGAATTCGTGGAAGAAATCGGCCTGTATGCTCAGCCCCAAGCACTATTTCCTCGACAAGCTTTTGCTCCATGAGCGCTTCTTCCTTGGGGACGCGCGAAATCAAATGACGATGGGGTCCAACGAGCGGCCTCAAAGAGTGGCAAGAATTCTTCATCCGTCAGAGGTTCGCCTGTAATCGAACGTGGCGACCAACGGTCCAACGGCAGTGGCGCGATTTGGTAATTGCACTTACGTTGAATCTGCACCTCCGGTGTGACAACATCCGTTCGCACGCTACTACCTCCTGGCCTTTTTAGCCCCGGCAGCGGTCCGCCATCGAGTCTGAATGAGGGATAGGAGCTGTTGACGCGGTTACAAGATCGCGTCGAGCGCGCGCGTCAACGGCGATTTGGATTTGTCCGATGTGTGAGATGCTTCGAAGGAAATGGGGATTTATTTCATCCGTCTCGATCCCGCTGGTACTGACAGGAGCTGCGCATATGGCGCTCATTGTCTTATCCGATCCGAGCAATTTGGGATTCAGTCAGGTCTTACCGAAGCGGCCGCCCCAATTGCGGCCGATCTGTCGGGTCAGGGCAAAGGCCAGGCAGGATTCCTCCGGATGACGCACACTATAGGCAATGGCACCAATCCGTTCGGCCCCCCTCGAAGTCACCGGCCACCGATCCGATCTCGGTCGCTGGCGGGCTGCACAGCGGGCTGCCGATCGGCGCCTGCGCGATTACGTCCTTGGTTACTTCGCGAGTGAGGGCTTCTTGCCCAAGCCGTTAGACGAGCGGCATGTGCCATCACTTGGGGTCGCGCTTGTGCTGAACTTCGCTGCACCTCATCGGATCATCGACCCTGCGGACCCGAAACGCACAACCGAGCACAGAAGCGCGTGGTTCGTCGCTCTACAGCATCGCCATCAGCTCCGCGAGGCATTCGGGGCTCGGGATTTTATGGTCGTTCGGTTCAGTCCAATCGGCGCGCAGATGCTTCTACAGACGCCGATGGACCTGCTTACCGATTGTATCCTTGCACTGGAGGAGATCGATCGTCCATTTGCGCGGCTCCTGACGGCCCATGCGGAGGCCGCCCACCACTGGGCCGCTCGGTTTGACATCGTTGAAAAGATAATCGCCGAACGATTGGAATCTGCGGCCAATCCGCCTTCCGCTCTGTTGCGTTCATGGCGGATACTGCAGGAGTCCCCAAATCATTTCGATCTGGCACGGCTTCCAGCGGAATTCGGGTGCAGCCGACGCCATCTGACCGCGCAGTTCCACACACATTTCGGCATGGCGCCGAAAACGATCGCCAGGATCAGACGCTTCAATCTAGCTGTCGAAGCGATCAATCGCGTAGGGCGACGAGATCCCTTATCCTATCCGGACGGGAAACCGTATCTCGATTTTCAGGCCGGCGGCGCTGTTTGCACCGCCACCAAGGTGGCGATTCGATGGGCAGACCTGGCGCTCGACTGCGGCTACTATGACCAGTCTCATTTCATCAACGAGTTCAGGTCTTTCTCGGGACTGACTCCCCTCGAATTTCTGCACCGGACCCGCCAGGAATAGACAGCTCAATTAGCGGTCAAATTTTTCCAATACTTTGTCGTGGGTCGCGTGCGATAACGAGGTATCAGTGCATCTCGACCTGCAAAGGAACAAATCAATGGAAAGCCCTACTCAGGCCGAAATCGAAGATAAGCTTCGCGGCGAAGACCTCAAGATATGGCTCGAGTTGTGGCGCGCCGAGCAGGGTCCCGCCAAACCCAGCGCGCTCAAGCTAATCGCCTCAGCCATTCCATTCCCGACGGGCCGGAGGCTGCGGGTGTTGGACCTGTGCTGCGGGCCAGGCGATGCAGGTCGCGCCATTCATTCCCGATTTCCGCACGCGCAGGTTGATTTCGTCGATCGGGACCCATTCTTTGTTTCTCTGTGCCGCGCGGTCAATCGTCGCGACGGTATACCCGGACGGACTCTAGCGCGCAATCTGTCGGAACCAGATTGGCAGAAAGATTTGGCGAGTGACTATGATGTCGTGGTGGCCGTCAACGCCATGCATTGGTTCAGCGTGGCGGCAGCCGCCGAACTCTTCGGCGACATCTTTCAGTCGCTCCGGTCCGGTGGCGCTTTTCTGCTGATGGAACCGGTGGGAGCCGAGTCGCGGTTTGCGTCCGGGTTCAATGCGTGGCAAAAGGAGCAGCCTAGCCAGCACAAGCACGAAGATTGGCTGCGCTTCTGGTCGCGAGTGAATGCTCTTTTGGGCTGCGAATATGGCGGCTATCTCGGCGAACCTGATCAAAATCGGATTGGCGACAAGCTGTCTGTGATGCGGTGGGTTGATCTGCTCAGGGATGCCGGTCTTGAGGCTATCGATATCCTGCTAAGGGACACTGAAAAAGTAGTCCTAGCAGCTGTTAAGCCTTGACCATCGGCCCGCCAGAGCCCCTTTGCGTCCGTAGAGTGGGCTACTCTATGCATCGAAGGTTGCTGGCACGCCTGAACCGCGCGCTGGTCCAGATACGGATGCCACCGCAGGCGGCGTAGAGAGAACGCCAGTCGCGGGAGCGGGAGCGCATCCGGGCTGCGGCTCCCGGAGCTTCCTTTTGAAGCCAGTTGGTA
>Ga0182041_10001979_pt1 | contig 10506 bp, 9 predicted proteins | sample flu12Cox44000178_FD_125967 | JGI IMG/M metagenome (GOLD analysis project Ga0182041, IMG submission 125967) | Lab enrichment of tropical soil microbial communities from Luquillo Experimental Forest, Puerto Rico - flux8day.12C.oxic.44.000.178 | ecosystem: Environmental > Terrestrial > Soil >...
GCAAACCGGGTAAGGTCGCGCCATAGCGAAGCGACGGCGGAATTCCGCTGCTCTTTGAAGAGAAGAGTTTAAGGACAGTTTGTTCGGATTCATGCATTCAAAAAACAGGCTCTTAAATGGACGCGCAGCGTCTGCTTCAGAGCTCTCTAGCCCGCAATGAGCGCGCCGCTTTTTTTACAACGCGTGATTCTAGCGAGGCCGCTTCACCACGTCGAGACTGCTCCCGACCCTTGATACCCCTGAACCTCGCCGGTCTGAGGCGCGGCCTCGCTAGAGCATTCCCGGGGGGAGGCCCAGTCCGGATGTCAGACGGCCCATCTCCGTCTGCGCCATGGCCTTGCCCTTCTCAATAGCCTGCTTCACTCCACTCAAAATGAGATCCTCGAGCATCTCGACATCTTCGGGATCGACAACCTCTTTTGCTATCTTTATTCCAACGACATCGCCAAGACCGTTTGCGGTGACCGTAACTTTTTCACCCCCGACGCTCACTTCAATCGTTTTTTCTGCCAGGGACGCGGTCAGTTGCTCCTGCATTTTCGCAGCCTGCTTCATCATCTTCTGAATATTCATCGTCTAGCGATCAGACTGGATCTCGGCTTTGAATATTTCCAGAGCTTTTTGGATCATTGGATCATTCTTGAAGGATTGCAACGGATCTGTAGGCTCCGCAGAGGTCCTCGGCGAAGTTGGCGGGGAAAGGTCCTCCAGGATTTCAAACCCGATCTTGCAGGGGTTGCCGAGTATTTCGCTCAAAATATCCTCCAGGAGCTTTCGGTTGTTCGGCCGGGATAAGGACTCAACCGCGAGCTCCTGGTTTTTTGGGAATCCGAGCCGGAATGTTCCATCGTCAAGTAGGATTGGAGTGCCAAGTTCAACCCAAGAAAGAATAAGGGGCCTGCGAGTTGCAACTACCTGAAGGAGACTTGGCCAGGCGGATTCGATAGAGAGTTCTGTGTTCGAAGCCGTATCGGATTTCAGCCGATCCTCTGCAGGGCCGGCCTCAGCCGCCGGTCTGGCTGCCGGCAACTCCTCCGGCCTTACTCGGGGTGAGTTCTCCGCGGGTGGCACATTCTGCGGTGGCGGCGTCGGAACAAGGGCGGCCGATTTGCTTGCAACTGGTTGATTTGAGCCACCGCGGAGGCTTGTCAAAGCGTCAATCACCGCATCCAGCCTGACTTCGCTCAGTGTTTGTATGGCTCGAATCAGAGCGATCTCCAGATGTAACTTCTTGTTCGATGCCCATTTGATCGTGCTTTCCACTTCGGAAATTTTCTCGATCAAGCGTAAGAGTCGCTGCGCATCGATTGCAGGCGCCAACTCTTCAAGGGCACTTCGCGCCTGTTCACCGATTTCTTCGCGCAAGCTTGGCGGATCGACCTTATAGACCAGAAGGTTGCGAAAGAATCCCAGCAAGTCGCTAAGAAGTTTGCTCAGATCTTTCCCTGCTTCGGCTTGTTGGTGCACGATCGATAAGGCTTCTGCTGCTTTTTGATTCAGGATCGATCGGGTCAGATGCGCTACAACATGTTCCGAAGTGAGGCCGAACACTTCCAGGACCTCAGATTCGCGGATCGAATTTCCGCAGAAGGCGACCAGTTGATCCAACATCGACTCAGCATCACGCAAGCCTCCTTCGGCCGCGACAGCGATTGCTTCTGCGGCTTCCTGGGTCAGGGTTACCTCCTCCTTGTTGGCGATATGGCTGAGATGTTTCGCAATGATCTGAGCCGGAATTCTCCGCAAATCGAATCTCTGGCACCGGCTTAAGATAGTTGGCAGGACTTTGTGTGGTTCTGTTGTCGCAAAAACGAAGATGACGTGTGCGGGGGGCTCTTCCAAAGTTTTCAGCAAGGCGTTGAATGCCTGCGGGGAAAGCATGTGAACCTCGTCGATAATATAGATCTTGTATCTGCCCCTGATGGGCGCGAAGCGAACGTTCTCGCGGAGTTCGCGAATCTGATCGACGCTGTTGTTGCTCGCGCCGTCGATCTCAAGGACGTCAAGACTGAGGCCCTGCGAAATCTCCTTACAAGAATCGCATCTTCCGCACGGATTGATCGTCGGACCATAGATGCAATTAAGCGATTTGGCCAGGATTCGCGCAGTCGATGTTTTTCCCGTGCCCCTTGGACCGACAAAGAGATAGGCATGAGCCAGACGCTTTTGCTGAATCGCGTTTTTCAGTGTCTGAGTGACGTGGTTCTGGCCAAGTACATCGTCGAAGTTTTGGGGTCGATATTTGCGCGCAAAGACTTGGTAACTCACGCGTCTACCTTATTTCATGATTGCCAAGCCGTCGCAACAATCCTCAGCCGGTTGCGGTGTGAACCACAAGCAAGTAATATCGGCTGGTGTGGCTTCTGAGGTTATTGTTTTGGGTTGTATTTTTTGCGGGCGCGACGTTTTGCTGGGTAGTGGTAATTGAGCATGGTCCGGAAAACTTCGTTGAGGGAACTCGAATCGAGATGGAGAACCTCCGCTGGCTGCTTTTCCCCGGCGTGAAGTAAAGACGAGAAGGATGGGGCAATGACCTCGAACGACTTGGCGATGCGGAAACTGGCAATCGGAAACGCCAAACGCAGGGTCGTTGCCAGCCCTTTTGCTCGCTAGAATCCTTGAAAAGCAAAATCGATTGCAAATGGGTCAAGTTTTTCCGTTTTCGTGCATCGACGATCAAATGGGCGTTGCTTTTCAAGGATCCTAAGCGAGGCCGCTTCACCCAAGCGATGCTACTCCCACATGGCCTTGCTAACCGCTAGACCTCGCCGGTCTGAGGCGCGGCTTCGCTAGGGTTCGACTCTTGAGGTCGCGTGGCCGAGGATCTTCACTGTCTGGCTCAATTGCTCGATCTTTAGCGGCTTCTTGAGGACCGTGACCGGGCTGACTTGGAGGATTCTGTCAAGGACCTCGCTGTCAGGATAGCCGGTGATAACGATTACATTCAGATCTGAATCGATCTGTTTTGCGGTTTTGTAGACCTGATCTCCCGGAGCGTCCGGCAATTGCAAATCCAAAAACATCAAGTCGAATTTCTGTTTGCGAAGACTGGCAATTGCATCTTTTGCGGTTCCTACCACGACGCGGCTAAATCCGATTTTCTTCAAGAACGTCTTAAAGAGCTCTTGGAGGGCGGGATCATCGTCGACGACAAGGACCGTCGGCTGCCCTTGTTTGTCCTGCCGCAGAATGTCTCGATCTAGAGAGGATTTTTTAATTCGCCATCGCCCGCCTATTTGAATTGCCGGTATTTGGCCTCGCTGAACCAAATAATACACGGTCGGAAGCGGTATACGGAGATATTCGGCTGTTTCTTTGACGGTTAGAAGATTGTGGTTTGGGGTTTCGCTCACGGACAAATCTGGTGAAAATGCAATTGGGAAAGAATCTAGGACTCTTATGAAATAAGTCCAGCCCGTCAAGTAACCTATTCCTTACAAAAATATCAATTTTGCTTCATTTCTATAATCCCTCTGACTCGCGAGCGCCAAGCCGATAATTGTTTGAACGCACCAAGCCCATCCGGTTTCCGGCTCGGACACCACCGCCTCTGGAGAGGGACCGGGTTTTCGAAGAAATGGGCTTTCAATTTTGAAGAGGTCAGCAGATCAATAATCAGCAAAGCTCCCCAATTGTTTCTCATATGCAAACCAGAATCGAAAAGGATTCCATGGGCCCGATGGAAGTGCCATCCGACGCACTCTACGGTGCTAGTACGCAGCGGGCCGTTCTCAACTTTCCGGTTAGCGGGTATCGGTTGAGCCGCTCCTTGATTCGAGCGCTTGGGCTTGTCAAGTGGGCTGCGGCACAGGCGAATCGGGACCTTGGAAAGCTCGATGAGCAACGAGCGACTCTCATTGTTCAGGCAGCGGAGGAAATGATTGATGGCAAGTTGGATGAGCATTTCCCGATCGATGTCTTCCAGACCGGCTCCGGTACGAGTTCGAACATGAACGCGAACGAGGTCATCGCGAATCGGGCCAGCCAATTGGCGGGTAAACCGATCGGTTCCAAAGACCCCGTCCATCCCAACGATCACGTCAATATGGGACAGTCCAGTAATGATGTGATTCCGACGGCCATCCACATCGCCGTAGTCGAGTCAATTCGGAATGATCTCATGCCGGCGCTGGAACATCTTCAAGAAACGCTTGAGGCAAAGACCCAGGAATTCTGGGAAGTGATCAAGATCGGTCGCACGCATTTAATGGACGCGACGCCTGTTCGACTGGGGCAGGAATTCAGCGGTTATGCAAAACAGGTTGAACACGGTAAACTTCGAGCCGGCAACGCGATTGCCGCGATTGAGGAACTGGCTTTGGGCGGAACCGCCGTCGGAACTGGCCTCAATTGTCATCCGGAGTTTGCAGGGCGGGTGATGGGTTATCTCTGGAATCGCACCGGAGTCGCTCTTCGGGAAGCAAGGAATCATTTTGAGGCGCAGGGCGCAAAGGATGGCTTGGTGGAGGCGAGCGCTCAGCTCCGCACGATTTGCGTCAGCCTTTTTAAGATTGCAAATGACTTGCGCTGGCTGAGCAGCGGGCCTCGCTGCGGGCTGGGAGAGATTCAATTGCCGGCCACGCAGCCTGGGAGTTCCATTATGCCAGGCAAAGTCAATCCGGTGATTTGCGAGTCCGTGATGCAGGTCTGTGCGCAGGTCTTCGGTAACGACACCGCTGTTTATTGGGGTGGGGCCAGCGGTAATCTTGAACTAAACGTCATGATGCCGGTTATTGCGCACAACATCCTTGAGAGCATCCGTTTGCTTGCGAACGTCATCCGAATTTTTCAAGACAGATGTGTTCGTGGCATAGTTGCCAACCGTGCGCGATGCGAGGAACTGGTCGAATACAGTATGGCGATGGTGACAAGCCTTGCCCCGATTATCGGATACGACCGGGCAGCGGAAATTGCCAAAGAGAGCGCCAAAACCGGCAAGACCGTTCGAGCAATCTGCCTGGAACGTAACGTTCTGCCCGAGGCTGAATTGAGGCGTGCTCTGGACGCTGTAGAAATGACGAAACCCGGTGGAGAGGGTTCTGCGGGAGGATAGTCTTGCGCTAGACAAAGCTCAGTTCGATGGCCCGCTGGATCATGGCGATTTGGGCTTCTATTCTTTTGCCGAGATCATACTCCGAAGGCGTCTCAGCTGTAATAGTGCGCTCGCTGTGATGGAGCGCGAGGTAAATCGCTTCCGCTACTTCAGGGAATTTTTTCAGATTCACCCTTCGAGCGATCCATCCCTGCTGGGCGCGTCTTCCCTCAATCATTCGCCGCAGGTCTACCGGGATATAGTACCCGGCCGCGAACAGAAGTTCCTGGCCGAAAGTCGTGAGTTTGTTTCGTATTTCATATAGATATACGCCTTGCGCGTCGTAGTCCTCGTGGAGGCACATCGCCAATCGAAAAGTGTATCCGCGCAATAGTTCTTTTTGAGCCTGAATCCGCGGCACATCGCTGAGATGATAGCAGCGATTCAAGTCGCAGTTCTGGCTATCGGTTCGGCGATTATGCACCAGGCCCCACGGATTCAGGCAGGGAAATATCAGCAGAGGAAGTTCCCGGAGCACCGGACCGTGTAGCTCTGCCCATTGATATAGACTCTCTGGAGTAGCCGGTTCATCACCATGGATTCCTGCCGACAAGTAAATTCCACCCGTTTTCCCAAGGGTAGACGACCGGAAGCACATCAGATCAAAATCGTCTCCGGTCGCAAAGACTTGACCGCTTAATCCCCACTTCCTGGCCAGCCTTTTCCACCGCTTCAAAAGAAAGGAGTAATCGTGGACACAATGCTCCTGAAAATCGAAATTCATGCCGCAGCAAGCTCTATTAATAGCCTGTGGTGAATACCTTCAAAAGCGCCGTTGCTGAAAATGACGATTATGTCGCCCGGCTTCGCTAACGGCTTTACGCGATGCAATATATCGTCGACCTGTGGCTCGTAAAACGCCGGGATGCCGCTCTCTTGAATGGTTTGCACAACGCGCTGCGGGTCGAGCCGATCCTGCGGGGGAAGCTGGTCCGATCGGGCAACCCCAGCAAGAATAACGGTGTCAGCAAATTTTAGAGCCTGCGGAAGCGCGCTTTGAAACGTGGCGCGTCGCGTTGTATTGGAACGGGGCTCAAAGATCGCCCAAATTTTCTGTCCAGGATAACGATGACGCAAAGCAAAAATGGTCTCTCGAATCGCCGTCGGATGATGGCCAAAATCGTCAATAACTTTTATTCCGTTGACTTCTCCCCGAAGTTCTTGACGCCGCGTCACGCCGCCGAAGCTTGCCAGCGCATTTCGAATGCTTTGCAACGGCAACCCATAGGCAAGCCCGATCGATATTGCCATGGCCGCGTTTCGAACATTGAATTCACCAATGAGCGGTAGGTGAAAAGGATGGCCATCCAGCACGAATGCCGATCCCGAACTCAAGTAGCGGGCCTGCGTGATACGGCGCGTGCAGCTTTCGCCAAAACCGACGGTACAAACTTGTGTGTGAGCATTCGAGACGACATCCAAACAATTCGGATCGTCCGCATTGACGAAGATAAATCCTCCGCTTGGCACAATGTTGACGAGGCGTCGAAAACTTAGTTTGATCTCTTCAAGATCAGAAAAGATGTCAGCGTGATCGAACTCAATATTGTTGATTACCACCGCTTCTGGCAGGTAGTGGAGAAATTTCGAGCGCTTATCGAAGAACGCCGTGTCGTATTCGTCTCCTTCGATCAGGAAATATTTTGAATTTGAGAACGACGCGCCTCGCCCAAGGTCCTTAGGAATGCCGCCGATCAAAAAACCTGGGTCAAGGCCAGCTTCGCAAAAAAGCCGGGTGATAAGAGATGTCGTCGTCGTTTTTCCATGTGTCCCGGTGACAACAATATTGGTTCTTCCCTGTAAAAAAAATTCCTTAATGGTTTCAGGGAGGGACCGGTAGAAGAGCTTTCTGTTAAGGATCGACTCCAGCTCCGGATTGCCGCGGCAGATTGCGTTTCCGACGACAACCAGATCAACTTCTGCAGGAGTGTTTTCCGGGAGAAATCCCCGCGAGATTTCAATCCCCTTCGATAGAAGGAAAGTCGACATCGGCGGGTAAACGTTGTCGTCCGATCCTGAAACGATATAGCCCAAATCTCTCAGGGCGGCGGCAACAGCTCCCATGGCCGTCCCACATATTCCTAGAAAATGAATTGTGCGAACAGGTTTCTGCATGAAATAAGTCACTCCGGACGCTTCGAATTGGCTTACCTTCAAATACCAAGCTGACCTTTTTCGCAAGCGAAAGGTTTTAGCCTGCATCGATCCTAACGCGGCGTAGCGGCGACCAAATCGTTCTCGTCGTGGTTCCGTGAGTAAAAACGATTTGCTTTTTACTCATGCTGTCGAGAAGTTTTTGAATTCGAATTCGATCCGGCTGAAACTGTCGGAACGACGGCACGGAAATCGTGTTCCCGAGCAAAAACCTTAAGACATAATCGCGGGTCCATTCACGGCGACCCGAAACCCGCCGAAAACGCGGCATCGGAAACACTGACAAAGTTTCCAGTCTTTCTACGTAACGGCTTAAGCCGGCAAATCATAAGCCATTCTAAAAGGGATTTTGACTTTGCGTCCGGCGGGGCTTGAACCCACAACCTTCGGCCCGGAGCCGTGGAACGGCTTTTATAAGATGCTTATACCCAACCTGTTAGAAACACCACCGGTGCGAGTAGAGCACTTTTAGAGCGATTTAGAGCAATTTGTCGAATTAAGGAGCCGCTTTTCCCCGTTTGAGCCGTTCAGCCCGTGGGCGGTTTCCAGCCTGGGAGCTGACCGCACATCGGCCAATTCCCGCTCAGCAATCCCGCCAATCAAGTGCTCGGTTAGAATCCCGGCCACGATCTGGGTGCAGTAAACGCCAGTCAGTTCTTCCTGATGGATAAGCTCCCGATAGACCAGACGCAGAATCGAGCGCGCGACAAGCACCGTGTCGCGTGGGCGTCGGCCACTCTGCGGGCGGCGACCACCGTGAAGCATGCTTTAGTCTCTACGCCGCCCGCGTACGAAAGAAAAGTGCTAATCGGCCTTTTGACCGTTTCTGTTCCCCGCCTCCGGTTTCCCGGCTCCGACGCTGGCCAAATATTCCTCGTTGGCAGCTTCGAACTTGGCCGGGTCGTACTCGCTCAGCTCACGTAAAGCCGATTCCACTTCGTCTTTGAGGATCTCGGCGATCTCTGCCGGGTTCGTTTTAGCTTGTAACGAGTGGCAGCAGCGGGAAGGCAGCGCCAGCAGCCGTTGCTTGCACGCCGTAATCATCTGCGTCAGGAGAAATTCGACATCCTGCCGGTGATGCAGCTCACCGTGAATCCGCTTCAAACGTAGTTCCTCGATGCTGGCAAGTGCACTCATCCGACGGGCACGAGCCAGCGTGTACTCGTCGGTGCTGCCCGCGCCGCCAGCCAGCTTGGAACGCAGATAGCGAATATAGCTGTTGACCGTCGAGAGCAGATTGAACCGGCCACGCAACGGTTCCGCGTTCTTTTCATCGTGGGCTTTCTCCAGAATGCCCTCAGCGGCCAGTTGGCGCACACGGTGGGGGCTCAGTAACAGGAACCGGGCCACGTCAGCGGTATCGACGGTCTGCTCAGGAATCATCGGCCAAAATGCTACGGAAACGGGATTTTTTCGACCCGATCTCTAACGGCATTTCGGGGCTCTCTGCGCCCGCTTGAGTTTCATGTCATCGCAGGACCCAAACCGGGGGGCTCAAAAATTTTGGACGGTGGTGCGCTTGGCTGTGCATTTGGGCGTTCTTTTTAGTCGGTCGAGTCAAGACAGCGCGACGACTGGCCGGTCGCTCTTGCGGTCTCAGGCGACGTTTCCGCGTTTGCGTTTGCTTTGTCGTCGATGCAATCGGTCAGCCCGTTTGCGTGCGGCCTTTAATCGCCGGTCGCGTTCAGCGCGGAAGCTGCTAGAGCTTTAGCGTATCATTGGATTGGTTAGTTATCGTTAACGACGATATTATCTTTTTTAGTTCGAACAACTGCCCGACGTCGGGACGTTCTTGCTGCGAGCTGTCGCCTACCGAGCCTCACGACGTCGTGAGGTTTTGAACGCTCAACAAATCGAGCAACTGGCCAGGCCCACCCACCCCCACCCGGTTACGACCCGGTTAACCTTTGGGCCGGGGTTACATGGGGGAATCTCCGGGGGCCTCCTTAAGGTTGGGGGAGTAGTGCTGGATTTGCGTATTTCAGCAACACCTCTCCATGACAGGGCATCCTGGCAGAACCGGTCCAGCACGTCATCCCTGACCGAATCGGTCACCGCGCTGATCAGAGTCGGCCGAGACTTCCACCTTGTATTGTTCTTCCAGAAACGCCTTGATCTCGCGCACCGTCATCCCTTGGGCGTACATGGCGATAATCTTGGAATCGAAGCCCCCAAAGCGCCGTTGTCCCTTGCGGATAAACTGCGGCTCAAACTCCCCAGCCGGATCTCGGGGCACCTCGATATCCAGCTTTCCATCTTCGCTGAACAGGCTCTTTTTGCTCGTCCCGTTGCGATGCTTCTCGCGCTTCTGCTCAGCTTCGCCTTTGGGCGCTTGGCCCTTCTCGTAAACCCAAATAAATGGGTCATCTCAGCTCCAAGCACCCGTTCGTAGAGTCGCTTGATCAGTTGCTCCATGATCCCTCCAGGACCGCTCAGATCTCCCGGCCGCTGGTAGCCCTTCATCAGCTCTTTAATGATCGCCGGATCGATTTCCGGCTTCTTGCTCTCCTGGCCCTGCCCTTCTTGCTCCTTCTTTTTGGTCACCTCCATCTTTATCTCAACACACAAATTTTCAGACACCCTCGCCCGTTTCCGGCTTGCGAATGAACAGCCAAATCTGCTAAAAAGCGCATACTCGCTGTAGGAGCTATAGCGAGTACAGCCAAGGAGGCCCGATTGAAACGGAGAGAACAGAAGCCCTTTGCAGCCATTTTAGTTGGTCGCAGAGTTAGCTTTTCCTGTTTCCGGACAGGCTTTTTTCTTTCGGCTTCATTCCAGGCCGACAACCTCTTTCAATGTGCGGCCGGAAACCGGAATTGCTCCCAGGCCGCACATAACAATTTCGGATCTAACCTACCCGGAGAACCTCGAAAATTCTGACTCAGCTATGAAAGAAGTCGTAAATAGACGCTTCGTCCCACAAGGAACGATCTACAGGAGCGGCCATGTTGAAAGGGCCAGCTCACGGCTCGATGCACAAGCTCCTCGCAAAGCCTTTCAAGCAGGCAGGCCCATGTCCACGGCTCGACCTTTTCGCAAAACGCTGAGACGCGCCGCCAGTTGCCCGACACACGCGCCGATTTGCGCTCTCTTCGGCAAAGGTGGAGGAAACGCGACGCTGCGCGCTCCCGCCGTCGTCCTGCGGCGGCTGGCGGCCCCCCTCCTCCTCCTGGCCGCGCTATCCCTGGCCTGGCCGCTGCCGGTCCGCGCGCAGACCCCGCTCCCAAGCGTGCCCCAAGCTGACATTGAGCAGCCGCCAA
>Ga0182041_10001980_pt1 | contig 10506 bp, 8 predicted proteins | sample flu12Cox44000178_FD_125967 | JGI IMG/M metagenome (GOLD analysis project Ga0182041, IMG submission 125967) | Lab enrichment of tropical soil microbial communities from Luquillo Experimental Forest, Puerto Rico - flux8day.12C.oxic.44.000.178 | ecosystem: Environmental > Terrestrial > Soil >...
CATCCGCAAGCCATGAAACGAGAATGGTGAGAGCACGTAGATGCAGGACGTGAAGACACCGCAAGACTATGAGGAATTGATCCGTGTCATCCACGATCGCTACGATGACATGAGCAAGTCCTATCAAAAGATAGCCGTTTATCTGACCCAGAACCCGAATGATGTCGCGGTCCTATCGGTCAACGCCATCGCCGATCGCTGCGGCATCCATGCTTCAAGCTTCGTGCGCTTCGCGCAGTCGCTTGGCTACGAAGGCTTCAAGGAACTCCAGTTATTGTTTCAAAAGCGCTTGTCGACCGCCGCTCCTGGTTTCGAGGCGCGCATCAAGGCCCTGGAGCTGGAGTTGGGCGCCCGTGCGGATCGTAGCGAAGTTGGTTTCCTGCGCGACCTGGTGGTCCGTGACATTGCCTCTCTTCAGGACATGCTCACGGACATTTCGCCGAAAAATCTCTCGGACGCGGTGAGCTTCCTCGAAAGAGCCGACTCGGTTTTTCTGATCGGGCAATTGCGTTCGGCGCCCGTCGTCGAGTTCCTTCGCTACATATTGACCATGCTAGGCAAACGCTGCGTGCTGCTCGACGCAGGCGGCGGACTTGCTACGCATATCGCACGTACGGTCCGCAAGAAGGACGTGCTCGTGGCGGTGTCGTTCCGTTTCTACGCAAACGAGGTCGTCAACGTTGTGGAGGAAGCCGGACGCAACGGCATTCCCATCATTGCGATATCGGATAGCACGCTGTCTCCGCTCGCCAAGAGCGCCCGCGTTCTGTTCGCGGTTCCAGAGCATGAATACACGTTTTCGCGTTCGCTTGCCGCCCCTATGTGCCTTGCCCAGGCCTTGACGGTGGCGCTGGCAGCGAGACTACAGAAGAACGACGTCGATCCACGGATTCCAACGGTCACCAGTCAATAAAGCAATTCCACCTTCGTCATCCGGTGATGCGGGCCTCCTCAGAGGACCAGTCGTCGATCGGTTAGAGGGATGAATCGCACCATGTCTGGTGTTGGATGGCGGGCACGTGGGCGGGACGTGATGGACTGCGGTTGTCCGGTCAGGGCGGCTTTCTCAATTGCGACCAATACGCGCAAGTCCGCCAACCCCTCCTCGCCATCAGCCTCGGGCGGCGTTCCAGCTTTGATGCAATCTGAAAAGTATTCCACCTGCCCGCCAAAATGGTCGATCTGCGGAAACTGAGTTTCGCTGACCTCACCGTCACGTCGCAGGCGTAGTTTTGTGCCCGCCTCGAACATGAAGCCCGGGTCGAGCTCGATATCGCCCAACGTTCCGACAACCCGATAATTGTCGACGGCAGCGGCCCCGAAGCTGGCGACGAATTGCGCCAGACCGCCCGAAGGAAACCGCAGCAGAGCTGAGACGGACGCGTCCACCTCGCGAAAACGCGAATCATCGTTCGGTCGGTGCACCATTGCCATGGCCTCAATCGGCTCTTCTGCAAAGATGTGACGAGCCGCATTGACGCAATAGACCCCGACGTCCTGGAGTGGTCTTCCCCAACTCGTACCTCTCCGTCTGTGGTTCCCTATCGCTCTTTGCAAATGGAAAGCCGATTGGAAGAAAACCGGTCGGCCAATCGCGTTGTTGCGGATATGTTCGAGGACAGCGACGGTTCCCGGTTCGTTGTGGAGCCTGTACGCGGTCATCACAAACACGCCGGCTTCGCGCGCCGAGGCGATCATGGCGAGTGCATCTTGTTCGTTGGCGGCCAGTGGCTTCTCGACCAGGACGTGCTTGCCGGCCCGAGCCGCCCGAACAGCGAAGTCCGCATGCAAATGGTTGGGCAGAGCAATGTATACCGCGTCGACTTCAGCGCTTCTCAAAAGGGCATCGTATCCGTCGTACCCGACGATCCGATCAACGCCATAGAAATCCGCCAACCGCGCGGCCTTCTCCGAATCACCGGTCACGATCGCGGTAACCTTTGAGTTTGCGGACTGTCCGACCCCTGGCAAGAAGGCTTGTTGCGAAATCCAGCCCGCGCCGACAACTGCATAGTTGATCATCATTTGCTCTCCGAGGATTCGCGTCGGATCGCATGAGAGGCTGGTCAAATTCCCACTAGCCTCGTTGCTATCCGTTAGTCATACAGCGGGGGACGTGGTCCGTATTTCAGGGTTGTCACACCATTTCCTGCAAGAGCCTCGGCGACTTGCTCCGCGACGGCTGAGGCGACATAGCCGTCCCATGCGCTCGCTCCGACCGAAGCTCCGTCTTTCACGGCGCTGACCCAATCAGCCATCTGCCTGCGGTACGCCTCTTCGAACCTCGGCACCCAATTGTCCGGATACGAATGACCACCAACTCTGTCTCTATTCAACAGCGTCAGCGATGCCGGAAGGAGCGATATTGTGCCTTGCCGACCGACCAGTTCAACGTGGACGTGATAGCCATAACTGGCGTTCACGAAAACCTCAGTCGAAACAATCTCGTCTTTGTCGGTTTTCATCGTGATCATGAGAGGCTCGCCGCCGGGACCCGTCTCGACGCGCGCAAAAACCATCTCCGATCCCAGAAGCCAACGGCTAATGTCGATCTCGTGGACGAACGAGTTCGTGACAGCCATCGGACCGGTGAACCACTCCGGCGCGCGGGCGTTTCGGTGCACGTTGTGCAGCAACACGGCTCCGCCCAAGCCGCCGGCGTCCTTGACGCGCTTGATCTCACGATAGCCGGGGTCAAACCGGCGCATGTATCCGACCTGGATGAACCTGCGACCCAAGGCGACTTCCGCCTGCACGACGTTTAGGGCATCCGCTGCTGAAGATGCCAAGGGCTTTTCGCAGAGAACCGGTTTCCCCGCCGCGATGCAGGCGAGCGTTAGCGGAGCATGTGTGGCATCGGGAGACGCGATCACTATCGCGTCGATCTGATCCGACGCGATTAACGAATGAGGATCCGAAAAGACGGCTGCTCCAGAGGCAACTGCCTGCGCCCGAGCGGCGTTGGCATCAAAGATCCCCTCGAGATGAGCACCGGGAGTCTCGTGTCGGAGTATCCGAGCATGCTCGGCGCCCATTACACCTGTCCCGATGACTCCTATCCCGATGCTCATTTCACCTCCACTCCCAACCTCGCGCCAAAGTGACCCGCCAAGCCAGTGCGAGCCCTGAATCCTTCTTCGAGTACGGCGACATCCGGGCCGCGCGGTTCATTGCACGACTTCGTATCCGGCCGACGCCATCAAACGCATCAGTTCCACGTGTCCCTTCTTGGCCATTTCCAACGGCGGACTGATTTTCGGATCCTGCTCCGCTTCGACGACGAACCACCCTTCGTAACCGTAGGCCGCGAGGCGGGCGATGATCGCAGCAAAGTCGAGCGAGCCATCGCCCGGCACGGTGAACACCCCCTTCACCACCGCGTCGACGAAGCTCTCCCGTTCCCGGTCGAGCTTGTCGATGACGCTGCTGCGAACGTCTTTGGTGTGCACGTGACTGATGCGGGAATGATGCTTGTCGATGACACGCAAGACGTTGCCGCCGGCAAACGCCATGTGACCGGCATCGAACAACAGCGGTAACGCGTCGCCAGAATTCGCCATGAGCAGGTCGAGTTCAGCTTCGGTCTCGATCGCCGCAGCCATGTGGTGATGGTAGGTGATCGGCATTCCCTGCCCGGCACACCATTCCGCGAAAACCGTCATCTTACGCCCATAGGCCTTGATCTCCTCCTCCGAAAGCTTGGGTTTGGTATCGAGCGGCGCGGAGCGAATACCCTGGATCGAGCGCGCAGTTTCGCCGTAGACGATGCAGGGCGCCTTGGCCGCAATGAAGAAGTCCATCTGGGCGCGAATGCGGTCCTTTTCCCGTTCGATATCACCGTCGAGCAGAAGGCCGGAGAACCAGCCGCCGCAGACGGAAATGCCAAATCCGGCGAGTATCGGCCCGAGCTCCTCCATGTTCATGGGGAAGCGCCGTCCGGTCTCCATTCCCGTAAAACCAGCGACGCTCGCTTGGCGTAAGCACTCCTCCAGACTCACGTCATCAGACAGTTCGGCAAGATCGTCGTTCCACCAGGCAATGGGGGCAATTCCAAGCTTCGCTTTCATGGCTCATCACACTCCGATGCGCTGCTTCGCGCGGATCTCGTCCTGCTGCTTGCGCGCGCTCCGAACCGAGTCGCGCGAAGATACTTGGGGTACGCCTACGTCCCAGTCGGCGTCGCCAGGAACCCACGAATACGCGTCCGAGACGATCGAAAGCACAGTGGTGCGGTCGTTGCCTTTGGCCCATTCGAGCGCCGCAACAAGGTCGGTAAGGCTTTCGCAATGCCGTGCAGCCGCCCCCATGGACTCGGCGTGCTTGGCAAAGTCGACGCGAAGAGGATTTTCGCGATTCTGAACGCGACAATCGCTCAACAAATTGTTGAAACCCGGTACGCCCTTGGCTTGCTGCAACCGGTTGATCACCGCGAACCCGCCATTGTCACAGACCACAACGATCATCTTGTGACCGCTCAGAACTGTCGAGTAGATGTCCGAGTTCATCATCAAATAGGTGCCGTCGCCGACCATGACGATCGGCGTGCCGCCGAGCCCGCCGGGCCCGGAATTGGCCATCGCGTGGCCCCAACCGGCCGCAACCTCGTAGCCCATGCAGGAGAAGCCGAACTCGAGGTCAAAGGTGTTTGGCGCCTTGACGCGCCAGCCTTTTGCCACTTCGCCAGGCAGGCCGCCGGCGGCTGAAATCAGGGTGTCTCTGTCGCCCGCGGACGCGTTCACAGCTTGGACCACCTGCGCGTAGGTCGGCACCGGAGCATTGCTAGGGGCCTGTAATGACTCGAGCAACGCATCCCATTCCCTAAAGAGCATCTGAGCACGCGCCATGTGGGCGGGGTCGACGCGCCACGCGCCGAGCTCCGCATCGAGCTCCGTAACCGTCTCCAGCGCGTCGCCCACCACCGCCAGCGCGCGATGCTTCACCGCATCGAACCTCGCAGCGTTGATCGAGATGAAGCGTGTGTCCGAGCTGAAGGCGGTCCATGAGCCCGTCGTGAAATCCTGAAGCCGCGTCCCCACCGCAAGAATCACGTCGGCTTCGGCTGCGAGCGCATTCGCTGAGGTTGAGCCGATAATTCCGATCGGCCCCGCATGGGCCGGGTGATAGTGGGTCACCGCGCCCTTGCCGGCGATCGTCTCCACAATGGGAATTCCCCGCTTGACCGCAAAATCCGCGACGACATTTCCCGCTAGCGAGTAGCGCACGCCGCCGCCAGAGATGAGGATCGGCTTCTTCGCGGTCTTGAGCAGCGCGGCTGCTTCCGCGAGCTTCCGACGGTCGGGGCGCGGACGCGGGATGGCCCAGGTTCGAGGCTCGAAGAAAACCTCGGGGTAGTCGAAGGCCACCTCCTGGGTGTCCTGTGGCAGCGCGAGAAAGGCCGGGCCGCAGTCGGCCAGATCAAGCATGGCGGCCGCCGCCTGCGGAAGCGAAGAAATGATCTGTGCCGGATGGGTGATCCGGTCCCAGTAACGTGAGACCGCCTTGAAAGCGTCGTTCACGGTGACGGTTGGGTCGCCAAAATGCTCGACCTGCTGGAGAACCGGGTCCGGCAGCCGGTTGGTGAACGTATCACCAGCGATAAGAAGAAGGGGCAAGCGATTTGCGTGAGCTGTACCCGCCGCCGTCACCATGTTCAGAGCTCCGGGTCCAATAGACGACGTCGCTACCATGATTTGCCGCCGAAGCTTGGCCTTGGCGAAACCAATGGCTGCCAACGCCATCGACTGCTCGTTCTGTCCGCGCCATGTCGGCAGACGATCCTGCACCGCCTCTAGGGCCTCGGACAGGCAGGTCACGTTCCCATGACCAAAAATGCCAAAGACACCGGCGAACAGGGGCGAACGAACACCGTCGATTTCGGTGAACTGTTGAGTCAGCCATCGCACCAGGGCCTGGGCCATGGTGAGTCGGATTGTGGCACCGGTCATGTGGTCTCCTCCCTCGACGGTTTGCGAGCAAACATAACCTCTTGCATTAAATATTGACAATATGATCTTTCCGCAACAATAATTGCTAACCACGACAGCGTCAGCCCCATCCATAGAGTCCGTCAGACTGGCGTTGCGGCCGTCGACGACAATCTCTTCCATTCTGAACGTGCTCGATTTCTCCGCGAGTCACCTCAACTGCGACCTCATCGTGAATAAGGATTCTCACATGACTAAACCGAAGCTTCGCATCGGCCTCATCGGTAGCGGCTTCATGGGGAAGGCTCACGCTTTCGGTTACTCCATCGCGGCGCGTGTCTTTGACCTTCCCTTCGAGTTGGAGCTGCATACGATCGCGGAAATTAGCAACGATACGGCCGCCAAAGCCGCCTCGTCCCTAGGCTTCGCGCGCGCGACCTCGGATTGGCGCTCGCTCGTGGCGGACCCCAGCATCGACGTGGTAAACATCACCGCGCCCAACGCGCTCCACAAGGAAATGGCCTTGGCCGCCATTGCTAGGAGTAAACATGTCTATTGCGAAAAGCCGCTGGCGCCGCTTGCGATAGACTCCCGCGAAATGGCGGAGGCTGCTGAAGCGGCAGGAGTAAAGACGCAGGTCGGTTTCAACTACCTCTGCAACCCCATGCTGGGCTTCGCGCGCCAGATGATCGCGGCCGGAGAGCTTGGCGAGATACGCGGCTACCGCGGTGTCCACGCCGAAGACTACATGGCAGACAGTGCTGGGCCGTTCACCTTTCGGCATGACCCGGCGGGCGGCGGCGCACTAGTTGACATTGGCAGCCACGCATTGGCCACGGCCGAATTCCTGTTGGGTCCAGCGGCTGGACCGATCACCCGGGTCCTGGGCGATTGCGTCACGATAATCAAGGAACGTCCGGATGGCAGAGGCGGCCGGAGGCGCGTCGAAGTCGACGATGTCGGCCGGGCGTTCGTCCGTTTCTCGAACGGCGCCTCCGGCTCGATCGAAGCGAATTGGATTGCGACAGGGCGGAAGATGCAACACGACTTCGAAGTTTATGGAACTAGAGGCGCCCTCGCCTTCAGCCAGGAACGATTCAATGAGTTGCATTTCTTCTCGGCCGATGACCGCCCTGGCCGTCAGGGATTCCGCCGGATCGAGGCAGGCCCGGATCATCGGCCATACGGCCTGTTCTGCGTTGCGCCTGGCCACCAGCTTGGCTTCAACGACCTGAAGGCGATCGAAGCCGCGGGATACCTTGACGCCATCGCTGGGCGTCGACCGGAGCCATTCAACTTCCACGCTGGCCTGCGCATCCAAACGCTCGTCGAGACTATTCACGCCTCAAGTCACGCTGGAACGTGGAAAGACGTTCCTTGAGAGATTCGTCGTTTGAAAATCGTCAAGTGGGACGACACGTAACCCAATGTGTAACCACCGAAGCAGCAGCGTCGTCGAGATCAGACAGCTGCAATTCGCGCGGGGCTATCCAGGTTATGTGTGGTGCCACCGGCTCGCTGCCGACCATATCGCGGCTCTGTTTGCAGCCTGGGAAAGGGCCGATTTATTTCACCTGATCGTTCGGTACGAAGGCTGCTGCAGCCGGCTCGTCGCCCTTCGAGGTCGCTGCGCCGCCGGGGATTCTTGCCTCGCGCAGGACGGCTCCGGCGCGTCCTGACGAACTCTTGGCAGGTTCCGCCGCTAGTATTCTCGCCGGAGGATGCTAAGCTGCCGCTCGCTACCTGGATGAGTGCCGACAGCCTGATCGAGCTGACCCGCAACGTCAGCGCGCCGTTTGTTGCATTGTCGAGCACGTTTCCCGAAGAAAAAACACCGCGCATGGCGAGTGGCAAAGAAAGTTTCGATGACCGAGTCCGACATTCACAGTTGCCGATGGTCTTCGTGGGCTGATCTGGTCCCGGATGTAGCGCTCAGGCACCGTCGCAAAGTCGACGCCACATCTTCTGGAAATCCGGGCTAATGATAATCCCAACTCGATGCTCATCAAAGAGACGGGAGGAAGACATGGAATGCGGCGTGGTCGCGGCCGTGCCAGCTTTGGTGCGCTTTTCCGGCATTCAGAAGACCTACGACGGCGAGCACCTGGTAGTGAAGAACCTCGACCTCGACATCAGGAAGGGCGAGTTCATCACCTTGCTTGGCCCGTCGGGCTCGGGCAAGACGACCACGCTGATGATGCTGGCGGGCTTCGAGATTCCGACCCGTGGCGACATCTACCTGGCCGACCGGCCGATCAAGAACATGCCGCCGCACAAGCGCGACATCGGCATGGTGTTCCAGAACTATGCTCTGTTTCCGCACCTGACGATCGAGGAGAATGTCGCCTTCCCGCTGTCCGTTCGCAAGATCAGCAAGGCGGAAAAGCAGGAGCGCGTGCGGGCGGCGCTGCGGATGATCAAGATGGAAGCCCTGGCGCACCGGCGGCCGGGGCAACTGTCCGGCGGCCAGCAGCAGCGCGTGGCGCTGGCCCGCGCGCTGGTGTTCAACCCGCAGCTCGTGTTGATGGACGAGCCGCTCGGCGCCCTAGACAAGCGCCTGCGGGAGCAGATGCAACTGGAGATCAAGCAACTGCACGAGACGATGGGCATCACCATCCTCTACGTCACCCACGATCAGAGCGAGGCCCTTACTATGTCGGACCGCATCGCCGTGTTCAACGATGGCATCGTCCAGCAGATCGACAGACCCGACGCGCTGTACGAGCATCCGGTGAATAGCTTCGTCGCCAACTTCGTCGGCGAGAACAATGTGCTGACCGGCACCGTCGAGACGATCGGGCAGGGATATTGCCGCGTTGTGCTGGTCGCCGGCGGCTCCGTCATGGCCCGCGCGGTCAACGTTGCCTGCCCAGGCGCCGCCACCTCCCTGTCGGTGCGGCCGGAGCGGATCTCCATCGTAACAGACGGAGCCGCCTGCGAGGGACCGAACCGCCTGCCGGCCGTGGTGCAAAGCACCATTTACCTCGGCGACCACGCGCTGGCCGTGCTCCAGGCCGCCGACAACGGGGAGTTCATGGTCAAGCTTCAGCCGGGCGCGCACGGAGACCTGAGCCATGGCCAACGCGTGTCCATCACTTTCCGCCCCGAGGACTGCCTGGCGCTTGACCCCGTGTAATCGAACCCACTGGCTCAAGCGATCGAGCCGGACACATCACCAAGACGTAAAACTCACATCGAGAAGGAATGAAGACGATGCTGAAGCTCAACGTAGCCCCGGGATTCGCCGCGGCGTTCATCGCCAGCATTGCGCTCGCCGCATCCGCGCAGGCGCGTGACCTCACGGTCGTGTCGTGGGGCGGCGCTTATCAGGATGCCCAGAAGAAAGTCTATTTCGAGCCGTTCAAGAAGGCCGCCGGCGTTCCCATGAACGACGAGTCCTGGGACGGCGGCATCGGCGTGCTGCGCGCCAAGGTGCAGGGCGGTGCGGCCACTTGGGACGTCGTCCAGGTCGAGAGCGAGGAACTGGCGGTCGGCTGCGAGGAAGGTCTGTTCGAAAAGATCGACTACTCCAAGATCGGCGGCGAGGCCGCCTATCTGCCGCCGTCGGTCAATCCCTGCGGCGTCGGCGCCATCGTGTACGATTTCGTTCTCGGCTACGACAAGGACAAGCTGAAGGACGCCCCCACGGTCTGGGCCGATTTCTTCGACCCCAAGAAGTATCCGGGCAAGCGCAGCCTCCGTCAGGGTCCGAAGACCACGCTGGAGATCGCCCTCATTGCCGACGGCGTCCCGCCGAAGGACGTCTACAAGGTGCTGGCGACCGACGAGGGTGTCGAGCGCGCGTTCAAGAAGCTGGACACCATCAAGAACGAAATCGTCTGGTGGAAGGCCGGCGCCCAGCCGCCGCAATTGCTCGCCTCCGGCGAGGTGGCGATGACATCGGTCTACAACGGCCGCATCGACACCGCGAACAAAAACGAGAAGAAGAATTTCGGCATGGTATGGGACGGGGCGCTCTACACCCTCGACAGCTGGGTCATCTTGAAAGGCAGCCCGAACAAGGACGCCGCCTATAAGTTCCTGGACTTCGCCTTCATCAATTCGCCGCGCTGGATGACGTCGCTGAAAAACAGCATGATCATCGGCATCGCGTCGACCATGCTGTCCATGGTACTCGGCACGCTGGCTGCGCTGGACCTCGCGCAGTGGAAGAGCAGGTTCAAGCCGCCTGTGCTGGCCTTCGTATTGTCGCCGGTGGTCGTGCCCGGCGTCATCACCGCGGTGGGTCTTTATTTCTTCTTCGCGCCGATCGGGCTCACCGGCAGCTATCTTGGCCTGATCCTGGCCCACACCGCACTCGCGACGCCCTTCGTGGTGATCACGGTCGGCGCGACGCTGCAAAGCTTTGACATGAATCTCTCGCGCGCTGCCGTTTCGCTTGGCGCCTCGCCGCTCTACGCGTGCGGTTCCCCAAGGAGACTTCATGAATCTAATCCCGTAGCTGTCGAACTTCCTGTTTTCGCCCCGCCGCAGGTGGGGACTTAGCAGGTTTGGTTAGCGCAGCTATGAGTCGCAAGCATTTGCCGTGGGATCGAGTTGCAAAACTACTCTTCGATTAGAC
>Ga0182041_10001985_pt1 | contig 10491 bp, 9 predicted proteins | sample flu12Cox44000178_FD_125967 | JGI IMG/M metagenome (GOLD analysis project Ga0182041, IMG submission 125967) | Lab enrichment of tropical soil microbial communities from Luquillo Experimental Forest, Puerto Rico - flux8day.12C.oxic.44.000.178 | ecosystem: Environmental > Terrestrial > Soil >...
ACGATAACCGGGAGCTTGTTGTGTAACGCCCAATCCATAAACGGGCGTATGAGGTCGAAGTCATTCGGCTGAACGGAAATCCCCGCTACCGCAACAGTCCGACGCGTCTCGAGGTGCTGCGCGGGGTCGGCGGCCACCGTCACCACGCATCCCGGCAGCCGCCGGCTAACCTGTTCGGCCTCAAACGCATTGAAGCAAATGCTTTGCGCAAAATCCGGATAGACGAGGCTATGGCGCTGAAAGCCATGCTCCATGTGGATAATTTCGGCTCCGGCCGCAATGATTGCAAATGGAACATAACTTGCCGAAGTGCAGGCGACCCTGCGCGAGGCCGTCGGCCCGGACAAGAAGTGGCGCGCCCACGCGCGCAGAAAAGCGAACCGATGTCCGTTCATCAGAAAAAAGCTCAGAAGATAACCTCTGTCGAGACCAACCGTGGCCTCTGATGAGTCCAAATAGTCCCATACTTCTTTCCAGACCGCACGCATCTCCTTAAATAGGGTCGAGAAAGGTAGACGCGTCACCCGGAAGAAGTCTGTGAGACCTCTTTCATCCAAATGCACAACAGGTCCCGCCAGCATCGCTCCAAACTGGCGCACGAGTTCCTGCTCTCGCAGGGTTTTAATTCCGACAAAGAGCGCGCCGCTCGCAGGTTTGCTCGGGGTGAGACTTTGTTGCGCGAAAATCAGCGTGAGAAGCATAAAATTGACAATCGTGGCCAGGGCTCGTCCCAGTCCGACGCGCGAGCTCAGAGCCACCAGTCTATCAGCCAATCGGGATCGCGGCCCTCTTTCTGGGTCGCGTCCAAGCGCGACTGCTTGAATTAGACCTTCTTGCGCATAGAGCCAGCGAACATTCGCGGGCAGTAGTTGCAAGCGCGAAGAAAGTTCCTCGATCGGGTTGTTAACGGCGCGGATCACGCCCTCGAAACGTCCCCTCACCGCATCACCAGACAGACAATCCGCCGTCGACGATGATATTTTGGCCGGTGACATAGCTCGATGCATCGGATGCAAGAAAAATCAATGCGCCGATCATCTCCGTTGCCCGCGCCATCCGGCCGAGCGGCACCCGGCTACCGTAATTCTGCTTGAAGGTTTCGTTCTGGCCGCTTTCGACGCCACCCGGCGTCAGCGCGTTGACGCGCACGCCGCTGGCCGCCCAATAGGTTGCAAGATAGCGAGTGAACCCAACAACGGCCGCCTTCGACGCGCTATAAACCGCCGGCGTGTTGATCTCATGGCCCAAATATTCCGATCCCTTATAGATGCGCTGGTCCGGGGCCATGACGCCGTAGATCGACGCTGTCTGAATGATTGATCCCCTGCCTTGTCGTGCCATGGCGGCACCGATATGCTTGGCAGTCATAAACATCGCGTCAATATTGACGCGCATCACTTCACTCCAAATATTCATGTCGTATTTTTCGACCGGATCAAAGTAGCGTTCAAGATCACTCGTTTTAGTCGCCGCGTTATTGTGCAGAATGTCGATACAGCCGTAGCGCGCCTGTACCGCCTTGGCCATTGCCGCGATCTCTTCTTCTTTAGCTAGATCGATGGCGAAAGCCAGCGGCCGGCCGGGAAGTTTTGCCGCCAAACTTTCCGCGGCTTTGGCATCGCGGTCCGCGATCACGACATTGGCACCGCATGCTGCGAGTGCTTCGCAAAAGTGCGTGCCGAGTATGCCTGCGCCACCGGTTACGATGGCCGTGCGCCCCTGCAGATCGAAGAGGGCATTCGTATCAATCATTGCACTGTGCGTTTTTTGAGCAACAGCTCAACAATCTCAAAATCCACCGGGTGGTCGATATCCAGCGATCGCTCGCGTGGCATCACGTAAAGCTGTGTGTCGTCGTAAATTACGCGCGGATCCGACAGCAGCGTGTCCCGCTGCCACACATAGACGGACGCGTTCATGTCAAAGCATTCCGGGCTATCCTGGCGGCGCAGGACCGCTGGTAATGACGGTTTGCTCAAATGGACAATTCCGTTCGAGTCTCGCTCGACGAGATTAAAGTATGGCGAACGATGCGCCGGCGCAACTGTGATTACGCTGCTGCATCCTGTCTGTTCAAGCAGCATAACGCAGGCGGTGATATCCTCCGGCAAACGCAAAGGCGACGTGACATCGAGATCAACACAAGTCGCATACTCTCTTTCCCGTCGCTCCTCGGCCGCACGCACCGCATGGGTGATTGCCGGCAATTTTCCCGCAGTATCCGTGGCAAGATGAGCGGGACGTCTAATCGCGATGTCGGCGCCATATGCTTCGGCAGCTTTCAAAATGTCGTCGCTGTCACTACTGACCGCAACAACGTCGAATAGTCTGCTGTCCTTGGCGTGTAAGATCGAATGGCCGATCAATGGTAATCCCATTAGCGGCTGAATATTCTTTCCCGGCACACCCTTGGAGCCTCCCCGCGCGCAAATCGTACATAATCGCATGGCCGGTGTGATCACGGTGCGGCCATCTCGATCAGCTTCATCAATGCGAGGCCTTCCCCGAACGTGCACAGCTGGGACGCGTCGCCCGCGAGCAACGCCTGATGCATCGCGCGGTAGGCGTCGTCAGGTCTGCAGGCAATGTGAGTGACATCATTATTTTGCGATATCGTTTGCGTTACGAGATCGGCTTTGAAACTTACGTCCTTCGTGGTAACGATCCATTCACGACGAGGAATATGATCCAGGCAATTCATCTGCAGCGAAATCACAGGGCAAAGGCTGGTGCGGAGCACAAAGGCCGCTGCATCTTCGCTATCGGCAGTAATATCATCAGCTCGAGCAACGATCGCTTGCGCTTCTTGGATCGGACCAAACAGATGATTGACAAAGTCGAGTTCGTGGGACAAATCGCGGACTACCCCACCCCCCTTATTACGATGTGCTGAATAGGTCTCGTGCACATTGCGCCCCGGCCGCCATTGGCCGAGATGCTGCCCGACATAGCCATGCGCTGTGTAAATTGTCTGTCCCCGCAGGGCGCTACGCAGCGCAACGACGACCGGATGGAATCGCAGCTGATAGGCGACGAAAATTTCGAATGGATATGGTGGGGAGGATTCGCGCTTGTGAGCGAATATCGGCTTTTCGACAAGCACGCGGCGTGCAAAACCGAGTCGTTTCAGTGTATTCAGGCTTTCGCCGTGACGTGACGTGATTGTCGCGACGACCACGACGTCGGGCGCAAAATCTGTAACCGCGGTTTCGAGCGATTCATAGCGCCGATAACCGGCAGCCGGTCGTGACGAAACGATCGCGACTTGAGCGACCATGGGCTGCAGCAGGCGCGCATGGCGTTGGCCAATGGAGCCGAAGCCAGCAACAAGTGCCTTCACCTATCATTCCCTAATAGCAAACCGGCGTCACGATCCGAACACCGCTTCGTATTCATCGCGAGCCCGCTGCAAATCGTCCATCCGCCCGATGTCCATCCAATATTCACGAATCGGGAATACCGCGGCGGGCCGTTGGCGCGCGATCAGGTTAGAAAATAGATCCGGCATGTCCAGTGGCTGATCCTTAATAATGAGATCGAACACCGAAGGCGACAGCACATAAATGCCAGCGTTCACAAAATATCTTTGCGTCGGTTTTTCTTCGATTTCAGTTAGCCTCGTCCCATCGAACCGAATCACGCCATAGGGTACCTGTGAAATAAATTCGCGCGCGCACATGGTTGCCTCGACGCGTTGGTCGGCATGAAACTTCAGCAAATGATCAAAGCCGGCAGCTGTCAGCAGATCGGCATTCATGACAATGATCGGCTGCGACGGAAGCGGCAGGAGCGAAAGTGCACCCGCCGTGCCCAGCGATTCGTTTTCGATCAGGTATTCGATCGTAATGTCGAGCCGGCTTCCGTCACCGAAATGGTCTTGCACCACTCGCCGACAATGATTTACAGAAATGAAGAATCGTCGATATCCCTGGTCTTTGATGTTGCGGATGATCGATTCCAACAACGGTCGGCCACCAACAGGCAGCATAGGTTTCGGAATGCTCTCAGTGAGCGGCCGCAGGCGAACGCCGAGTCCGCCAGCCATGAGAACGATCCAGTTCTCCCGGGTTTGCGAACTGACGTAATTGTCAATCTGCTCAAGACCGATTACGCGGTCTTCGCCGTCCAGGATCGGAACCTGATGGATCGTCAGATGCTGCATGAGGCGTAGTGCGCCGTCACGACCGTCTTCGACGCGTGCTGCCGCGGGATTCTTGCGCATGATTTCGCTGACTGGCGCCTCGAGTGACACTCCCCGCAGCAGGCCGCGTCGTACATCACCGTCGGTGACAGTCGCAAGGAGCCGCCGCTCGCTGTCAACAACCAGCGCGATCTGCATGTGGCCGCGATCGATCGCTTTGACAGCATCAAGGATCGTAGAGGTTGGCTCTATTAAAATATTTTTGAGTTCCGTACTCATCAGGAATTATCGATACCAACCGTCATGCGTTTCACCAAGTAGCGTCATGCGCTTGTGCAAAAGCCTGCCATCGAGCGGCACGCGAGCTAATGTGTCAGCGACCTGCGGACCGACGTTCCCTTTACCATAGGGATTTTCGCAATTGCGGCAGGCGGCTCGAAACTCTTCATCGAATAAACAGCGCTGAGTAAACGCATAAATCGCATTTACATCATATCCCGAGTCGATCACGTTCTTTGCGCGCAGCCGGCCAAGCTGGCGCGAGCCGATGTTTACAGTTGGACAGCCGAAAGCCGGGGTTTCCTTAATGCCGCTGGAGGAATTTCCAACGCAGGCAATTCTGATTTTCGGATCCAGTGTGAGTGCGAGAGTTCCATGATAATCGCGCCTGCCTAGTGACGGGTAGAGCTGAAAATTTGGAACTCCGGCACCCGCGAATTTTTTGAGTTCGACGACAATCCGGCGGCCCCCGGCGTCATTGTTGGGATAAGTGGCGAGAACTTGAATGCCCTCCTTCGCCAGACGTTCTAGCGCCGCCAAAGAGGCACCAATCTGAGTAACCGAACATTCGGCTTCGGTGGTGACAGAATGTTGGGTAAACAGCACAATTGGACGTGTAAGATCGAATTTGAACCGCTGTTGAACATCGGTTCGAGAGCTGAAATTCCCTTCGACAATCAGGTCGATCATGGGGAATCCCACAGTTTGAACCCGCCACGGCTCCTCACCCATCGCCAACAGACGGTTCGTTGCCTGTAGATTTGTCGTAAAATGCAAGTGGGCAAGCTTAGTCATTGCATGGCGGACGGAATCGTCGAGCGCTCCACCCTCGGTCACATCACCTCCCTCTAAGTGCGCCGTAGGGATACCCATTTGCGTTGCGGCAATGATGGCGGCAAAACCCTCGAAGCGATCGGCATAAACGACCATTAAATCCGGGCGCAGGTTCGCCAAGCTCTGGGTGATGGCGAGAACCCCAGAACCAATTGCGTATGGCGTGGAGCGGATCGTATCATCTGGGACGTCGATCTGTACCTGAGCTGCAACGTCAAAGCCATCTTTTGTGATCTCCGCTAGCGTCCGACCGAAATACGGGTCGAGGTGCGCACCGGAAACGATCAATTGACATTCCAGATCGGGATGGCGCTTAATGGCTTTCAAGATCGGCAGCTGCAGCCCGTACTCGGCGCGATTGCCCGTAAAGACTGCGATCTTTCTTTGAGCAGTCACAATTTGTTCTTGATCAGCTGCTGCAGGCCTACATCTAAGGGTGTCTTGGGCTCCCATCCCAATACATCGCGAGTGCGATTAATATCGAGAACGATGGCGGACGCTTGACCTGGAGAGGTCTCCTCAACCGGCCGATGACTCTCGCCTGCCACAGCAAGAATCGTGAGAATCAAAGTGCCGACCGATATTCCGACACCAGAGCCGATATTGTAACAACCGCTAGCCTGACTGGTAACCGCACGGGCAAGTGCGTCGACCGTATCGCCTATCCACAAATAATCGCGTATTGGCGAGGCGCTGCGCACTCTAATAGCATCAGGGCGGCCCAACTGCCGAATGATGTCGGAGATCACGGTATTCGAGGCCATCCGCTGCCCATATAGATTGGCGGCACGGAGCACTATACCTCCGGCTTCCAGGACAAGCCTTTCGCAATGCACCTTGGCTGCAGCGTACGGAGTAGTTGGTTGAACGGGCTCATCAGGTCGATGCGGCTGCTCCGTATCTTCGCCATATACGAGCGCGGAAGACAAATAGACGACACGTTTCGGTCTGCGTTTTAGGAGATCGTGAACAACCTCTGCCTGACGCACGGCTTGTTCGCTATTTCCGAACTCGGTGACGATTGGTGACTCCGCGAGGTGCAGCACGGTGGATTCGTGCTGGATTGGCGTGTTCCTGTAGTCATCGACGACTATCGGAGTGATGCCGGCAGCGACATGCAGGGGCTGACGCGCGACGGCAATTGCAGGGATACCTTGCGTCGCCAGGTATTCAATGAAATGGCTCCCGACGAATCCCGACGCGCCGGTTACAACGTAAGAAGCCCGCATACCGATGGATTAGAAACCCTCGATGTCGTCAGGTTGAACTTGAATATCAGGCGGAAGATTTCGGCGCGCCCGTTTTCCGAGGACGCGCTGGAATTTGTCCGCTGGAATTTTCCCTGTACCGGGCCGCTTAACCCACACATTTTCGAGGCCAAAGATCTCACCTGCGCTTACTGGCGCGATTGTGACGACGCTTGCATATGCAAAATCGAGCACTGGCCTTTCCTCGGTAAGGCAAGTTTTGTTTCCTCCTCTGGCTTGCCAAATGGCATCCGCCCCACTGATCAGATCGGCGAGCTCATTAGGCTCCATTGAGATGGGAACGTCGGGCCCGGCCCACGATCGTGAAACAGTGAAGTGTTTCTCAAGAATCGAAGCGCCAAGGGCGACAGCACCGAGGCAGGTCCATATTCCAATTGAGTGATCGGACAAACCGACAGGCAGACCGGGGAACCGATGTTGTAATTCAGTGAGCGCACCCAATCGGACTTTATTGTAAGGCGTCGGATAAATGCTGGTGCAATGCATGAGTGCCAGCGGCACGCCGTGTCTCGATATGATATCGACGGACCGCGCAATCGACAACAAGTCGTTCATACCCGTGGATAAGATCATCGGCTTCCCGATTGACGCGATATGATCAAGTAGGGGCAGATTGTTGCATTCACCTGATCCAATTTTGAAAACCGGAACATCGAGCTTTGCCAACCGGTCGGCTGCCTCACGCGAAAATGGCGTTGAAAAATAGATCAGGCCCTTCTGACGACAGTACTCCTGGATTTGTGCTTCTTGCGAGGCGGTCAACTCGCAGCGCTTGATAATATCCCAAAGCTTCTCGTCAGAAATTTCACCCGGCTTCATGTCAGTTGGTATCATTTCCTTGTCGGTGATATGGCACTGGAATTTTATTACTTCTGCGCCGGCATTCGCCGCCGCATCAACCATTTGCAGCGCCTTCTGCACATCACCTTCATGATTGATGCCGACTTCGGCGACTACTAGTGGCCGCGAATCCGAGCTCACAATACGACCACCAATGCTAAACGGCGACATTAGCGTGATCCTCCGCCTGACTGAATCTCAATTGGACGCGATTTGCGTCGTCGCGAGAGAATTTTGGCCGTAATCCTTCGACCCGATCTTTGCAATGAGTAATCGCTCACTCATAACCGAAAACGTTCCGATAGCCGAGCTTTTTCTCTCTCATTTCAAACGTCGTAAGATCAAGCGTCCGCCGCCAACGAATCGCATAAGGGCGTTGAAGATTGCGGGCGAGAAAGCGGGCGTTATTCGTTCGACCGTCCACCACCATGTAGAATCCTGGTAATAAAGTGGATTCCATCAGCAGGAGATCACCAGCCATTACCGTACGGACAGGATTTTGAAACGACAGCCCATTTATTTGACCCTCGACCATAGCCGGATCAGGGCCGTCGAGAAAAACGAAATCCGGCACCACGTCAGGTAATCGTTCGTAGAAGCTGCAAAGTTGACCATTGAACGCCCCAACCTTCACCGTGCTGTAAGACACATGAACGTTTGGCATAGCCCCAAGCTTCGCACGCGTATTCTCAATCCACTGCTGCGAACTATCGACGGCATACAGCTCACCGCCACTGAGCGCGCTCGCCATCACGATTGTCGAAAACCCACAACCAAACTCAAGGATGCAGCGTGGCTTACGTCTCGATACCGCCCGATGAAGAAAAGCAAGGTCTGGGAAATCCGGTGGTAGTTCGCGACCATCACCGCTGATTAGCAAAGGAAGAATCCCAACGGATTCCAGATAGGCGCGCGCCCGCCTTACAGCCCGTGATGATTGCCTAGGACCGTTCGGATACCCTCGTACGAGATACCAGGGATCGATGCTTGCGAGCTTTAACGTTCGTTTAATCCAGTGCATCTGATCCCGCCAGAGATACGGGTCCGCAGAGTAGCGAGGCCGAGTCAGATGAATAACTTACAAAACATATTGGTTTATTCTGTATCGGTTGAGGTTGTCGGGATCGCTAAACCACGCGATCGTGTCCTTCAGGCCTCGTCGAAAACCCTCGCGGCCGCCATAGTTTGGCGTCCAGCCAAGCACTTTTTCGGCTTTAGATACGCCAGCGAACAACCGCCCCACCTCGCTAACGGCAGGCCGCATACGTTCACTGGACTGCTCGATCTGTATCTTCGCTCCCATAAGTTCAGCGATGAGCGCAACAGTATCTCCGATCGAAATTTCGAAACCGGACCCAGTGTTGATGACCTCGCCGATTCCGCCATCGACTACGGCGGCATGGAGGAAGCCGCGCACCGTATCAGCGACATAAGAGAAATCGCGCGTAGGGTGTAGAGAACCGAGCTTGATTTGGCGCGACCCGCCCGCAATCTGCGTGATGATAGTCGGGATGACGGCCCGAGTGGACTGACGAGGCCCGAATGTATTGAACGGCCGCAGAACGATCACTGGCGCGCCAAACGCTTTCTGGAACGAGAGCGCAAGCTGATCCGCAGCAATTTTTGTCGCTGCGTAAGGAGACTGCGCATTGAGCGGATGCGCCTCATCGATAGGAACATAATTTGCTGTGCCGTAAACTTCGCTAGTAGAGGTACAGACCAAGCGCGAAACCCCGCAACCCATGGCGGCCTGAAGGACATTCAATGTTCCGACTACATTCGTCTCGACGAATGATTGCGGTGCTATATACGAGAAGGGAATCGAGATCAGTGCTGCAAGATGCAGGGCAATCTCGCAGTCCTTCATAATATCCCGCACGAAATACGCGTCGCGAATGTCACCGGCGACGACGTCGATTTTGGCTTGGACGTCAGTTTCATCGAGCCAGCCTCTGGAATTGAACGAGTTGTAAAAGGCAACGGCTCGAACCTTGGCGCCATAACCGACAAGGGCTTCCGTCAAATGGCTACCGATGAAGCCATCAGCACCTGTTACCAGAACCCGTTTGCCTCTTAAGCGCTCAAGCATGAGTTGAATGTTTTAGGCCAATTCCAACAATTCACGTGGCTCCGAAAGAATTGAACGATTGAGAATTATGGGCAGACTTGACAAAAGTAATTCCATGGAGCTCGGGCGACGTCCACCCTGAGGGGAGCGGAGCCTTATCAATGCCGGAGGTACCCAGATGACGTGAACGACTTTGCAAGCACTTCACGTCGATGGATTGAGGTGTAGGGCGGAGAATTTGTTGTTGTTTGCCCAACGACGCTGGCGTCGGGCAATACCGTGACGGGGAGCTTTTTGCGCCGAGGGCTCCGCGTTGGTCGCGGTCGAGCTCCACTGCTTATGTGGGATCATTGATTATAGTATTTTTCGTAGCTTTTTCCGTGGTAATAGTGGACGCCATATTTCTTGGCGTGATCCTGTTTTACACAATTGAAGACGACGCCGGCGACGCGCTTTTGCGTCGACGCCTGCGCAATAGCGGTCTCGACCAGCTCGCGGGGCGTCGCCGCCCATCGCACAACGAAAATGGTCTTATCCGATAGATTTGACACGATCACCGAGTCGACCACTGGACCGACCGGCGGCGTGTCCAGCACCACGTAATCGAATGTCTCCTTCAGGCGAGCGATCAGCGCTTTCATGCGCTCCGAACCGAGAACATCGGGTGGGTTTAGACTTTTACTACCCGCCGGTATGATGTTCAGTTTGAGATCCTTATGGAACCGCAACACGCTGTCGGCGGTCGCAGCGCCAATCAGAATATCGACGAGTCCCTTTTCTTGGTCCAGTTTGAAAAGCCGCGACGCCGCGGGATGGCGAAGATCGGCATCCACAAGCACAACATTCAGCCCGCCAAAGGCAGCGGAGATGGCAAGGCTCGCCGCAATGGTTGTCTTGCCTTCGCCAGGACACGCTGACGTGACATGGATGACTTTGGGTGGCTGGTCAACGTCCGACATGTGAATGCTACTGCGCAAGGTGCGTATGGCTTCACTCAAAGGCGACAGCGGATAATACATCTGGTAGAATGGCACTGGGATGGTCTTTCCGTCCTTGACCAG
>Ga0182041_10001991_pt1 | contig 10482 bp, 10 predicted proteins | sample flu12Cox44000178_FD_125967 | JGI IMG/M metagenome (GOLD analysis project Ga0182041, IMG submission 125967) | Lab enrichment of tropical soil microbial communities from Luquillo Experimental Forest, Puerto Rico - flux8day.12C.oxic.44.000.178 | ecosystem: Environmental > Terrestrial > Soil >...
GCCAATCCACCGTCCCGTAGGCAGCGACACGGCCTGCGCTGACGTGGCCACCTTTACGTTTGGTGTTCCATTCATCGAACAAGGCATTTAACGCGGCGGCTCTACCACCCTCGCCATTCTCGCCGCAGGCTACAGTGTAGTCCGTTCTCATGGGTTGATTCGAGATCGTGCAGCCGAGCTTCCGGTAGAGGGTAGGAACATTGAAATAGAAAGCCGTGGCGCCGTCAGCGCGTGTCTTGGCGATGACGAAACGAGGGAGGGGCTTGCTGAACATCACAAGTCCTCTGCCACGTCCCGGGTCCGCGTCGATGCCCAGCTTTTGATCGACGGCGGGCAAGCGGGCCAGCAACCGACCAGCACGGAGCGCATCCGCGCCGCGATCGATCGTATCCGCAACGTGCCGACACAGAATTGAAAGGTTACGCCAAAGGTGCCGTCAGCACACCGCATGGCCGTGAATGAATATCCGAGCCCACAAGGGACGAAGCATAGTCCTTCAGTAACCACCGGCGAACGGAAACTGCTTTGGAGGATCGATCTTAACCCCGAGTTTGGCCTGCAACGCGGGGTCGAGGTGCGCTCGTAGGGCGGCATCGCAAATGGCATACCCCCAGTTCATGAGGCGGTCCTGCAAGTTTTCAGGCATTGCCTCAAGTCTGGTCGGAATCTCCGCCAGGGGAATCGGATTTCGAGCCGAGCATTGGAGCGGGTCGTCCGCCAACTTGTAATCGACAAAGGAGGTCCGAATCCCCCAATACGTGCCGTTGTGGTCCTTGCGGGTATAGGACTCGATGAGATGGCGCTTCCGGAGGCTTCTGACTTGGTTATCGACTGTGTCCAAGACTCTCAGCGAATGTCGGGCCCAATCGTGATGCGGATCCTCCTCGGGAGCGATCTTTTGACCTGCGTCGCTTACGAGCAGAGTTTGGTAGCGCTTTGCTATGGTTTCGAGCCCCAAGTTGTCGTAGACGCCGCCGTCGCTCAGGATCGCAGTCTTCGTGAAAGGAGGCCTGTGAAGATCGGCGCCGGGAGTATTCACGACAGGTTGCTTTATGTCGAGCTCGGAGGGCGATAGTACGGGCGGGAACGCCGACGAAGCGGCCACTGCCGCGGCGAGCGAAACGTCGGGCTTCTCGACCAGCCCAACGCGGTAGTCGCCCATGTAATTGCGCGAGAAGCGCCATAGCGCTGCGGTCTGGATGTTGGTGGCGTTGATCACGAAACGGGGATTTCCGGGCTGAGCATCATCGGGCAAGTCGGCGAGCTTGGCACCGTGAAATAGGGTCTTGTCATAAACCTTGGCCACCTTGTCACTGATCGATCCTGGAAGGAGAATGCCGCCGATGATCGCGCCAGCGTCGACCGTGGTCCCCGCCATCGTTCTCACCCGCTTGACGAAGACGTCGAGGTTAGTTGCCACGTCGCCGGTGAACTGCAGATCCTTCCAACTGATTCCGAGCGCAGCCGCCGTGATCGAACCGCCGGACACGCTCGATATCCGTTTGATCTTCCGCAGCAGCGCGACCTCGTTGAGGCGGATCAAGGCACCGACGTGAAAGACCATCGCTCGGTAGCCGCCGCCGGACATAGCGAGGGCGATTCCTTCCTCGGGTTGTCCGGGCGGTCGGTCTATGAATTGATCGAGGGACATCGTGGTGCTCCATCATTGATCGGTGGGCAAACGTCTAGGCGGTGGCTCGCATTCCGTCCACCATGGAACGACTCTCAAAAGCCAACGCTTCATACTTGCGTCATCGTGCCGGTGCAGTTGCAGATCGAAGATGCACCGGACGAGGCGCAAGTGAATCGGCTTAGCGGAACGGTGGGAGCGGACGACCAGGCTACGGCGACGCCGTCCAAATGCGAGCCGGGATGCGCCGAAAGGCACTTCCCACGAAAGAACCCGCCGGCATCAAACTCAAGATGGCGCCGAGCTTCGATAATCAAGGGCTCTTGCATTCGACCTAACTTGGCCGCGAGATCCTCGATGAGACCAAGCGCCTCATCTCTTTTCCCTGGCTTGATGTGAGGTGGATCGAAAGCTTCCGTTTCGTTCGCAACTTTCTCCACAAGCTTGGCAGCAGACTTGATTTGTTTAACAGCCGTCGGAGAAGCGAAGAGACCAGCCTGCGAAGCGATACTCGATTTTCAACTGTGCTCCCTGAACATCCCTCCATATCTTCTTCAAATGATCTTCCGGCGTCCCGGGCTCTCCCTGGAAAGTAAGCGCAATGTCAATTTTCGTGATCATTTTTTGCAGACTCTTTTCGGCGCGATCGTACCAATCGAGCCGTTTATCGAATGCCCTTTGCTGTTTGAAACTCGAGAGCGCTAGCTGGGCGCCGAGCCACGACCCAACAAATCCGGCAGCAGCCGTCACGACCGCGGCAAAAACCGCCGCGCTCCAGGTAGGAGCGGCATCGTGAAACGTCGCGGTTTGGCCATGGGCAGCGCCCGAGATCGCCAGCACGATGGCGACCGCGCTCAAAAGCTTTTTCATCTCGGCTCCACTCCTTCCATACGCAAAAACGTCCTCCGACTCTGACCTTTTTTGCCCGCTCTAGGCAGCAGTCGCAATCCGTGCGCGAGCGGCCTTCAGGTGAGGACCGGCTGCGCCTGCCGGTCGCAGCGCCCGCCCGCCTTCCTGCGCGCCGAGCCTCACCAGCTAGGCCCGACAACGCTCCGGTCGGGCCCGCGAAGGCAAGCCCGTCGTAATGTACCCCGAATGCGACCGGCGTGTTGACGTTGGTGATGCCGCCGCAGATGAGCGAAAAAATCGGCATTAGCATGACGCCACTAGAAGAGCGCAGGCTGTCCAAGCGGCGAAACCAATGAATCTTGAAAGCCCGCCCGGCGAGACCGACGCTTCGTTCCCAAAGTGAGCTATAATACATCAAGGTTGTGTTTTGTTCAAAAAACAAAATAAGCTATTCTCTCGCTTTGTTGTGAACACGAGCTGGAGAGAGGCTTGAATGGCTGAGGTTTGTGTCAGCGTTGTCTTCTCGCACCCGCCGCAGGAAGTGTGGAAGTTCATTAGAGACTTTAATTCGCTGCCTCTATGATTACCCGCCGTAGGCAAGAGCGAAATTGAAAACGGCCTGGCATCCGACCAGGTCGGTGCTATTCGACGTCTCCATTTGCGCGCTGGAGGTCCTGTCGTAAGAGAAAAGTTGCTCGCTCTTTCTGATAATGATTGCAGCTGCGTTTATTCATTACTCGAAGGACCCCTAACCGCGAGTAATTTGGTGGCCGATGTTCTACTATATGAAGTTACTGAAACACCGGCACTTTTGCGCGATGGCGGGCGAGATTCGATGCTGAGGAAAAAGATCTTCAGTCCGTTGTCCGCAGGCAACAGCAAAGCTGTGTGCACCAAAATAGCAAGATCGCGATAGGACATCGGGCCGCTCCGTTGTCAGAAGACATAATCTATATAGAGATCGCCCGGAGTGGAGAACGGTTTGGCTGGCGCATCGAGGCCTTTCGTCCGCTCCTGGGTACCGGCCTTGACTTGGTCGCTGCGCGCGAGCTGATTGTCGGTTTTCTTTTCGATCGCTTCGAGCAGCGGTATGCGCGGCACTTCGGTGCCGCTCGACGGCTTGCCGTAGCAGTCGGGCTGCGTGGAGCACATCGCTACGCAGCCTTCGCGCATGGCACTGAGTGCATCCTTTGGCGTGGCATTGGTGCTGCCGTGGTGACCGACCTTGTAGAAGTCGAGTGACGCCAGAATTGATTGGCTCTCTTTGGTCAGCGCGGTATGGCCGGACGTGCCGATCTTGCCACCATAGAGGAAGTTCTCCCAATTGCCCCACTGGGCGTCGCCGGCGAACAAAAGATGCTTGCCTTTAAAAGTGAACAGCACGACGAGGCTCTGATTGTTGAGCGTGTTGTCGGCCTGCCGTGCCTTGGCCGCCAGCATGTCCGGCTGCGACTGCAGCACGGACTGTTCGATTTCGTGGCGACTGAATTCGCGGAATGCCGCCGCTGGATACCGCCGCGCGTTCATCCAGAACGTCTTGTCGAACGGCACGACGGGCTTCGACAGCGAGGGATCGTTGGCGGCGAGATATTGCTCGTTCTTGCCGTTCATCTGCGCCACCAGCGACAGATCGTGCGGCGGACCCAGGATTTGCGCCGTCAGGCCGGCATCGACGAGGTCCTGCGGCAGCTTGGGCGGGTCGCCGGCCTTGTAATAGGTGACCGGGGCCTTGTTCTTGAAGCCGCCGTGAAGAACCTGGAGCGCCACACTATTGCTATCGCCACCGGCGATGCCCATTTGATCGCCCGTAATGTTTCCTGCCATGAAATCGAGTTCGTCGTCTTCAGGACGGTTCCGCGCCGCCAGCGCCAGCTTCATTTGATCCGCCACCATCGCCAAGCTCCTTTGGAAGCTGGCGGCATTCTTGTCGCTTGGATCCTCAAACCAGGACATCCACACCTGTTCGACGGTGAACTGGCTAAATACGTCCTTGCACTTGGCAAAGCCAGAAATGTGGTCGGCATGACGATGGGTCATGATGACCAATGCAAGCTCACGCCCGGTGTCCTCTGCCATTTTCGCGACGGCGGCATTGATGCTGCGGATGTCACAGGCGTGCACGCCACAGTCGATCAGGATGTGCTTGAGGCCGGATGATGTCTGCAACGAAAATAAAAAGAAATCGCCAAAGCCGACCCGATACATGCGCACCCGGATGCCACTGGGACCGACGCTATTGTCGCCTGATTGCGGCGCACTTGATTGCGTGGAGCCGTTAGCAGCGGAACGCGATCGACCGCGGGTCGATGACGCGGAAGAAGACGCGTTTCGTTGGCTGCCGCGCGACGAAGCCTGACCATGCCGGGCATGCGTCGTGGTCCGCTTTTTCGCTGGGCCGCGTTTGCTCTTCCGCTTGGTCTTCGTGGCCATGCTCAGATCCCCCCATGAATAAGAGCAAAATTAATCTGAAAGCGGCTGTCATCGTCGAGCGCGGCATGCTTGCCGTCATGATGTCCGTCCTCATCGCCGTGGTAGTGCGGTACCTGGCCGGTCGCGTAATAATTCATCCGTTGACGGCGTTCGCGCTCCGGGCTGAGATGGTTGTGAATGACATAGCGGATTTCAGGATCCGGACGGGTGCCGTCGTCTCGCAGAGGTGTTTGTGCCACCAGCAGCGTTACGCCGCCGCGCATCGGGAACGTGCCCAAGGTCTTGTTGTCCTCGTCCAAGGGGACGTAACGCGTCTGCACCGCCTCGATGACCATGTCGACCTTGAGCCCGCCGTCGGCGCCAATGTGAAACGTCGGGTGGAAGGAGGGGACTTCGATATCCTTGCCGCCTTCTGACATGTCGAAGCCGAGCTTTTTTCCATTCTGTCTCACGTAATGGCGCAGGATGCGGCCGTTGGTGTCCTTCTCCTCCTTGGCCAGGCCATTCGGGTTCCCAAATACGAGTTTGCTGATCGGCTTGAGGGCGCCCGGTCGCACGCTGTCCCAGCGGAGCGCGTCCTCGGAGAAGAATTTGGCGGTCTCGGCGATAATGCCGCGCAGCCGGAAAGCTTGCATGAAAGCGTCGCGTATGCCTTCAGGATCGGCAGGATCCGCGTCATAGTGCGCCGTGATCAAGGCGCGCAGGAAGTCACCAAAAGTAATGTCGACCGGTGGGCAATAATCGAGCGCGCGGGCACAGACCGTAAAGAAATCGGTGGCGGTTCGGCTTGCACCAGAGGCCAGCATTTCGGCGAGCGGCCCAGGCAGGTCTTTCGGTTCGGTGGAACCCCCGCCGGCGCGAAATATCCTGAACAGATCGGCAGTGCGGCGCAGGTAGATCCTGAAATAGGCGTCGAACACCGCCGCGACGAGGATTGAGCCGCGCTCATGGGGCTCGGTCTTGACCTTGATGTCCTCTGGCGTAGGGGGCGTGCCGAGCGCCTGACGCAGCCCGGCGCGCATTCCCATCGCTTCACCGAATTGCTGCGCCTATTGGACAAGCGGATTGGCCGCTCCGATCTGGGCCTGCATCATCGGCGCGGCCTTTTCATTTCCGTTCACAGCCATCCCGATGCTCGCGTCCGGCCTCACATAGGCGGGGTAGAGCTGACCGCCGGTTTTCTGCAGCGTGTCGAGCAGAACCTCTTTGTGGGCGAAGTGGCGGAACAGCGCGGCGAGGTCCGCGAAGGCCTCGTGAAAGGCCGGTACGTCGATATTGGTCGGCTCCATGAAATATTTTCGAATGCCGTCTACGATCGCGTGGGTCGTCTCGTGCGCGATGATGTCGTGCGAAAGGCAGGTAAAGACTGTCTGGCCCGGGAGATTGGCCCCCGGCGAAGTCATGCTTGCACGAAAATAGCCAAACAAAATGCCGCGTGCCTTCGGGCTGTAGAAAGCGTTGGCCTGATACATCGCGTGCGGAAACAGGAACAACGTGCGGATGCTGTTTCGTGTCGCCTTTTCGTCGTGCTCTTCGGCCTCGCCCAACCGCCAATGAATGCGCCGGCCAAGCGCGCTTTCGAATCGCTGCAGCGTTTCAGCGGCCACCGCATAGACCATTTGCTGATGAAAACGCGGATCTGACTCGGTGGGATCGATGCCGCTCTGGATCAGTATCTTCCGATCGTCCAGATCAACCGGTTCGTAATAGGCCTTGTTGCTGCCGTCGAAATCGATCACAGCAAGTTTCTTGCCCACCGGCCCGGGGGCGAGCCTCTCGTAATTCAACGAGATGCGCATCACATTGCCAGTGAGATGCCCGGCGCTCGGATCGAACGCGTACACTTTCAGTGGCCGCTGGGTGGGCGACGGGACCGCTGTGGTCGCGTCGAAAATGCCCAAAGTCGCTTGTTGGTTCGCCCCTACGCCGCTCGAGCCATTTGGATTTGTCGGCATTGCCACTCCTCCCAGACCGCGACAAGCAAATGCAACTATTACGGGATAGTATTTGTTTTCTCTACCGCATTGTCAACCGCCCCCGACGCGCTTGCACTTCCGCCGCACGAGCCGCTGGCCCCCATACATTCATCACCGCTGATATTGCCTCCGATTCGCGGGGTCCATTTTGAGAAAGGAATATCGTGATGGAAGAATGCGTTGTGCTCGTCGATAACTCGAACGTCTTCATCGAGGCTCGGAAGTTGTCCGCGGCTCGTGTGGGCCTCACCCCGGCGATACAGGGGAAGGCACCGCAGGACTGGAACTGGCGCGTCGACTACGGCGGCCTGCTCACCCACCTCGCGGAGGGTCGCAAGATCCGAAAGGCCTTTCTGGTTGGCTCACGGCCGCCGCCGAATGATGGGGTCTGGAACATGGCCCGGCGGGGCGGTTTCGAGGTGAAGATCCATGACCGCGTCAACAACAGGGAGAAGGCGGTCGATGCTGAACTCGTGGTGCAGGGCACCCGCATGATCTGCACGACCTCGCCGGCGGCGCTCGTGATCGCGTCGGGGGACGGAGACTTCATCCCGCTCGTGGACATGGCCCAGTCTATGGATGGATGGTCGAGATGGCCGCCTTCGAGTCGGCGTTCTCGCGTATGGGCGCGCGATGGCCATGAAGGTGGACAGGATTCGGTCGCTCAATGATGCGCTCGATAGGATCGGGGAAACCACCACCCGGATCTGACAAGGGTAGCCGCGAAGGCGGGCGCTAAGGCGGCACGCTTTTGCGTCGGCGGGGGCTTGACCTTCGAATCGCTTGCGCGAAGGGCTCGGCGGGTCGGGGAAGGCCGGCTCGATTCGGTTCCGAAATCAGGCAAATTTGCCGCGGCGATGAACACGAGATGAAGGCCCTGTCACCCGGTCTCACCCTCGCATCGGGATGACCGCGGCGCCTTCGCGCGCGCCGATGAGGGCCGCGACGTGGGCGCTCACGCGCGTGAAGGCATCGCGGCGACCGGACCAACATTTTCCGGGCATGCGCCGGGCACAGAAACAGGCGTGTCGACGCCCGGACGGCTGCTTGCCGTAACATTTTGACTTTGCGGCGGATTTGCGCGCCCGAAGAGATTCGAACTCCCGCCCTTACAACTCTACCAGGAAGACAGCGCGCGTCCTGTTCTCGAACAGGTCTAATTGTCGGGCGCTCGCCGGCCGCGCGTCCCGCTTCCCGCGACTCCTCGGTATCATCTGGCATTCGAGCTGCTGCAATCGAGCGTCCATCATCTTTTCGGACTCTCGATTTAGAATTTTGTGTCTCTGCGAAAGCTTGACCGTTGGGCCGGAAACAATTCCGATCAGGTGATCGCCAATCTTAGTCACGTTGTCGAATATTTGTTCCTCCGCCTCATCATGGAAAGTCGTGTCGCTATGCCAATAAACCTGAGGGTTGCATTTAATTTTGTAGCGGGACGCCAAAGATTGCCGATCACAAACCATTATTGATCCGCGGCCCTCATCATCATCGCGCTCCAACAGCGCAAAGTAGGCGGCTACTTCCGGAGATCGTGTAAAGGACACGGCATCGACACCGATCTCGGGACGGAATAACGCCCCCGTTTTCAGAATTGACTGACGGTATCTCGTTCCGTGGTACAACACGTCCCGGTTTGTTGCGAGCTTGCGAGCGAGCAAAGCCAACTCTCGTTCGGCTGTCGTATATGTAATGTGATGAATCATCGTAGCTTCTCACCCCATATTGCTTGCCGGTCGACCGGCGTAGGAACTCGGTGATGTCGCCGGGGATCGCCACAAGCGTGCAGCCTTCACGTTCAACGAGCACGCGTGGCGTGCTCGAACGGCAGCCCGAGCGCCATCAGGCGGAGTTCGGTCGACAAGATCTCGATCGGGACTTCGACCACTGTCGGCGCGTGCCACGGCAATCTGCTGTTCACCGCGATCGTTGTGGTTGGGGGCCCGATTTCGTCGCCGTCGGGGTCGGCGGTCACCAGGCTCATGCGGTGGTCCGACGGTAGGACGCGGACAGCATCCGAAGGCGCGATCATAGTGGTAACTCTAGATATGGGGTGCATTTGTACCCCACCCGGTGCGTCGGATATGGGGTGCATTTGCACCCCACTTGCAGGGCGAAGTGGGGTGCATTTGCGCCCCGGGCCCGGGGTGCATTTGCGCTCCACCTTGGGGTGCATTTGCGCCCCGGGGTTCTGCTTTCTCTTTCGGGCTCGCGACACGGCGCCGCGATCGTCTTGAAACGGGGTTCCATCCCACCTGAGGTAGTCCTTGGTCGGCAGCATCCAGGTGTTGCCATTGCGGCCGCCGGGCCACTCGGCCTCGGTCAAGCGGAAATGCGGTGCCTTGCCCTTGCCCTCGACGCCTAGACCGCCGGGGTCGGTCATGACGATGAAGCCGAAGTGTTGGAGTTCGCGGTACCATCGCTCGATGCTGTCGCGGCCGCAGCCTATTTCCTCTTCAGCGTCTCGGCCTGACAGGTAGATGCGACCATTGTTCCGCTGCTTGAAGTTCCACCGGCGCTTGAGGTGCACGTAGAGCACGCGAGCACCGCAAGATGCTTTGCGCCACGCTGGGCAATCCATCATCTCCTTGTCGATGGGGACGAACGGCGGGAGCCTGCCCTTGTCCTTGCGCGCGCTCATGACACGGCGCTCCGGCTGGGCTGGGCCGTCGACGTACCCTCCGGCGGTGTAGTCCCGACTGACAGGGACAGTGTGGTGGCGGGCGCCCCGTTTTGGCGCATATGCAGGGCTGCGCCATCACTCTGCGGCCGAAATCGCACGAACCGAGGATGGCCGAGCCGATTGTCCCCGACCGCCAGCCTGGCGCCCTCGGCAATAGATCGCACGACCAGCGCAAGGGTGTCGCCGCGGTACACATGGAGCGGCCGGCCGGGATCAATCCCTGCTTCGATCAGCCGGCGGCATAGCGCCAGCACGGGCGCATAGCTGCGGGCGATGATGCCGGGAGCGGTGCAGACATCGGAGCCGGCCAGGTCGGCGCAAAGCGCAGCCAGGGGGTCAATTGCATTCGACGTAGTTGTGGCCGGGCCGGTCGCGCTATCGGTGCGGCGCTTGCGCGCACCAGCCTGTGCACATCGTTGGGCGCCACTGCCGGGAGGGGCAGTGGGGGTCCCCACAACATTTGTGCGGGGCATGCTCATGCGCTCGCCTGTTCGCGGCCGACAGCCCTAAGTGCGGGCAAGGCTGCCGCCCAGGCGTCCACATCGGGTGTAAGCAGAACCGTCCTGCGCCCCACCTTGCGGGCGCATAATCGGCCGGCTCTTATCTCGCGATAGCAGCTCTCGCGGCAGAGGCCGAACCGGTCACAAAATTCGCTGATGGTCAGAGCACCGGCCACATGCGGCGGTGTCGTAGTCGTAGTCATGGTCGCACGCTGTCGTCCTATGGGGGCCGTCGGAGTACGGCGATAGACGACAAATATCCGCGTGCCGCTGATAATGGCGGGTTTTTTGCCCGCCGCTGCGGGTCGGCTATCCGACCCGATTTTGCCGGCGAGCTCCCACAATGGCCCCGGCCAGCGCGCCCCTTGAGTATCGGCGATGTGCCTTCGGCACGGACGGTTGTAGTTCCCAGAGCAA